>Ga0210388_10000013_pt1 | contig 321742 bp, 275 predicted proteins | sample IncBWC19OmetaG_FD_155485 | JGI IMG/M metagenome (GOLD analysis project Ga0210388, IMG submission 155485) | Forest soil microbial communities from Barre Woods Harvard Forest LTER site, Petersham, Massachusetts, United States - Inc-BW-C-19-O ... | reverse complement strand
GCACCAGCAGCGATGCCAATGCCAGCGGTGGAATCGTCGAGTTCCTCAACTCCACCGCGGCCGGCCAGGTCATGACCTTCACCACGCCGAGCATTCCCGCCGGCACCTATCAGTTCCAGCTGCGCTACTGGGCCAACACCACCCGCGGCCAGCACACGGTGAAGGTCGATGGCACCCAGGTTGGCGGCACGATTGACCAGTACGCCTCGGCCAAGGCCTACATCACGGTCACCCTTGGCAATGTGACCTTCGCCTCCGCAGGCACGCACTCCATCGCGCTGACGGTTACCGGCAAGAACTCGGCCGCTACCCAGTTCTACCTCACTGCCGACAAGTTCACCTTCGTCGGGCAGTAGCCAACCGCAGTTTCATCCCCTCAAGCTTCACCAAGGCCGTCGTGATTCACGACGGCCTCTTGCTTTTGCGTTGGCTGACGGATCCCGATTGTGCAGAAGTCAGAGAGCTGTGAACCGAGTTTCGCAAAATTTGTTACAGAGGCAAAAAATTGCGATCTCGTAGCTCGATTATCTTTGGTTTTTCTCCGCCGTTTCCTTTTTCGTTCTCTCCTTGCCTGCTTCATTAAGTCAGCCACCCTCTACTGCATTGTTTCAAGCACTCTTCTTCCATGCAGCGTCTCTCTGACCACGAACTCGAAGTTCTCTTAAACAACCTCGAATCGGATCGTGTCGAGCGCAAGGAATCGTGGACCGGCTCTGCTCCAGAAAAATCCCGTCAGGCCATTTGCGCTTTCGCTAACGACCTCGCAAATCATCAATTGCCTGGTGTGCTTTTCATCGGTGCTAAAGACAATGGTGCAGCTTCATGCCTCTCTGTAACCGACCAATTACTTCTCACCTTGGCTGATATCAAAACTGAAGGCAAAACTGTTCCTCCGCCTACACTAACCGTTGAAAAGAGAACATTGAAGGGTGCTGAGATGGCGGTCGTTTGTGTCTGGCCGGCGGACGCCCCTCCAGTTCGTTACGAGGGTCGTATTTGGATTCGCGTCGGTCCTAGTCGCCGCCTAGCCGGTGCTCAGGACGAACGTATCCTCAATGAAAAGCGCCGGTATCGCGATTTGCATTTCGAAGCGCACCCAATTTCTTCCTGCCCGCTCTCGGAACTTAGTCAACCTATGTTCGAACAGGAATACCTGCCCAACGCTGTCGCGCCCGATGTGCTCGCAGCTAACTCGCGTTCCTACGAGCAGCAACTGGCCTCCTGTGGCATGATAGCTTCTGTCTCTGAACCTGTTCCTACTGTGCTTGGTGTCCTTTGTCTCGGAAAATCGCCCCGCACTTGGATTGCTGGAGACTATATCCAATTTCTTCGCATTCAGGGCGTCCAGCTTTCCGACCCTGTGATCGACCAAGCAGAAATCGATGGCACTGTCGGCACAATGCTCCGACGTCTTGATGAGAAACTTACAGCGCATTTGACCACTAGTGTCGATTTCACATCGCAGACCACCGAAATTCGAAGTAGCCCTTATCCCATGGTCGCGTTGCAGCAACTCGCGCGAAATGCGGTCATGCACCGTACCTACGAAAATACTAATGCCCCAGTTCGCCTCTATTGGTTTGATGATCGTATCGAAATCATCAACCCCGGTGGCCCTTATGGGAGTGTCACAGCGCAAAACTTCGGTCAGCCCGGTCGCGCTGACTACCGTAATCCCCAGCTTGCTGGTGCATTCAAGGTGCTTGGTTTTGCCCAGCGCTTTGGCGCCGGCATCGCACTAGCCCGTCAAGCGCTTGCCCAGAATGGCAATCCACTGCTTTCGTTTGAGATCGAGTCTAATTTTATTGGCGCTATTATTCGGCGCAAGTCATGAGTATTCCTGTTCTCACTTTCTTCAATAATAAGGGTGGCGTTGGAAAAACATCGCTTGCCTACCATCTCGCTTGGAAATTTTCTGAGCTAAACCGCCGCGTCGTCACAATAGACCTTGACCCCCAAGCCAATCTAACCGCGGCGTTTTTAGACGAAGAGACCTTGGAGCGCATCTGGGATCCCGAAACCGCTTCGAGTCGCGCCGATACGATTCACCAATGCGTCCGTCCACTAAGTCGCACCAGCGACGTTCGAGAGGCCAAGACCATAAAAATCACATCAAATCTGCGTCTTATTCCAGGAGATCTTGGATTAGCTGCATTCGAAGATCTCCTATCTCAGGAATGGGGAAATAGCAATAGTCGCGATTCCGATACGAAGTTTCGCGCCATGCGTGTTCTGACTGCTTTTTGGCAGGTTGCTCAAGCAGCAGCGGAAAAACATGAGGCAGACCTAATCGTCGCTGACGTTGGGCCAAACCTTGGCGCCATTAATCGCTCGGTGCTTATAGGCACCGACTATGTCGTTATTCCGCTCGCCGCAGATCTTTACTCTCTACAAGGTCTTCGCAATCTCGGTCCCACTCTTCGCAAATGGCGTCAGGAGTGGACTGATCGTACGAGCCAATGGCCTGCGGAGGAATTTTCCCTTCCTGCTGGTCGGATGACGCCGCTAGGTTATGTAATTCTTCAACACGCCGAACGTCTCTCCCGTCCTGTGAAATCTTATCAGCGTTGGCTAAAGCGCATTCCCGAGGTTTATCGCGAAAGCGTGCTCGATATTCCGAATTCTCTTCTCGACGAGTCTGCTGATCCTCATTGCTTAGCCCGCCTCAAGCATTACCGCAGCCTCGTCCCCATGGCACAAGAAGCGCGAAAGCCGATTTTCCATCTAACAAGCGCTGACGGAGCCATCGGCAATCACTCTTATGCGGTGCAGGAAGCCAGCAACGATTTTGCCCTGTTGGCCAACAGTATTCTCTCTCGCATTGATGCCCAAGACTGATCTCGAATTCTTCCTCGATCTTTGGATCTCATCGCCAGAAAGGTAAAATTCACGGTTTTGAAAACAAAGGCACATGGCTTTGATTTTTTTGTGCTCAGAGCCGCAAAGCTTTTGCCGAGACATCTAACGTTATTAGCCTGACCTGATTCGAGATATCCTGTCCACTCTAGACGGCGGGAAGCCCAACGCAGGATTGCTTGTGGACAGTCACTGGTCTGCAATGGAAACGTATCGCGCGTTGGTTTTTATCCAGCCATGACCAATTCAGCTTCCGACCAACTTTTTGCCCGTGCGTTGCAGCTCATGCCGGGCGGCGTCAATTCGCCAGTGCGCGCATTTCGCTCCGTCGGCGGCGCGCCGTTCTTCGTCAAAGCCGCGCGTGGCGCCACACTAATCACGGCCGATGGTCGCGAGCTGATCGACTTCGTCTGCACCTGGGGTCCGGCCATCCACGGACACAACCACCCGGTGATCAAGGCCGCCATCGCCGCCGCGCTTGAAAACGGCACGTCGTTTGGCACGCCCAATCCCTACGAGGTGGAAATGGCCGAGCTCATCACGCGCTTCGTGCCGTCGATCAAGAAAGTGCGGATGTGCAATAGCGGGACCGAGGCCACGATGTCGGCCATCCGGCTCGCGCGCGGCTTCACGGGGCGCGACAAGATCGTCAAGTTTGCCGGCTGCTACCACGGACATTCCGATTCGCTGCTGGTCAAGGCGGGCTCGGGCGCGCTCACGCATGGCCATCCCGACAGTGCGGGCGTGCCGCAGGCGTTTGCGCAAAAGACCATCGTGCTCCCCTTCAACGAGCCAGCGGCCCTCGCCACGGCCTTTGCCGAGAATCCGGGTGAAATTGCCTGTGTGATCATCGAGCCTTACATCGGCAACATCGGGTTCATTCCCGCGGGCGCCGGTTACCTGCAGCATGTCCGCGACGTGTGCACGGCCAATGACGCGTTGCTCATTTTCGACGAAGTGATGACTGGCTTCCGCCTGGCCAAGGGCGGCGTGCAGGAGCTGGAAAACATCAAGCCCGACCTCACCTGCCTGGGGAAAATCATCGGCGGCGGCCTGCCCGTGGGCGCATTCGGTGGCCGGGCAGAGATCATGGATATGCTGGCGCCGCTCGGCCCGGTGTACCAGGCCGGCACGCTCAGCGGCAATCCCCTCGCCATGGCCGCGGGCATCGCCGCGCTGAAATTGCTGGAGGAGGGAAACCCTTACGTGCGCCTCGATACGCTCGGCTGGCAGATGGGCGAGGCGCTGGTCGCCGCCGCCAAAAAGAAGGGCCTGCCCGCGCAGGTGCGGCAAATCGGTTCGATGTTCTCGCTTTTCTTCACCGACGAACCCGTGCGCGACTGCGCGACCGCGCTCAAAGGCGACGCGAAGCTCTTCGCGAAGTTTTTCCACGCCTGCCTCGACCGCGGCGTGTACCTGCCGCCAAGCGCTTATGAGACCTGCTTTCTCAGCACGGCGCACGAAGGCGCGGCGATCGCCCGCGCCTGCGAAGTCATGACCGAGGCCATTGCCGGGCTCTGAAGATTTTTAAACACGAAGGAGCAAGAAGCTAAGGAACCTCGGCTCTCCCGGGCATTTCTTTGCTCCTTTGCTTCTTGGTGTTCTTTATCTCTGAGCTCTGAGAATCAATTTAAACACGAAGGAACAAAGAAGCTAAGCGAGTCTAGGATTAAAGACACGGTGGATACCGTCTTTAATCAGAACTTCATTGAAATTGACCAACAGGCCCAGTGGATGGCCGAGGATTTTCAGGTAGGTTATCAATTGCGCCTTATGTATTGGCAGGATTTTTTCCACCGCCTTAAGTTCGATCACAACCCGATCCTCGATTAAAAGATCGACGCGGAATCCAACGTCAATTTGTCGTTCCCGATAAACCAGCGGCACGGATTGTTCCGTGCGAAATTGCATGCCGCGCAGGCGCAATTCTTCCTGCAAGCAGGCTGAATAAGCACTTTCCAGCAACCCTGCGCCAAGCTCGGAATGCACGCGAAAGCAGGCATCTACCACCCTCGTGACCAATGCTTCAGTTTCCTCCCGGTATCTCCAGTTTTCTCGGCATTGCTTGGTGTTTCCGGTCTTCATGTCTGTGGCAAGCCCTGAGGATTGTTTGAACATGAAGAAGCAAAGAAACGAAGAGAGCCTCGGACTTCCCGGTATTTTTTTGCTCCTTTGTGTTTTCTGTCCTCACGCCCGCGGGTGCGCCTTGTCGTACACTTCCTTCAGCCGCGCCACACTGGTGTGGGTGTAGATTTGCGTCGTGCTGAGGCTGGCGTGGCCGAGCAGTTCCTGCACGAGCCGCAGGTCGGCCCCGGCATTGAGCAGGTGCGTCGCATAGCTGTGCCGCAGCTTGTGCGGCGAGAGGTCCATCGGCAGGTCAGCCAGCGCGAGATATTTTTTCATGAGCAGCTGCACGGCGCGGACATTGAGCCGTTCATGCTGCGCGTTGACCACGACCGGCGCGGCGAAACCCGTGTCGCGCGCGAATTCGGCCTTCCATTTCCCGAGCACGGCCATGGCGACCTGGCCGAGCGGGCAAAGGCGTTCCTTGCGACCCTTGCCGAGCACGCGCGCGACGCCGCGCTCGAACTCGATCTGCCCGTAATCGAGACCCACCAGTTCGCTCACGCGCAGGCCGCCGCCGTAAAGCAGCTCGAGCACGAGCCGGTCGCGCCAGGCGCTGAAGGCGTCGAGCGTTTCGTTTTCGAGCAGGCGGAGCGGCCCGGTGAGGAAGTCGGCCGTTTGCTTTTCAGTCAGGAATTTCGGCAGCGCCTTTTCCAACCTCGGCAGGGCCAGGCCGGTGAACGGATTGGTCGCGAACCGCCCGCGCCTGATCCAGAATTTGAACAACGCGCGCAGGCCCGACACATGGTTGTGCAGCGTGCGCCGGCCGAAGCGCCGCTGCGCCTCGATGACGAAATCGCGCACGTTGCGCGACTCAAGGCGGTCGAGCCCGCGCGACCACAGTCCGGTCGTGTCGAGCCAGCGCCAGAAATCCTCGAAGGCCTGCCGGTAATTGCGCACCGTGTAGGCGGAGTAACGCCGCTCCTTCTCGAGAAACTCGAGAAACGGCGCCAGCCACTCGGCGGCGATGGCGGGCGGCAGGGGTTTGGCGGCCTCGGCGGTCATGATGCCGGCGGACCCGGGCCGCTTCAGGCTTGAGCCGCAGGTGCGGCCTGGGCTTCCACCTCGCGCATGACGCGCGCCGTCTCGAGCCGCAGTGCGCTTTCCGGATCGATGCCTTGGGCACGGCAGGCGGCAACGAGCTCGAACAGGCGCCGGCCGGCGTCGGCCTCCGTCAGCTTTTCACCCAGGTTTTCCACGCGCGCCGCGGCCACGGCGCCATTTGCGGGCAGCTTGTTTTTTTGAATCTGCTTCCACACCGCCTCGGCGAACATCAGGGCGGGCAGGCGCGGCGGCAGCTCCTTGAAAATCTTCAGGCCCTCAACCTTGCCGGCGGCCTTTTTCTCGGCGGCCTTGATCTGCTCCCACTGCGTCATGACCTGGTCGGAGGTGTCGAGCTTGCCGTCGCCGAAGACATGCGGATGCCGCCGGATGAGCTTTTCGTTGATCTCGCGGGCCACGTCGTCGAAATCGAAATCGCCGCGCTCGGCCGCGAGCTGGGCGTGAAAGACCACTTGGATGAGCACATCGCCCAGCTCCTCGCGCATGTGGGGCAGGTCCATCCGGTCGATGGTGTCGAGCAGCTCGCTGCATTCGTCGATGAGGCAGCGGGTGAGCGTCTGGTGCGTCTGCTCGCGGTCCCACGGGCAGCCGTCGGGCGCGCGCAGCCGGGCCACGGTGCGGCGGAGGTCGTCGATGGCGCTCATGGCCCACACGGAATACAGGAACCCGCGAAAGGTAAGAAGAAAATTCGCCTTTGTCTTCGGGAGGCCACGTGTTTTATCGTGGCGGTTTCCAATGTCCGACAAGCTCACCGAAATCATGGCCCACAAGCGCCGCGAGCTCGCGCCCTTCGTGCGGCCGGTCGCCGCGGGCGAATTCGCGCGCATCGACGCCGCCCGGCCCCGGCCGCCGTCCTTCGCCGGCGCGCTGCGCCGGGCCGACGGCCATCTCGCGGTCATCAGCGAGATCAAACGCCGCTCGCCCTCGGCCGGCGACATCAAGCAAAACGCCGACGCGCTTGCGCAGGCGCGCGCCTACCGCGCGGCGGGCGCGGATGCGCTTTCGATCCTCACCGATGAAAAATATTTCGGCGGCGCGCTCGCGGATCTGCGCGGCGTGACGGACGGCTTTCTCACCACACCGCCTGCCCTGCCCTGCCTGCGGAAGGATTTTTTCTTCCATCCGCTGCAAGTCCTCCAGGCCCGCGAGGCCGGTGCCAGCGCCATTCTCATCATCGTACGCGTGCTGGCCGACGACGAAATCAAGGCCCTGCACGAGGCCGCGGATGCCGCCGGGCTCGACGCGCTGTTCGAAGTCCACGCCGAGGTGGAGCTGGCCCGTGCCATCGCGCACCAGGCGAAGATCATCGGTGTGAACAACCGCGATCTTGCTGTTTTCAAGACGGATATTGCACTCAGCGAGCGGCTCATCCCGCAATTTCCCAAGGACGTCGTCGCCGTGAGCGAGAGCGGAATCCTGACCGGGGCCGACGCCGCCCGTGTCCGCAAGGCCGGCGCCCATGCGGTGCTGGTCGGCGAGGCGCTGATGCGGGCCGCCGATCCCGCGCGCCTGGTCGCGGATTTCCACGGCGCCTGACATGCCACTCACGCCCACCGCCACGCGGGAACTCCTGGCCGGGCTCGGGCACCGGCCGAAGCGCTCGCTCGGGCAGAATTTCCTGGTTGACGGCAACATCGTCCGCAAATCGCTCGAGCTGGCGCAAGTCGCGCCTGGCGACACGGTGGTGGAAATCGGACCCGGGCTTGGCACGCTGACCGAGGCGTTGCTCGAGGCTGGCGCCGAAGTGTGGGCGGTGGAGCGGGACGCCGCGCTGGCCGGGCATCTGCGTGCGACCTTGGCTGCAAAATACCCCCAGGCGTTCAAGCTGCTGGAAGATGACGCTGTCGAATGCCCGCTGGCCGCACTGCCGCCGGAACGCGCGGCGGCGGGCGATTTTAAAATTGTGGCCAACCTGCCCTATGCCATTTCAACGCCGTGGATGGACGCCGTGCTGAGCGGTCCGCTGCCGGCGCGCATGGTGTTGATGCTGCAGCAGGAGGCGGCGCAACGCTATGCCGCGCAGCCGGGCACGAAACAATTCGGGGCCATTTCGATTTTTTTGCAGGCGGCTTGCAATATCGCCCCCGGACATCGCGTGTCGTCGGCGTGTTTTTATCCACGGCCGGAGGTCGGCTCGCACCTGCTGCATCTGGTGCGCAAGCCGGAACCCATTGTCTTTCAGCCGGAAGCAAAGGCCATCATCCGCACACTCTTCCAGCAGCGTCGCAAGCAGCTTGGCGCCCTTTTGCGCGGCCGCCTAGCCAGCGATGACGCGGCATGGCTGGCGGGGCTGCTGGCCCGGCACGGCCTTTCGCCGCTTTCCCGACCGGAAGACGTGCCGGTGGCAGCCTGGGTGGAACTGTCGGCGCTGATATGCGTCAAATCAACGAGTTGAAATCATCCGCTCCAGCCATCATTTCATTCGCACCTCCCTCGATGAATCTGCGCGCCCTTGTCCTCGCCTCGGTTTTCCTTGCCGTTTTTGCCACCGGGCTGGCGCAATCCGATGACCAGTCGAGCGACCAGCCGGATGCGCCGCCGCCGCCTTTGCACGGCAAGGTCGAGGGCAACGTCTACACTTCCGCGACCGGGATGTTCCGCATGTCGATCCCGGTGCTGCCGGAATTGGGCGGCACAATCATCGATACGGACAATGTCGTCACGTTCGAGGATTCCTTCAAGACGCACGTGAGCGTGGCGGCGTTTCCCGAGGACGCCGCGCAACACCAGGAGGACGACACCCGTGGACGGCGCGATTACCTGGTCTATTTTTTCAGCAACTACGTGCTGCCCGATTTTCAGAAGCGCTCGCCCGGGGCCAAAATCGAAAGCGCCCGGTTCCTGCCCGGCGCGGAAGATGGCGCGCTCATTGTCTATACGCTGCTGCCGGGCGGTTCGATGTTTGCCGACCACGTTTCGCTCAATGGGGATTCCGACCCATCGCTGGTGGCCAAACGCGGCAACCTGCTCTTCGTGAAGAACGGCTATGTTTTTGTCATCAGCACGGAGCTGGCCGAGCGTGTGCTCGAGCACACCACCTATCACAAGACCACGGCGGAAGAGGATGAACTGCTGCACAACCGGTTGCTCGACCTGCTCGGCCGCATCGAGTTCGCCACGCCGTCTGCGGCCCCGGACAAAAAGTAGTTCACACCGCGGGAAATTTCCGCTCGCGCGCCGGCCCCGGCCGCGCCATGAGAAAGCCATGTCACTCGAAAGCCTGCTGATTTTTCTCCTCGTCGGCGCGCTGGCCGGCTGGCTCAGCGGCCTGATCACGAAAGGTTCGGGTTTCGGCCTGCTTGGCAACGTCCTGGTCGGCATCGTCGGCGCCTTTCTCGGCGGATTTTTGTTCAGGCTGCTCGGCATCGTTGCCTACGGGCTGCTCGGCCAGATTATTTTCGCCGTCATCGGAGCGCTGATCTTCCTCTATCTGCTGCGCTTCATCAAAAAATGAGCGCGTCCTGGTGGGCGTCGGGACGGATCCTGGCCCGCCTGGCGCTGCTGCTGGGGGCCTGCCTGCTCCTCGAAGGCTGTGTTTACCTGCGGTTGCTGGAGCTTAAACACCAGTTTGCGGACTTCGACCGCTTCTTTGCCGTCGATGACTCCGACGGCCTGACCCTCACGCTGAAAAAGCCCGTGCTGGAAACGGAAGACCTGGCCTTTTTCGATCTCGCGCCCGAAAAGGAGATCCGGCTGGGTGTCGCGCGGCGCTGGCATTTGCGCTGGATCAAGGACTACACCATGCCGCACGAGCGGCCGGAGGACTACGAAGTGACGGCCGATTTTATCTTCGCGGAGGACAAGCTCCGGCGCGTCCACCTGCCCGAGCGCATCTTCGCCTTCATGCCCAAGTCGCTCATCCTCTCGGCCCTGCGCTCGCTGGGGCATGCCCGGGTCGACCAGGCGAAGCAAAGCGCCAGCGCCGCCCTCTCCTCGTCTGCTGGCCTGCCGCTCACGCAGGCCGATCTGCTGCGTTTCCTGGGCGCGCCGCTTGATACCCAGAGTCGCGATGACGGCCGGCTGCTGGTCCATTATCGCTACACGGGGGTCTCAGCGTCGCAACCCGCAGGGAAAATCGACTTCACCTTCACGCTCGATCCCGTCACGAAAACGGTGCTGCACCTGCAAGGCCGGATGAAACATGCCGTGCTGGAATTCGACTGGCCCAAGCCGGTGGCACCGGCAAAATCTGCTCCGCCATGATCCTGCGCGACGCCAGCGAAGCCGACCTTCCCGCCATCGTGGAGATTTACAACGCCACGATTCCCGGCCGCATGGTTACCGCTGACATCGAACCCGTCAGCGTCGAGAGCCGCCGGCCATGGCTGCTTGAGCACAACCCGCGCACGCGCCCGATCTGGGCCGTGGATGATCCCGCCAGCGGACGAGTGTGCGCCTGGCTCAGCTTATCGTCGTTCCATAGCCGCCCGGCTTACCATCCCACGGCCGAAGTCGGCCTTTACGTGGCGGAGGCGCACCGCGGCCATGGCATCGGAAAATTTCTTCTCGGTGAAGCCATCGACCGCGCGCCGGCCTGCGGGGTGCGCACGCTGCTGGGGTTGATTTGGGCGCACAATGAACCGAGCCTGCAGTTGTTTGAAAATTTTGGTTTTGTGCGATGGGGCCATCTGCCGCGCGTCGCCGAGCTCGACGCCGTGGAGCGCGACCTCGTCATCGTCGGCCGCCGCGTCGCACCCTGACGGCCTTTGCAGCCTTGCCCGGCGCGGTACGACGGGTCAGACCTCGACGTTTCATGCCCTGGATCGTCGCCACCCTCGTGTCGGCCTTTTTTCTCGGATGCTACGAGCTTTTCATCAAGCACGCCGTCCGCGACAACGCCGTGCTGCCCGTGCTCTTCTTCAGCAACGCCTGCAGCGCCATGGTGTGGCTGCTGCTCATGGGCGTGCACGCACTGCATCCCGGCACGTTGCCCGCGGGCCTCGCGGTCGCGCCGCTGACGTTCCTTCAGCACCTGCAACTCCTGCTCAAGTCGGTCATCGTCGCGACCTCATGGATTTGCGGCTATTTCGCCGTCAAGCACCTGCCGGTCTCCATCGCGTCGCCCATTCGTGCGACCAGTCCGATCTGGACGCTCTTGGGCGCGCTCATCCTGCTGGCCGAGCGGCCGACGGGGCTGGAGCTGCTGGGCATCGCGACCACGCTGGCGTCATTCTTCGGTCTCTCGCTGGCCGGCCGGCGCGAAGGCATCCATTTTCATCGCGACAAGTGGATCGGCTGGCTCGTCGTGGGCACGATCTTCAACGGCATCAGCGCGCTCTACGATAAATACCTGCTCGGCCATGCCGGATTCGCCGCCTCGACCGTGCAGGCCTGGTTTTCCATCTACCTCGCTGTGCTTTTCCTGCCCTTGGCGATCGGCTGGAAACTCCGCTGGTGGCCGCGCCACGAATTTCACTGGCGCTGGAGCATTCCGCTGCTCTCGTGCGCCCTGCTGGTCGCGGACTTCGTTTATTTCGATGCGCTGCGCAATCCCCATGCGCTCATCTCGCTCGTGTCGAGCCTCCGCCGCGGCAGCGTACTGGTGGCGTTCGCGGGCAGCCTGCTCTTTTTTCGCGAACAAAACGGCCGGCAAAAGCTGCCCGCCGTCCTGGGTGTCCTCGCTGGCATCGTGTTGACCATCCTCGGATGACGCTGGCGGTCAGTCGGTCCTCAACCGGGCCACTTCCTCCTGTGCGTGGTTGATCTTTTCCAGCGCTTCCACAATCGCATAGCCGGCTTCTCCTGAAACGTAATGCACGGCACCGACAATGGTGGCCAGCGTGGCCCGCACGATCTGCAGGTCTTCGTCGAGGATTTTTACATTCAATAAATTTGGGGACTCCATAATGACAGTCCGACGCCTGCGGGGCGAAATAGTTTCCTCGAGATTTACTTAAGTTTAAAATCACGCGGGCGCTTTGACCGGGCTTGCATGCGCGAACGATTCCATTTCTTCTCTCGCGCCAATCCCCTGGCTTGCTTTCCCATGTGCGCTTTCGCCCCACGTGATACCGTCCGGAAATTTTTTATCCGGGCCGGCCTGCTCACCGAAATTGCGGCGATGGCGGCTCTGCTGACCGGCCAGACTCCGCCGGACTCGTCGGCTTCGTCGCCGGCTCCGGCCGTGCCGGTTGCTTTCGTTCCGCTCGGGCTGCCCACGGCGGCCAGCGAGCACCTTTTTCTGATCCATTGCGCGCCGTGCCACGGTCCGCATGGCGAAGGCGCTGTCGGCCCCACCCTGGCCGCGGCCCATCTTCCACGCGCCTCCTCGGAGGAAGCGCTGCTCAAAATCATCACCAGGGGCATCGAGGGCACGGAAATGCCCCGCTCGCGGCTGGAGCCGGACGAAATCCGGCAGGTCGCCGCCTGGGTCTGGCAGCTGGGAAAAATCGCCCCCGAAAAAATACCCGGCGATGCCGGACACGGCCGCCAGCTTTACTTCGCGAAGGGCGGCTGCGTGCAATGCCACAGCATCGGCGGCCACGGCGGCAGCATCGGCCCGGATCTGACGGATGTCGGCCTCCGCCGTGGCGCCAGCTATCTCCGGCGCGCACTCGTCGATCCGGGCGCCGACGTGCCGAAGAGTTTTTCCAGCTACCGTTCCGAAGTGAGCCTGCCGGACAATTTCCTGTTGGTTCGTGTGGTTACCAAGGACGGCCGCGAGATCACCGGCGTGCGGATCAACGAGGACACGTTCTCCATCCAGCTCCGCGATTTCTCCAGTCATATCCATTCGTTTTTCAAATCGGACCTCGCCGAACTGCACAAGGACTGGGGCCAGTCGCCCATGCCTCCGTACGGCGCGGTCTTCACCCCGGCCGAACTTGATGATCTTGTGGCCTTCCTTTCCTCCCTTCGCGGCGAACCATGAAAAGACCTCTCTTTCTTTTGCTCATGCTTGTTTCCGCGGCCCGCGCGCAGGTGTCGTATGAGCGCATTCTCAACGCGGGAAAGGAGCCGGGTAACTGGCTCACCTATTCCGGCAACTACGCCGGACAGCGCTACTCCCCGCTTGCGGAGCTCACCCCCGCCAACGTCGCGGAGCTGAAGCCCGCCTGGGTCTTCCAATCACGCGAAGCGGGCAAGATGGAGACGTCGCCCATCGTGATCGACGGCATCCTCTACATCACTGAAAAGCCATACATCGTCACGGCGATCGACGGCCGCACCGGACGGCCGCTGTGGACGTACCGACGCAACGCCGTGCCCGAGGTGCCGACCTGCTGCGGCTCAGTCAACCGCGGCCTGGCCATCCTCGGCGACACGCTCTATTTTGGCACGCTGGACGCGCATCTTGTCGCGCTCGACATCAATACCGGCAAAGAGCGCTGGGACATCACCGTTGCAGACTACACCAAGGGATATTCTATCACCGCCGCACCCCTGGCGGTGAAGGACAAGATCATCGTCGGCATTGCCGGCGGCGAATTCGGCATCCGCGGATTTCTCGACGCTTACGACGCGAAGACGGGCCAGCTCGCCTGGCGTTTCTGGACCGTGCCGGCGCCGGGCGAGCCCGGCCACGAAACCTGGGGCGCCGGCGACAGCTGGCAGCATGGCGGCGGGCCGACCTGGGTGACGGGAACGTATGATCCCGAGCTTAACACCCTTTACTGGGGCACCGGCAATCCCGGCCCCGATTACAACGGCGACAACCGGCCGGGCGACAATCTTTACACCGACTGCCTGCTGGCCCTCGATCCTGACACCGGCAAGTTGCGCTGGTATTTCCAATACACGCCGCACGACCTGCATGACTGGGATTCGAACCAGGTGCCGGTGCTGGCGGATGCGGTGGTCAACGGTCGCCCGCGCAAGCTCGTGCTGCAGGCCAACCGCAATTCATTTTATTACGTGATTGACCGTGAAACCGGCGAATTTCTGGCCGGCACGGACTATGCAAAGCAAACCTGGGCCAAGGGACTCGACGAACACGGCCGGCCGATTCTTTTGTCGCATACCGAACCGACGCCCGAAGGCGTCCTTATCTATCCCGGCCTGGCTGGCGCGACCAACTGGTTCAGCCCGTCCTACAGCCCGAAAAACCAATTGTTTTACGTGCAGGCGCAGGAGGACTATGCCGAGGTTTTCTACAAGCTGCAGGGCGACTACGCCCCGGGCGATCATTTCGACGGCGGCGGCACGCGCAGCGTGGACGGCAGCGAGCCCTACGCTGTCATCAAAGCCCTTGAGCCGACGACCGGGCACATCCGGTGGGAATTCAAGCTGCACGCCGGGCCCTCCGCGGGCGTCCTCTCGACCGCAGGCGGCCTGGTCTTCAGTGGCAACCGCGAGGGCAGTTTTTTCGCGCTCGATGCGGAATCCGGCCAGCCGCTCTGGCATTTCCAGACCGGCGGCCTGATCTGGGCCAGCCCCATCAGCTACGAACTCGACGGCAAACAGTACATCGCCATCGCGGCCGGCACTTCGATTTTCGTGTTCGCACGGTAAAGCGGAAACCGCTCGGCCGCCCTCACATGTGCGCGATCATGTTGTCGCCGAATTCGCTGCACTTGATCTCGGTCGCACCGGTCATCTGGCGGGCGAAGTCGTAGGTCACTTTCTTCGAGCCGATGGCGCCATTGAGGCCCTTGAGGATAAGCTCGGCGGCCTCGTTCCAGCCAAGGTAGCGGAACATCATTTCGCCGGAGAGCACAACCGATCCGGGGTTGACGACGTCCTTGTCTGCGTACTTCGGCGCGGTGCCGTGCGTGGCCTCGAAGATGGCGTGGCCGGTGATGTAATTGATGTTGCCGCCGGGCGCGATGCCGATGCCGCCGACCTGGGCGGCCAGCGCGTCGGAGAGGTAATCGCCGTTGAGATTGAGCGTCGCAATGACATCGAAATCGGTCGGGCGCGTGAGCACCTGCTGCAGCGTGATGTCGGCGATGCTGTCCTTGATGACCAGGCCGGCGCCGGCCCGGCCCTCGGGAATCTTGCACCAGGGGCCGCTGTCGATTTCGACTGCACCGAAATGCTCCTTGGCGACCTGATAACCCCAGTCGCGGAAGGCGCCCTCGGTGAACTTCATGATGTTGCCCTTGTGTACGAGCGTGACGCTCTTGCGCTTGTTCTTGATCGCGTAGCTGATCGCACTGTGGATCAGGCGCACGCTGCCGGAATAGCTCACCGGCTTGATGCCGATGCCGACCTGCACATCGGTGGGAAAATCCTTTGCGCCGACGAGCTTCCAGAATTCGTCCGCCTTGGCCCGGGTGCTGAAGCGAATCTTGTCGAATGCCTTGGGGAATTCCTTGGCGAGGAAGTCGAGGATCTTCTGGGCCTCGGGCGTGCCAGAGGCGTATTCGATGCCGGCGTAAATGTCCTCGGTGTTTTCGCGGAAGATGACCATGTCCACCTTTTCCGGATGCTTCACCGGCGACGGCACGCCGGTGAACCACTGCACCGGGCGCAGGCATACGTAGAGGTCGAGCATCTGGCGGAGCGCGACGTTGAGCGAGCGGATGCCGCCGCCAACGGGCGTGGTCAGCGGGCCCTTGATGCCGACCAGATATTGCTTGAACGCCTCGATGGTGTCGTTGGGCAGCCAGTTATTGAAGCGCTTGAAGCTCTCCTCGCCGGCGAAGACCTCCAGCCAAGAGACCTTCTTCTTGCCGCCGTAGGCCTTCTTCACCGCGGCATCAAAAACGCGCACGGAGGCAGCCCAGATGTCGGGGCCGGTGCCGTCGCCACGGATGAACGGGATGATGGGATTGTCCGGTACGCTGAGTTTGCCGCCAGCGATGGTGATCTTGGCGCCGGCGGACGGAGTGACGTCTTTGTGAGGCATGTTGAAGCGGGAGAGTTTTGGAAAAGGTGGTAGGGTTTATTTTTTCAAACCAGCGCAGAATTTCGCGAGTCGGCCGGCGCCCTTGGCGATGATCTCATCGCTCGTCGCGTAGCTAAGCCGCAAGTAGCCCTCGGCGCCGAATGCGCCGCCGGGGACGGCCGCGACTTTTTCCTGCTCGAGCAGGCGCGCGCAAAAGTCCTGCGAGCTGAGGCCGAATTGGGCGATATTGGGAAACAGGTAAAATGCGCCCTGGGCCAGCAGGCACGACACGCCGGGAATCTTGTTGAGCTCCGCGTGCAGGAATTTCCGCCGGCGATCGAACGCGGCCATCATGCCGGCCAGCGCTGAGCGGGCCTTATCCCTCTCGCGCAGCGCGGCGAGCGCGCCGTATTGAGCGAACGTCGTGGCGTTGGATGTCATCTGGCTTTGCAGTTCGCCCACGGCCTTGGCGATGGGCGCGGCGGCCACCAGCGTGCCGAGGCGCCAGCCGGTCATCGAGTAGGTCTTGCTGAAGCCCGAGACGACGATGGTGCGGGCCGCCGCCTCGGGACTCAGGGTGGCCAGACAGGTCGGCTGCGCGCCGTCATAAACGAGGTGCTCGTAGATTTCGTCGGACAGGATGTAGAGATTGTGCCGCAGCGCCACGGCGACGAGCGCCGCGAGTTCCGCGCGCGTGTAGACCGCGCCGGTCGGATTTGACGGTGAGTTGAGGATCAGCAGCTTCGAGCGCGGCGTGATGGCGGCCTCGAGCTGGGCGGGCGTGAGCTTGAAGCCGGTAGTGTCATCCGCGAGCACGGCGCGCGGCACCGCGCCGGCGAGTTTGGCCATCTCGGGATAGCTCACCCAGTAAGGCGCGGGGATGATGACTTCGTCGCCCGGCGAGCAGACCGCCAAGATCGCGAGATAACAGGAAAATTTGCCGCCGGGGCTGACCACGACCTGCGCCGGCGTGATCTTCAGGCCGTAGTCGACGCCATATTTGTCCACCAGCGCAGCGCGCAATTCGTCGATGCCCGGGGTGGCGGCGTACTTCGTCTTGCCGCCGCGGAGCGCGGCGATGCAGGCGTCCTTGATGAAGTCGGGCGTGTCGAAGTCCGGCTCGCCTGCGGCGAAGCTGCAGACGTCCTCACCGGTGGCCTTGAGCGCCTTTGCTTTCGCGTCAATGGCGAGCGTCGGGGACGGCGCAATGTTCTGGGCCCAGGTGGATAACGGCGAAGGCGAAGTGCTCATGCGAAAGGGCCCGAGGACTAAACGAGCGCGCCCATGGAAGGCAAGCCCGGCGCACGCACTGGCTTTTCCGCCCGGCTTTCAGCCGGTCAGCGGGAGCCGGTCTTCTTTTTCTTGGCCGGCGCCGTTTTTGCGCCGCCTTTTTTAGCGGACTTCACCTGAAACCCGCCCAAGGCGCCGCGGAGGAGCTCGCCCACGCTGATCTTGTTTTTCCTCGAATAACGGGCCAGCCGGTCCTTCAAGGCGACGGGCAGGCGCACGGAAATCTGCCGGTGTTCCCGCTCTGGCGCGCTGAAACGGTTGAAATCGAACCCGGCGAGGGCTTCGCGCACCACTTCGCTGGTCGAGCGCAGGGTGAGCGCCCGGCGGCACGCCTCGATTTTTGCAATAAGCTCGAGGGGCAGGTCAAAAGTAAGGGGCTGGCTGGTGGGCGTTTTCTTGGCCATGAAGGCAAAACGGGTTGCTGAAAAATTCGCGTGGTCGAAGCATGGGGAGCTAGCCGGGCGCCGCGCACGGGGGCAAGCAAAAGTTCAGCGCTTGGGATTGACTCGCGCGATGATTGACCGATTTTTGCCTTCTTCCCCCCTCAGCTGCGCCCTCATGGCCAAAGTCGTCATTGAAAACCTGGTCAAGGTTTACCCCGAGAAAAACAGCCCGGGCGTGCGCGCGGTCAACGGCATCAACCTCGCGGTCGAGGATCGTGAATTCATGGTGCTGGTCGGGCCGTCCGGCTGCGGCAAGACCACGACGCTGCGCATGATCGCCGGGTTGGAGGAAATCTCCGGCGGCACCATCGCGATCGACGGCAAGGTGGTGAACGGGGTCCTGCCAAAGGACCGCGACATCGCCATGGTTTTTCAAAATTACGCGCTTTATCCGCACATGTCGGTCTATGACAACATGGCCTTCGGCCTGAAGCTGCGGAAGTTTCCCGAGGCCGAGATCCAGGCCCGCGTGCGCGAGGCGGCGGCCATGCTCGGCCTGGAAAACTACCTCGAGCGCCGGCCCAAGGCCCTTTCCGGCGGCCAGCGCCAGCGCGTGGCCGTGGGCCGCGCCATCGTGCGCAAGCCCAAGGTCTTCCTCTTCGACGAGCCGCTCTCCAACCTCGACGCCAAGATGCGCGTCTCCACCCGCGCCGAGATCTCCAAGCTTCACGCCCGCCTCGGCGCCACGATGATCTACGTCACCCACGACCAGGTCGAGGCGATGACCATGGGCGACCGCATCTGCGTGATGAAGGACGGCAACATCATGCAGGTGGCCGAGCCGCTCACACTCTATAATGAGCCCTCGAACCTTTTCGTCGCCGGCTTCATTGGCAGCCCGCCGATGAATTTCTTCAAGGGCACCCTGCGCCGCGCGGGAAACGGCCTTAGTTTTACCGAGGACAACCCGGCCGGCGCGCCGCTGACGCTACAGTTGCCTGATGCGCTAGCGGCCAAGGCCGGCGCGTATTTGGACAAACCCGTCGTCCTGGGCATCCGGCCGGAAGACATCAGCGACGCGCCGGCCGACCCCGCCGCCGCCGTCGAGGTCAAGGTGGACATCGCCGAGCCCATGGGCGCCGAGACCTACCTGCACCTGAACACGGGTGCGACTACCTTCATCGCGCGAGTCCGGCCAACCGACTCTTTTTCCATCGGCCAGAAAATCAAGGTCTCCTTCCGCGCCGACAAGGCGCACCTGTTCGACACCGCCACCGAGCAGGCCGTGCGCTGAGCCCTACTCCACCGGTACGATGCGTTTTGCGTCCGGCGGCTTCACCGCTTCGCTCAGCTGCGCGGGCGCGAACATATCCTTTGATAGCGACAGCCCGAGCGCGGCCCCGGTCACCACGAACCTCGTCTTGTCGCGCGTGACTTCGTCGCGCACGTCAAACGTCTTGGGTATCCATTGCTCGCCGATGCGTTTCAACTCGAGCAGGCTGATCGTCTTGAGCAGCTGGCCATGGTCCCCGACGAGTTCCGCCTGCACCAGCGCGGTGAACTGTGAGTCGAGATAAGCGCGCACACCGGTGAGCGCCGGATACCTGTCCGCGAAATCCTTCGGCGGCCGGAGCAAAAACTGGTGTGTGGGGCGGCCGCGCAAGCGCGTGAGGCCCTCATAAACAAAATCGGGCCAGTACAAAAACGGCATCTGCAGGTCGAACGCCGTCAGGTTCGTATTCCCCACTGGCGCAAAAAAGGCCGCCGTGTCGAGCGGCTGGGCCGGCCCCGTGCCGTTCCAGCTCCACACGGCCGGCGCCGGGCCGTTCTGCACGAGCAGGCGCAATTCCGGTTTCCCGGCGGTGGTGACCACCTCCACGCGCGAAAGAGGCCCCTGGTCGTTGCGCGTGCCCCAGAATTGTCCAGTCAGCACATGCTCGTCGCCCCGGCGTGGCAGCACGTGCAGTTCAAATTCAAGGAAATAATCACCGGTGATGCCCTTGGCGCGAAATTCTTCGAGGATATGCCGGCCCTCGGCCTGGTCCGGCGGGTTGAGCTGGACGTAGCTCGGCTGCGGCAGAAAACGCTGCTGGGCGCTCGCCGCCAGCGCGAAGCCGAGCAGTAAAGGGAGGATTTTTCCTGGGCCACGCATGGCCACCGGCGCGCAGTGCGCGCTCAGGGGTTCTTCGGCGCCGGAGCCGAAGCGGTGGTTGCCGCCGTGGGTGCAGGCTGGACCGGCGTGCTGACCGCCGGTGCCGGCAGGCCGGGCTGCGGCGTCGTGGAGAGGGGCGCCATCGGGCTGGTCACTGGCACGGGAATGCTGGGCAGTGCACCGGCAGCGGCGCTGCCATGGCTGCGCTGATAGACATTGCCGAGGTAGAGCAGGAAGCTGAGCACGAAAAAAGCGATGGACGCGTTGATCGTGGCCTTCGTGAGGACATTGCCCGTCTCGCCACCGAACGCGGATTCAGCCATGCCGCCGCCGAGGGCCGAGCCCATGCCGCCGTCGGATTTGGCCCGTTGCGCCAGCACCACCAGGATGAGGAACAGCGAAACGAGGATCAGGATGAAGGTAAGAATGCCCAGGACAATACTCATGGAACTGACCATGACAGCAGACCCCGGCCAAGGTTGTCAATGCGCGGTTCGAAACCGGAAAAGTACTTCCAGCCCAGCTAGATGGAGTAATCTTCGGGCCGTTCCGGCTCGCTGGCCGGGCCGCCGGCCTTCGCCTGCTGGCGCCGGCTGTCGTAGAAAATGCGCACGTCGGGCGAGCCGGCCGCCCCGTCCTGTTTCAACAATTGCGAGGCGCGTTTCAACGCCCGCTTGGTGCTCATGGTGAGATTCACCTCGGCCGGAAACACGTTCTCCTCGCCGATCTGCGCGAGCAGGCCGCTGCGCTGTAGCACGCGCAGGACATCGAGATTGCAACCGCTGATCAGCAGGTACCGTCCGGTTTTGCGCAGGTAGTCATGCAGCGTTTCCATCGCCATGACGGTGGAGGCGTCGAGATGGCGGGCGTTTTTCATACGCAGGATGAAGATGCGGATGTTCTCATCCTCCGCCTGCCGCCGGAGATGTTCCTGAAAGAGATCGGCGGCGCCGAAGAACAGGTCGCCCTCGACATGGATGATGGAAATCTGCGGGTTGGGCCGCTTGGCCGGATCGACGAGCTCGGCCAGGATGCCGTTGTCGCTGAACGAATATTCGACGAGCGAGGGCATGCTCGTCTTTTGCAGGAACAGCGCGAGTGCCACGCCGATGCCGACGTAGATGGCCGTGTCGAGCCGCAGAAACAGCGCGGCGCCGAGCGTTGCGATGAAAACGACCGCATCGGACCGGGTCGAACGCGTGGCCACGCGGATTTGCGGCCGGTTGATGAGCCGGTAGCCCACCCGCATGAGATGCGCAGCCAGCGCGGCGACGGGGATGTAATTGAAAACCGGCGTGACGAACAAAAGGATCAGCAGCACGACCACGCTGCTCAGCATGGTGGACAGCTGCGACGCCGCGCCGCTCTGGTAATTGACCGCCGAACGCGTGAATGCCGACGAGCCGGGCGTGACGCCGAAAAGACCGACGGCGATGTTGCCCGCGCCCATGCCCATGAGCTCCTGGTTCGGATCGAGCCGCTGGCCGCTCTTGGCCGCGAGCGACTTGGTGATCGCGGTGGCTTCGAGCATGCCGATGATGGCGACGGCGATGGCTGTGCTGGCGAGCGTCGGCAGCATTTCCATCTGCTCGGACCAGGCCGGCAAGCCGGCGAACTTGGGGAATGCCGCCATGAGCGCGCCCTCGTCCTTGACCAGACGGAACGGCACGGCCGACAGGCCGAAGAGATGATTGCGGTCGATGAAGAACGCAAGGAGGCGGGAGAGAAGGCCGAGCGTGGCGAGGCCGATCAACGCCTCGGGCCACGTTTTCCGGTAAAGCCTGATACCTTCGAAAATCCCCAACGTGAGCAGGCCGATGCCGATCGCCCACGGCGAAACATTCACGCGTGCAAGCGCCCCCCACACATCCGTCAAGATGGTGACAAACCTCTGCCCGGCGGGCACGCCGAAGCCGAGCAGGTTGGGCAGCTGGCTGGTGATAAGCAGGATGCCGATCGCGGCGGTGTAGGCGACGACGACCGAGCGCGAAATGAACTTGGTGATTTCGCCAAAATTGAGCAGTCCCGCGAGGAACTGCACCGCGCCGATGAGAAACGCCAGGTAGGCGGCCAGTGGCAGCGGGTCGAGGCCGAGGCCGGTGTTGGCCGCGATGGTCGTGGCCGTGATCAGGCTGACCGAAGTGGTCGGGCCGAAGACGTGGTGATGCGACGAAAAAAACAGCGCGCTGACAAAGCCGCCGATGACCACGGAGAGAATCACGCTCATCGGCGGCAGGCCGAGGATGAGTGCGAAACCGATGGCCTGCGGAATGGAGACAAGCGTGAGCGTCGCGCCCGCGAGCAGATCGGCGCGCAGCTTCTTCCACGAGTAATTCCGGAATTCCGCGATGAACGGCAGCCGCACGCGAAACATCTTCGCGCTCATCGCGGACGCATCGGAAAGCGTCTCTCTCAACGTTTCCGCCGTGCTCATGCCGTCAGGCCTCTACGCCAAGCTTCTCGAGGATGCGCTGGAGGTCGTCGTTGCCGTGGTACTCGATGATGATGCGGCCCTTTTTCGGCGCATGCTTCAACGCGACGCGCGCGCCGAGGTGCGAGGTGAGTTTTTTCTCGATGCTGGCCACCGCCGCGGCTTCCACCGGCGGCGCCGGACGGCCGGAGGCCGAAGGCGCCCCGGCCTTTTTCGCCTGCACGAGTTTTTCCGTCGCACGCACGCTGAAGCCTTCCTCGATGATGCGGCGGGCGAGCACCGTGCGCTGCGCGGGCTCCTCGACGCCGAGCAGCACCTTGGCGTGGCCCACGCTGAGCAGGTTCTTGGCGATGAATCCCTGGATCTCGCCGTCGAGCGAAAGCAGCCGCAGGGCGTTGGCCACGGTGGCCCGGCCCTTCCCCACCCGGCCGGAGGCGGCCTCCTGCGTGAGATCGAAATCACGGATGAGGCTGGCGTAGCCGTAGGCTTCCTCGATCGGGTTCAGCCCTTCGCGCTGCAAATTCTCGATCAGGCCGAGGGCGGCCGACGAGGCGTTGCTCGCCTCGACGACGCGGGCGGGAATGGTCTTGAGCTTGAGCAGGTGAAAGGCGCGCCAGCGGCGCTCGCCCGCGATGAGCTGGAACTTTTCGCCGTTCCGGCGCACCACGATCGGCTGCAACAGGCCTTCGGAACGGATGCTGTCGGCCAGTTCGTTGAGCTGGTCGACGGGAATTTCCCGGCGGGCCTGGTAAGGACTGGGCTCGACGAGTTCGACGGCGATTTCCTGAAACCCGGGCGCGGCCACCGGTGCAGCCGACGGACCGCCGGAGGGTTTGGCCGAGGGATCATGTTTGGGGGCGGCGGGCGCCGCGGCGGCAATGAGGCCGCCGAGTCCGCGGCCGAGACGGGATTTGGATGCGGACATGTCAGTTTTTGGGGGCTTGCTGCGCTTGCGGGATGAAGAGCGACTGGCCGACCATCAGCCTGGTGGGGTCGGCGATTTTGTTGGCGTTGATGATGTCGTGCATGCTGGCGTTGGTCTTTTTCGCGATGGCCGAAAGGGTGTCGCCCTTCTGCACGGTGTAGCTGACGCCTTCCTTTGGATAATCGTCGGTGAAAGTGGTCTGCACGGCGGTGCGGGTGGCCTGGCCCTTGGCGAGGTCGGCCAATGCGGCATTGGTCTGTTTGGCGAGTTTCTCCATTTGTCCGCTAACTTGCTCCAGTGTTTCCGATTTTGTCTCGGCGGCGGACGCCTTGATCGTGCGATTGAGCTGGGCCACGGTGTCGTTCAATTGGGCGACCGTCGCGTAAGTCTGGGCGGCGGTGCCCGTCTGGCTGCGCAGCTCGTTGTTTTCGCGCTCGAGCTGCTCGACCCGGTTTTGCAGGTCGCCCACGCGCTGCGTGAGCACACGGACGTCTTCGCGGAGGTTCACGAGATCCATTTGCTCCGGGTTCGTCTGCGCCTGGGCCGTCCCCAGGGCCGCGCTGAATCCGAGCGCCCACAGCACACGGGAAAGTTTCATGCGGCCACGCTTGCGAAAATCGGCGGCGAAAACAAGCGCAGGTTGCAGATCGTCAGCGAAAGGGTGCCGGGCCGGCCAGCAGCGGCATCGGCCGCGAAGGGAGCGAAGTGCCTGGCGCAACGGGAAAGCCGCGCAGAAATTCCGGTGCCGGCAGCATCTTTCCTCCCGGTCGCTGCAGGCGCAGCAGCCGCAGCACGCCGTCGCTGGTGGCCACGCGCAATGACTCCGAATCGGTGCCGAGCACGGTGCCCGGCGCGGAGGCCACCGCGGCGGCCTCGAAATCGGCCAGGCCCGGTTTCACCGCTTCGCCGGAAATTTCAACCGTGCAGCCAGGCCACGGAAAAAGGCCGTTGATGCGCGCGGCAAGCACCGTGGCCGGCGCGGCAAAGTCGAGCGCACCGTCATCTTTTTTGAGCCGGCGGCAATAGGTTGCGGCGGCATGATCTTGCTCTGCGAAAGCGAGTTCGCCTTGCGCGAGCCGCGGCAGCGTGCGGGCGAGCAGCGGGACGCAGGCGGCGGCGAGTTTCGCTTCGACCTCCGCCGCGGTATCGCGCGGCCCAATGTCCACGCGCTCGGCGTCGGCCACCGGGCCGGCGTCAAGCTTGCGCACGATGCGCATGAGCGTGACCCCGGTTTCAGGTTCGCCGCTGGCGATGGCCGTCTGGATCGGCGATGCGCCGCGGTATTTCGGCAGCAGCGAGGCGTGCAGGTTGAGCGTTCCGAGCCGTGGTGTGGCGATGAAATCGTCGCGCAGCAGGTGCCCGTAGGCCATGACGAGCGCGACGTCGGCCTGCAGCGCAGCCAGTCCGGCGCGATCGGTCTCGCCCAGTTTTTCCGGCTGCAGCACCGCCAGTCCGCGCGCGAGCGCCCAGCGTTTGATCGCGTTGGCCTCGATTTTTTGCCCGCGGCCGGCCGGCCGGTCGGGTTGCGTGAAGATGCCGACGACCTGCGCGAACGCGCTTCCTTCGCCTGCCAGCCAGTCGAGCAAGGGCAGCGCGATGGGGTCGGAACCGAGGAAGACGAGTCGCAGCGGAGTCACTTCAACGTTTTCAGCCACTTCGCGACCGCAGGCGCGAGCGACTTCGCAAAGGTTTTATCGGTGTCCGGCTTGGGCAGTCCGTCGAGCACGGTCCAGTTTTCGACATGCGTCACGCTCCGGCCAGGGCTGAGTTTCACCAGCGGGGAAAGTGTTTCGATCTCGATCATCTGCCCGTTCGTGAACACTTCGAGCGCACAACCGAGATCGGGATAAGCCGCTCCGGGTATGATCGCCGCGTATTTGACGAACGTGACGCCGCGCAGCCAGTAGGCGGACCAGCCGGCATAATTCGTGAGCCCGAGTTTTTGCGCCTGGGGCGCCCGCGCGACATCGATCCCCATGAAATCACGGTGCAGCTCCCAGCATGGCAGCGCGAGGTCGGTGTAGGTCCATGGCACGAGGGCGTAGTTCGGCAGCAGGTCGCCGCGTTCGTGCGAGCCCTTGGGCGGCAGCGGGATCACGCCATAACCGCCACCGCGAAACATGGTCAGGGCCCAGGCCGCGGCCTCGACCGGCCACAAGCCGCGATTCGTCAGCGTATGCGTGACGCGCACGGTGCGCTCGCCGGACACTTCAATCTTCATCGCCTTCTGAAGTCCGGTCAGCGCCTCGACCGGCTGCGTAAGCGCCACGCCCTGTGGGAGCGGCTTCACCGCCAGCGGCTCATCGTCGGGCTGGTACGAGCGGACGATGTGCTCGGGCGAGTGCCAGAGCCGGTGTCCGCCGCGCAAATAATAGCCGTGGTAGCGCTTTTCATCGGCAGGAAACTGAAAAAACAAATTGCCTGCTTTGCCGGCGAGCGAACGCAGCGACACGATGCGCGGGCCGACGCCGGTGGTGACGACGAGCTCGAGGGCGCGGGTGGTGAAGCGCAGCGCCTCGGCGCTGCGATAATCAGTCTTCGAGGGTTTCACGGCTGGAGGATTTTTTCGAACTGGCCGCGCGGTCCTCGTGGCGCTCCTTGCCGACGAGGTCGAAATGCACCGGACAGCCGTTGAGCTCGAATTCCTCGACGATCCCCGCCTCGAGGTAACGGCGGTAGCTTTCCATGAGTTTTTCCTCGCGGTTGCAGAAAAGCTTGATGCGGAACGGGCGATTGCCGGTCTGCACTGCATAGTAAATGCGGAAGCGCCGCGCCCCGATGGCCGGCGGCGGCGTGCGGTCAGCAAGGCGGATCAGCGTCTGGTTGAGGCGCGCGGTGGGCAGCTTCTTGTCGAGCGTGCGGTGGAGCTTCACCGCGGCGTTGAGCATGCGGTCGATTTCGCGGCCCTTGAGCGCGGAAACGAACACGACCGGCGCGCCCGGGGTGAAAAAGAGCCGGTCGAACAGCGCCGATTCGTATTTTTCGCGGTAATCGCGCTCACTTTCGTAGACCCGGGCCAGGCCGTCGGCATTGCGGAACGATTCGACCACGAGGTCCCATTTGTTAATGACGATGACGATCGGCTTGCGCTCCTTGAGCGCCTCGCCTGCGATGGCCTTGTCCTGCTGGGTGACGCCGTCCACCGCGTCAAGCACGAGAAAGACGACATCGGTATGCTGGATGGCTTCGAGCGAGCGCAGGCGCGAAAAGTATTCCACCGGCGACGCAAGCTTGGTCGCGGCCTTGATGCCGGCCGTGTCGATCAGGCGGAACGGATGCAGCTGATCGTCCCGCCCCTTGAATTGGAACGCCACCTCGACCGCGTCGCGCGTCGTGCCGGGCACATCGCTGACGATCAGGCGGTCACTTTGCAGCAGGCGGTTGCCGAGGGAGGATTTGCCGACATTGGGCCGGCCGATAAAACAGATGCAGAGCGGATCCGCGGCGGTTTTCGTCGCTACGTTTTCCTCGGAAGGCGGCGGCCCGAGCTTTTCCATGATGGCGGCGCGCAATGCGCCCTCCCCGCGGCCGTGCTCGGCGGAGACGGCCAGCGGTTCGCCCAGGCCGATCCTGTAAACCGCGGCGATGTCGATTTTCTCGTCGTCGAAGTCCGCCTTGTTGACCACGAGCAGCACGGGCTTGCCGCTGCGGCGCAGGTGTTCGGCGATACGCATGTCGAGCGCCGTTACGTCCTCGAGCCCGTCGATGACGAACAGGATCAGCGTGGCCGAGGCGATGGCGAAATCGACCTGCTGCTCCGAGGCTGCGGTGATCTGTGCTGGCGTGTCGCTGCCGGTGAGGCCGAGGCCGCCGGTGTCGAGCAGCGTGTAGCCGCCCTCCTTCACCTCGGCCGCGATGACGTCGCGCGTGATGCCGGGCTGGTCGTGGACGATGGACACGCGTCGCCGCACCAGCCGGTTGAAAAGGCGGCTCTTGCCGACGTTGGGCCGGCCCACGATGGCGACGGTGCGGGACATGGTTTTGTTTTATGCCAGGAACGCGAAGTCCGCAAAGAATGATTTTCTTGCGACCTCGCGTCCCGGCCGGGGGTTATTTTTTCAAGCCTTGGACAAACCGCTCGATGCGGTCGCAGGCCTCGATGAGTTGTTCGTAGCTGGTGGCGAAGCAGGCGCGCACATGGCCGCGGCCGTTTTCGCCGAAGGCCACGCCCGGGACCACGGCGACTTTTTCCTTCTCGAGCAGGCCGATCGCGAATTCCTTCTCGGCGCGGCCGGTTGAGGTGACGTCGGGAAAGGCGTAAAACGAACCGCGCGGCGAGTGGCACTTGAGACCGGTTTCGTTGAAGCGTCGCACGATGAGATCCCGGCGGCGGTGGTACTGCTCGCGCATTTTCAACACGCTGTCCCAACCGCGCTGCAGCGCCTCAAGTGCGGCTTCCTGCGCGATGATCGAGGCGCAGAGCATGGAATATTGGTGCACCTTCATCATCGCGTCGATCAACGGCGCCGGTCCGCAGGCATAGCCGATGCGCCAGCCGGTCATGGCGAAGGCCTTCGAGAAGCCGTGCAGGAAGATCGTCCGCTCGGCCATGCCCGGCAGGCTCGCGATGCTGGTGTGCGTCCCGTCGAACGTCAGCTCCGAGTAAATCTCGTCGCTCAGCACGAGCAGGTCCTTCTCCCGGCAGAATTCCGCGATGGCGGCGAGCTGTTCGCGCGTGCAGGTGCCGCCAGTCGGGTTGCACGGCAGGTTGAGCATGAGCATCTTCGCCCCCGGCTGCCAGGCCGCGCGCAGCGCCTCGGCCGTAAGCGCAAAATTGTCCTTCGCATACGTCGGCACCGCGATGCCTTCCGCGTGCACCAGCCGCACGCTCGGGTGGTACGAGACGTAGCATGGCTGGTGGAACATCACCTTGTCGCCGGGGTTGCAGAACGCGCGGCAGGCCAGGTCGAGCGCCTCGCTCACGCCGACCGTCACGATGACCTGGTCCTCCGGGCGGTAGCTGACGTTGAAATGCTCCGCCACGTATTCCGCGATCGCGCGGCGCAGCTCGATCAGGCCGAGGTTCGACGTGTAATAGGTTTTCCCCTTCTCCAGCGCGTAAATCGCCGCCTCGCGGATGTGCCACGGCGTGACGAAGTCCGGCTCGCCCACGCCGAGCGAGATCACGTCCTGGCCTTTCATCTTGGCCACCAGTTCGAAGAAATCGCGGATGCCGCTCTTGGGCAGCGCGGCCACATGGCCCGCCACCCAGCGTTTCGGGTCGTTGCTCATGGCATGCTCCTGCGGTTATGGGGCGACGTTGAGCCGCGTGGTCTGCGCTTCGCCCTGGTCGAACAGGAAGCCCTGGTCCTTGTAGCAGCGCAGCATGAAATGGGTGGACGTCGAAAGCACGCCCTCGATGGTCGAGAGCTTTTCCGACACGAAGCTCGCCACCTTCTGCAACGACGAGCCCTTCACGAAGAGCAGCAGGTCGTAGCCGCCGGACACAAGGTAGCAGGACTCGACCTCAGCAAAGCGCCCGATGCGCTCGGCCAGCCGATTGAAACCGCCCCCGCGCTCCGGCGTGATCTTCACCTCGATGACCGCGTGCACCACGGCAGCGGCGGTGGCCTCGTGCGAAAGATCGAGCACCGGACGCCAGCCGAGGAAGATTTTCTCCTTCTTCAACTGTTCCAGATGCTGGTTAACCTCCGATTCGGACAAGCCCCCGACCTGCGCCATTTGCGCGGTCGTGAGGCTCCCGCCTTCGATCAACAGCTTGAGAACAGGGTTCATAAGGAGGGGCAGCCTCGCAGGAAACACCCCCGGTAATCCACACTAATCTTTGATCATCGTTGGGATAATTTAACTGTTGAGAGCACAGAACCCGGAAGAGATTATCTCGCGACGGTTATAAAGTAGGCGAAGCTGTTTTCGCTTCCGGCATGATTTCCATCGTGAGCGCGTAGTCTTGATAACCAATGCCCCGGTAGAATACGAGGGCCGTGACATTCTTGGACAGGACTTCGACCGTCAGCCGTTTCTTCGGCCAGATTTGCGTCATAAGAATCTTCATGGCAGCCCTGCCGATGCCTGCGCGCCGCTGGTTTCGACGAACAAAAAGCTGCCGCAAATAAAGCTCATCCACTGTTTCGCGATATAAGGCGTAAGCCACCGCTTCATTTGCCGAGGAAAACAGCACCGCCTTGTAGTCGCCAACCAGCCAGTCCTCCATGCGTTTTTTGAGCTCCGGCACCGTCATTGGGTTGCGATGCCCTTCGTCGCGGATGAGCTGATGATTCCACTCCGCCAGCAGGTCGAGATCCTGCTTGCCGGCAAAACGATGAAGAAGTTCTGCTGGCTCTCTCATCTGCAGAATGGGATGGAGCCTTGCGCCGGATGGCCAGACAGAAAACCTGATCAATCCTCGCCCTCCATGATCAAAATTCCGGGTTTCCTCGCTTCCCCCTTCGCCAAAACTGATTTCCTGAGTTTCATCTTAAAATTAGCGTGGATTAGCGTCCATTAGCGGTTTCAATCGATTTTCCACATGTTCGAATCCCTCACCGACAAACTAGGCCAGGCGCTGCGCAATCTCCGCGGCGTTGGCAAGCTCACCGAGGAAAACATGGCCGATGCGCTCAAGGAAGTGCGCACGGCCCTGCTCGCCGCCGACGTGCATTTCAAGGTCGCCCGCGAATTCATCGAGCGCGTGCAGACGCAGTGTGTCGGCCAGGAGGTCCTCAAGTCCGTCACGCCCGGCCAGCAGATCGTCAAGATCATCAACGACGAACTCGTCCGCCTGCTCGGTGAGGGCGAAACCTCCCTCTCTGCCGCGCGCCCGCTGAAGATTCTCATGGTCGGCCTCCACGGCTCGGGCAAGACCACCTCGACCGCCAAGCTCGGCAAGCTCCTTAAGAAGCGCGGCTACCGCCCGCTCGTCGCTGCGTGCGACATCTACCGCCCCGCCGCCATCGACCAGCTTGAAATCCTCGCGAAGCAGGAGGAGCTCGCCTTCTATGCCGACCGCGCCTCGCAGGACGTTCCCGCCATCGGCGTGGCCGCACTGGCCGCCGCGCAAACCGCGGCTTGCGACTGCATCATCTTCGACACCGCCGGCCGCCTGCAGATCGACACCGGCCTGATCGAGGAAGTGAAAAAACTCCGCGCCCGCGTGCAGCCCGACGAAATCCTCCTCGTCGCCGACGGCGCGCTCGGCCAGGAGGCCGTCAACGTCGCCAAGGCCTTCCACGACGCGCTTTCGCTCACCGGCCTGATCCTGACCAAGCTCGACGGCGACGCCCGCGGCGGCGCGGCGCTCTCGATCAAGGCCATGACGGGAGTGCCGATCAAGTTCATCGGCACCGGCGAGAAGACCGCCGACTTCGACACCTTTTATCCCGACCGCCTCGCCTCGCGCATCCTCGGCATGGGCGACGTCGTTTCGCTCGTCGAAAAGGCGCAGGAGAGCATGGATCAGAAGGAAGCCGAGCGCATGGCGGACAAAATGCGCAAGGCCGACTTCAACCTCGAGGACTTCCTCGCGCAGATGCAGCAGGTGAAAAAGCTGGGCTCGATGCAGAGCATCATCGGGATGATGCCCGGCATGAGCGGCATGCAGCTGCCCGACGGCGCGGACAAACAGATGGCGCGCACGGAGGCCATCATCAAGTCGATGACGCCGCAGGAGCGTCGCAAGCCCGACCTCCTCAACGGCAGCCGCCGTCAGCGCATCGCCAATGGCGCCGGCGTGAAGCTCGTCGAGGTCAACCAGCTCCTGAAGCAGTTTCAGCAGATGCAGAAAATGATGAAGATGATGAAGGGCGGCGGCGCGAAAAAGATGATGCGCCAGATGGAAGCCATGAAGGGCAAGGGCGGCTTTCCGGGGATGTGACGCAAAGTTACACCCGATGTTAAAACTCGTCGGGCAGTAGCATGACCGTTACAATGAGGATATGGCTATAAGCAGAATTCCTTCTCCTAAAGGTTCAGTTGTGCTGAACGACGACACGCAATTGATGCGGTACATGAAATTCCCTCGATTTCTCACTCTTTTGCACAATGGGCTTTCGTTCACGCCAATGCATCGGCTGCGCTCCATCAATGATCCACTGGAAGGCCGTGAAATTGCTGACCCAATTGTCATCGATACTTTACTAGAGGAGCTTGAACATAGCACTGCAGCATACACAGAGCTCATGTCCTATCCGGTTGTTCGTGACCTGCCAAGAAAAGCCCAACCCGGTGAAGTATCGGAAACAAGAACGCTCGCCGCAGCATTTCATTCTTTCGTCAGTAGGCGACGCGCTGCTTCGTGCTGGTATGCGAACAACTTTGAATCATCGGCGATGTGGGCAACGTTTGCTGCAGAAGGTGTCGCCGTTCGGACTACCGTTGGAAGCCTTTGCAAGGCACTTTCAAACGATCGAGAATTTTCGATCGCGGCCGTACGATATCGCCATCGAGAAAAACTGACGATCGGGATCGGAAACTACGAAAAATTCCCTCACTTGGCATTACGGCCATACTTACTCAAGGGTCGAGAATTTGAACACGAGAGGGAAGTGAGAATTGTGACTAGGTGTCACGAAACAGACCGTTCTCTAATTGTGAAGATACCACGTTTATCAGAGTGTATTCACGAAATCATTATATCGCCATACCTTCAAGAGTCCGACGCAGTTGCGATTAAAGCTCTGATCGAACAGCTTCTAGCAAAAGCGCACGGAGTAAACACGTCTGTTCCTGTGTCATTTTCTACGATCAATAAGACGATGATCGCGGCATATATCGCTGAGGCAGCCGCGGACGACTTGGCCGCAGAATATTTGTCAAATTTGGATGAGATTCCTCTCTAAAAGTATATCGTAGAGTCTAGTTTTGCTGATGAGTGCTGAGTAGACATTTTAAGTGAGCAAAATTTTCGGCAGGCATGTTCCCCACGAAAGCGAAGTTTTTCCCGGAAACTTTTTCCGCAAGACCGTTACCATTGCGGGATGAAACCCTTGCTTAATATCCAAAAGGACCCGCTTCATCTCTTCATTCATGCCGCCCAGATCGGCATTGTTTCCGCTGGTTTAATGCTGCTCGCCGGATGCAGCACCGAACCCGACTCGCATGTGGTGTCGGCGCCTCCGCCCGGAGCGCCGGGGGCCGCCCAACCCGTGACCGTTGTCACTCAGTCCGGGACAGCTGCCCCCGCTGTCGCTTCGGCCGGCGGCAATACGATTGTCGTCACGCAGGCCCCGCCGGCGCTCCAGACCGAAAACCCGGGCACCCAACCGTCGTCCGCCCATGTGTGGGTGCCGGGCTATTGGACCTGGCAGAACAGCCAGTATCAATGGGTCACTGGCCGCTGGGCCATTCCGCCCGAGGGCGACACCGCCTGGATTCCTCCGCACTGGGAGCCGGAAGGCAACGGCTACCGTTTCTACGAGGGCTATTGGAAATAATAGCGGTCGTCCGGCGGCGGCAGTTTGAGCCGCCGCCGGACTTGCGACGGGTTGGCCGAAACTTTTATCCGAGGAATTGTACTCGTTCCGCGCCGGAGAAATATTTCCGGCGGTGCAGTCCTTCAATCAATGCCCCTATAATATGAAAATAGCTGCTTATGTTCGGATCCTCGGCCAGGCCGGCCTCGTGCTGGCTGGCGCACTAGGATTGGCCGTAATGGCGGGCTGTGTCGTGGAGGCGCCACCGCCGGAGACCACCTACGATGCGGCCGTGCCGGACGATTATGTTTATTATCCCGCCTACGAGGTTTATTACAGCAGTGTCCGCCACCAATATGTGTACCGGGACGGCTCCCGCTGGGTCACACGCCCCACCCCGCCGCCGCGCGTGGCGGTCAATGTGCTGCACGCCTCGCCGTCCGTGCATATGAATTTCCACGATCATCCCTCAACCCATCACGCCAGCGTGGTGCACGACTATCCAAGGAACTGGACGCCGCCACCGGCCGCCCCGGCCAGGGGCCAGCCCAATCCGCGTGACGGCCATGATAATGGCAACACCCAGCCGGTCTTGGTTCCACCCCAGCCAGGCCTTCCGCGCTGAGGCGAATTCTCACGCCAGCTTTGCGCTGAGCGTGATGGCGGTGTTGAGCAGCCGTGAAATCGGGCAGTTGGCCTTGGCCTGCGCGGCGATCTCGTCGAACTTCGCGGCCTCGATGCCGGGAATCTTCGCGGTAAGGACCAGGTGCGACGCGGTGACCGTCCAGCCCTTTGGCGGAACGTTGTCCAGACTCACCTCGGCGGTGCATTCGAGACGGTCGGGCTTGAAGCCGGCCTCACCGAGCGCGGCGGACAGCGCCATGGCGAAGCAGCCGGCGTGAGCCGCGGCAATCAGCTCCTCGGGATTGGTGCCGACGCCTGAGGCGAAGCGGGAATTGAAGGAATAAGGCGTGGAGTGGAGGGCGCCGCCGGGCGCGCTGAGCGTGCCGGCACCTTCCTTGAGCGATCCGTTCCAGACGGCAGTGGCGGTGCGTTTCATGTCCACAGGAGTGGTAGCTTTCGTCCGTTTGGCAAACGCTCAGGCAATTTTGCGCCGGCAGCGCCCAAACTCCGAGTGACAACGCGGGCGGCTTGGTCCATCGTCGCCAAAGTGTCCGCCCCTCCCCCGCGGGCCGAACCGGAGAACTCTATGGCCTACAAAAAAATCTCGATGGAGCCGAACAAGAAGATCGCGCTGGTCGCGCACGACAACAAGAAGCGCGACCTGGTCGAATGGTCCAAGTTCAACCGCGACCTCCTCGCCCATCACAAGGTTTTCGCCACCGGCACGACCGGCGCCCTACTCGAGCGCGAACTCGGCTTTCCCATCAACAAGCTCCAGAGCGGTCCGCTCGGCGGCGACCAGCAGATCGGGGCCAAGATCGTGGACAACGAAATCGATTTCCTGATTTTTTTCTGGGATCCCCTCGAGCAGCAGGCCCATGACCCGGACGTGAAGGCGCTCCTGCGCATGGCGGTGGTTTGGAACATCCCGATCGCCTGCGATCGCGCCTCGGCCGACTTCATCATTTCGTCCCCGCTGATGGACAAGACCTACGACCGGCTGGTCCCCGACTACGAAGTCTACCGCAACCGCAAGGTCCCCGGCGTCGAGACCCCGCCGCTGCCGATTCCCGGCGTCACCGAGACCAAAAAGCGCAAAGTCGCGGCGGATGAGACATCTGAAGCGGCCAAGAGCAAGACGGTGTGAGGTGATTCATCAAGTGCATTTGAAGAACGTTGATCAGCTTTTGCTCGCGTGGATTGGCCTCACCAGCCTCTGGGCCTTCCTGCTGTTCGGCTTCGATAAATGGCGCGCGGGACGGAGCGGCAGCCGGCGCATTTCCGAATTCTCGCTTTGTCTCATAAGTGCACTGGGCGGCTGGCCGGGCGGCCTGCTCGGCATTATTCTCTTCCGGCACAAATCGGCCAAAGCGTCCTTTCTCTTGAAATTTTTCGGCGCCTTTGTCGTCTGGATGGCGCTCGCCGCCGGGGTCTGGAAACTGACCCACGCTTCCTAAACCGGCCGCGACACTGCAAACATGCCTGAATTCAAATCCAACGATCCTCTACACGGCCTCACATTGGAGCGTATCCTCACCGAACTCGTGGAACAGTACGGCTGGGAGGAACTGGGGCAGCGCGTGGCTATTCGCTGTTTTCTTTTCGACCCGAGCATCAAGTCCAGCCTCACCTTCCTCCGCAAAACGCCCTGGGCCCGGTCGAAGGTGGAGGAGATTTATGTGCGCTGGAAGTCAGGAAGCTGAATCCTGGTCTGATCATTTTCTTTCCACGGCGATGGGCTGGCTGGCGGTGTTTTCCTTCACGGCCGCAATCACCTCTTCCATGCTTTCCTTGATTTCGCCGACCTGCGGATGCACTTCTTTGATGAGGTCGTGCTCGATCCGGGAGAGTTTTTCGATGCGCCGGCCCTGTGCGCTCAGCTGATCCATCAGATGATTCTGCTTGGCGGAAATTCGCCCCATCCACCAAAAGCAGACGGCCCAGCAGACCGTACCGGCCACGGTCATCACGAAAGCTGCGTTGTCCTGTGTCATATCACTGCAATCTGCGGAGAGCAGACCTTTCGGGCAAGCGGGTGGCCGGTGGGCCAACACCCCATAGCGGTGCCGCCCGTGCGGGCTCATGTTGGGCGCCTGAAAAGGCCGGAAGGTGCGGCTTCTCGAAGCAATACGACCGGTAGGAAAGTTCGCCGTGCTGAAGGGCGGTGTAAACGCGTGAACCGCGGGTGCCGGCGAAGTCCTGGCTAAGCTTGTGCAGAAACCGAGGCAAGTGACGGAGGATCAAATCCTGTGAACGCTGTGAGTTCCGGTCCATGCCGCGCAACACGCCGGCGTTTATTTCCTGCGAATGCAGCTGCCGGAGCGGAGCGGCCGCGAGCGCCTGCTCCCATGCGGCGAAGCCGTCGCTGAAGCGGAAATCGGCATAGAGAAAATACCCGCCGGGCCGGAGCACCCGCGCCACCTCCGCCAGAAACTGGGGGAACGCCGAATAGCAATGCGACGCCTCGACGTTGACGACGGCATCAAAGGTGTTGTCCGCAAACGGCAGGTGTCCGGCATCGCCCTGGATAAAACCGAGTCCATCGACCTGATGGCGCTTTTGGCAGAAGCGAATGCCGGCGGAATTCAAATCGAGGCCAGTATAGCGGGCTGGCTGCAGCGTGCGCGCGAGATAGGACGCACCGCCGCCGTGCCCGCAGCTCACCTCGAGGACGTTTTTTCCGCGCAGGTCGGCCTGGGTGGCGACGTGATGATAGAGCTGGATACAAGCGCGGTTGGGTTCGTCGGCCGGCGCGAGCGGCAGGTTCATCGGCGGATCCGTCTCAAAGGCATAGTTGAGAAACAGGACTTCTTCGCCCCGCAGCCGCCCGGTGAGAAAGGAATACCAGAGCCGCCAGATCGCCTTGCGGATCGGCCCAATGGAAAGGAGGTGATCGATGAGTGTCATGGAAGGCGGAAGGACGACCTTGCGAGCCGCACCGTTGTCAATCAATGCGCCTTTCGTCTGCCGGTCATGCCGTTTTCCAAGGCATCTTCGATGTACAGATGCTTAACCATCACCATCACAACGACGGCAATGGGAGTGGCGAAGGCCACGCCCATGACGCCGAACAGCAAGCCGGACGCCACCACCGCGAGCAAGCTGACGGCCGGTGCGAGCTGGACGGCCCAGCGCTGGACCAGCGGTGTGATAAGATTGCTTTCAAGCTGTTGCATTACGACATACATGATCATCGTATACAGCGCCATTTCCGGCCTTTGTGAAAAGGCCAGCAGCACACCGGGAATTGCAGCCAGAATCGGCCCGAGCACGGGAACGAACTCGCAAAGCCCGGCCAGAATTCCGAGGGAAAGCGCCAGCGGAACGCCCAGCAGCGCCAGGCTCACTCCGATCAAAATGCCCATCGACGACATCGCGATAAGCTGGCCCAGGAGCCATTTTTTCAATGCCACGCCCGCTTCATCCAGCGTCTGCCCCACCCGCCGACGATGCGCCGGTGGAATCACCCGCAGCGCGCTGTCGCGGTAAAGCCGGGGATCGAGCGCAAAATGAACACCGAGAAAAAGGATGAGCAGCAGGCCGGTGGCTCCCCTGACCAGCGCCGTGGCGGCCAGGCCAAGGTTCGCGAGCGTCTTGGAATCAACCGCCGCATGCTTGAACGAGTCATCGAGGGAGCGGCCGACTTGTGACTGCTGGAGCCAGGCCTCGAATTTCGCCGCCGCCTGCGGCAGCTGCTGGGGCAGCTCCGTGATCTGGCGGGCCGCCTGGTTGCCAAAAAGCCAGCCGAGCAGGCTGAATATCACCAGCAGGCCGAGCACCACCACAATCACGCTCCAGCGCGGCGAAAGCCGGGTCGCGCGCGACAGAGGCAGGGCGAGCGCACGGAGCAGGGTGGCGAAAATGATTCCGCCAAAGGCGATGACAAACACGTCCGCCATCCGCCAGACCAGCACCGCCACGACAATCAACGTGATCGCAATGAGGATGTAAGTGGTAACGCTTCCCGTCTTGGGTGGCTGGTTCACGGTTGATCCAGGCACGACGGCGTGCCCAGTCCGGCTTAGTCGTTGCATTTGCCTTCTGGTTCCTCCCTGTGAAGCGAAATCGCCGGGGCGCGGCCGCTCACGGCAGTTTCGCCTGGATGACCTTGCTGGCCGCGCCGAAGTCGATTTGCGCGGCCTCGGGCAGCTTTTTGAGCGCGGCGATGACCTTGCCCATTTCCTTCTTGGATTGTGCGCCGGTTTCCTGAATGGCCCCGGCAATGAGCGCCTCCAGTTTGGCGGCATCGAGACCCTGCGGCAGGTATTTGTTTAAGATGAGAATCTCAGCCTCGTTGGCCGCCACCAGATCGGGCCGCCCGCCCTTTTCGAATTCGGCCTTGGCGTCAGTCAGGTTCTTGATTGCCTTGCGCAGCGTCGCAATGACCAGCGTGTCGTCGATGGGCTTGTTCTGGTCCATTTCTGCGCGTTTGATCGCAGCGTCCATGGTGCGCAGCACCGTCACAGTGCCGCTGTCGCGGGCCTTCATGGCGGTGACAATATCGGCGCGGAGGGTTTCGTAGATCGTGGGCATGGGATGAAAGTGCGCGGGATTTTCGCGGTGTCCAGCCGGCAGTCGGGCGGCAGGGTTATCGTGCAAAAAATTGCGCCGGAGAAATCCGGACGACAGGCGCCGCGGATTGTGCTAAGTTTGTCCCATGCGGATGACGAATGCCACGATGCTTGCGCGCTTCCTGGCCAGCGATGCGAACTACGACGGGCGCTTTTTCACCGGCGTGCTGACGACGGGCATTTACTGCCTGCCTTCGTGCAAGGCGCGCAAACCGAGGCCGGAAAACGTGCGGTTTTTCCCGACCTGCGAGGCCGCCCGTGCCGCCGGCCTGCGCGCATGCCGGAAGTGCCATCCCGATGACTTCGCCCGCGGCGCCGATCCGGTGCTCGAAACCATCGAGACGCTGGTCGCCGGGGTGCGCACCGCGCCGGCCAATTTCGCGGACGCCCGGGCCATCGTGGAACGCTCGGGCTTCGGTGCGACGCGCCTCTTCGAGCTTTTCCGCCAGCATTATCACACGACACCGGCCGACCTGCTTCTGCGCGCCCGGCTCGACGTCGCAAAACAAAAGCTGCTCGCGGACGACGACACGCTCGCGGCCATCGCCGTCGGCGCGGGCTTCGAGTCGCTCTCGGTGTTTCACGAGCAGTTCCGCCGCCTCAACGGCCTCACTCCGGCGGCTTATCGCGAACTGCGGACGGCGCGCTCCTTCGAATTGGCGCTGCCCGAGGGTTATCCTCTGCCCTATCTGCGGCGGGCGCTGGGTCGCGATCCGCAAAGCCTGACCGAGCGGCTGGACGGCGATGTTTATACCGCCGCGGTGCAGCTGGGCCAGGCCCCGGCCGTCCTTACACTGCAACTTTCGCCCGGTGCTGTGCGTGCGGAAATTTCCGACGGATCCGCGGCCGAAGCCCATGCGTTGGTGCTTGGCCGGATCGGTCTCGATCAGGACGCCGTGGGCTTTGCCCGGCTGGCGAAGCGGCTAGGCTTTGCGCGGCTGGTCGCCGGTCGGCCCGGGCTTTGCATCAGCCAGACGCTATCAGTCTTCGATGGACTGCTTTGGTCGATCATCGGCCAGCAAATAAACTTTGCCTTTGCCTGCATGCTGAAGCGGCGGCTTGTCGAACTCGCGGGCCAGCCGCTCGCCCAAGGCCTTTATGCCCTGCCCACACCCGCAGAGATCGCGCAGCTGAAGATCGCTGAATTGCTGCCGCTGCAGTTCTCACGACAGAAGGCCGGATACGTCATCGGCGCAGCCCGGCTCGCCGCGGAGGGCAAACTCGATCTCGCCGCGCTCCGCACCCTGTCGGCCACGCGCGCCGAGCGCACGCTGCTGGCGGTGCACGGACTCGGCCCGTGGTCGGTCAATTACTTGATGATGCGCTCGCTCGGCTTCGCCGATTGCGTGCCGCTGGGCGACACCGGCGTGACCAGCGGGCTGCAGTCACTCTTCAAGCTGGAACAACGGCCGGACCTCGATGCCACGCGCCGCCTTATGGCCGTTTTTTCCCCTTATCGCAGCTTCGCCACCTTTCATCTCTGGCAATTTAACCAACCCATCCCATGACCCACTATTTTTCCACTTTTACCACCACGCTCGGCGATTTTTCCGTGGCCGTCGATGCCACCGGCGCGGTTGCCGCCACCGCGTTTGGCGGTCTGGACGCCCTTCGCTCGCGCTTTGAGCCGGATCAACTGTTGGCGGACAAGACAAAAGCCACCGCCGCCGTGCAGGAGCAGGTACGTGCCTACTTTGCCGGCCGGCGCCGGGAATTTGACCTGCCGCTTGCGCCGGCCGGGACGGCGTTCCAGCGGCGCGTGTGGGCGGCGCTGCGCGCCATTCCCTTCGGCGAAACGCGCAGTTATGGCGAACTGGCGGCCCGGCTTGGCAGTGCTCCGCGGGCGGTCGGCCGCGCCAATGCGACAAATCCCGTCTGCCTGATCGTGCCCTGCCATCGCGTCATCGGCGCGGACGGTTCGCTCACCGGCTTTGCCTTCGGCGAAGATATCAAGCACCGGCTGCTGGCGCACGAGGGCGCGCTGGCCGCCGCCTAGGCGGCGCGATTTTATCTGCCACTTATCGAGCGGGAATCGCATCGATCCGCTGGGCGATCGGCCCTGAAAAGAAAAAAACACCGGCTTTGCGGGCCGGCGTTTGTGGGGGGAAGAGACAAGCAACGCGAACGTTACTTTTTGCTCTTCTTGGAAGTCTTCTTGGACTTTTTCTTAGCCGGTTTTTTGGTAGCCATGCCAAAGTGTCGTAGAAATTTTGCGCAGTAGCACGCTCAAAATTTTGTCTGAGACAAAAAATTTCGGCGCGCGAAAAATCCAAAAAACTGCAGCAAACGGAAATTACGATCCGGATTCGGTGCGCGCGTGATGCAGCGCGACCACGAATTTTTTCAGCTTGGTCGAGTCCTTCACGCCGGGGGCTGACTCGACGCCGCTGTTCACATCGACAAATTTTGCGCCGGTTTTTTCCAGCGCCGCGGCGATGTTGTCGGGACCGAGGCCGCCGGAGAGAATCCACGTTTTCTGCGGATGTTTCCGCCGCTGGCGCACAAATTTCTCCCAGTCGCTGGCTTCGCTGGTCCCGCCGAATTTCTCGGAGTGAAACTTGTCGTGCAGGAATGTTCCGGCCAGCGGCAGCCACGCGCCCGCGACGTCAATATGCGGCGGCAGCCGGGGTGCGAGCCAGAGCCTGGCGGAGCCGACGGCTTGCGACCAGGTGCGAATCGTTTCCACCGGCGTGTCATGGGGGAAGTGCACCTGGAAAAAATCGGCGCCGGCGTCGGCAAAGGCACCCAGCTCATCGAGCGTTGGCATCACCGACACAGCGACCTTTTTTCGCGGCGGGAGCTGTGGCTGCATCGCGCGAAATTGCACCAGGGAAATATGGCGCGGCGATTCCGGATAAAAAATAAAACCGAGATAATCCGCCCCGCAGCGGTCGGCAAAATCGGCGTCCACCAGCGAAGTCAGGCCGCAGACTTTGAACCGGATACCGTCGATCATGGGAAAACCCTATCACGAAGGGAGGAAGAATTCAAAGAAAGGCTTGTCGTAAACTTCCTGCCCTCTGAGTCCGGGTTCCGTTGCCAATCAGAAGCCATTGATTCCTTTGATGACATGGTCGACCTGTTCGTCGGTCAGCTCGGGAAAGATGGGCAGGCTGACGCAGGTCTCGGCAGCTTTCTCCGCCCGCGGAAACGAACCGGGGCCGTGGCCAAGGCCGGCGTAGCATTTCTGCAGGTGCAGCGGCACAGGATAAATCAAGTCAGTGCCGATGTCGTGCTTCGCGAGGTGCGCCCGCAAAGCATCGCGGCGGGGGTGCAGCAGGGTGAACTGGTGATAGACCGATTCGCCGTAACCGGGCTGGGCCGGCAGGCGCACATCGGCGAGCTTGATGCCGGCGCGATAGCGGGCGGCGATGGCCCGGCGGCGGGCGGTCCACGCGGCCAGATGCGGCAGCTTGACGTTCAACACCGAGCCCTGAAAGCCATCCATGCGGAAGTTGCCGCCGATAATGTCGTGATAATAGCGGCGGTCGGAGCCATGCACACGGATGTGGCGGGCCTTGGCCTGCACTTCTTCATGCCTGGAGACAAAGGCGCCACCCTCGCCGCAGCCGCCGAGGTTTTTCGTCGGATAGAAACTGAATGTGCCGGCATCGCCGAGCAGGCCGACGGGCGTGTCCTTGTAGTTTGCGCCCACCGCCTGTGCACAGTCCTCGATGACAAAAAGCTTATGCTTCTTCGCCATCGCGAGGATTTCATCCATGCGAGCGGGCTGGCCGAAGAGATGCACGACCACGATGCCCTTGGTCCGCGGGGTGATGGCCGCCGCGAGTTTTTCGGGATCGAGGTTGAATGTGCCCTCCTCGATGTCGGCAAAAACGGGCGTGGCGCCCACGTAACTGATGCCCCAGGCCGATGAGATGAAGGTGAAGGGCGTCGTGATGATCTCGTCGCCCGGTCCGAAGCCGGCAATCATGCAGGCGATATGGAGCGGCGAGGTGCCGCTGTTCAGACCGAGCACCCGCGGATAGCCAAGGGTCGAACCAAAGTTATGCTCAAAGTCTTCCACGTCACGGCCCAGGCAGAAGCGCGTGCCATCATAAGTGGCCGCGAGCGCAGCCAGAATCGGTTCGCGCAACGCGCGATGCTGAAGGTTGAGATCGAGAAACGGGACTTTCATACGCCAAGCTTTTTAATCAAAGCTTCAATGAGGCTGTCGAGACCAGGCGTCTTCGCCGCGAAATCCACCGGCATGCCGGTCTTCTTCATCGTTTCGCTGGTCTGCGGGCCGATGCTGCCGGCCAGCGGACGTTTGGCATCCTTGGCGAGCTTGAGCGCGGCGGCCTGGGCGACAAACGACTCCACCGCGGACGAACTGGCAAAGAGGATCGCATCCGCGCCCCGGGCGCGAAATTCATCGGCGGCAGGTTCGGCCGAGAGATCGGTCTTTTCGGTCTGATAAACCGGGAGGCAATCCACGATGGCGCGGGCCTCCTCGAGTTTTTTGACCATCGTGTCGCGGTTGAGATTGCCGGTTACGACCAGTACCTTTGCGCTGTCGAGGCTGCCGGTGTCCACAAGTTCGCCCGCCAGCGCCTCGGCCGTGGCCGTCGCCGGCACCAGCTCGGCGCGCAGATGCAGGGCGGCCAGCGCCCGCACCGTGGCCTCGCCCACGCAGGCGATGCGGATGAGGCCAAGGGCACGCACGTCGTTGAACTTCTGCAAAAACTCGTCGAAGAAAAAGCGCACGCCGTTGGCGCTGGTGAAGACAAGCCAGTCGTAGCTGCCGAGCTCGGCGAAAATGTCGTCGCGGGTTTGCGGGACGATTTTCTTCGTCACATGGATGAGCGGCAGCTCCAGGACCTCGGCGCCGAGCGCTTCGAGCTTCGCACGCAGTTCGCTGGCCTGCTCGCGCGTGCGCGTGACCACGACACGCCGGCCGAAGAGCGGCAGGTGTTCGAACCAGTCGATCGCGGCGTGATCGCGCACCACCGCACCGACGAAAATGATGGCCGGCGCGCCCAGTTGTTTTTTTTCCACCAGACCGGCCAGGGTGGACGCCGTGCCGATGACGCTGCGCTGGCGGCCGAGCGACGCCCATTGCACGACGGCCGCGGGCGTGTCGGAGGCGAGGCCCCCGGCGACCAGCTCGTCCAGAATGTGTCGCAGGTGGCCCATGCCCATGTAAATGGCGAGCGTGGCGTTTTTCAGCGCGCCGTAGCTGCGCCAGTCGATCTGCAACTCGTGCTTCTGCGGATCCTCGTGGCCGGTCAGAAAAATGAGCGAGGAGCTGGTGTTGCGCTGGGTGAGCGGAATGCCGGCATAGGCGCCCGCGGCGAGCGCGGCCGTCACACCCGGGACGATTTCAAACGGAATCCTGTCGGTCGCCAGCCGGCGGGCCTCCTCGCCGCCACGGCCGAAAACAAGCGGATCACCGCCCTTCAGGCGAACGACGCTTTTGCCTGCGCGGGCCCGGGCGACGAGCAGCTTCTCGATGTCTTCTTGCGGCAGTGCGTGCTGGTGCGGGCGCTTGCCGACGTAGATTTTTTCACAATCAGCGCGGCACCACGTCAGCATCTCGGGATGGACGAGGTAATCGTAAACGAGCACATCGGCCGACGCGATGAGCTCGCGGGCGCGAAAGGTCACGAGGCCGAGGTCGCCCGGACCGGCACCGACGAGATGGACAATGCCTGAAGACATGAAGTTAAATTGAACCACTGAGGCCCGAAGGACACGGAGAAAATCCTGCCTCAATCTCCATCCACCCTGTGTTTTTGCGGTTCAAATTTGAAACCCGAAATGTTTCAGGAGGCGTGACGCCGTTTCAACCGGCGCGACAAAATCGTCCGCGGATAGCGGCAGGCTGCGCAGGCCGGTTTGTTCATGGAAAAAATAAAGCGTGTCCGCCGCCGCGTGCGCGGCAAACGCCAGCTGGCAGCCGGCGCCCAGTTTCTGCTGGAAGGCGCGCTCGAGCGTAACGGTGCGCTTCGTGTCCGCATCGAAGATTCCGGCCAGGCTGGCGGCATCGTCCGCCCGGCATTGCACGGCGATGGCGCCCTGCCCCACCGCCGGCACCATCTGGCCGAAGGCCATCGGGTGGAATTCGAGTCCGGGCCAGGAAGCGATGCCGAGGCGCCGGAGGCCGGCGACCGCGAGCACGGTGGCATCGGCGGCGTGCTGTTCGGCGATTTTTTTCAGGCGCGTGTCGACGTTGCCCCGGATTTCCGAAAATTGCGCGTCGGGGAAAATCGCGGCGAGCTGTCCGCGCCGGCGTGGGCTGCCCGTGGCAATGGTCCGCGGCGACTCGACGCCGGCCCGGACGACGAGCATGTCGCCGGGATGTTCGCGCGGCAGATAGCCGGCAATGGCCAGGCCGGGCGTCATCTCGCCGGGCAGATCCTTCGTGCTGTGCACCGCGAGGTGGGCGGTGCCGTTGAGCAACGCCTGTTCAAGCTCGGCCGTGAAAAGCCCCTTGCCACCGAGCTTTTCGAGCGACCATTCCGCCTGCCGGTCACCCGTGGTGACGACCTTGAGCAGTTCGGTTTCGACGCCGAGCTTCGCCTGCAAATGCGCGGCGACCATTCCGGCCTGCGCGAGCGCAAGCGGGCTTTTGCGGGTGGCGAGGATGAATTTCTTCAACACGTTGGGCGTGGATAAAAAAGAAGAGGTCGCGGAGGCGAAGTCAAAGGACTCTGCGTCCTTCCTTCATCCTCTGCGACCTCCGGATTCAAAACGTGCTGCTCAATAGGCCGCCTGCACGCCCTTGATATTCTTCTTCGACATCCAAGGCATCATGCCGCGGAGGCGCAGGCCGGTTTTCTCGATCGGATGCTTTTCGCCGGCGGCGAGGAGCTTTTTGTAATTCTTGAGGCCGCCCTTGTACTCCTTGACCCACTCGGCAGTGAACTTGCCGGACTGGATCTCCTTCAGGATTTTTTTCATCTCGGCCTTCGTCTGCTTGTTGATGACGCGCGGGCCGCGGGTGATGTCGCCGTATTTTGCGGTCTCGGAAATCGAGAAACGCATGCCGGCCACGCCGCTCTCATACATGAGGTCGCAGATGAGCTTCAGCTCGTGGAGGCACTCGAAATAGGCCATCTCGGGCTGGTAACCCGCTTCGACGAGGGTTTCAAAACCCGCCTGGACGAGTGCGCTGGCGCCGCCGCACAACACGGCCTGTTCGCCGAACAGGTCGGTTTCGGTTTCTTCCTTGAAGGTGGTCTGGAGCACGCCGGCGCGGGTGGAACCGATGCCCTTGGCCCAGGCGAGTGCGAGCTTCTTGGCCTGCTTCGACTTGTGCTGCGCAACCGCGACGAGCGCGGGCATGCCCTTGCCCTCGACGTAGAGGCGGCGGACCATATGGCCGGGACCCTTGGGCGCGACCATGATGACGTCGATCTTGGGATGCGGCTTGATCAGTCCGAAATGGATGCTGAGCCCGTGGGAGAACAGCAGGCATTTGCCCGGCGCGAGGTTGGGCGCGATGTCCTGTTCGTAAACCCCCGCCTGCTTCATGTCGGGCAGGGCGACCATGATAACGTCGGCGCGGCGCACGGCCTCGCCGGTGTCGACGACCTCAAAGCCGTGCTGTTCGGCGACGGCACGTGACTTGGAGCCGGGATACAGGCCGATGAGGACCTTGCAGCCGGAATCCTTGAGATTAAGCGCGTGAGCGTGGCCTTGGGAACCGTAGCCGAGCACAGCGAGGGTTTTGTTTTTGAATACGCCGAGGTCGGCGTCTTGGTCGGTGTAGACTTTAGCGGGCATGGTAAAAATCAGTTTATGGTTTCGGTTTACAGTTCTTGACTGGCCTCAGCGTTTGAGCGCGAGCTGGCCGGTGCGGGAAAGCTCGATGATGCCGAAAGACTCGATCAGGCCGAGGAACGCGGTGGTCTTGCCCTCGTCGCCGGTCATCTCGATGATGACGGCGTCGTGCGCGACGTTGACGATCTTCGCGCGGAAGATGTCGCAAATCTGCATGATCTCGGAGCGCGTCTTCGAGTCGGCCTTGACCTTGACGAGCACGAGTTCGCGGCCGACGGCCTGGCCTTCCTTGAAATCGACGACGTCGACGACGTTGATGAGCTTGCGCAGCTGCTTCATGCACAGGTCGAGCGAGCTGTCGTCGCCCTTCAGGACAACCGTGATGCGGGAGAGCGCGAGGTCGTGGGTCGGCGCGACGTTGAGCGTGTCGATGTTGAAGCCGCGGCCGGAGAACATGCCGGACACGCGCGCAAGGACGCCGAACTGGTTTTCAACGAGGACCGAAATTGTATGTCGCATGATGGAAATGGTGGACGCCGAGGGACTCGAACCCCCGACCCCCTCGGTGTAAACGAGATGCTCTAACCAACTGAGCTAGGCGTCCGAGCCGAAAAGTGAGCAAAACGGACGCGAGGTGGCGGAGACAAGGTTTAATTCCGGGGATGAGGAGGCGTTTACGCGCTAGCCAGCGCCGGGCGCTTGGCGCGCAACAGGCCTTCGCGGTGCATGGTCTCGGCGATTTGCAGGGAGTTGAGTGCGGCGCCCTTCCAAAGGTTGTCGCCGCTCACCCACAGCGCGAGGCCGTTGTCGAGCGCGGTGTCACGGCGGATGCGGCCCACGCCGCACCTGGCCTTTTCGCTGAATGCCAGGGGCGTCGGATAGGCGCTCTTGGCCGGTTCATCAACGAGTTGCGCGCCTTCAAAGGCGGCGATGGCGGCCTGAGCGGCCTCGACGCTGACCGGCCGTTCGAACTCGGCGTTGATCGCGACCGAATGCGCTCGCACGACCGGCACGCGCACACAGGTGGCCGAGACCTTGAGTTCGGGCAATTCGAGGATCTTGCGGCTCTCCGCCAGCATCTTCGCCTCCTCGCCGGTGTAGCCGTCGGCCTGGAAGGAATCGACCTGCGGAATGACGTTGAAGGCGATCTGGTAGGGATAGATCGCCCGCGGTATCGGTTCACCCTGTACATGGGCGCGCACCTGGGCCTCCAGCTCAAGCACGGCATCGGCGCCAGTGCCGGAGACCGACTGGTAGGTGGCGGTGAAATAACGGCGCAGGCCGAACGCACGATGAAGCGGAAACAAGCCCATGAGCGCGACCGCGGTCGAGCAGTTGGGACTCGCGATGATGCCCTTGTGCTGGCGCACGGCATGAAAATTGATCTCCGGGATGACCAGCGGCACGTCCGGCTGAAGCCGGAAGGCGGAGCTCTTGTCGAGCACGAGGCAGCCGGCTTTGACCGCATGGGGCGCCAGTTCGCGGGCCAGGCCGCCCTCGACGGCGAAAAAGGCCACGTCCAGTTCCTCAAAAATTTCGGGCCGGGCCTCGGCCACGGTGAATTTCTTCCCGCCCGCCTCAATGGTCTTGCCTGCGCTTCGCGCCGAGGCAAAAAGCCGCAGCGACGCACACGGGAAAGCGCGCGCGAGCAGCAGCTTCAACAACTCTTGACCGACCGCGCCCGTGGCGCCGACGATACCAACGTTGTAGGATGATGGGTTTTTCACAGATGGAGACTCCTTTGGAACAGGCCACTAAAACATGTGCGACGCTTGGCATCAAGCCCGCAGAGCGCATTCTTGTCGTGTGCCTGGGCAGCCAGACCCTGCAATTTTTTCGCAACAGCGCACTGGTGCGCAGCCACCCGGTCTCCACTTCCAAGCGCCCGCCCTCGAACATAAAGGATTCGCTGGGCACGCCGCGCGGGCTGCACGCCATCGCGGAGAAAATCGGCGCCGGCCAGCCGCCCGGGATAGTCTTCAAGTCGCGCGTGTCGACCGGCCGCCACTTCAGTGAATTTGCCCCCGACGAAATCAATACCGACAATCTCATCACGAGCCGCATTCTCTGGCTGCGCGGCCTTGAGCCCGGGGTAAACGCCGGCGGCAACGTGGACAGCCAAACGCGTTATATTTATCTGCACGGCACCAACCGCGAGGACCGCATCGGTCAGCCGCAAAGCGCCGGCTGCGTCCTCCTCCGCAACCTCGACATCATCGAACTCTACGAGGAAGTCCGCGTCGGGGACATGGTGTGGATCGGGGACTAGCGATTTTTCCCAAACAACAGCCGGAGCGAATTCAAGCAAACGACCACGGTGCTGCCTTCATGCGCCGCCACGCCCGCGGCGAGCGGCACAGCGCCAAGCGTGGTCGCCAGAACCATTACCACGACGACGCCAAGGGAAATCGTCAGATTTTGCCGGATGATGGCGCGCGCGCGGCGGCTCAGCCGTTCCGCCGCGAGAAAATTCTCAATGCGGTCGTGCATCAGGATTACCTCGGCCTGTTCGAGTGCGGCGTCGCTGCCGCGCGCACCCATGGCCACGCTCACATCGGCGGCGGCGAGACACGGCGCATCGTTCACTCCGTCGCCCACCATCGCGACCTTGTAGCCTTCGGCGCGCAGCGCTTGGATGGCCGCCACCTTGTCTTCGGGCGACAACCCCGACTTCACTTCATCGAGTCCGATCTCCCTTGCCACGGCCTCGGCGGCATGGCGGCGGTCGCCCGTCAGCATGACGGTCTTCATCCCCATGCGGCGCAGCTCGGCGATGACGCCCTTCGACTCGAGGCGGATCTGGTCTTTCAGCAGCACCCGACCCACGAGGTCGCGCCCGACCACCCATACTTCGCTCAGTTCGGCGGCAGCGGGCAGCAGAGCTTTGGCCCAATCGGCCAGCGGTCCACTTTCCAGCAGCTCGCGGCGGCCGAGCAGTACGGTGGCCCCATCGAGTCGGCCGCGCAGGCCCTGACCGGTGAGCGAGCGAAAGTCCTCGACATCGAGCTCGCGCACGCCGCTGGCGCGTGCGTAACGCGTGATGGCCCGGGCGATCGGATGCTGTGATTTTGCCTCCAGCGCGCAGGCCAGCTCCATCACCTCGCGATCACGGCCGGCTGGAAAACTTTCGCAGCCGACAACCGCCAGTTCGCCGGTCGTGAGCGTGCCGGTTTTGTCCAGCGCGACGGCGTTGATTTCGGCCAGCTTTTCAATGGCCGCGCCGCCGCGAAACAACACGCCATGTCGGGCACCCCAGGCGATGGCGGCCAGGATCGCCGATGGGATGGAAAGGACCAGCGCACAGGGACTGGCCACGACCATGAGCGTCATTGCGCGATAAAACGCCGAACGCATCCCCGGCATGTTTTCGAATGCCGGCAGGTGAAAACCCAGCCACCAGGCAAGAAACATCGCCAGTGAGCCCCCTATGACCACATAGGTATAGCCACCGCCGAATCTGTCCGTAAAGCGCTCGCTCGGCGCTTTCAATTTCTGCGCCGTCTGGATGAGACGGATGATTTTCTGCAGCGTGCTCTCGGCTGGCAGGCGTGCGACATTGAACTCGACTACGCCCCACAGGTTGAGCGTGCCGCTGAAGACCATGTCACCCTCCCCCTTCGCCACGGGCACCGCCTCACCGGTAAGCGCTGATTCATCGCTCGCACTTTTGCCGTGAACGACCGTGCCATCGGCGGGAAATCCCTCGCCTGGCTTCACGCGCACGCGGTCGCCGATGCCCAGTTCAGCCACGTCGATTTCACGCTCGCCGCCATCAGGCAGCACAAGCACGGCATGCTTCGGGGCGCTTTTGAGCAGCGTGCTGACCTCGCGCTGGGTGCGATCGAGGGCGTATTCCTCCATCGCACCGGCGGAGGAAAACAAAAACAGCAGCAGCACCGCCTCACCCCATGCGCCGATGCAGATGGCGCCGACCGCCACCGCGATCATGAGAAAATGGATGTCGAGCTTGACCGTCTTGAGATTTTCCCAGGAATCATGAGCGGCGTCCCAACCACCGGCCAGCAGACCGGCGAGATAAAATCCGCGATGCAGCCAGGGCAGGCCGGGCACGAGATGCTCCGCGACCAGACCGGCCAGACCGCAACCACCGCACACGGTGGCAAAGGCCGCTAGTTCCTTCCACTCCGATTCAAGCGAGGGTTTCTCGTGGGTCAGCTCTGGCCATTTTACTTCGCGCCAAAGCCAGAGTTTTTCCGCGTTCTCGCACATTTGCCGGCCCAGCACGGTCGCGCCGCTGTCCTGTCGCAGGATAAAGCCGGCCGGCGCCTGCACCATGCCACGATCTGCCAGCTGCGATTCAACCGCAGTGATCGTGGCGGCGAGTTTTTGCTCCAGCCCGGCCAGGTCGACCTCGCCCAGCGTGGCCACGGAAATCCGGTGCAAACCGGCGTCGACCCGCACGGCATTCACGCCGGGCTGCGAGCGCAAAAATTCGGCGAGGGCCCCGACCCAGTCGCGGCCTGAGGAGTTATCGGGCATGGACACCAAGAAGCCACACCTGCACGTCATCGCAAATTCATTTGCACCAGCCGCGGCGCGTTTCATTGCTTGGCCCACTCATTATCAAAATGATCGGGCTCAATGAAAACTCCGGCCTCGAGCCGCCTCCGCCACCCTCCCGCGCGCCGGAATTTGCCGCGAAGATTTTTTCCGAGCGCGGCTGGCTGTGCGAGGCCCTCCGGCTTGAGCACCGCCCGCAGCAGGAACAGATGGCGCGCGCCGCAGCCGCGGCGATGAAGGCGGACGAGCCGCTGCTCTTCGAGGCCGGCACCGGCGTGGGCAAATCGCTCGCCTATCTTCTGCCCGGCATCGTGCACGCCATGGACCAGTCGCGTCAGCTGATTGTGTCCACCCATACGATTTCATTGCAGGAGCAGCTCGAAACGAAAGACATGCCGATCTGCCGTCGGCTTTTTGCCTCGGCAGAAGAGCTCAAGCCCTATGCCGCCTTCAAGTCGGCCGTGCTCGTTGGCAAGTCCAACTACCTTTGCACCACGCGCCTGAGCCATGCGCTGGTCGACCGGTCGAGCCTTTTCGCCGACGACGAATACGCCGAGCTGCAGCGCATCGCCACCTGGGCCGATACGACCCAGACCGGTCTGCGCCACGAACTGCGGCCACCGCCGCGGCCCGAGGTGTGGGAGACGGTCAGCGCCGATTCGTCCGCTTGCTCGCGCAAACACTGCGATGGCGAAAAATGCTTTTACCAGCGGGCCCGTGCCCGCCTGCGCTCGGCCCACGTCGTCATCGTCAACCATGCCCTGCTTTTTGCGCTCATCAACGCCGGCGGTGCCCAGGCCCAGGGCGCGACGCGCGAGGTGCGCGGCGTGCTTTTCCCCGATGACTTTCTCGTGCTCGACGAGGCGCACACCGTGCCAGAGGTCGCCACGGCGAATTTTGGCCTCAGCCTGAGCAGCTATGGTGTGGAGCGCGCATTGAAATTTCTCTTCAACCCGAAGACCAAGCGCGGCCTGCTGCGCAAGCTGGGCGGCCCGGAGGCGCAGCAGCTCGTGCTCGATGCCCTCGAGGCTTCGCGGCAGTTTTTTGATTTCATCTCATCCACGCTGCTGGCCACGCAGCCCATCGTGCGCCTGCGCGAAAAGGACGCGGCCGAGCCGATGCTCGACGGCCCGCTCACCGCGCTGCATAAAATCGTGACCAAACTCGCCGACCGGCTGGACGACGGCCGCGAGCGCGACGAGCTGCTCGAACAGGCGGCGCGCCTCAAGGGCCTGTGCGCGGGCCTCACCGAATGGCTCACGCTGGGTGACGATGGCCACGTCTACTGGGCCGAGCGCACCGGCCGGCGGCAGACCATTGTCGCGCTGCGCAGCGCGCCCATCGACGTCGCGCCCGCATTGCGCGAACATCTCTTCGGCTGCGGCACGAGCGTGGTGTGCACCAGCGCGACCCTCGCCCTTGGCGGCAGCCTTGAAACTTTTGCCCAGCGCATCGGCGCAGAGAACGCGCGCGCCACCGCGGAGGCCTCTCCGTTCGATTTCGAAAAAAACATGCGCGTTTATGTCGCGGCCGACGTGCCCCTGCCCGCGCCGCAGGACGCGCGGCTGGCGCTCGACGCGCTCGCCGACTGGATCAAGTTTTGCGCGCTGCGGGTAAGCGGCGGCTCGCTCGTGCTCTTCACCAGCTACAACGACCTGCGGCAGTGCGCCGCCACGCTCGCAGACGATTTCGCGGCCGCCGGCCGGCCGCTTCTGCTGCAGGGCGACGAACTTTCACGCACCGAACTGGCGCGACGCATGCGCGCGGACGGCAACGCGGTCCTTTTCGGCACCGACAGCTTTTGGACGGGCGTCGACATTCCGGGCGACGCGCTCGCGCAGGTCATCATCACACGCCTGCCCTTCGACCCGCCCACGCACCCTATCTTGGAAGCCCGCGCCGAGCATATCCGCGCCGCTGGCGGCAATCCCTTCAACGAGCTCACCCTACCCGATGCGCTCATCAAGTTCCGCCAGGGCGTGGGCCGGCTCATCCGCACCGCCACCGACCGCGGCGTCGTGACTATCCTCGATGCGCGCGTCCTGGCAAAAGCTTACGGACGGCTGTTTCTGGAGAGCCTTCCGACCTCGAAATGGGAAAAACTCACCATGGAAACCCGCCCGGCACGATTTCTGCCTTTCGCTTGAGCCTTTCGTGGTCTAATTTCGTCTGTTATCACATGCAACTGCGTGCAGCAGCCCTGAGCGACATCGGCAAAGTCCGCCGGCAAAACGAAGATCGCTACCTTTGCGATGAAGCCGCCGGCTTGTTCGCCGTGGCCGATGGCGTGGGCGGCCTGCCCGGCGGGGCGGATGCCGCCCAGCTCGCGGTGAACACGGTGATGGAGCTTTATCATGCGCTGCCGGAAGGCGAAGTCGTCGACCTGATCCGCATCATGCACGAGGCCAATGCGCGCGTCTGGGCCCTCGGCCAAAACATCAGTCCCGAACTGGGCATCGCCACCACGCTCACCCTCGGCTTGATCATGGGCGGCCAGCTTTACCTAGCCCATGTCGGCGATTCGCGCTGCTACGTATGGCACAAGGGCAAACTTGAGCTGCTCACGCTCGACCACTCGCTCGAAAACGAAGCCCGCCTGCGTGGCGCGCAACGCCTGCTGGCGTACTTCAACGAGTCCAGTCGCGGAGCTCTCACCCGCTGCCTCGGACAGCCTGAGCCGCCAGAGGTTGATTTTATGGTACGCCCGCTCGCGGTGGGCGAACGCCTGCTCTTTTGCAGCGACGGCGCCAGCCGCGTGATCCAGGAAGCCGAGCTGGAGGAAATCCTCGGGCGGACGGACGATCCGGCCGCCACAATGAAAGATATCATCGACGGCGCCAACGGTCGCGGTGGCCCGGATAATATCACCGGCGTGCTGGTGAACATCGATGGGCTCGAATAACGCGCCGGCGCGCTCGGCGCACTTCGCCGCGCTGGTCTCGCGCCAGCCGGACAACGAGTTGTTCCGTTTCAGCCTTGCCCAGGCGCTGATGGCGGAAAACCGCGGCGCGGAGGCCGTGCCGCATTTCGAATTTTGCGTGCAGAAAAAAGCGGATTGGATGATGCCCAGGATTCTGCTGGGGAAACTCCAGCTTCAGCTCGGCCATCGCGAGGAGGCGCGTTCCCTGCTCGAAGGTGCATTGCAGCTCGCTGTCGCACAGCAACACGAGGATCCGGAACGCGAACTGCGCGCCCTGCTGGCGGAACTTTAGCCGCATCGGCCATCGCCGGGCCGTCACAAAAACGTCACACACCGGTCACAAGTTTCGTCGTGCGCGCCGGAAAAATCAGCTCAAGCTCGCCCATGCGCGTCATTCTCACCTCCCATGGCTCGACCGGCGACATTTACCCGGTCATCGCCCTTGCGGTTGCGCTGCAACGCGCGGGGCATCACGTACGCTTTGCGACGATCCCCCATTATCAAAGCGAAATCGAAGCCGCGGGCGTGGAGGTGCTTCCGCTCTGTCCGAACTGGCAGCAGGCCGATCTCAGCTACTGGATGAGCCGTCTGCAAAAAATCCGCCTGCCGCTCTACCAGCTCCGCGAAATCTACGTCGGTGCACTGCCCTACATCCCGGAAATGCTCGAGCGCATGGAACGCGCCCTGGATGACGCCGACCTGCTCGTTTCCTCCTATCTTTTTCCGATGAACAAGAGCGTGGCCGACCGCAAAGGCGTGCCCTTCGCCACCTTTGCCTTCGCGCATCATGTCGTGCCATCGCCCGACTATCCGCCGGAAAACCTGCCCTCGCCCGCGTGGTTTCCCCGACCGCTGCGCCGCCTGTGGAACCGCCTGCTCTGGCGGCTGGGCAACGCCGCCGTCGACACAGTGATCAACCGCACCGTGGCCGGACCGCTGCGCGCCGCCGGCCTGCCGAAGGTGCGGAAATTTTTCTCCGAACCCGCCGATCGCGTGCTCGTGGCCGTCTCCGAAAAGCTCATGCGACCAATGCAGGCGGAAATCGACCCGCGTTTCCGCTTCACCGGCTACTGCCGCTGGCAGGCCCCGGAAAGCGCCGCCCTGGATGCGGAGGTGTCGGTCTTTACGGGCGGCGAACGCGTGCCCGTGCTGACTTTTGGCAGCATGGTCTACGACAATCCCCGCGCGGCCATGCGGCGTTTCCTGAAAAACTGGCCGCGAGGCAAAAAAATCATCGTGCAAAGCGGCTGGGCCGGATTTTCCGCGCCGGCCGACTCTCCGCACATCAAGGTCATTGGCAAGACCTCGCACGACCAGCTCTTCCGCCACGCCTCGATGGTGATCCACCATGGCGGCGCCGGTACGACCGCCAGCGTTCTCCACTCCGGCGTGCCCCATATCGTGGTGCCGCATATCGGCGACCAGACTTTTTTCGGGCAGGAAGTCGAGCGGCTCGGCTGCGGTTTCCGCATTTCTAAAAACAGCTGGGCGCAGCAGCTCTACCCCGCAACCGAGCGCATCAACGCAAATTCAAGGTACGCTTCGCGTGCCGTCGAGGTGCAGAAAGTTTTATTGAAAGAAAACGGCCCCGCCCGGGCGATCGAGGAATTGGAACGCTTCGTTGCGGAAAGCCGGGCGGCCCGGCAATCTTCGCCTGCGCCGGCGCCCACCACCGTAGCGCGGGCACAGGCCGGGCCGGCTCAATAGTCCTGCCCTTCGATGAGGCGTGAATGCAAGCCGGTGCTGGTTCTGAAAAAAGCCGGCAAAGTTTCACGTTTGTAGCCATCGAGCGGACGGAACACGGCAAAATGCAGGTGGGGCACCGACGCGAAGCCAGTGGCACCGGAAAGCGCGATGGGCTGGCCCGCCTGCACGAATGCGCCCGGTGCGACCAGGGCGCCGTCTTTTTTCAGGTGAAAATATTCGGCATAGGTCCCGTCATCATGCCGGATGATGACATAATTGCCGCAGTTGGTGAACGCCTTGTCGGGACCGCCGAGATCCGAATCCTGCCGCACGCCAACCACCACCCCTTCGCGCGCCGCGCATACCGTTGTGCCGACCGGCATGGCCCAGTCATAGGCGTATTCATTCTGCGAGCCGGCATTATGACTGAACTCCCCAAAATAGCCCTGGATGAGCCGGTGCTCTTCGCCGGGGGAGTACGGCAGCCGATAGGCAACGCGGCCTTGGCCGCCCCCGCGCGCGCCATACCGCCAGCTGAAAAGAGGTTCGTAATGCCAGGCATGCTGCGTATCCTTGATGCGAAGCACGACGAGTTCGATTGTCTTCTGTCCCTTTGCGTCCGCCGTGACCGGCAAAGGACGCGAAGCCTCCATGTTTTCAAGGCGCAGGCTTTCCAGTGTGATCGTAAAATCGAGCAGATTATCGGATTGTGCGCACAAACGGACGCGACCGTCGTCCAGCCGCTCTTCAACGATGCGCACACTCCGGTCCCTGCACTCGGCCAGTGCGCCGGCGGAAAAACCCAGAAAAAAAAGCAGCCAGGCTGCGATTTTCATCAGGCTCACTCGCAAAACACGACACACACCGGCCGGCCGATGGTGACGCTGTTTTTCGTCAGCGTGAGCCGGCCGCTTTCAGCATCGACGCGGAAAACCACGACATTGTTCGTATCGCGATTGGCGCAGAGCAGCCAGTTTCCGTCCGGCGAAAGGGCGTAATTGCGCGGATGCTTGCCACCGCACGGCACGATTTGGACGAGCGAGAGCAGGCCCGTCTGCGCATCGCGCGCAAAGACCGTGATGCTGTCATGTCCGCGGTTGGAAGCGTAAACAAAACGGCCGTTGGGATGGATGCGGATTTCGGCCGACGTATTCAGGTCATGGAAGTCCGCAGGCAATGAGGGAATGGTCTGCTTCAGTGTGAGCGAGCCCTTTGCTGCATCGTAGGCAAAAACGCTGACCGATCCGCCCATTTCATTAATCACATAAAAAAAGCGGCTGTCTGCCGAAAATTTGCTGTGCCGCGGGCCGACTCCGGGGGGCGTGGAGACAAAGGCCGGGGCGTTTGGCGTCAGCGCCGCGTGGGCCGGGTCGAGACGGTAGCTGAAGACGCGGTCAAGGCCCAGGTCGCAGGCGAACGCAAAGCGGTTGTCGGGCGAGAGCGTGATCGAATGGGCGTGGGGCTTGTCCTGGCGATCCTTGTTGGGCCCCAGCGGGCCCGTCAGCTGGAAATACGCACTGCGCGCGCCGACCCGGCCATCGCTTGCGACAGGCAGCGCGCAAACATAGCCGCTGCCGTAGTTTGCGGCGATGACCATGCGGCCCGTGGCATCGACGACCAGATGGGTCGTGCCGCCGCCGCCAGTGGGTTGCTGGTTGAGGAAATTCAGCTTTCCGGTCGTCGCATCAATGGCGAATGCCGTGATGCCGCCCGTCTTGGGGCCGGCCGGCGGCAGAAGTTCACCGGCCGCATAAAGATGCTGTTTATCTGGATGCAAGGCGAGAAAGGTGGGATTTCGCGCCTCGGCCGCGAGAATGGGTGCCGACATCGTTCCGTCAGCCGGATCGAAGCGCAGGGCATAGATTCCCTGGCTGGAGCTATCGTCAGTGTAGGTCCCGATGTAAACGGGGATGGTGGAGGCGTGGGCAGAGGACATGCAAAGCAAGAGGAATGAGGATATAAAAAGTTTTGGGGACATGGCTATGATGGGATCATGATGGAGTGGCTTTCGCCGCGCCATGAGCAAAACGTGAGGAATCACTTATTGTCCAAACGATAAGTTGGCTGATGGGGCACATTTACGGAGGGCAGCGAATACAGATAGAGATACCTCGCGATTTGCTCATACCGAACCGTCAAATTTCGACATACAAAAGACGGGGAATTTGGAATTTTTGGCTGGAATGGAGATCACTTAAACGGGTCAGGCCTTCCTATTCTATTTATTTGCAATATATTTGCGCCAGTTTTGTTTTTACAAAAACGGTGTAATAAAATTGTGAAATACCAGATGGTCGATCCTGAAAAATGAAGAGTACCTTGACCAAAAAGCGAAGAAGGAATTGAACAGTGACGTAGGGTGTTTGCCTCATTCTTCTACCCAGAATAACCCCTAGTCGATTGCACGTATCTCAATGCGTGAAATCATCCCAGCAATTCAGCTCAGCCCATCGATTAGTTTTTCCCCATGTACACCAAAAATATCTCCGTCCTCAGAGCGCTGCTTTTTAGCGCTCTTGTTGCGCCCCTGGCCCTCCACGCCACAACCGCCACCAGCCTTAGCAGTTTCGGCGGTATTGAAGAGCCCGAGGTGATTTATCATCCCTCCACCAATACCTTCACGAACGATAGCTATGTGAACATCACGGATCTCGGCAGCGGCACTTTTCAGGTGCTGCTCCGCTACAGCACTTCCCAGTGGGACGGCGACCGCACTACCACAAATGACGATCGTCAGCGCGGCGAGGTCAAGACCCTCGGTGCCAACCAGTTGATTCACGAGACCTATGATTACACGACGACATGGCGCACCAATTCCGCGTTCGTCGGTTCCGGCGACTTCTGTCACATCACGCAGTTGAAGCCAGTGGATGGTGTCGAAGGTTCATCGGGAGCGCCCATGATCACGACCTCAATCTTCGCGGGCACAAACTCCGCCGCGATTCGCTACGCATCAGCTTCCTTTTCCCCAGCCAATGTGTTCACCCCCCAAATCGTGCGCAATATCACATGGGCTCCCAACACCTGGCTGGCGCAAAAAATCCGGGTAACGACGACCGCGGATGGAGAGACCACCGGCCAGGTGCTTGTCTCGCTCAATGGCGACTCGCTGCAAGGCGTGACGAATGTTGAAGTGTGCCGTCCTTCTACGACCCAATATTATCCGAAATGGGGCCTGTATCGCGGCGCCAGCACGACTTCCGGTTTCAGCGCCAACGACTACGTCCAGCATTCCAATGTCACGGCGAACAAAGTCACCTCCGTCGTTGCCGCGCCGGCCTTCAGTCCGGCTGGCGGCACTTATACCAGCACGCAAACGGTGACGATCACCTCGGCCACCAGCGGCGCCTCGATCCGTTACACGACCGACAGCAGCACGCCGAGTGAGACCGCGGGCACCGTCTACTCCAGCCCGGTGAGCGTGAGCAGCAGCAAAACGCTCAAGGCCATCGCCTACAAGAGCGGCTCGACTGATAGCTCGGTCACCAGCGCGACTTACACGATCAATGTGACTGCGCCCACGGTGAACTTCGAGGCGGAGAGCCTGACTTACACGGCCAGCGGCGCGACTGCTTCCGTGCAGACCGACACCAATTCCAGCGGCGGCAAGTGGATCGAACTGGCCGGCAACAGCACCGGCGATAATATCAGCTTCGCCATCCCCAGCGTCGTCGCCGGCACCTACCAGGTGAAGATGGAATGGAAGGGCAACACCAGCCGCGGCATCCTGCAGCTCTCCGTCGACGGCAAGAATGTCGGCGGCACGCTCGACCAGTATTCCGCCGCCCAGTCCTATCCCACGACGAGCTTCGGTACGGTGACCTTCGCTTCGGCCGGCACGCACACCATCAAGCTGACGGTCACCGGCAAGAATTCGTCCTCGAGCGACTACCAGCTCTCCGCGGACAAGTTCACGCTGGTTGGACAATAAGAATCCCTGATCTCTTCGAACAACGCGCGCGGGTGTGCCTTCAAAGCGCACCCGCGCTTCGTCTTGGATTTTACGCTGGCTTGCCAGGCCCGAAGTCCGGCCGGCTTAGGCACCTTTGGCCCCCACTCCGGCCGACAAAAGGCTTGTCACCGTGCTTGCGCAAAACGTAATGAGCACCTTTGTTTTCACCGGCGATGGATTTCACCGCCGGAGGTTGGTTCCGCCAGAGTAGCTCAGTGGTAGAGCAGAGGACTCATAAGCCTTTGGTCGCCGGTTCAATCCCGGCCTCTGGCACCAATTTAAATCAAAAGGCCGGCAGGCCGGCCGGCGCCCGGCCGATAAGCCGCTCCTATCAAAGCCAGGTAAGGCCAGGCTCGCTTCGCTTTCATTCGTCGTGCTGAAGGCTGGTGATGACGGTAAAATCTTCGAGCGTGGTCGTATCGCCCTTCACTTCGCCGCCGCCGGCGATTTCCTTGAGGATGCGGCGCATGATTTTTCCGCTACGGGTCTTGGGCAGGCCGGCGGCGAAACGCACATCGTCCGGTCGCGCAAGCGAGCCGATTTCGCGGGCAACATGCTGGCGTAATTCGTCCTTGAGCTCAGGTCCGGGTGCAACGCCGTTCTTGAGCGTGACAAAGCAGACCAGCGCCTGGCCCTTCAGATCATCAGGCCGGCCCACCACCGCAGCTTCCGCCACGGAGGGATGCGAGACCAGCGCGCTTTCGATTTCTGCGGTACCGATGCGATGGCCCGAAACATTGAGCACATCGTCGATGCGGCCGACGACCCAAAGGTAGCCGTCCTCATCGAACCGCGCCCCGTCGCCGGCGAAATAGAGGCCGGGCAGTTCGCTCCAGTATTGTTTTTTGAAACGTTCGTCGTCGCCCCAGAGCGTGCGCAGCATCGAGGGCCAGGGCTTCGTCAGAAAAAGCTTCCCGCCCTGGCCGCGCGGAACCTCCTTGCCGTTTTCGTCCAGGACCTTTGGCACGACGCCAAAAAACGGCAGGGTGCACGAGCCCGGTTTGAGCGGTGTGACCCCGGGCAGCGGCGTGACCATGATGGCGCCGGTCTCCGTCTGCCACCAGGTGTCCACGATGGGGCAACGCTTTTTTCCGATAAGGGTGAAATACCACATCCAAGCCTCGGGATTGATCGGTTCGCCCACGCTGCCGAGCAGGCGGAGCGAACTCAGATCATGCTTTTTCACGTAATCGTCGCCCCAGCGCATGAAGGCACGGATGGCGGTCGGGGCGGTGTAAAAAATCGTCACGCCGTGCCGGTCGATGATGTCCCAGAAGCGGTCCGGCTCGGGATGGTTGGGCGCACCTTCGTAGAGGAACACCGTGGCGCCATTGGCGAGCGGCCCGTAAACGACATAGCTGTGGCCCGTGATCCAGCCGATGTCCGCCGTGCACCAGTAGACATCGGTTTCCTTCAAATCGAAAACGTATTTCGTGGTGATGGCTGTGCCCAGGAGATAGCCGGCGGTCGTGTGGAGCACACCCTTCGGCTTGCCGGTCGAGCCGCTCGTGTAGAGGATGAAGAGCGGATGCTCGCTGTCGAATCCGCGTGACTTATGGCTCGCTTTTACCCCGGTCACGAGTTCGTGCCACCAGCGGTCGCGGCCCTCCATCATGGTGACGGGCGAGCCGGTGCGCTTGAGCACAATGACATGCTGCACGCTGGGCGTGGCGCTGAGGGCGCGATCGACATTGGCTTTGAGCTCGATGACCTTGCCCCGGCGGAAGCCGCCGTCGGCGGTGATGATGAGCTTGGCCTGGCAGTCGTTGACCCGGTCCTTGATCGCCTCACTGGAGAAGCCGCCGAAAATAACCGTGTGGATGGCGCCGATCCGGGCGCACGCCAGCATGGCCACGACCGCCTCAGGTACCATGGGCAGGTAGATCGCGATCCGATCACCCTTCACCAGCCCGATTGCGCTGAGAACATTGGCGAAGCGGCAGACCTCGCGGTGCAGCTGCTTATAGGTAAGCGTGCGGATGTCGCCCGGTTCTCCCTCGAAGATAAGGGCGGCTTTGTTCTCGCGCACCGTGCCCAGATGGCGGTCGAGGCAGTTCTCGGCCATATTGAGCTGGCCGCCTTGGAACCATTTGGCATGCGGCAATTTCCATTGCAGCACCTTGCTGAACGGCTTCCGCCAGGTAAGCAGCTCCCTGGCTTGCCGGCCCCAAAATTTTTCTGGGGAGTTGACAGATTCCGTATAGAGTTTCTTATAAGTGACACTGCTCCCAAGATTTGCTTGGGCTTTGAACTCGGCCGAAGGCCTGAACACCCGGTGTTCCCGGGATACTGAGGTAATCGTCTGGTCTGTCACGTGAGTGGCTGATTTATCGGGGTTGAGGTTGCGAAAGTGTGCCTCTTATCCCGCCCTGAGTTTCGAGCGTCAAGCACGGGAGTACATTTGTATCGCACCATGGAAAATCCCCCCTCGCCCGCTCCTGCGGGCACAGAAGCAGCCGCACCCGCCGTTCCGGAGAATATTCTCCGGGTCGAAGGCGTCCTCGACATCGACATTTCGAAAGGCGGCAACGGCCAGCTCCTCGATCTGGCCCGCAATGGCAAACGCCGGCCCACCGACCCGTTCGTGCCGAAGGAACTCATCCGCCGTTTCAAGCTTCGCTCCGGCAGCCTCATCGGCGGCACCGCGTTTCCGCCCGACGGCCGCTTTCAGAACCCCAAGATGAAATTCATCGAGAAGGTCGACGGCCTCGATCTCGACGACCGCCGCCACAAGCTCGACTTCAATTCGCTCACCACCGTCTCGCCCAACCAGCACTTGAAAATGGAGCTGAAGGACGGCCGTCTCACGACGCGCGCAGTGGATCTTTTCTGTCCCATCGGCAAGGGCACCCGCGGCCTCATCGTCGCCCCGCCGCGCACCGGCAAGACCACCCTCCTCCGCGACATGGCGCTGGGCGTGCTGGAAAACAACCCCGAGTGCATCGTCATGATCCTCCTCGTGGACGAACGCCCCGAGGAAGTCACCGACTTCAAGCGCAGCGTGCCCGCCGAGATCTGGGCCTCGTCGAACGACGAGCAGATCGACAACCACATCCGTATCGCCGATCTCTGCATCGAGCGCGCCAAGCGTCTCGTCGAGGCCGGCAAGGACGTCGTGCTTTTCCTCGATTCGATCACCCGCCTGGCCCGCGCCCACAACACCCAGCGCAATTCCGGCCGCACCGGCTCCGGCGGCCTCGATGTCCGCGCCCTGGAAAAACCCCGCCAGCTTTTTGCCGCCGCCCGCAAGACCGAGGAGGCCGGTTCGCTCACCATCGTGGCCAGCGTGCTCGTCGAGACCGGCAGCCGCATGGACGACATCATTTTCCAGGAATTCAAGGGCACCGGCAACATGGAGCTCGTGCTCGACCGCAAGTGCGCCGAGATGCGCCTGTGGCCCGCCATCAACATCGCCTCGTCCGGCACCCGCAAGGAGGAGCTGCTGATCGAGCCGAAGAAGCTCGAAGGCATCCATTTCTTCCGCCGCGCACTTGTGTCGCAAAAGATCGAGGAAGCCACCGAGACGATGATCACCCGCCTTTCCAAGACCAAGACCAACGAGGAGTTCCTCAAGCTGATCGCCCGCTAGGAACAATCGGGCCCGCCGATCGAGCCGGGCGGCCGTGCAACCGGCCGAAAACGGGAGGAAAGACCTCCCCGTATTTAGCCGTAACTTCCCTCTTGCCCCGCAGGGCAAGTTTCTAAACAACTTTCTGTTCCGCCTCGCGCGTAGTGCGCCGGCGGAAATGCCAGCCGCAACCTTTTACGCATGCATAGTTTTTCCGAGCAATGTCTGGACATGGCCCGCTCAATCCTCGGCCATAATCTCGACGCGATCCAGCCCGACGGCACCATCCAATCCGCTCCCGGCGAATCACCCCGCCATGACGAGCCCGGCCACGTCGCCCTCGCGCTCGGCGAATATCATCGCGCCACCGGCGAAACCACCCTTCAGGGCTATGACCTCGTTGACCTCTCGGCCCGCTGCATCACCGCGCAGATGTTCACCGAGCCACCCGCCGAAAACGGCCTGGCCTACGCTGCGCTCGGCCTTCTCTGCTTCGGACCGTCGAAGGAGCGCAACCCCGTGTGGGAACGCCTCGTTGATGAAACCAAGCAGCGCATCGACAAGGCCCTCCTGCACCGCAGCGACTATGACAACCACTGGCAGGCCTTCAACGTCGCCAAGGCCGTCGCGCGCTTCAGCCTGGGCCTATCCAAAAAGGACGAGACTTCGCGCCTGATCGAGCGCCTCGTCGAGCGCATCAACGCCACCAGCTCAAACGGCTTCTTCGACGACGCCACGCACGGCTTCGGCGGCAATTTCAATCTCTACGGCGTGCTGACCTTCGTGTTCATCCGCTCGGCCCTCCAGCTGCACTCGAATCCCGGCGTGCGCGAACGCAAACTCCCGACACTGCGCACGTATGCCGAGAAATACATCAAGCTCATGCCCGACCTCGTCCGGGCCGACGGGCTGGGCTGGGCCTTCGGCCGCGCCGCCGGCGCCTACGGCCAGATGCACTGCATCAGCCTCATCCTGCAGGGCCTGCGCGACAACTGGATCACCGACGACCAGAAGCCCAAGTTCTTCGATCTGCTGCGCCGTCTGTTCCTGTTTTTCTACCAGACGTACCTTGACCAGGAGCACGGCTTCCTCGATTTGCGCGACACCGAGCGCACCGCCTACGCGACGCACACGACGCGCATGGCCAATTTCGACGCCGCGCGCTACCTCTGCCAGTGGGCGCGCCTTGCCAAGACCGTCCAGATGCCGTCCGGCTCCGGCCGCTCGAACGAGCCGGTGCGCACCGTCGGCCGTTTCGTCATTTTCGACAAAAGCAACCGCAAGGAGCAGGGCCTTTTCCTTTACCGCGACGCCGAGAGCGGCCTGCATTTCCAGCTGCCGCTCATCAGCAGCGGCAGCGTGCTCACGGCCGACTCCCTGGCCTTTCCGCACTGCCCGGGCGTGTTCGACTGGCCCAACAACGTCTACACGCCGGTCATGCTGCCCGAGCTCACCTTCGGCGAGCATACCACCCTGCCGGCGTTCTATGGCAAGAACTGCGTCACCGGGCTCGGCCTGCGCAACAGTTTCTACTTCCGCTACGACCAGCCCGAGCTCATTTCGACCAAGGAGGAGATCGTCAAGAACCTCGGCAGCGTGAAGGTGCAGTGGAATTTCTCCGGCGCGAAAATCTCCTGCGAATTCGCCTACACCGTGAAGCAGCAGGTCACGCTCGATAAGTTCCGCTACGCGCTCGTCCTCGCCGCGCCGCATTCGAAGTACCGCGTGGCCGGCTCGCCCATTCTGGGCCCGGGCGGCCACCGCTGTGTCGTGTCGAAAAACGATTTTCAAGCCGTGTGGCAGGAAACCGAGGTCGTCACCGCCGATCCCACCTATCGCACGAACTACGGCAAGATCCATTACCTTCAGTTCCTCGTGCGCGACCACCCGCTGGTCATGCGCCCCGGCCAGATCTATCGTCTCGCCGTGGAGTTCGACCCCGACATCGCACGGGTTGAGTGATGAAATGTTCACGGTTTATGGTTCACGGTTCACTGTTTTAAAATCGTGAACGGTAAACGGTGAACCGAGAACCATGCTATCGAAGCGAATCATCCCCTGCCTGGACGTGACGGCCGGCCGTGTCGTCAAGGGCGTGAAATTCCAGGAGCTGCGCGATGCCGGCGACCCGGTCGAGGCCGCCCGCGCCTATGACGCGCAGGGCGCCGACGAGCTTGTGTTTCTCGACATCACTGCGTCGAGCGACAACCGCGCCATCATGTATGACGTCGTCGCGCGTACGGCCGAGCAATGCTTCATGCCCCTCACCGTCGGCGGCGGCCTGCGCAGCGTGGAGGACATCCGCGCCATGCTCAATGCCGGGGCCGACAAGGTCTCGCTCAACACCGCGGCCATTCAGAATCCGCAGCTCATTGCCGACTCCTCAAAAAAATTCGGCAACCAGTGCATCGTTCTCGCCATCGACGCCAAGCGCGATGGCAAATCCTGGCGCGTCTTCACCCATGGCGGGCGCAACCCCACCGACCTCGACGCTGTCGAGTGGGCCCGCCGCGGGGTATCGCTCGGCGCGGGCGAAATCCTGCTCACCTCGATGGACCGCGATGGCACCCAGGCCGGCTATGACCTCGAACTCACGCGGGCGGTGAGCGATGTGGTCGAAGTGCCTGTCATCGCCAGCGGCGGCGCGGGCCAGCTCGACCATTTTGCCGAGGTGCTCAACCAGGGCCACGCCAGTGCTGTGCTCGCGGCCAGCTTGTTTCACTTCGGCACGTTCACCGTGCCGCAGGTGAAGGACTTCCTCGCCTCGCACGCAGTGACGGTCAGGAAGTAGCCGCGGCCGGCGGCGGGATCGCCTTCGGTGCGCCGACCAGCGCGCCCAACTGCTCCTGGATCGCCGCGAAAAATTCCGGCGTGAGCCCGCCCGACGGCACCTCGTAAAGCTGCTTCGTGCGCACATGCTCGAAGATATTTCTCTCACCGTCCGCACTGCGGCCTCTTGGGCGCAACAGTCTTTTCCGTTCGAGCATGAGCGCCAGGAATTGCACGAGCCGGGCGTTTTCCGACGCCGGCTCGGTCGCGGGATCGGCCAGCGTCAGGAACAGGTTCTCCGCCGTGAGCTTGAGCGCGCGCTCGGTGTTTTCCTCCCGGGCGCGGAACTTGAAGACCTGCACCCAGCGGCAGACCACGTAGCCGGGCGGCACGAATTCCGCCGCGCACTCCGCCAGCACGTCGCAACGCGTGAGCGCGCCGTCCGCCGTGCGCACGAGCAGGCTCGCGACGCGATCGCCATCGGAAAAAGGACGGCCGGAAACAAGACAGGCCTGCGCTCTCGGCTGCAAATTTAGTTCCATTCAGGTTCCTTGTTTACTTGCTCGATGGGCCGACGCTAGCAAATTTCGTCCGCAGCACCACATGAACGGACGTCTTATCGCCATTGGCGACATCCACGGTTGCCACCTCGAGTTCGCCGAGCTGCTTGAACGCGTCGAGCTGGCGAAGGACGATCAGCTCATTCTCCTCGGAGACCTCGTGAACCGCGGGCCCGACAGCCTCCGGGTCATCGACCTGGCCCGCCAGCATCGCGCGATCAGCCTGCTCGGCAACCATGAGCTGCGCCTGCTCAACTATCGAAAAACCAAGGACCACGGCTTCCTCAAGGAAACCGACGAGGATACGTTCAACAAGCTCCGGCCCGAGGACTGGGAATTCCTCGAAGCCATGCCGCTTATCCACTACGTTGAGGAATTGAACATCGTGTTCGTCCATGGCGGATTCCTGCCCACCGAGCCGTGGCCAAGGCAGCCGGCCAGCGTGGTCACGCGCGTCCAGGTCATCGACAGCGAAGGCAAGCCGCGCAAGCGCGCCGACGCACCCGACGCGCCCGCGTGGGCCGACCTCTGGAGCGGCCCGCCGTTCGTCGTCTACGGCCACACACCACGGGCCGAAATCTACAAGCTCAAGTGGTCAGTCGGCATCGACACCGCCTGCGTGATGGGCGGCTATCTCACGGCCTACATCCTCCCGGAAAAGCGCTTCGTGCAGGTCAAGGCCCGCAAACGCTATTACTCCCCATGAACGGCAACCATTTCATCGACGGTGCGCTGCTCCTCTGCCTGGACCTGCAGCCGGTGTTCATCGACGTCATCGCCGAAGGCCCGCGTGTGCTGCGACGGTGCCAGTTCGCGGTCGAGACCGCCGCCGGCCTCGGCCTGCGCACGGCTTTCACCGAGCAGATGCCGCAAAAATTGGGCAGCACCGCGCCCGAACTGCTCGCGCTCGCCGGCAAAAAATCGCCGGTCTTCGGGAAGTCCACCTTCTCCGCGCTCGACGATGACGGCATCCGGGATGCCTTGCGGGTGCTCGACGTCGAGCACTTGATATTGTGCGGACTCGAGACGCCCATCTGCCTCTACCAAACCGCGCTCGCTGCCATCGACCACCAGCTGCAAATCACGCTGCTCAGCGATTGCATCGGTGCACGGCGACCGAATGATGCTGCAGCCTGCCTGCCCGCGCTCACCAAGCTCGGCGTGCACGTGCTCCCCAGCGAGACGGTGTTTTATGCGCTCTTGCATGATGCCAAGCATCCCTTTTTCAAGGACTTCACCAAACTCGTGAAAAAATATGCCTGACGCCGAAGCACTCCTCTCTGTCCGCCAGTTGAAGGCGCTCGACAACGCCAGCGGCCGGCCGTTCGCGAGCGTGCTCGTCGTGAAAAAAATCGCGGCCAAGACCGCCGCCAACGGCAATCCTTTCCTCAGCCTTGAACTCGGCGACCGCACGGGCTCGTTCGGCTGCACCATTTTCAACGACAGCCCGCTTTTCGAGCCCATCAAAACCGCCGGCGAGGGCGCCGTGGTGCGGGTTGAAGGGAAAATCGACTACTTTCAGGACCGCCTCTCGCCCCGTCTGGCCCGCGCGCGAGTGCTGGCCGAGGAGGAACTGGGCGCGCCCGGCCTGCTGGAAAATCTGGTCGAGACCGCGCCCGAAAATGCCGATGCGCTCTGGAAGGAACTGAATGATTTCATCGACTCGGTCGGCCACGCCGAGCTGCGGGCAACAGTGCGTGCGGTGTTCGACGAGGCTGGTGAAATTTTCCGCTGGTCGCCGGCGGCGGTGATGATGCACCACGCCTACCGGCATGGCCTCCTCGAGCATACTGTTCACATGGCGCGCGCGGCGAAAGCGCTGCTGCCGCTTTATCCCGAGGTCGATGCCGATCTGGCCCTGGCCGGCGTGCTCGTGCATGACACGGGCAAGACCATTGAATATGAGGGCTCGCTCGCGACCAAGCGCAGCCGCCGTGGCATCCTGCAAGGGCATGTCGTGCTCGGCTACCAGCTCGTGCGCAAGGCCGGCCTCAAGGCAAAACTCGACTCTGGGCGGCTCGAACGGCTCGAGCACATCGTCCTCAGCCATCAGGGCGAACTCGAATGGGGCGCGGCCGCGCTCGCCGCCACGCCGGAGGCGGTGTTTGTATCGCTCGTGGACAATCTCGACGCCAAGATGGGCATGGTGCAGCGGGTGCTGCGGCAGGCCGGCACGGGCGAGGAATTTTCCGAAAGGCTGCCGGGGCTGAATTCGCCCCTGCTCCTGCGCAAGCTCGATTAGAGCGTCTTCAGCTTGATGCCCATGTCGATGAGCTTCTGGCGCATCGCCACGGAATCCTGGGCTTTTTCCACTGCCTCGTCGGGTGAAACCAGCTCGCGGTTGACCAGGTTCATCAAGTGCGTATCCATCGTGATCATACCCAGCTGGGCGCCGGTCTGGATGTCCGAATTGATGCGGAAGGTCTTGTTTTCGCGGATAAGCGAGGCGATCGATGTGGTGCTGACCATGATCTCGTAGCTGGCGATGCGTCCGCCGCCGATCTTTTTGCAGAGCACCTGGGAAATGACAGCCTGCAGAGACGACGCAAGCTGTGTGCGGATCATCTCCTTCATGTTGGAGGGAAAGGCGTCGACAATGCGATCCACGGTCTTGGCGGCGCTATTGGTGTGAAGTGTGCCAAAGACAAGGTGACCGGTCTCGGCCGCGCTGATTGCGGCCTCAATGGTCTCAAGGTCGCGCATTTCACCGACGAGGATGATGTCGGGATCCTGGCGCAGTGCGCGACGAATGGCCTCGGAAAAACTCGGCACGTCCACCCCGATCTCGCGCTGCGTAACGATGCAATGCTTGTGCGGATGGTAATACTCGATCGGATCCTCGATGGTGATAATGTGACCGTCGCGGTTTTCGTTGATGTAATTGATCATCGACGCGAGCGTGGTCGACTTGCCGGAACCGGTGGGTCCGGTGACCAGGACAAGGCCACGCGGACGGAAGAGGAGTTCCTTGATCTTGTCGGGCAGGCCGATGTCGCGCAGGCCGAACATGCGGTTGGGAATCTGCCGCAGCACCATGCCATAATTACCCTTCGCCTTGAGGATGCTGACGCGAAAACGGGCTTTCTCCATGAAAGCGAAGCCGAAGTCGGCGCCGCCGTTGAGCTTCACGCTTTGCTGGTGGTTGTCCGGCGTGATGGAAAGCATGAGCTTTTCCGTGTCCTCGGGCTTGAGCGCCGGGCCGTCGATGGGCGTCATGCTGCCGCTGAGGCGGAGTGTGGGCGGCTGGCCCACCTGGCAATGGAGATCGGAAGCGTTTTGCTCGACGACGAGTTCGAGCAATTCGTTCATTTCGTATGACATGGCGCGAAACGGGTTGGATTTGGGCGGATTGGCGGTACGGAAAAAGACATCTCACTCATTGCGCCCAGTCGAGCTGTAACCGCGCATTTGCCGCTTTAACAGCCAGATAGCGGCGCACTTTTCACGTGGTTTTGACGGCTGTCCGGTCGAAAATCACCGGCTGAGCGTCATGAGGAACTCGGCATTGTTCTTGGTTTTCTTGAGACGGGAAATGAGCATTTCCATCGCTTCAATCGCCGGGATGCCCTGCATGGCGCGGCGCAGGCTGTAAACCCGCTGGATTTCCTCGGGGTGGTAGATGAGCTCCTCCTTGCGCGTGCCGGAGCGATCCATGTTGATCGCGGGAAAAATGCGCTTGTCCACCAGACCACGGTCGAGGTGCAGCTCCATGTTGCCGGTGCCCTTGAATTCCTCGAAGATAACTTCGTCCATGCGGCTGCCCGTATCGATGAGCGCGGTGCCTATGATCGTGAGGCTGCCGCCGCCCTCGATATTGCGCGCGGCGCCGAAGAACCGTTTGGGCTTCTGCAGAGCGGTGGCCTCCACGCCGCCCGACATGATTTTGCCGGAGTTCGACGCCAGGGCATTATAGGCGCGCGCGAGGCGCGTGATCGAGTCGAGCAGGATGACGACGTGTTCGCCAGCCTCGACGAGGCGGCGCGCTTTTTCGCCGACCATTTCGGCGGCATGCACATGGCTCTCGGGCGCCTCGTCGAAGGTCGAGCTGACGACCTCGCCCTTCGTGTGCCGGCGGAAGTCGGTCACTTCCTCGGGACGCTCGTCGATGAGCAGCAGGATCAACTTTGTCTCCGGGCTGTTGTGCGAAATGGAATTGGCGATGTTTTGCAGCAGCACCGTCTTGCCGGTGCGCGGCGGAGCCACGATAAGGCCGCGCTGGCCGAAGCCAATGGGGGTGAGCATGTCCACGACGCGCATCGAGACATCCTTGTGCACGTCAGGCGCCTCGAGCAGAATGCGCTTGAGCGGATAATACGGGATGAGCTCCTCAAATGGCGTGACCAAGGCAATAGCCCCGGGCTTGCCGCCCATGACTTTGTCGATGCGCACGACGGCCGGACAGCGCTCATCGCCCTGCGGGGCTTGCACCAGCACTTCAATCTGATGGCCGCGCTTCAAACCAAAGTGGCGGATGAGACTCTCCGGCACGTAGGCATCCTCAGGGTAAAGCCGGTAATTAACATGCTCGTGCACGACAAAGCCATGGCCGCGATCGGTGAGATCGAGCCAGCCGCGATCGCGGATCTCACGCTTCGCTTCCGCGACATGCGAAAAAATCTTGGCCAGGAGCTGCTTGCGGCTGGGCGCGGTATCAAGTGTAAGCCCAAGCTCGCGCGCATGCGTGGTCAGGTCAGCGAGCGTGAGCGCGTAGAGTTCGTCCAGATAGAGCGGCTTGCCCCTGCCGGAGGAAACCTCGTCGGCGAGCTTGTCGAGCGCGGCGAGATCGGCAAAACGCGCCGGAGACGGCAAATCACCGTACACGGGGGCCAGACTGGGTGGCGGGGGTTGCGGCGGATAATGATTGCCGCCCTTGGGGCCACCACCGCCGCCGCCCGGCTGCCAGCCGTGCTTTCCACGTTTCCGCTTGTTGCGCTTCCAGAAGCCGCGGTCGTTATAGCCGCCGTGACCTTCCTGGCCACCACCGCCCTGCCCGCCCCCGCCTTCGGCCGGCGCATCGTGGACGGCCGGCTCGGCCGGAGCCGGCTCTTTGGCAGGCGATTCTTCGCGCGGCGCAGGCTCGAAGACGGCTTTGGCCGGTTCGGGCGCAGGAGCCTCGGCCACGGAGGCTGGACTGCCTTCGCTTGGCGCGGCGTCCGCGGATTTTGCCTTGCTGTAATAGCGGGTGCGACGGCGCGGCGTCTTCTTGGTCTCGCCGGCTTCGGGCTCGGAGCCAGAGGCATGAGACGTGTCATCGGCGTCGCTTTTGGGAGGAGTTTCCATGTGGTGGGAAGGGGGTGGCCGCACTGCCCGGGGCGCGGCGTGTGATCAGGCGGCGAGGACTGATACGAGCCGGTCGGCTTGTTGTTGCAGAAAATCCGGCGAGCCGTCGTTCAGCAGAACGAAGTCAGCCAGCTCAATTTTTCGCGCCAAAGGCAGTTGCTTGAAAATTCGTTGCTCGGCGAGCGCGCGTGAGAGGCCGCGTTGCTCGAGCCGGGCGATTTGAAGAGACGAGTCTGAAGCCACGCAGAGGGTGAAATCAAACCAATTCTCCAGCTGTTTTTCGAAGAGCAAGGGCACTTCGACCACCCAATCGGCCTCCGGAGCCGCACCAAGCAGCGCACGCCAGCGCGCAAAAAGCCGCGGATGCGTAATCTCTTCAAGCCAGCGGAGGGCTGCCTCATCCGAAAATACGATTTCGGCGAGGTGCCCGCGTATGATCTGTCCGTCCGCCGCCAGGACACCGGGGCCGAAGCGCGCGCCGATGGCGGTGGCCACTTCGGGTTCGGTCAAGATTTCCGCACGCACGAGGGCGTCGGAGTCGATACGGCGAAAGCCACGTCGCTCCAGCATTTGGGCCGTGGTCGTTTTACCACAGCCCATTCCGCCGGTGAGTCCCAAAATCATCGCAGGCAAGCGCAAATAAACTGCCTATATAATTGGGCTTGCGCAAGTTTTGAGCAAACCAATAGTCACCGGCTCGCCGTCGGGCAACCGGCGGCGCCGCAGGCGTCAGTTTCGCCCAGCTGTTTATGTTACCCGACATCGACACCAAAAGCGCTCCCGCCGTGGCCGCAGTGGCCCAGGCTGCTTTCCGAAAAATGTTCCCGCGCGCCAGCACGGGGCTCATCGACCGGCTGTTTTTTGACGTGGAGCGGATGTTCACCGGCCGCTACTTGGACTATGGTGTGGCCGATCTGCGTTATCATGATTTTGAGCACACCCTGCAGGCGGCGCTCTGCTTTGTCCGTCTGCTGGCCGGCCGCCATGCGGCCCGGGCCCAGCCACGGCTCACCCCGCGCCAGGTCGAGCTCGGTCTTGCCGCCGTGCTGCTGCACGACTCGGGTTATTTGAAGCTCCGCAGCGACCGGGTCGGAACCGGCGCAAAATACACGCACGTGCATGTTTTGAAAAGCTGCGCCTTTACCGCCGCCTATCTGCCCTCCCTCGGCGTGACGCCGAACGAACTCGGCGGCGTGCTGGGCGCCATCCGTTGCACCGGCCCGAGCGGCGACATCGCGCAACTCCACTTCGATACCGCCAGCGAACGCATGATCGGCTGCGCCCTGGCCACGGCCGACTACCTCGGCCAGATGGCGGCGCCCGATTATCCCGATGAGATGGAAATTCTCTTCAGCGAATTCCGCGAAGCCGACGAGTTCGCCAACGTGCCGGCCGGCCAGCGCGAATTCAAATCCGTCGATGAGCTGACCGCACGCACGCCCGCCTTCTGGCAGCGCATCGTTTTTCCCAAGCTCGAGACCCAATACCAGGGCCTTTACCGCTTTCTCGCCCAACCCTACCCGCACGGTCCCAATCCCTATCTGGCCGCCGTCAAGCGCAACATCGCCGTCATTAGCGCCCGTCTCCCTCAAAAAAAATCTCGCGCACGGCCGAAAGCATGACGGACTTCTGCGCCGCATGCTTGCCACTCTTTCCTCCGCTGCGCTTCAGGGCATTGAGGCCGAACTTGTCCACGTTGAAGTGAACACCGGCGAGGCCGGCGAACCCCGGCTCATCCTCGTCGGCCTGCCCGATGCGGCGGTCAAGGAAAGTGACGACCGGGTGGCCTCCGCGCTGACCAATTCGGGTTTCCGCCGGCCGCGCACCCGCACAACCGTGAACCTCGCGCCCGGCCACCTGCGCAAGGAGGGTCCGCTTTACGACCTGCCCATCGCCCTGGGCATCCTCGTCGCCACCGGCCAGCTGAAGGCAGAGGCCCTCGGTGATTTTCTCATTGCCGGAGAACTCAGCCTCTCCGGCGCAACCCGGCCCGTGCGCGGCGCACTGGCCTTTGCCCGGCTTGCCCGCAAAATCGGCAAGCGCGGACTGTTGCTCCCGCCCGTTTCCGCCGCCGAGGCCGCGCTCGTCGAAGGCGTCGAAGTCTATCCCGTGGACTCGCTCGACCGCGCGCTTCGTTTCCTTACCGGCGAAATCACCATTGCCGCTCTTCCCTCCGGCACCACGGCACTGCGTTCTGCCACGCCGGCGTCCGAGGGACTGGATTTTTCCGAAATCAAGGGCCAGCACGCGCTTCGCCGCGCAGTCGAAGTCGCCGTGGCCGGCGGACACAACCTGCTCATGATCGGCCCGCCCGGAGCCGGGAAATCGATGGTGGCAAAACGCATTCCGACCATCCTGCCCGCGCCGCTGCTCGACGAATTTCTGGAGGTGATGAGCATTCATTCCGCCGCGGGAGCCACGCTCAGCGGGACACTGCCCTGGCTCACGCCGCCGTTTCGCGCGCCGCATCATACTATTTCCGACGTCGGTTTGCTTGGCGGCGGGGCAATTCCCGGACCGGGCGAAATTTCCCTCGCTCACCACGGCGTGCTGTTTCTCGACGAGCTGCCCGAGTTCAAGCGCTCCGCGCTCGAAGTGCTGCGCCAACCACTGGAGGACGGCCATGTGACCATTTCCCGCAGTGCGGGCAAAATCACCCTGCCCTGCAGTTTCATGCTCGTGGCCGCGATGAATCCCTGCCCGTGCGGCTATCTCGGCGACGCCAAGCATTCCTGCCGTTGCTCGCCCGTGCAAATCCAGCGCTACCGCGCGCGCATCAGCGGCCCGCTCCTTGATCGCATCGACCTGCACATCGAGGCACCCGCGCTTTCGCTCAACGAGCTGCGCGCCGAAAAACCCGGCGAATCCTCCGCCTCACTCCGCGAACGCGTGCAGACCGCGCGAAACCGCCAGCAGGCACGCCTCACCGGCACGAAAATCACGAGCAACGCGCGCATGACGCAGGCACTCATCCGCAAGCATTGCACGCTCGATTCAACCCTGGGCGACCTGCTGCAGCAAGCGATGGAACAGCTCTCGCTCTCCGCCCGCGCCTACGACCGCATTCTCAAAGTCGCACTTACCATCGCCGATCTCGCGGCCGCCGAAAAAATCGAGGCGCCGCATCTGCTCGAGGCGATCCAGTACCGCAGTCTCGATCGCAACATATTTTACTGAACAACCGGGTTAAAGCTGACCCACACGAGGACAAGCGCAGCGAAAACGGTGCCAGCCTGTCCGCGTTGAGCCTGGGGCTGTCACCCCCGTATTTAATCTACGCACCTTTAACAATACGTAGTCGCGTCCTGCGTCGCAGCCAAGTACCTGAAGCGTCTGAGACGCGGTGAAGGTCTTCGTTAGGGGCGGCGGGGTAGCGGCGGGACGACAGTGTAATACCCGACTGTCACAACACTCGGATACAGATTGACGTACCCAGTATAGGCAATCGCCTGGAGTTTCGCAGTATAAGTATAAGCAGCCAGAGAGAGATAGACCGGGCCAGAGTAAAGGGTGCCCGAAGTAGTCGTCGGCGGAGGCGTGGCTGGGTCAGTTGAAATGACATAGCGAATATAGGCGCCGCTGGTGGCCGAGGTGATCACAACTGGAGGGAAATAAGAAACGTAAGTGCCGGGTGGAGGCGAAAAGACCGGAGCGGACACTTGCTGGTAGGGTATTATAATGTGGTTTTGGCCAAAGGCGCGAGACGAAGCGAACATGAGGCAACTGAGCAGCGTCGCGGCTGCCAGGGAGAGCAATTTGGGCTTGGCATGCATAGTTTTCATCTTTCGGGAGGGCTTAGGGTGGTTGGCGCGAAGCAGGAATGCGCAAAGTTCACTAATGAATTATTGGTTCATAAGCGAATTTATCTGCAAATTGCTGTCAACTGGAAATCTCTTTTCGAACGGTCAAACTGAAGGCCATTCGCCAAAATTCAGGCCATGGGAGCTCACACCCGGAAGAGTCGGCCCTTGAGCATCCGCAAACTCTCGCAGGGTGGTTCCGACAAATTTACCGGTGAGCCCGGACGTCCACGCCAGGCGCGAAGCAGTCGGGATGGCATCCCCCGCATCTTACTCGGCAGGAACTTGATTCTTAATGCGATTTGACTCAGCCTGCGTTTGCCGTCCCCAAAAGACCCCCATCACCACCTCGTGGATAAATACGTTATTCCAAATCTGAGAAATGCCTGCCGCATTCTCAAACACCTCGGCCAGAATAACTCCGGATTAATCGCAAAAGAAATCGCGCAGGACCTCTCTTTGCCTGCAACGACTACGTTGCGCATCATGAATACCCTGTACCTCGAAGGGCTGGTGCGAAAAGATCGTGGTAACTATTATTATCTGGGCCCAGTCTTGATGTATCTCGGCAACGCGGCCCTGGCTTCAACGGAGCTGCTTGTGCTGGCGCAGCCTGCTCTGCAAAAGCTCACCGGGCAAACAGGTGAAACTTCCCATCTGGCGGTTCCGTGCGATAATCGCGCCCTCATCGTTGCGGTCCGGGCCAGCCCCCATCCCTTGCGGGCGACTTCACGCCCCGGAACCTTGGTCGAACTGCACTGTTGTGCGACGGGGAAGGTTTTTCTCTCTTTCCTGCCGGATCAGCTGCAAAAATCCTACGGCGCCAGGCAGGCCATGACGAGCTATTCCCACCGCACAATCACGACCCATCGTGGCTTGAAAAAAGAAATCGAGCTCACGCGCAAACGCGGCTACGGTTTCGATAATGAGGAGTGTCACATCGGAGTACGCTGCCTGGCCGCGCCCGTGCATAATTCGGACGGATCCGTGATCGCAGCAATGGGCATCACTGCAGCCTTGGCGCGTTTCCCCCTCGATCGAATGCCTGAGGTTGCCCGGCATGTGCAAGCGACCGCGCGCGAACTTTCGCAGAGCCTCGGCTATTCCGGATAAGCCCATCTTAAAAGAGGAATAGCCACGAGTTCGTTGAGGGCTTCGATTCAATTTTTTTGGCAAACGCAAGAGGCTGATTTTTGTCCTCTTGTGCGGACGAATGAAAAGGAGCAGGGAACGGTAAAACCAAAGATCAAGCCCGGCTATTGTGAGCCGGATAATTTGTCATCGGAATACGTGGCTTCCTGTGGCGAGCTGGATTGCATTTCGACCGTGGCTCGCACCCGTTCCAAATTAATCCGGGCCTCTTCATAATCCGGCTTAATCCGCAGGGCCTTTGTGTATTCAACGACCGCCTCCGGCCCGCGGCCCATCATGAACAGGGCCGTTCCGAGATTGTTATGCGCCTTGGCAAAACCGGGGCTAAGCCGCACCGCCGCCTCAAAATGCGGCAGTGCCTCGGCAATCCGGCCCATTTGGGCCAGCGTACTGCCCAAATCGTACTGGGCCTCGGGATAATTGGGCCGGATCTGCAAAGCGATTTCGTTCTCCTTGATGGAATCCTCCAAGCGGCCGACATCGGACAGGGCCAGGGCCAGATTGTTATGTGCCACGGCGTTTTTCGGGCGCTTTGCCACGGTGTCACTCCAAATGGCCAGCCGGCTGCCGTAGTCTTCGTTGCGCAGCGAAGTGAGCAGGCCCAAAACGATGACTAGCACCAGACTGACTGCCGATGTCAGGTAAAAGGCCAGGTGATGCCGCTTGGCCAGATGATAACCGCCCAGGACAATCACCGCGATCACCGGAGCCAGCGCGAGGTACATGCGGTGTTCCACAATCATCTGCGTTGTTCCGGGCAGCAGCGAGGTCGGGGCGAGAATCGAAAAAAACCAGAAGCCGGCGAAGCCCAGCACCGGCCAGCGCCATAATGCGGCAATTGTGCCGGCCACCAAGGGGATGACGACCAGGGCATAGGGCACCACTTGCAGCACATCATCGAACCAGAATCTTCCGTATTCGAAAATCAGCCCACGCGGCCAGATCGAAAGCCAGAGATAGCGCGCAATCGCCTTGCATTGGGTAAGGGCATAGGCCCACCAAGAGATGCCAACGTTAAAGCCGACAGCCCCGCTGCGATTGCCGCCTGTGGCCACGACCAGATAAATCAGCAGCAGCCAGGTGGCCGCCAGTCCGGCATAGACCCGCGAACGCTTGCTCAAGGCTTCCTTAAACGACCCGGCGACAAACGTCCGGTCGTAGAGCAATATGATCAATGGGGCGGAAACCATCACCTCCTTGCTGGCCATGCCCAGGAGACACGCCAAAATCGAAAGGGCATACCAGATGGGCGTGGCCGATCGCCCGGTTCCACGGATGAAGCAATACAAAGCCAGCAGGTAAAACATGGCCATCATCGATTCGGCCCGCTGGATGGTATAAGTCACCGCCTCGGTTTGCAGCGGATGAAGGGTCCAGAAGATCGCCACCAGCAATGCCAGGGGCAGCTCGGCGTTTTTAAAATGCTCATTCAATACGGGCTGTTGCAACGTCCGGCGCACAATGCCGAACAGGGCCAGCCCGGCAAAAATATGGATGAGTATGTTCAGCAGATGGTAGCCCTCGACCGAGGTGCCGCCGAGGGCGTAATTGATGGCCAGGGAAAGATTGACCAATGGCCGGCCACCCGCGCTTGATTCCGGTGGCGGCGTCAGCACTGATGGCGAAAGCTGCTTGATCGTCGGGTTCTCCAGAATCGCCTGCCGGTCGTCATAGATGAATGGAACCGAAAAACTGTTATGATATGAAATGATTACGCCGATTATGATGATGCCCGCGCAAAGAAGTATGGCGCTTCGGGATTTTCGAAACGAGGGCTTGGCCGGCGCGGCTTCGGGCGACATTTGCCCAGACCGCGGTGCTTGTCGTCGGTTGGCCATATCAATAGGGTATTATACTCAATAACAGGTAGCGAGTCGCGGCGGTCAATTTTGTTTTTGAAACGATTCGGCGGTAAAATGGGTTTCTGGTCGGATAATCCACAAACTATTATATATCAGACACTTATATTTTGTAATAAAGCCGTGATTTACCGGGTTGGATACCATTCGCTTCAAGCCAGTAATTCCCGGCGGTTGCCGGGCCGGAATCCAAACGGCCAGTGAAGCGGAAAAAATTGCGGCGCTTCCTGCCCCGTCCTTATCTCCGGTCGATTGCCAATTCTTGCAACTCGGCGGGCGGACCTTGGAGCGCCGCCTGGAGCGCCGCCGCATCAAGTTTGAAAATCAGGATCGAATAGCCGATGCTGTCGTCCGGCTGGCGATTGTGGCGCAGCCAGGCATAAAGCCGGGCGGCGCGCAGCAACTCAAGGTTGCCATATTGTTCGTCCCAGTACTTCTGCGGATATTTTTCGAGGAGCGCGGCATGGGCGGAAGCATTCCCGCCGGCTTGCTCCAGAATCTGCATGTTGGTTAATTCCTGCTGGTAAGCGTTCTCGTAGATCGGGCTCCACGGACCAAAGGTCAGCGGATTGATGCTCTCCAGTAGCGAGGCGCTGATGGCATAAATCCCGGGTGTGAGCGGATAGGTTTCCCGCGGCCGCCAGTCGAAGACCCCCGGCAGACGCTTGCTTTGTATGCCGTAATATTCCGGACTGCCCGTGCCAAAATAGGCGAAAAAAACCTGGGCGTGCCCGCCGGGGTTGTTGACCGCAAGCCAGTGCTGGAGACCCGGCAGATCCATGCCCCAGTCCAGCGAACTGTCGATGAGATGGTGGTAGGCTCGGGACGGGCCCCCATCGATAAAATTAAAATAGGCGAGGTAGTGCGGGCGGATAGAGAACGAGTCGAATGCATGCCACAGGATCAGCAGGATCACGGAAGCTCTGGCCCAAATGGCACGCGCCGGCCACCATAGAGCCGCCGAGCCGGCAAGCACGTAGAGCACCGGGTAAAGCGGAAGGATATGGCGATGGCCTATATTGATATTTTGCCTCATCGCCACGACTGCATAAACGACAAACAAGGCGAGCAACGGAGTGGCGGCGTAGAAGGAGGGCGCCTCACTGGTCTGACCAGCCGGCTTTTCCGCCACCTGCCGCCGGCGCCGGTACCACCAGCCGGCAAATCCCAATGGCAAAAGGAGCAGCAATCCGGGCGACGTTTTCACCAGAAAGGCATACGGAAAAAACATTCGCCAGCCGCCTATTTTCCATTGGCCGTTCAGGAACGTCTGCCGTTCCCTGATTTCGCCCAAAAGCGCCTCGTTGCCCTTCAGGTAACCCTCCGGAAGAAAATGCCAGCGGTAGCACCAGCCCAGAGCAGAGGAAATGGGCGGAGAGATCGGCGTGGCGTTGGGATTGGCGTGATAAAATCCCAATCCCTCGTCAGCCGGATTGGCGCGGGCCAAATATCGGAAATCGTAGTTGGCCCAGACCGCCGCCCAGCCAAAGATCATGTGCGCCGCCATCAGTCCCGCCACGATCGCAGCCTGCCCCTTGCGGGTGGCGATGGCCCGCTCGTGGCCGAACTTCCATTTCAGCGGGCCACCCTGGATGAAGCGCACCAGTAGCATGACGGCTGTGATCGGAACGATCAATATGGCGGTCATTTTGGACAGCAGGAGCACCCCGACCGCCACCAGGCTGATTATCAACCATCCCCAGGTTACTTCATGGAGCAGTTTCCATACGCACCAAGTGGAGGCAAAAAGGGCGAGCGCAAGCGACAGATCGGACGTGATGAGCGCGCCATGTGCCAGCATTTCAGGGCTGAAAACAAAAAGACCCAAAGCCAGCAGTCCTCCGGCCGGGCCAAACAACGATCGGGCGCAGAGGAACACCAGCAAGCCCAAGGCCACGCCGAGAAGTGCCACCATCGTCCGCCCCTCCCCCAGCAGCACGGCGGGGTCATTGCCGCTTTGGAACAAAAACTCAAAACCCAGAACATAGGCTTCACCCTGTCGCCACATCGGATCCGTCGTGGGTGGAAACTTGGGCCGTGAAAACAGCAACGGAAGTGTCGCCCAACGCTTGATGAAGTCCCCGTTGGCCGTTTCCATCCGAAAATCCCGGTTCAGCCAGTTGTCATAGCCGATGGCGAGGTGCTCCGTCTCATCGAAAGCCGGTCCTTTCTCCCTTGCCGCGCTGAGAGCCATGATGAAATACAGCCCCAGCAACACGGCAACAGTTCCCCAGGCTGATTTCGCAATGGGGCCGGTCACAGGGGTGGTCTTCGTCGGGGCGGACACCATCACCGCTTTACTAGAAACCGGTCTGATGGCCAGTGGCAAACCGCTGCTGCTGGTGCATCCACTCTACGCCGGCGCACCACCTGCGGCAGGGAACCAGAAAATCCCGGCCTGACCGAATCCTGTTTACTGGAACCCATCGCGATACGCGCCACTGCATTAATTATGGCCAGTGCCAGTCGCGGACTGCGCGGCTTGCAGCCGGGCCAGACTCTCCCGCGCCGCAGTAAAATTGGGATCGATCTGCAAGGCCTGTTCAAAGTGGCGGATCGCCTCCGCCGGCCGGTTCGAATCGGCCAGAGCCACGCCCAGGTTATAATGCGCGCCCGCATAATCGGGCCTGAGCCGCAACGCCTCCTCAAAATGCGCGATTGCTTCGGGCAGCCGACCCGCCTGGGCCAGTGCTCCCCCGAGGTTGTTCTGCGCATCAATATAATCCGGCTGGATGCGCAAAGCCTGTTCGTAGTGGCCGATCGCCTGGGGAATCTGACCGGTCCAGAGCAAGGCATTGCCCAGGTTGTTGTGGGCCTTGGCGTGATCGGGATTAATGCGCAGGGCCTGTTCGTAGCGTTGAATGGCCTCGGCCATCTTTGCTTCGCGAACGAGGGCCACGCCGAAATCGTCGTACACATCCGCATTGCCGGGCTCCAGTCGCAGGGCCTCCTCGTATTGCGCAATGGCCTCCGCCGGCTGGCCCGCCTGGGCTAGAGCCAGACCAAGATTATAATGAGCCTTGGCGAAATCGGGCCTGATCCGTATTGCCTGCGCATATTGCTCGATGGCTTCCGGCAGCCGGCCGGCCTGCATCAAGGCATTCCCCAGATTATTATGGGTGTCGGCATGGTTGGGTCTCGCAGCCAGACTCTGCTGATACTGCTCGATCGCCTCCGGTATTTTGCCGATCCGCGCCAGGACAAGGGCCAGATTGTAATGTGCCTCAGGGTAATCCGGCTTCAGCCGCAACGCTTCCCAGAACTGCCCGATGCCCTCGGGAATCCGGTTCGCATCGATCAAAGCGCTACCCAAGCTATCATGAGCAAAGGCACAGTCCGGGCGCTTGGCCACCGTGTCGCTCCAGATGGCCAGTTCGGTTTGGAAATCCTGATTGCGACGCCAGGTCACAAAACCGAGCACAATGGCCGCGGCCATGAATATGATCACGCTGCGCCGGCCGGCCAGAGCATAAACTCCCAGCACCACGAAGGCCACCACCGCGGCCAGGGCCAGATACATGCGGTGCTCGACGATCATCTGCGATGTGCCGGGCAGCAGCGAAGTCGGGGCCAGGATGGCCAGGAACCACGCGCCCAAAAAACCGAAGAAGGGCCAGCGCCACAATGCGATCACCGTGCCAGCCACCAGCCCAAGAACCACCGGCATATAGGGCAAAACTTCACCCAGGCTTTTGACCCAATAAAATCCGTATTCAAAAATCAGGGGCTGCGGCCAGATGGACAGCCAGAGATAGCGCGCAATCGCCTGAAACTGGGTCATCCAGTAAGCCAGCCAGGAAAGACCTATGTCGAAGCTGAACGCTCCGTTGCGATTGCCGCCCGCGCTCACCACGAGATAGCCCAGCAGCACCCAGGTTCCGGCCAGTCCAAGATACAACTGCCAGCGTTTCCGCCAAGCCTCCCCAAAGGATCCGGCCACAAATGTCCGGTCGTACAAAAACACCATCACTGGAGCCGAAACCATCACCTCCTTGCTGGCCATGCCCAGCAGACAGGCCGCAATGGCGAAGATGTGCCAGCGGGCGGGAGCAGGTGAATCCATTCCGCGAATACAACCGTAAAGCGTGAGCAGATAGAACAATCCCATCATCGACTCCGCCCGCTGCACCACATAGGTCACCGACTCCGTCTGCAGAGGATGCAGTGTCCAGATCGCGGCCACAGCCAGGGCCAGGGGCAGCGCCGCATCGCCGAACCGCCCTCGCAGGGAGGGAAGCAGCAATGTGCGCCGCACGACCCCGAAAAGGGCCAGCCCGGCGAGGATGTGGATCGCCAGGTTCAGTGCGTGATAACCCCAGACGGCCGTGCCGCCCGAGGCATAGTTGACGGCCAGCGCAAGATTTACCAACGGGCGGCTGGTGGCGGTCGTATCCGGCGGCGGAGACAACACCGGCCAGATCGGCCAGAGATGTCGGATCGAGGGGTTGTCCGTGATCGTCGGAATGTCATCGTAAAGAAAAGGGACGGAAAAGCTGTTATGATAAGCCGCCAGCGCAGCGAGAACGATGCCGACACCGGCCAGGGCAACGCCCCATGAAGGCGCTTTAGCCATTCGTTTCAGTGGGGTTTGTGCCTCCGGGGTCACGCTCGATTGTGACAGGTCGCTGGCATATCAAGGCAAGGGCAAATCTTCACCGACGTTGCTACCGACAACATTGCAATCAGTTTTCACCAAGGCGGACGTGATTCGCGCGCAGGCTGGATTCACTGCATCGTCACGGTGCATCCAGTATTGCCAGACATTGTCATTACACCGTGATTTTATTGTTTGGTCCATGTCACGCCGGTCAAAAGGTTGGCTTACTCATTGTGCGATGATTGTCTTTTGTCCGTGCAATAAAAGTCATCCGGATGCCCCTCGCCGCGCCGCCATTTTCCCCGCCCGCCCCGCCGATCTATCAGGCTGGCACGTTGACCTACACCAAGGAGGCTCTCTATCGCCTTTTCTTTTGGCTGCTGGTGGGCGACCTGGTCTTTACTTTGGTGGGCCAGCTTGAGCTGCGCATGTTTCCCGTCTTTCTGAAGCAGGAGGGCGCCTCGGACAAGGCCATCGCGATCATGGCAAGTTCCATTCCCGCGGTCATGCGCTTCTTCTTCAATCCGATCGTGAACTATCAATCGGATCGCAAGCGGAGTCCACGCGGTCGGCGGATACCGTACATTTTGTGGGCGGCGCCCGGCGTGGCGTTGTTTCTCGCGCTCATTCCCTTCACGTCGGAAATTTCCTCGTCCCTGCTTCGGATCCACTGGCTTTCGCTCTGGCTGGCCAAAGTCCCGCTGGCGCCTGCCATCCTGATCTTCGGTCTCCTGGCCATGCTCTACCAGGCATTTCAGCTGGTGGTCAGCCCGACGTATTTCTGCCTCCTGCGGGATGTCGTCCCCACCAGTCACCTGGGCCGCTTCATGTCGCTGTTCAGAATGGTGGGCGCGTTCGCCACATTCGGATTCAATTACTGGCTGTTTGGGCTGGCCGGGCATCACGCGGGATACGTTTTTGCCGGGATCGGTGCCGCCAACTTCCTGGGGTTTTTCGCCATGTGTCTTTTTGTGCGAGAACAGGCGTATCCATCAACGGAGGAAAAACCGCGGCTGGGTGAAAACCCCGCCCGCTGGCCGGTGGCGAGAGCGTGCTTTAATTTCGCCGCCGAATCCTTTAGCCCGCCCCTCTACTGGTGGATCTACGTGACCCGCCTGCTGATTTATGCCGCGATACCCGTGGCCTCATTCCTGATTTTTTTTGCGCAACGGGAGATCGGAATCAGCCTCGATGTCACAGGCAAGATCCTAGCCTGGCCTTCTTTCTGCTGGATTGTCCTCGCCTACCCGATCGGACTGATGATCGACCGGCGCGGTCCCATTCCAGTTTTGGCCGTGTCGCTGGCGATTCTGTCCGCCAGTTGTCTCGGCTCTTTCTTTTTCATCACCGGAGAAACCTCTTTTTTCATCTGCACGCTCATCACCGGCACAGCTGTTTGGGTTGTCTCCCTCGCCCAGGTCCTGCTGTCGCAACAACTCTTTCATCCTGCGCGAATGGGCCAGCTCAGCTCGGCCAACATTCTTTTGCAGTCCGCCGTCATCGCCCTGGTGACCAGTCCCGCGACCGGATGGTTTTTGGATCTCATGCGAGGCACCACGTTTCATCTGACGCTGCCTCTCATCGGGCCGCTGTCGATCGGCCCCTATCGCTTCATCTATCTTATATTGGCCATGCTTTTTTCATTTTCGCTCCTCGGCACCTTGCGGGTTCGCCATTACTGGCAAAAGCAGGGCGGACCGGGAAACTATGCGCCGCCAGCTTTGAAGCCGGATTGAAAAGAATCGGAATTCCCAGGATTTCTAACCATTGCCTGTGCTGCTGGCGCCCCCACGGGGAATCGAACCCCGGTTTGAGCCTTGAGAGGGCTCCGTCCTAGCCGCTAGACGATGAGGGCGTTGGCGCAAAGGGAAAGCGAAGCGCACCGGACGCCTGCTCGTCAAGCGCGCAGGCGCAAGGCTCAGGCCGAGAAAATTTCCTCAGGCTTGAAAAAACGCACGATCTCGGCCTTCGCGTTTTCCACGCTGTCGGAGGCGTGCGCGACGTTCTTCATCATCTCCGTGCCAAAATCTCCGCGAATAGTGCCTTTCGGCGCCTTGCGCGAATCAGTCGGCCCGAGCAGGTCGCGCACTTTCTGCACAACCTGGCTGCCCTGCAACGCCATTACGATGACCGGCCGCGAGCTCATGAATGCTTCAATTTCCGGGTAAAACGGCTTGTCGGCCACGTGCGCGTAATGTTCACGCAGGATCGCAGGCGTGAGGCGCATCATTTTGCAACCGACAATGGCAAAACCGGCTTTCTCGAACCGGTCGAGCACATTGCCCACGTGCTGCTGTTGCATGCAATCGGGCTTAAAAATAATCAGGGTTTTCTCCATAAAGGGACGAGCCTACAGCTCGCGCCCCGCTTGGAAAGTCTGATTTTGGCCCCTCCCCGCCCATCCGCCGGCCCTGCAGGCCTTACCTGGCCGGAGCCGCCAGGGCGACCGGCACCTGATCCAGCGTCGCCGCGTAGAGGGCAGGAGTGCGGTGGGACAGGCCGCTCGAGTGGAAAGTCGCATAAACCACGCCGAGCAGGTTGCTCGCGTTCACCACCGTCGTATCCGCGGTGCTGTTGTTCCAGCCCTTGACCTGCCAGCCACCGTCCACGCGGGCCACAAGCCTGTGGGCCACGGTCTCACCGAAGCGATTCTGGTAAACGACCACCATGCCCTCGTGGAGCCGGGCCGCGTTGATCTTTTTCACGACCACAACCGAGCCTTCGCCAAAATAGGGCAGCATCGAAATACCCTCGATGCGCATCACCGCCAGATTTGAATGCTGGGCGGCCAGCGCCTGCGCGTCAGCCAGCGCAGTCTCCAGTGAGATCGGGGAGACCGGCACTTCGTCCGCGCCTCGCGCGAGACTCCCGCCAACCATTAAAATAGTTACTGCGGTCGAGTAGCGGAGCAGGGCGGCGAATTTCATGGGCCCATCCTACGCGCATAGGAGAATTTTGGGTATCGGGCCTAGTTCTGGGTTCGGGGTTTCCCTTTACTCAAACTTTACCGAGCACGACCCCATCGGTCATAGGCACTCCCGTCAGTGTGAAGGGGGTGCACCCCCTACCCACCCGGGCAATACCCCACCTGTGACCCTAGAGAAAAAAACCCGGGTCAGGTCCGGCAGCTGATAGTCGCCTGCAATTCCAGCCGGCTTTCGCAATTAATTAGCATCATTACGCGCCCGGCGTCTTTCCCAGCATGTAACGCAGCGCCCCTCCCAGCTCCGGCCAGCGAAAGGCATGGCCGGCCTCCGCCAGTCTTGTCGGCCGCACGAGCGCGCCGGCCAGCAATGCCTCCCTCGCCATTTCACCGAATGCAACGCGCAAAAGGGGTTCCGGGACCGGCCACCAGGCCGGCCGATGCAGAACCAGTGCGAGCGTCCGGGAAAATTCATCGTTGCGCACGGCACCGGGCGCAACGGCGTTGACCGGCCCGCGCAGCCGCTCATCGCCCAGGGCGCGCCCGATTACGCCGAGCAAATCATCTATCGTAATCCAGCCCATCCACTGCCGCCCCGAACCAAGCCGTCCGCCCAATCCCGCGCGAAACACCGGCAGCAGCCGGGCCAGCGCACCGCCGGCCGGCGTCAGCACCACACCGGCCCGCAGACATACTGTCCTCACCCCCAGGGCCCCGGCCGCCTGCGCTTCGCGTTCCCAGGCCGCGCATACGTCGGACAAAAATCCGCGGCCCATGGAGCTTCCCTCCTCCAGCACTTCATCTCCTCGATCGCCATAAAAGCCCGTTGCCGACATGCTCACGAGCACCCGAGGCCGGTCCGATGTTTTTGCCAGCGCCGTTACAAGCGTACGCGTTCCTTCGACCCGGCTGCGCAAAATCTCCGCCTTCCGCGCCGCCGTCCAGCGGCCCTCCGCCAGATTGGCGCCCGCCAGATGCACCACCGCGTCCGCGCCTTCGAGCGCCGGCGCGGCCAGTTCACCCGTGCCCGGATTCCAAAAAAAACCGTCCTCCGCCGCCGGCTTCCGGCGCATCAGCCGGCGCACCGTGTGGCCCTGCGTCTGCAAAAACGGCACAAGCGCGCGGCCCACGAGACCGCCCGTACCCGTCACCGCGATACAGAGCGGCGGACCTGCGGACCGTTCTTCGAGGTCAAGCCGCGTCACCGCATGCCGGTAGGCAAAAAGTCCGGCAAGTTTTCGGCGCACAAAATTCCGTCCGAAAAAAATTCCCGCCGCGCCGCCCCGCAGCCGGTAGTGGATTTCATCTGTGAGCGTGCAGGCATCAGCGCCCGCCGGATCAATGCGGTGCAGATGCTCCCAGCGCGCGAACGGTCCCTGGAGTTGCACGTCGCGGAACTGCAACCCGGCAACATAGTCGCAATGCCCGACCTCCCAGCGTATCCATGCCGGCCCGGCCTTCATGCGCAACGTCACGCGTCCGCCGTCGCGGATGCCGCCCGTGCGCGAGAGCACCTCGATGCGCTCCCATGGCGGGCACAGTCGCTCAAACGCCCCCGACCGTTCATGCCAGGCAAACACCTCCGCCGCCGGACGGGCAATCAGGGAGGTCCGGGAAAATATTTCGTCACGCATGCGGCCTTTGGTGGAAGCGCAGGCGCAAGTGCCGCTTACAGCGCGTCCTGATAAAGTTTTTCGTAGGCCTTGGCGGCCTTCTTCCAGCCGAAGTCGCGGCCCATCCCGCGCTGCTGCACCACGGCAAGGCGTGGTGCATCGGCAAAAAGCTTCAGCGTACGATGCAGTGCCTCGCGCAAGCCCTCGGCGCTGGGTGCGCACATCAACCCTGTGCCCGCGGCCGGCAGCTCATCCACGTCGGTCACCGTATCCACCAGACCACCAACGCGGCTGACAATGGGCACCGTGCCGTAAATCTGCGAATACATCTGGTTGAGTCCGCATGGCTCGAAAAGCGACGGCATCAGGAAAAAATCACTACCCGCCTCGATCAGGTGGCTCATGGCTTCGTCCAGTCGCGCACTGAGAGCGATTTGGCGCGGATGCGCCGCGGCGAGTTCACGCAGCGCCTCCTGATAGCGGCGTTCACCCGTGCCGAGAATGATGAGCCGGCAGTTTTGCTCGATGAAAAATTCCTTGTTCGCCAGCACGAGATCCAGGCCCTTCTGCTCGGTCAAGCGGCAGACCATGCCAAAGACCGGCCCGGTGAATTTCGGATCGAGGCCATGACGGCGCAGCAGTTCGGCCCGGCACAGGCCCTTGCCCTCAAGATCGCCGGCGGAAAAAGTCGCGGGCAGGAGCGCATCCGTCGCCGGACTCCACACCCTCATGTCGATGCCGTTGAGCAGGCCGGCAAGGTCCTCAACCCGCGTTTGCACCACGCCATCGAGACCGCAGCCGAACTCGGGCGTCTGGATCTCCTGCATGTAGCGCGGGCTGACGGTCGTCACCCGGTCGGCAAAAAGGATGCCGCCCTTCATCATGCTCATCTGCCCGTAGAACTCCACGCCATCGATGCTCATCAGTTCATCCGGCAGGTTCGTGCGGTAAAACGAGCGCGCGGGAAAAACGCCCTGGAACGCAATGTTATGAATGGTGAACACGGTCTTCAGAGCCAGTGTCCCGCCGTGGCGGCGCTCAGCGTAGCGCAGCAGCAGCGGCAGCAGGCCGGTCTGCCAGTCGTGTCCGTGCACGATGTCGGCCTGCAGCTCAGAGAGGCGGATCGTTTCGACCACACCCTTGCAGAAGAAAATAAACCGGTGGTGATTGTCCTCATAATCGCGCTCGCCGTTGCTGTAGAGACCGCGGCGGTCGAAAAATTCCTCCCGGCAGATGAGGTAGACCGTGAGGTTCTTGCGCGGTGAAAACGTCCACACCTCGCCGGTGTAAAAGACGTCGCCCATCTCGATGTGCAGCTTCAGTCGCCGCTCCGCCCGCAACGCATGCGAATGCTCGAGCGCCGCCCGGTAGCCGGGGATGAACACCGCCACCTCATGCCCATGATCGGCCAGCGTCGCCGTCAGCGAACCCACGACATCCGCCAGACCTCCCGTCTTCACGTAGGGAAACATCTCGCTGGCAACGTGAACGATTTTCATCGCGCCACGCTAAGCGGCGTTATTGGTTGATTCCAACCAGAAAGCCCGCGCCCGTTTTTTTTCATTGCCATGACTCTTCGCGAACGTCTCCTCGCGCACCTGCGCGCCTCCGACTATGTGCCGGCCAATGAGACCGGGCTCGCCCGCGCGCTCAATCTCAAAAAGCAGGAACGCCGCGCCCTCGCCTTCGAGGTCCGCCGCCTGCTCGCCGCCGGCGGCCTGGTGCGCATCAAAGGCGACCGGCTCTGCGAACCCGGCGAAGCCGACCTCGTGACCGGCCGCATCTCCTTCCGCCAGAATGGCAGCGCGATCGTCATCCCGGACGGCAAAGTCAACGAGCCCGGTCCCGAGCGCCCGGCCGTGTTCATCGCGTCGGAGGACACCGACGTCGCGCTGCATGGCGACAAGGTCGTCGCCCGCCTCAGCACCGGCGGCCCGCGCCGCGACGACGGCCGCCCCTCCGGCCGCGTCATCCGCATCGTCGAGCGCGCCCGCGACACCATCGTCGGCAACCTGCAACGCGCACGGGTGATGTTCTTCGTCATACCCGACGATCCGCGCCTGGTGCACCATATCCTTGTCCCCGACCCGGCAAAATCGAAACTCTCCCCGCCGCCCGCGATCGGCGACAAGGTGGTCGTTCGCCTCCTCGAGTGGAAGGAACGCAACGCCAATCCCGAGGGCGAAATCATCTCCCGGCTCGGCCGCACCCATGAACCGCGCGCCGAGCTCCTCGGCATCTACGAGAAATTCGATCTCAGCGTCTCTTTTCCCGCCGAGGTGGAGCGCGAGGCCGCCGCCCTGCCCGCCCGCGTGCGCCCGGCCGAGCTGGCCGGCCGGCTCGATTACCGCGAAATCCCCACTTTCACGATCGATCCCGACGACGCCAAGGACTTCGACGACGCACTCTCCTTCGAGGAGCTGCCCGGCGGCGACATGCGGGTCGGCGTGCATATCGCCGACGTCTCAAGCTATGTCCGGCCCGGCACAGCCCTCGACCGCGAAGCGCAGCGGCGCGGCAACTCGACCTATCTCGTTGGCACCGTCATTCCGATGCTGCCCGAAAAACTGTCGAACGGCCTCTGTTCGCTCGTCGAGGCCGAAGACCGCCTGACCAAGGCCGCCCTGCTCACTTTTGCGAAAAACGGCCGCCTCAAACAGACCGAATTCGCCAACACCGTCATCCGCAGCCGCAAGCGCCTCACCTACCGCCAGGCCCACGCTCTCCTCTTTCAAAATTCGCTCGAGGCCATCCGCGCGCTGCCCCTGCCGCCCGCGCATCAGACCGGCTCGACCGGCCGCGCTCTTTCCTCCCTCAGTGATCTGGAGCTCGTCGACCTGCAAAGCTGGGTGCGCCGCCTCTGGAAAATCGCCAAAAAACTCCGCGAGGACCGCATGGCCGCCGGTTCGCTCGACCTCGACATGCCGGAAATGAAGGTTTTCGTGGACAAGGAAGGCTACGCCGACCGCATCGAGAAGATCGAGCACGACGAGAGCCACCAGCTGATCGAAGAATTCATGCTCTCGGCCAACGAGGCCGTCGCCCGGCTCACGCGCGAGCAGCACCTGCCCTCGCTCTACCGCGTGCACGACAATCCCGACGAGGAGAAGCTGCAGGAATTCCGCCAGTTCGTGGCCACCTTCGGCATCCAGGCCGGCGACCTCACGCGCCACACCGAGGTCATCAAGCTGCTCGATGCGCTACGTACGCACCCCCAGGGCTACACGCTGCGCACCCAGTTCCTGCGCAGCTTGAAAAAGGCGGTTTATCGCGCCTCGCCCGACGGGCACTACGGTCTCGCGAAAAAAGATTATACGCATTTCACCTCGCCCATCCGCCGCTACTCCGACCTCGTTGTCCACCGCGTGCTCGATTTTTACCTGGCGAAGCAGGCCGGCCAGACCGCCGCGCGCTCCGCGCCCGGCTACCAGCAGGGCAGTCTCGAGACCCTCGCCGAGCACCTCAGCCTGACCGAGGTCAACTCGACCGAGGCCGAGCGCGAGTCGCAGAAGATCAAGCTGCTCGAGTTCTTCGAACGCGAGGTCGCGAAGAAAAAGAAGACCCCCTTTGCCGCCGTCATCACCGACGTGCGCAACCACGGCTTCTTCGTCGAACTGCCCGAGGCCATGAGCTTCGGCCTCGTGCACGCCTCGTCCCTCACCGACGACTTCTACGTGCTCAACAACGCGGGCAACGCCCTCATCGGCCGCCGCACCAAGCGCCGTTTTGCCGTCGGCGACAGGACCACCGTCGTCGTGGACAAGGTGGACCGCTTCAAGCGCATGATGGACTTCCGCGTGGCCTGAAGGGCGGATGTGCCGGCGGCGGGAAAAGTCCGCCATCCATTTGCATCTTTCCTCCCCCCGGTTTAAAATTTTTCACCATGAAAAATTACAATTTCACTGAAAAGTTTCGTGAGCTCTATGCCAAGGCCACCAGCCTTTACGCCAGCGGTCAGCGCGAGGCCGGCACGTTCTTCACCGACGAGGAAAAAACCTGGCTCGCCGCCACCGGCCTCACCCCGCAGCACCTTTACGACTATGCCGAGGACCAGAACAGTTCGGCCGAACCCGGCTACGACATCGCCCTCGGCATCGAGCTGGTCCGGCGCGACTACTTTCTTAATGTCCAGCACGGCAAGCCGTCGTCCGCCGTGCTCGATGAGGCGAAAATGCCGGCCAAAACCGAGGCCATTCGCGGCATTGAATGGCTTCCGCGCATCATTCCGAAAGCCCGGGCCAAGCTCCGCGGCGAGTTGCCGGCCAGCCTGATGTACTGCTGCGGCGGCGACCGGCGCTTCTTTAAAACGCACGACATCCATCCGGCCGAATTCCTCACCCTGGTCTGGCGAAATGAGAAGAACGACGCAGCCATCGCCGACTGGGTTGCCGCTCGCAGCGCAATCACGCAAAAAGCCGCCGCCTGACCAGGCTAGATTTGATTAATGGTTTAAGCCGCGCGCGATTTGACTGTCCGCCAGTCCAGGCTAAGGGTCGTCATGCTTTCACTCCCGAGATTTTATGGCCCAATTCACCCTGAACGTTAACGGCCAGTCGCGCACCGTTGATGCCGCGCCCGATACTCCCCTGCTCTGGGTGCTGCGCGACCACCTTGGCCTGGTCGGCACGAAATTCGGCTGCGGCATCGGCCAGTGCGGCGCCTGCACCGTGCACTTCAACGGCACTGCCATGCGCTCCTGCCAGCTGCCGGTCTCCAAACTCGGCACCGCCGCCATCACCACCATCGAAGGCCTTGCGGCCGATGCCTCGCATCCGCTGCAGCGTGCCTGGTGCGAACTGGACGTGCCGCAATGCGGCTATTGCCAGGCCGGCCAGATCATGTCCGCCTCCGCGCTTCTCGCCCACACGCCGCAGCCGAGCGACGACGACATCGATTCCGCCATGGCGGGCAATCTCTGCCGTTGCGCCACCTACCTGCGCATCCGCGCCGGCATTCACCGCGCCGCCGAACTCGCCTCGACCGGAAAGGAGGCGGTCAAATGAACACGCTCGCCACCCCTCTGCTCGACCGCCGTGGTTTCCTCAAACTTTCCGCCCTCGCCGGCGGCAGCCTCGTACTCGGCTTTTATCTCAGCTCCGCCCGGCGCATGCTGGGCGCCGACGTCGTCAAGGCCGACGCAAAAATGGCCGGCGGCGAATTCGCGCCCGACGCCTTCATCCGCATTTCCCCGGACGGCGCGGTCACCATTTTCTCCGCCCGGCCGGAAATTGGCCAGGGCATCAAGACCTCCCTGCCGATGGTCGTGGCCGAGGAACTTGAGGTCGCCTGGCCGACCGTGAACGTCATCACCGCGCCGTTCGGCGCCGCCTTCGGCTCGCAGTCCGCCGGCGGCAGCACTTCCACGCCCAATTCCTATCTGATCATGCGCCGCGCCGGCGCCACCGCCCGCACCATGCTGGTCGAAGCCGCGGCCCAAACCTGGAGCGTGCCCGCCAGCGAATGCTACGCGAAAGAAGGCGCCGTGTTTCACCGTTCCTCGGACAAAAAGCTCACTTACGGCGAACTCACCGCCAAAGCCTCCACGCTGCCGGTACCCGATGAAAAATCGGTGCAGTTGAAAGATCCCAAGGACTTCAAGCTTCTCGGCACGCGTGTCGGCGGCGTGGACAATCCGAAAATCGTCACCGGCCAGCCGCTTTTTGGCATCGATCACACCGTGCCCGGGATGCTTTACGCCGCTTACGAAAAATGCCCGGTCTTCGGCGGAAAAGTCGTCAGCGCCAACCTCGACCACGTGAAATCGCTGCCCGGTGTAAAGGATGCCTTCGTGATCGACCAGACCCTCGGCGGCGTGACAGGGCTCGTGCCTGGTGTCGCCATCGTGGCGGACTCCACCTGGTCGGCCTTCAGCGCACGCAGGCAGCTGCAGGTTCAGTGGGACGAAGGCTCCTTCGCCAACAGCAGCTGGGCGGACTTCGCGGAACAGGCAAAGCAGATGGCCCAGGGTTCCGGCCTGCACGAGACGCGCCGCGACGGCGAGCCGGACAAGGCGCTCGCCGGCGCCGCAAAAACCCTGGAAGCAACTTACAGTTATCCCTTCATTTCGCATACCAATCTTGAGCCGCAGAATTGTACGGTGAGCGTCGAGCCCGACCGCGTCCAAATCTGGGCGCCGACCCAAAATCCCGGCAAAGTTCATAAGGCAGTGGCCGAGCTGCTCGGCATCCCGGAGGAAAAAATCTCCCTGACGATCACGCGCATCGGCGGCGGCTTCGGCCGCCGGCTCGATGCCGACTACGCCCTCGAGGCAGCGGCCATTTCCAAGAAAGCCGGTGCGCCGGTAAAGCTCACCTGGACGCGCGAAGACGACCTGCAGCATGACCATTACCGCCCGGGCGGTTTTCATTTCCTGAAAGGCGGCGTCGATGCCGACGGCAAGCTTTCCGTCTGGAAGAGCCAGCACGTCGCTTTCGGCTCGAACCTTGGCGGGGACGATTTTCCCGCGCGTTTCGTGCCCAATTATGTCCTGCAGACTGGCACGCTCGAAAACAACATTCCGATGGGACCCTGGCGCGCACCCGGCAGCTGCACTTACGCCTGGGTCATCTGCAGCTTCCTTGACGAACTGGCCCATGCCGCCAGACGCGATCCGGTGGCCTTCAACCTCGATGTGCTCGGCACCCGCAACATCGTTCCCGCCAGCGGTCCACGCGGCCGGCCCTACAACGCCGCCCGCATGCGCGCTGTCGTGAAGAAAGTCGCCGAAATGTCCGGCTGGGGCCAAAAACTGCCGCGCGGCCAGGGCCAGGGCCTCGGCTATTATTTCAGCCATCAGGGCTATATCGCCGAAGTGGCCAACGTCACCGTTGACCAGGACGGCACGCTCCACGTCAACAAGGTCTTCGCTGCGGTGGACGTCGGTTCGCAGATCGTGAACATGAGCGGCGCCGAAAACCAGGTGCAGGGCGCGATCGTCGATGGCTTGGGCGCCGCCTGGTTCCAGGAGCTCGACATCCAGAAAGGCCGGATCGTGCAGGGCAATTTTCACGAGTATCCGATGATCCGCATCGCCGATGCGCCCCAGGTGGAGATTGATTTCGCCAAAACCGACTATCCTCCCACCGGCCTCGGCGAGCCCGCGCTTCCGCCACTCGCCCCGGCCGTCTGCAACGCCATTTTCGCCGCCACCGGCAAGCGCATACGCGCGTTGCCCATCTCGCGCACAGATCTAAGCTGGAGCTGATTTCTTATGCTCACTTCACGCCGGGATTATCTTCTCCGCCTCTTTGATGAGGCCATCCAGCTGCTGGCCCGCGTGATTTTTCAGCGGAGCAAGGGCCGGCTGCAGGACGCCCTGCAGTCCGTCGTGCAGGCCTGCGAGCGGCTCTTCGACATGGAGGGAGAGCAGCTGTTTCAATTCACGCCCGAGCAGCAGTATGCCATGCTCACCGAGAACGAGCCGCCCGAGGCCGCCCGCGACAAGGCGCTGCTCTATGCCGCGCTCAATGCCGAGGCCGGCCGGATCTACACCGAGATGGGCAACCTGCCGATGGCGCGCGGTTCGTTTCTCAACGCCCTGCGCTTCACGCTCAAGGCACAGCTTTCATTTGGCGCCGACAATCCGCCCGACTATGCACCGCGCATCCCGGAGCTGCTCAATGCCCTCAAGGACGCGCCGCTCGATGCGGACACCGCCGAACTTCTGCGTGCCGCCCCGACGACCTCCCATTAGCCGCCAAACAGCTCCGACTGGCCGTCTCCCGGCGGCTTCACGCCGAGGAAACTTCCGTAACGCTCCAGCCAGTCGTCGAGCTTCTTCACGTAATAGTCAGGATCGTACGGCGCCGCTGCCGGATCATAAAGCGCCATTGGCCGGGCCCGCTGCCAGTCGTTCGTTTTTCCCTTGGCCTTCGCCGTGATGTAATAGCTCACACGGTCGCCCATGCGCGGACGCGGGTTGAGCTGCAACGCCGCCTCGGCGGAGGCACGGCGCGGCTTCCCACCCTCGGCCATGAAACGCTCATAGGCGTCGGGATTCTGGCTCAGCGCCTCGGTCTTCGCGACTTCCGCCACCGGCAGAGCACGGCCAGCGAGTTTCTTCCGATACTCCTCGATCAATTCCACCGGCGACTCAGCTGATGCACCGACGAGAAACCGGATCAGCCGGTCGGAAAGTTTTTTCAAGAACGGCTCGATGCCGCGCGAACGCAATGCGCTGCCGCGCAGCGTGATTTTTTTGCCATCGTAGAGCGCATAATTTTTCGACTTGTAGCAGAACATCGCCTCGTACCGGCCGTCATATTCGAGCTCAATGCCGGGCGGCAGCACGGATTCGACCCGGGCCAGAAGGTCGTCGGGATTATCGAAAAACCGGTCGGACGACACATAGATGCCGTCCGTGTCAGCCTCGAGCAGCGTACAGCCGTTTTTTTCGAACTCTCCGATGAGCGCCTGCAGCAGTTCGCGTCCGCGGCGCGTGATCTCGGCCGCGAGCTCGCCGTCGCCGAAGCGCGCACCGGAGAAGCCCAGGTAGCCGTAAAACGAGTTGATGAGGATCTTGAAGCTGGCCTGCCGCGCCTGCGCCTCGGCGCGCTCCTCCTCGGTCGGCGCGTTGCGCGCCAGCAGCTTGAACTTCAGCCGGTACTCGCGCAGACGGCGCAGCATCGGGATGAAGACGCCGAGCGTGTCGTTGCGCGGATTGCGGCCGATCGTGAGCATCAGGCTCGGATAGAGCGAGGCCACGTCGAAATGCAGCACGTGCTTGAACACGCCCTCCTGAAAACTGCGCGTGTAGCCGCCCTCGAACGGCGCGACCATCGGCGGCTGCGGACACGCCTGGCGCGCATGGTAGTATTCTTCGAGAAACAGCAGGTCGATTTTGTTCGTCGCTCCACGCAGCGTCGCCTCCTGCAGCGTAATCGGAAACGTCTTCGTCTGCTCGAAGTAGGTCGGCAGCAGCAGATCGGCAATGCCGCCAGTCTCGCGCAAGTCGTCCATGAGATACGAGAGAAACCTCGCGCGGTCGTTCCGATACGCGTCGAAGATCTTGTCGCCCGCCAAGTAGGTGCGTTCGCCGCTCTCCGCCGCGTCCCCGCCCGTCACGCCAAAATAAACCGCCACGTCCTTCAACCCAAACGCCGTGAGCTCGCGCGTCGTGATGTCGTAAAGCTGCACGAGTAGATACGTATCGATGACCGCGCGGCCGGGCAGGTCGCAGCGCGGAAAATCGATCAGGCGTTCGGCGACCTTGAGCCGGCTGTTGCGGAAGGTCGCGCGCTGGCCGAAGCGGCCCCATGCGCAGGGCACCTTGTGCAGGCGGCAGCGCTGGCGCAGATAATCGAGGTCGAACTTGAAGATGTTGTGCCCCTCGATCGCGTCCGGATCCTCCTCCGCCAGCACGGTGTTGAGGTCTTCAAGCAGCTTTTTCTCCGCGGTGTCGGTCATTTCCGCCAGCACGAGCGTCCGGTCGCGTGCGCCGCAGCGCAGGCCGATGGCCAGCACACGGTCTTCGGGCCGGGTGGCGTTGCTGAAATGCCCTTCCGCCGACGCTGTCTCGATATCGAGCTGGCAACGGCGCAGTTGCGTGAACGACAGTTCGCCAAAAAGCCGGGCGCGCGTTTGCAGCAAAAACTGGCTTTCGAGCAGCCGGATGGCGTCCACACCATTGCCGTCTTTCGCCAGCTTCAGCAAACCGTCGTACGCCGCCAGCGAGTCCGCGTGCGCCATCCACGGGAAAGCACCCTCGCCTTTCAGCGGCTCGATCTGCAGGTCCGCGATCTCTTCCTCGACCGGCGGGTCGCGCAGCCAGGCAAACGGCCGCAGCGGCGCCACGCGCTCTTCGCGCCCGCCGTCCGCCGTCGCCACGCTCACGTGCGCACGGCCGTCGTCATCGACCCATACGCCGCAGAAAACTGGTGGTTGGTTGGTCATTCAGGCGAAGTCCAGGCCGCAAGGCGGACAAACCAGCCAAGACGATCCGGCCGGCGGAAGCAAAACGGATCCTTGCCTGCGCGCGGCCCGCTCAGAACGGCCGCACGTAAACCATGGCCAGGGCAGTCGCGAGCAACGCCAATGTTATAAATATCAACAGCCCGGTGATACCGCGGCGGCGGTAGGCGATGCCGCCGATAGCCGAGAGGCCCAGCCAGCAGACGAACTTCACCATGAGCCACCAGCCGGCATGAAAGTGGTAGAGTCCCTGCCACATGCGAAATCCCGTAAGAAACACGATCAGGCTGGCGATGCCCGACCACATGAGCACGCGCTTGCGCGACTCCGGCGCGCCCGCGAAGGCGTAAAACGTCGCCCCGGTCAGCCCGAGCACGGCGAGAAGATGGACGATATGCAGCGTATTGAGTTCCTCGGGATTCATGAAATGTGGAAAAAGAAAATGACACCCCGCCTTGTGCCGTGCGCCCAAAGGCTCTGTCCTTTTTAAGTCTAGGTGGGAACATCCGCGGCGGCGTTTGCTTTCCGATTTACGGCCTAGCAGCTTCCACCACGGTTTCAGCTCCCGAAAAGAAGCAAAGGCAAAGAGCGGTTATTGAAGGCACCTCGAACACTGCAGGGTGTCGGCCTGAGGCTACCCGGCCGGGCCCGACGGTCAAACGGTCAATGCCTTTTTGCCGCAGAAAAATTTCTTGCTTTTGCGATCTTCTTTCAGCGTTACCCACCAGCACGCGATTCCCTCTTGCCACTCGGAGATCGGTCTCATTCGCTGAACTCCGAGCCACCACCGCAATGCTGATCTCACCTGTTTCCTCATTCGGTCGCTTTCTTGTGGTCGCCTTCGTTTTTTTTGCCGCAATTTCCAATCAAGCAGCCATGGAGTCGGATGATATCCTGGCCAAGCTTTCGCCTGCAGAAATCGAAGCCCGGCTCCCGAACGAACATCCTTCGGCCTATTATCTTTATGCCGGACGCTTGATGAAGGCAGGCATTCTTCAGGCGCCTTGCGTTGGTTCTACATCGGTCAGTTGCGGTATCGGATTTACCTCCAGGCTCATCCCGACCAAGACTCCAGCCTCTTTGGGGCGTTAAATCAATCGATAGGCATTCCCCTCAATCGATACGGCGCGCTGCATATAGATCAATGGCTGGCAGCAATTGATGGTGCGCTGGCCTGGGACGATGCCCATGCCAACGGGTACACCGAGAAGAATAAATTTGCATCGGTCTACGCGGCGCAGCGCACCGGACTGGCGAAGCTAAAGGGCGATATCCTAAGCCATGCGGATCAATTGCAAGCCAGAGCCAATGGCCGGGAGCTGATGCCAGCGGACTGGCCAGCCTTGGTCCCGATCACCAGCACTAAGGATTTGGAAGGAATTTTCGGACGATGGAATATGGGGTCAGTGACGAGTATTTTTTTCAAGGTTCGGCCAACTGGCGTTAACTTGAGTATGTCGTCCGAATTGGAGATCAGGGTCGTTTCTGCCAGTCGGCTATTGATCATCGCACGGGGGAAACAAGGCGAACTGGCTCGGAGTGAATTGGAAGTGACCTTTACGGATGGTGCGGCCTCTTTTTCTCTGCCCGACACAATTGGAAAAAACCCACAAGGTGGCGGGAGCAAGGGCACCGCCTATTTGCGCCGAAACGCAGGGAAGGATATCGTCGTCGAGCGGGATGAAATTATTGAAGGATATCATAATAACGGCGCCCCCAGCTCGACCGAATCACACCGGTATTGGCAACGCGCTCCTCTCAAGGCCATTTCATCTAACAATGATCCTGTGATCCGTTGAAGGTAGCTGGTTCGAAAGGCTCTATCGCGGCAGGTATTATTAGCACCAAGCTAATTATTTCACGACTCGATGATCGACGAGTCGAGATGCTGGATGATGAGCTCCTGGATGGTGGCCAGAAAAAGATAGCACATGAAAGCCCGGCGCTGCGGCTGGGGCAGTTCCTCCAGCTCGATGTTGCCGCTCTCCAGCGATTCGTCCTCCATCGTCTTCAGGTGCCGGTCGCGCAGGCGCAGGCGCACCGCCGCGCAGGCGCGCACGATGGGCTCGGCGTTGGTCGCATCGAAGGCGATGACGCCGGTCGCAAAAAAATCGCGGTCGAAGAGCGAGAGCAGCGTGCGGCAGTCGCCGGTCTGCGAGGCGAGCAGGCCGTCGGTCCATGTCGCGCGCAGGTCCTCGTCCACGTCGCGCACGGCGAAGGTCGCGGCCAGCGAGCCGTCCAGGTCGTCGATGGTGGACTTGATGACGTCGAGCAACGGCGCGACGACGGGCAGGCTGAGCTTGACCTCAATTCTTTTCATCCGGCTCCAGCACGGCGGTGAGATGCCATTCCTGCAATGAAAAGGCGTAGGCCTCGGCTTTTTCGCGCAGGCCGGTCCAGACGACCGAGCGGCCCTGCTCGTGCACCTCAAGCATGTGGCGGCGCGCGGTCGGTTCGTCGAAGCCGAAGATTTTTTTGAAGACCATGACGACGTAGCTCATGAGGTTGACCGGGTCGTTCAGCACGACGACGCGCCACAGGCCCTGCAGCGCGAGTTGGGTCTCGGCGCGCGTGGAGGGATTCGCGGCGGTTTTGGACTGCGCAAAAATCATATTGGCTTTGCGGCTTCAAGCACGGCCGCAGCCACCCGGGCCTCGGCTTCGGCCAGCGGAAGCTTGGTCACGTCCTTTTGCGCGCGCCATTTCATTTCGACAATGCCTTCCTTCAATCCTCTGCCGCCCACTGTAACCCGAAGCGGCGCGCCAATCAAGTCAGCGTCCTTGAACTTCACGCCGGGCCGCTCAATGCGGTCATCCACAAGCACGTCCGCGCCCGCCTGTTCGGCGGCAGCGGCCAGCTTTTTCGCCATATCGGCCACGGAAGCGTCCTGCGGGTCGAGCATGCAGACGAGCACCTGGAACGGCGCCACCGGCCACGGCCAGACGATGCCGTCGGCGTCATGGCTCTGCTCGATGACGGCCTGCAGTGTGCGGCTGATGCCGATGCCATAGCTGCCCATGACCATGAGGTGCGACTGCTTCTGGTCGTCGGTGTAGACGGCGCCGGATTTCTCCGAGTATTTCGTGCCGAGCTTGAAAATGTGGCCGACCTCGATGCCGCGGCGGACCTTCAGCGGCTGGCCCGATTTGGGATCCGGTTCGCCCGGGCGCACGCGGCGGAAATCGCCGAATTTGGTGATGGCCAGGTCGCGCGGGACATTGACCCGGCGGAGGTGGAAGCCGTCCTTGTTGGCGCCGGTGACTCCGTTGCCAATGAGACGGATGGCATGGTCGGCAAAAACACCGGCGAGCGCGCCAGGGTCTTTGATCGTGCCCTTGACCGCACCGAGGCTGCCGGGCTTCGCGCCCATGACCGGCTCGATCTCCTCCGGCGTAGCGGGTCGGCGCAAGGTGAAGCCGAGCGAGCCGAGCTTGGCTTCCTCGAGTTCGTCGCAGCCACGCAGGATGACCAGGAACGGCTTGCCGTCGCCGATATAGACGAGCGTCTTGAACTGTTCGTCCGCGGGCACCAGGTGAGGCGGCGCTTCGAGCGCAGCGATGGTCACGACGCCAGGCGTGGGAAATTCCGCCATGTCGCCAACCGGAGCGGCGTCGACCAGGTCAGCCGGCACCAGGCCGCTGGTGGCCTTCTCGCGGTTGGCCGCGTAACCGCTCTCTTCATTGTAGATGACGTCGTCGTCGCCCACCTCGGCCGGAATCATGAATTCGTGCGAAAAGCTGCCGCCCATCACGCCGGTGTCGGCCTCGACCGCAATGGCCTGCGCGCCGATGCGACGAAAGAAGGCCTCGTAGGCGGACTTCATCGCGTGGTAGCTCCGCATTGCGCCCTCGTCATTCGCGTCGAACGAATAGGCGTCCATCATCACGAATTCCTTCGCGCGCATCAGTCCGTAGCGCGGGCGGATTTCGTTGCGGAACTTCGTGGCAATCTGGAAAAAATTCTTGGGCAGGTCGCGGTAGCTTGTGATTTCATTTTTCACCAGCGGCGTGATGATTTCCTCGTGTGTCGGGCCGAGGACGAACTCCGGATCCTTCGGCAGACGCTTGCCGTCGCCCGCACTGTCGGCGCGGAACATGATCTCGCGCGCGGCCGTCCAGCGCGGACCTTCCCGCCAGAATTCAACCGGATGCACGTGCGGCATCCACAGCTCGATGGCGCCCGCGCGCTCCATTTCCTCGCGGCAGATCTGCGTGAGCTTCTGCATCACCCGCAGACCGAGCGGCAAGTAGGTGTAAAGTCCGCCGCCAAGCTTGCGCACCAGACCCGCGCGGACGAGCAGCTTGTGGGAGGCGATTTCCGCGTCCGCGGGACTTTCCTTGAGTGTTGGAATAAAATACTGCGACCAAAATTTCATGAAGTTCCGCAACTGAACAGCTCGCACGGGCCGGAGCAATTTTATTTGCGCGCCGCACCGCCACGCCTGTTGACTGCAGCGAAACCATGCCCGCGCGACCGCCACCCAAGCCCTGGCCCATGAAGTGGATCGTTGTCGCGATCCTGGCCTTCATCGCCGCCTACACCTATCTCACGCTGCGTTTCCGCCGGCCTGGCCAGGCTTACGAACCGTACGCCGAGGCACGGAGCCGGGCCACGGTCGAGCGCCTGCTCGCTGCGGGCTACCGTCGCGTCACGCTCACGGCGGTGCGGCCGACCGAGCCACTGCGCCTGTCCGCGCCGGCCCGCATCTCGACCAGTTTGGGCGGCCTGCCCGCCGGCCTGGCCACGGCGGTCGTTGCACCGCCGCTGCTGCCGGCAGGCCTTTCGCACGTCACCGCTGCGCGTGAAGCGATCGCGGCGGAGCCCTACTCCATCGATTTCACCGCCGCGCTGCCAAGCGAGCAGGAAGAGCTGCTCGACGCGCAGGTTTACGTCCGCAAAGATGAACTCGTCTTTGTGCCGAATTTTGAACGCGTGGCCGGCGGCCTGCTCGTGCGCTCACCCGAGACGGCCGTGCGCCTCACCGTGCCTGCCGGCGTCCTGGAGACTGGCCATTACCGCGTGCTGCTGGTCGCCACGCACGAATCGCGTACATGGGAACTTGTCGTGAAGTGATTTCACCGCGCCAAACGGTTGCAGCGCAACATTGACGAGCCGCACCGCATCGCCAACAAACAAGGCCGCACCCATGACCAACGGTTCCGCCAATGCGCCCACTCCGCCTTCCACCGCGGTCGCGACCATCAAGCCGACCGACCTGCGGGGCATTCTGCAGTACGTTCCACGCTTTCAGGACCAGATCTTCATCATCGCGCTCGATGGCGCCATCATTGCGGATGAAAATTTCACCAACCTCTTGGTCGACATCGCCGTGCTGCGCTCGCTGGCGATCAAGGTCGTGCTCGTGCACGGCATCGGCCAGCAAATCCAGGAGCTTTCGCAGGCGCGCAACACACCCATCACCAACAATGATGGCACCGGCATAACCGACGCCGCCACGCTCGACCTCGCCATCCGCGCCTCCTCGCGCGTCTCGCATGTCATTCTCGAGGGCCTCACCCAGAATTCACTCAAGTCCGCCCTCACCAATGCCGTGCGCGCGCTGCCCGTCGGCATCATCAAGGGCGTGGACCAGCAGTTTACCGGCAAGGTCGAGCGCGTGGACAAGGAATTCGTGCTTCACCTGCTCAATGCCGGTGTTGTGCCTATCGTCCAGCCGATCGGCTTCGGCCCCGACGGCCGCTCGCTGCGCATCAACTCCGACCTGCTCGCCGCCGAGCTTGCCGAGGCGCTTCATGCCTCGAAAATCATCTATCTTACCCCGCTGGCCGGCCTCGAAATCAACGGCGAGGTGCGCCGCGAAATTTCCATGGACGCGCTGCGCGCCCTGCTCAAGGACCGGCCCAACGACATCGCCGAGTCCTCGCGCAGCAAGGCCGCCCACGCCATCAAGGCTATCGAGACCGGCACGCCGCGCGTGCACATCGTCGACGGCCGCATTTTCGACGGCCTGCTCAATGAAATTTTCTCCAACGAAGGCGTCGGCTCGCTCATCTACGGCAACGACTACCAGCAGATCCGCAAGGCGACGCGCCGCGATGTCCGCCTGATCTACAATCTCACACGCGGAGCGGTCCGCCGCGAGGAACTGCTGCACCGCACACAGCAGGCCATCGAGAAAAACATCGACCAGTTCTATGTGTTCGAGATCGACGAGAACATCATCGCCTGCGTCACCCTCCTCTTTTATCCGGACAAGTCGCAGCTCGCCGAGATCGGTTCGCTTTACGTCATGCCATTCTACCAGAACCGCGGTGTCGGCAAAAAAATGGTCGAATACGCCTGCCTCCAGGCCAAGGAGCGCGGCGCGGCGACCATCGTCGCGCTTTCGACGCAGAACTTCGGCTTTTTCACCAACCTTTGCGGCTTCGAGGAGTCGACCAAGGAGATTTTGCCCGAGGCCCGGCTCAAGCTCTACGACGAAAGCGGCCGCAATCCCAAGGTGCTGGTGAAAAAGCTATAAACTGCCGCTGCGTCGTCACGCTCGCAGCCGGTCGGAAAATGTCGCGGCCTTGATCGCGCCACTTATTGGCTTTTATTTTCTCGATAAAAGCCGGGTGCCTTTCGAGAATTCCTCTCCCCCATGACCTCAAAAAACCTGTTCAAAACCGCCGACGGCAAAAACTATCTGTTCCCGTTTCTTCTGGTAACGTCGCTTTTCTTCATCTGGGCGCTCTGCAACGGCATGATCGACACGATGGACAAGCACTTCCAGAATGAGCTGCATCTGAGTAAATCCCAGTCGGCCTGGGTCCAGTTCGCGCATTACCTCGGTTATTTCCTCATGTCGCTGCCCGCCGGCTTTCTGGCCCGCAAGCTCGGTTACAAAGGGGGAATTATCATGGGGCTGCTTATTGTCTCGCTCGGTGGCTTCTGGTTCATTCCCGCCACCCACATTAACGCCCAAGCCCAGGCCGGGCTGGTGTCGCTCACGACGGCCTTCGTGGGGTATCTCATCGGCGTCTGCGTGATCGCCTCGGGGCTCACGTTCCTGGAGACGATCTGCAATCCGTACACGACGGTGCTCGGCCCTAAAGAATACGGCGCCGCTCGCATCAACTGGGCGCAATCAGCGAACGGCTTCGGCTGGTTATTCGGGCCCCCGATTGGCGCAATCTTCTTCTATTCCGATAGTGCGGCGGGAGGCGCCTCGGGGAGCGAAAATATCTATGTGCCCTATGTAACGCTCGCAATCATCTGCCTCATCCTCGTGGTGGTCTTCTTTCTGTCGAATATCCCGGACGTGAAGAACGAGGACGACTTCCACATCGACGACAAGTCTCCCGGCGTCTCGCACTCGATCTGGAGCCGCCAGCACTTCTCGTGGGCCGTCGCCGCCCAGTTCTTCTACGTGGCGGCCCAGGCCGGCATCTTCAGCTTTTTCATCAACTATATGACGGCAGAGACGCCGTCGATCCCCCACTGGATCCAGTCCATGCTGCCTGACTCATGGCTCCACACGGTCGAGGGCGGCAAGATCCTCCTCAGCGACCGGGGTGCCGCAAATCTTAGTACTGCGGCGTTCGGCTGCTTCCTCCTCGGCCGAATCTGCGGCGCGATCATCCTAAAGAAGTCGTCCGCGCACAAGGTCCTCGGCGCCTTCGGCGCCCTCAACGTCCTTGTCTGCCTCCTCATCTTCCTGAAGCTCGGCTGGCTTTCGGTGATCTGCATCTTCCTGAGCTATTTCTTCATGTCGGTCATGTTTCCCACGATCTTCGCCCTCGGCCTCTACGGCTTGGGAGAGCAGACGAAAAAAGCCTCCGCCTTCATCGTCATGGCCATCATGGGGGGCGCCATCCTGCCGAAGCTGATGGGCTATGTGGCCGACAAATACGACATGTCCCGCGGTTTCATCGTGCCGATGTTCTGCTTCATTTTCGTCGCCTTCTATGCCTTCAGCTGGCCGAAGTTTGCCAAGGCCGAGTCGCTACACGGTGTAAAGACCACCGGCGGACATTGAGAATCGGTGGAGGTCCTGCCAGCCGCCTAGAATACTTCAGCCCCGGATGCTTGGCACCGGGGCTGTTTTGTTTTCAACGGGAGCGCGGACGCCGTGACGCAGCCTAAAGTTTAACCGTCTCGTCCGCGATTTCGACGCAGATCGTCGTGGCCATCGGGTCGAGCGGATTGCGGGGCAGCTTGACCATGCGCACCCCTTTCACGTTCTCGACCGGCAGATCCGCCCGCTGGGGGTCGGCCAGGGCGTAGACTTTTTTGATCTCGGACTTGAAGGCCGGGAGTTCGAACACGGTGTATTGGGTGATTCCGTCGGAACCTTTCATGCGCGGAAAGGTGAACATCGTGAAATAAAGTTTACCCGGCTTGGTCGTGCAGCGCCAGGCATTGAGGGCGAGAAAGAGCGGCTTCCCTTCGCGGTCCTTGAGATCCGCGCTGTACTCGCCGAACTCCGCGCCAAAGGGCGAGCGGCCCACGCCGTAGATCGCTTCCCCATTGACCTTCAGCCAGCGGCCGACGGTGCGAAGGTTGTCCTGGCAGGCCTGCGGGACCACGCCATCCGACATCGGACCTACGTTGAGCAGATAGTTACCGCCCTTGCTGGCGATGTCGACGAGCTTGAAGGTGATCTCCCCGGGGGATTTCCAGTCAGTATCGTCCTTCTTGAAACCCCAGGTATGATTGACCGTGGCTGGCGTTTCCCAGCTCCCTTTTTGATCGAGATTGGGAATGGCGTTGTCTCCGGTAGAAACGTAGTCGCCCGCTGAACCGAGGCGGCCGTCGATCAGACAGGCCGGCTGCATCGTGCGCACGATATTGGCCAGCCCTTGGGCCAGATCCGGGGTCATCTTCTCGCCGACGTTGGGCGTATCGAACCAGATCAGGCAGACCGGACCGTAGTTCGAAAGCAGTTCCTTCACCTGAGGCTCGGCCTTGCGGTGGATGTAAGCCGCAAAATCCTTGTCCTTGTCCGGGCCGAAATCGTTCGTGTTGCCCATGCCATCAGGCTCGTGCCAGTCCTGGGTCTGTGAATAATAGAAGCCGAAGCGGATGCCGTGGCGGGCGCAGGCGTCGGCCAGCTCCTTGAGCGGATCGCGATGGAACGGCGTGGCGTCGTAAACGTTGTACGAGCTGACCAGCGAGTGGTACATGGCAAAGCCGTCGTGATGCTTCGAGGTGATGACGATGTATTTCATCCCGGCGTCCTCCGCCATCTGCACCCAGGCTTCGGCGTCGAACTTCGCCGGATTGAACTGTCCGGGCAGTTTCTCGTAATCCTTAACGGGGATCGGCGCATTGTGCATGATCCATTCGCCGAGGCCGGTCACCGGCTGGCCGTTCCATTCGCCCGCCGGAATCGAATAAAGGCCCCAGTGGATGAACAGGCCGAATTTCGCCTCATGAAACCAGGCGATGCGCTGCTCCGGCGTCAGGGCCGCGGGAGCCGTAGGCACATCGGCGGCCGCCGCGAGGGACGGCAGCAGGGAAATCGCGCCGGCCAAAAACAGGGCGGCAAAACGGCGGGGGGCTGGGCTGGTTTTGTACATGGTGAATTTCATCAAAAGAGGAAAGAGGTGGCGGGGGTCGTAGGTTCTAGCGCCAAGGCCCGCCGCGTGGGAAACCTCCTCACGCTTACATCGTTAAACTTCATTGATCAAAACCCACCCGTCAAACGGCTGGCAACGCAACTGCCCGTGCCTCTCTTTCATGGCTTCAACTCCACCACGACCTGCACTTCGGTGGTGGAATTTTTTGGCAGGCCGGCCACGGCCACGGCGGCGCGGGCGTGTTTGCCCGCCTCGCCGAAAAGCGCCACAAAAAGATCGCTCGCGCCGTTGATCACCGCCGGGCTGTCGGCGAAGCCGCTCACGGCATTGACATAGCCGCCGACAAAAACGATGCGCGCGACCTGCTCGAGCGATCCGGCCGCGGCCTTGATGTTGGCCAGCGTGTTGAGCGCGCTGATTTTCGCCGATTCGTAGCCGGCCTGCACGGTCTGCTCGCGGCCGACCTGGCCGGTATGGGTCATCTGCCCGTTGAGCGAGCTGATCGTGCCCGCGCAGTAGAGCAGATTGCCCGTGCGCACCGTGGGCACATAACTGCCGGCGGCCGGAGGCGCGGCGGGCAGTTCAAGACCGAGTTCCTTGAGTTTCGCTTCGGGATTCATGCGGCGGAAACGCTCGTGCAAGGGCGCCAAGACGCAAAGGTTTTGTCAACGCGACAGCGCGAACATCTGCGCCGCATTGCCGCCGAACAGGGCCGTCGCTTCGTCTGTTGTGAGGCCGGCCGCCGCAATTTGCTCAAGGAACCGCTTCATGTCCGGCTGGGTTTCCTCCCCAGGAAACAAAATCAGTGGATAATCCGAGCCGAACAGCACACGCTCCACGCCCACCACATCCAGCATCCGGCGAAAAACCTTTGGTTCATAGATCAAAGGCGACGCCGCCGTATCATAAAAAAGGTTCGGGAGAGCCACGGCCGCGGAATCCACCAGCGGCAGCAATCCGCCCCAGTGCGCCAGAATGAAGGTCGCGGCTGGAAACAGGCGCGCCAGCCGGGTAAAATCAGCCAAGGGGGTCCCGATCCGGCCGGGATAGCTTTTCGCCGCGGGGTCGGTGACGTGAAAATTCACCGGCAGGCGCAGCCTGGCCGCGAGCGCGAGCACCTCGCAAAAAACCGCATCATCAATCCTGTAATCCTGCGAATGCGGCGAAAGCTCACCCAGTCCGATGAATCCCTCGCCATGCGCGCGGTGAACTTCGGACAGGGTCGCTTCGCGTCCCGCCGCCGGATGCAACGCGGCGAAAGCCGAAAGCCGGTCGGGATGCGCACGTATGCAAGCGGCATAAAACCGATTCTGCCACGCGCAGGTTTCCGGCTTTTCCCAGTACCAGCCGAGCAGCACGACGCGCGCAACGCCCGCCGCATCCATGTCGCGCAAGAGCTGTTCGACCGAAGGAAAACCCTGCACGGCCCGCCCGTCGCGACGCGTGCGCGTGCACAATTGCGCCCAGTGCGCCTCGCCTGCGCGTGCGGCCCAGGCACCGGGAACGCGGTTCAACTCCGGCGGATACAGGTGCACATGGGCGTCAATGACAGGCATGCCCCATGAAAATCACCGGTCAGGCAGAGGCACGCAATCCACAAGAAGCCGGCCCCGGCTTATTTCCCTGCCCATGACCGCGGTAGTCGCCCGCTTTAAGTGTCAACCAATGGTTGACAAACCACCGGCGCCAAGGCCCGGCCAAAGGAAGCTCAGGCAACGGCTAGACCGGCTTCGCCGGGCCGCCGCCCGCCCGCACAACGAGGATGGGAATCGATGTGTTATGCCGCACCTTGTCGATGGTGCTGCCGAGAAAAAGATCCGCCAGCCATTTGTGCCCATGCGATGTCATGGCGATGAGGTCGCAGTGCTGGGCCTCGGCTGCCCGAAGGATTTCCGTCGGCGGGTTGCCGAGCGCAAGTTCCACCGCCACATCCAGCCCGGCGCCGCGCAACCGGGCGGCGGTTGCTTCGAGATAGTCCCGGTCGGCCTTCATCTCGGCCGACTCGGTAAGCTTCAGCTGGTTGAAATTGCGGGCGGCCCAGCCGTCGGCCACGTGCAGCAGAATCAGTTTGGCGCCCATCTGCAAAGCCAGCGCGGTGATATGCGGCACCACGGCCTCGTCCGCATGGCTGTTTTCGAGGGCAACGATGATTTTTTTATACATGATTTCAGTGCGGTGCGCCCGTCACCCCGAAGGTATCGAGCAGGAGTTTGCCGTTGAGGACGATGATGGCCGCCGTCGTCAGCCAGGCGAGCGCCTTCAGCCACGGCGGATTGGCAAATTCGCCCATTTTGGCGCGTTCGCTGGTGAACATCACCAGCGGTACGACCGCGAAGGGAAGCTGCAGGCTCAGCACGACCTGGCTGAGGACGAGGAGGTTGGCCGTGCCCCTTTCGCCATAAAGCACGGTGGCAATGACCGCGGGCACGATGGCGAGGAACCGCGTCAGCAGGCGCCGCAACCACGGCCGCATGCGGAAATTAATGAAGCCTTCCATCACAATCTGGCCGGCCAGCGTGCCGGTCAGCGTGGAGTTTTGCCCGGAAGCGAGCAGCGCCAGCGCGAAGACGACGCTGGCAATTGTCACGCCGAGCATGGGCGAAAGCAGATGATACGCATCCTGGATCTCCGCCACATCGGTGCGGCCCGCGTTATGAAACGTGGCCGCGGCCACGATGAGAATGGCGGCGTTGATGAACAGCGCACAGGTCAGCGCGACCGTCGAATCGATGACGGCGAAGCGCACGGCCTCGCGTTTGCCACCCGCATTCTGCTCGTATTTGCGCGTCTGCACGATGGACGAGTGCAGATAGAGATTATGCGGCATGACCGTCGCGCCGAGGATGCCGATGGCCAGGTAGAGCATCTGCGGGTTGCGCACGATTTCGAGCGATGGCACAAAACCGGCGAACATCGCACCCACAGCCGGATGGGAGAACAGAATCTCCAGGCCAAAACACACCCCGATGGTTAGGATAAGTGCGATCACGAGTGCCTCGAGGTGGCGGAAGCCCTTGTGCGCGAGATAGAGCACCACCAGCACATCGAACGCCGTCAGGCACACGCCCCATAAAATCGGGATTTTGAACAGCAGATTCAACGCGATGGCCGTGCCAATCACTTCCGCCAGGTCGCAAGCACCGATCGCCACCTCGCATAACAGCCACAGGGCCACGGACACCGGTCGCGAATAGTGGTCACGGCACGCCTGCGCGAGATCGCGCCCCGTTACAATGCCGAGCCTGGCACTCAGCGTCTGGAGCAGGACCGCCATCAGGTTCGACAGGAGAATGACGCTCAACAGCGTGTAGCCGAAGGCCGACCCGCCCGCGATGTCCGTGGCCCAGTTGCCCGGATCCATGTAGCCGACGGCCACAAGGTAACCCGGGCCGGAAAAGGCCAGCAGCTTCCGCCAGAATCCGGCGCCATGCGGCACGGTAATGGTGCCATGTGATTCGGCCAGGCTGCGCTCCGGCGCGGCCTGCCGCCAGCCGGTTCCAACCGCCGTCGTGCTCGTCTCGGGTTCGCTCATCGTGGGGCAACCAAACGCAGACGCGAGCCGAAGGCAATCCTGCGCCGCCAGCCAGCCTTTCAACTTGCGACGCAAATGCCATCGCAGCCAAACTGGCGGTCGATGACGCCCACGTCCCTGCGTACCGTGCTTGCCTTCATCGCCGGGTCGATCGTGCCTTTCGTGCCCGCAATGGTGCGCGCGGAAACCCTAGCCTTCGAGCGCGCCATTCCCCTGCCCGGCGTCACGGGGCGCATCGATCATTTCAGCCTCGATGCCGCGGGCGGACGATTGTTCGTCGCCGCGCTGGGCCATGATTCGGTTGAGGTGGTCGATTTGAAAAAAGGCGCGGTCGTCCATTCGATCGCCGGACTCGTCGAACCGCAGGGCGTGCTCTACGCACCTGAAGACAACCGGCTGTTTATCGCCAATGGCGACGACGGCACGCTGCGCGTTTTCGACGGCACGACCTTCGCTCCGATCAAAACCCTGACTTTTTCAAGCGACGCCGACAACCTGCGCTACGAATCGAAAACCCGACGTTTCTATGTGGGCTATGGAAGCGGCGCCCTCGGTGTCGTGAACGCCGCCACCGGCGACGTCGTTGGCGACATTCCACTCGGCGCGCATCCTGAGGCCTTCGCATTGGAGTCAAATGGACCGCGGATTTTCACCAACGTGCCCGGCGCGCATGAAGTGGCCGTGGCCGACCGCAGGACAGGAAAGACCCTGGCCACATGGTCCATTGGTTTTGCCGCAGCCAATTTTCCCCTGGCGCTGGACGAAGCCCATCATCGCCTCTTCGTCGGTTGCCGGCTGCCCGCGCGCCTGCTCGTTCTCGATGCCGATTCAGGCAAAGAAACGGCCGCACTCGATCTGCATGGCGATTGCGATGATTTGTTTTATGATGCGGATCGCCATCAAATCTACGCCTCGTGCGGCGCGGGTTTCATCGATGTGTTTACCCAGGCGGACGCCGACCACTACCCTCTCCGTGAAAGCATTCCGACCGCACCCAAGGCCCGCACCTGCCTCTTCGACGGAAACCGAATCTATCTTGCCGTGCCCAAGCAAGGGGATCAGCCGGCCGAGATTCGCTGTTACAAGGTGAATCCTTGAAAGATTACTCGACCCCGAGTTCATGCTTCGCCGTCTGCAACAGGCGTTTCATTCCAGCCTGCGAGAGGCTTTCGCTGGCGCTCTCGACGAGAAACCGTAGTTTCGGCTCCGTGCCGGACCAGCGCACGAGCACGCGGCCCTGGACACCAAGCTCGGCCTCAAGGGTGGCGATGGCTGAACACAGCGCGGGCAGATTTTCCAGCGGACGTTTTTCGCGCACGCGAAGATTTGATGTGGCCTGGGGGAATTTTTTCAGCACCCGCCGCAATTCAGACAGCGGCTTCCCCGTCGCCAGCATCACCGCGATGACTTTCAATGCAGCGACCAGGCCGTCGCCACTCAGCGAAACGTCCGCGCAAATGACATGTCCACTCGATTCGCCGCCAAGCGCCGCACCCTCGGCGCGCATCCGCTCGCTCACATAACGGTCTCCCACCGGCGTGCGCACGACGCGTCCGCCCGCCGCCCGCACCGCGGCATCGACGCCGAGATTGCTCTGCACGGTGGTCACCAGCGTCTTTTCCCTCAATGCGCCGCTTGCAAGCGCATGGGTGGCCAGGATGGTGAGGATCTCATCGCCATCGAGCAGTTCACCGTGTTCGTCGCAGAGCACACAGCGGTCGCCATCACCGTCGTGCGCCACGCCGAGATGCGCGCGGGCGGCACGGATCTGCGCAGCGAGCTTTTCCGGATGCTCGCTGCCGACGCCGGCATTGATGTTGTGACCGTCCGGAGCATGGCCAAGACCGATCACCTCCGCGCCCAGCGCCCGCAACACGACGGGACTGGTGGCACAGGTCGCTCCGTTGGCTGTGTCGAGCACGATGCGCCAGCCGCGCAAGGCGCCGGCGGGCAGGAGCGATTGCGCCGCGGCAACATAGGGGGTCAGCGCATCGGCCGCCGGCAGCGGCGTGAAAACGGCAGCCGGCACTGCCGCCGGCAGGAGTTGCTCGAGACACGCCTCCTCGTCATCGGTCAGCTTCCCGCCGCTCGATCCGAAGAATTTTATGCCGTTATCCTCCGCGGGATTGTGCGAAGCCGTGATAACAACCCCCAAGGCTGCACCTTCGGCCAGCACCGCGCGCGCAACCGCCGGCGTGGGCACAATGCCGAGGGAAACCGGCGCCGCACCTTCGCTGCGCAAACCGGCCGCCAGCGCAGCCTCGAGGGCCGGCCCGGAGAAACGCGTATCACGACCGACCAGGACCTTGCCGGCCGGCAATTTCAAATCGTCACGCAACCAGCGGGCCGCCGCCGCGCCAAGCTGCGCCGTAAAGACTTCGTTGATGACCGGCCCGCCATAAGGGCCGCGCACACCGTCGGTGCCGAAATATTGGCGTGTCATGAGCGGTAAAACTCCCGCGTATCGGTGATTTTTTGCTTCACCGCGCCGCCGAGCAGCAGTTCGCGGGCAGCCGCCAGGCCGTCCTGCGGGCGTTCAATGCGTCCGCAAATCCAAAGCCCGATCGCCGCATTAAGCACAATGGTATCAGCCAGCCCGGCCGGCCCGCGACCGGCCAGCAACGCATCAATCAAGGCCAGGTTGATGGTCAGATCACTGCCGGCCAGTTCCGAAAATGACGCGGCGCGCAGGCCGAAATCCTCCGCGCGCCAGCGGGTGTTGAGGCCGCCGAGACGGCCGAAGCCGCGCACCTGGTTGTCGGTGGCGGTCGTCAGTTCGTCGGTGCCACGGGTCGCATCGATCTTGCCGTGCGCGACGAGACCGGTGTGCGAGCCGAGCACATCGAAAGCAGCGGCGAGCCGGGGAACCCAATCCTCGCCAAACACCCCGACCAGCGAATGGGCCGGACGACCGGGATTAAGCAGCGGGCCGAGGATGTTGAAGACGGTGCGTCGGCCCTGTGCAGCCAGCGCTTTGCGCACGGGTCCGATGTGCTCAAAGGCCGGATGATAATTGGGGGCGAAAAAAAACACGTAACCGAGCTCAGCCAGCGCTCGGCGCAATTTTTCCGGCGGTGCGGCGAGATCGACGCCCAAGGCGGAAAAAATATCCGCGCTGCCGCATTTTGAAGTGATCCCGCGATTGCCGTGCTTCATCACCGGTATCCCCGCACTGGCGAGCACGAGCACCACTAGGCTCGAGATGTTAAAAGCACCCGCATGGTCGCCGCCTGTGCCGACAATATCGATGGCCTGCGACGCCCATTCAGCTACGCCCGGATCGAGCGCCAGGGCCCGGAAGGCGGTGGCGAAAGCGGCGACTTCAGCGGCCGTCTCGCCCTTGTCCGCAAGCGCGGTGAGAAAAGCCGCCTTGGCATCACCGCCCACCCCGGCCGAAGCCAGGGCAGCCGCAGCCGCGGCCACATCCTCGGACGAGAGGTCGCGACGGGCGGCCAGCCGGGCGGTAAGCGCTGTGAGGTCGGTCATGGGCTAGGATCAGAAGCCACTTGCCCCGAGGGCAAAAATTACTCCTGCCGCCACGATGCAATAATACCCGAAATAGCGCCAGCGCCCACTTTCCAGCCAGCGAGAAAGCCAGACCAGCGCCAGCAAACCGGCCACGAAACTGCAGAGCATGCCAATGAGTCCCGGTTGCAGCAAATGCCCCAGATGCACGGGTCCCGCCGGCTCATGGCGTGATTTCAACAAACGCAAAAGTTCCTTTGCGATCGCCAGCGGCGTGAGCACAACCGCCAGCGCAAAGCTGAACACTTCGGCCTGTCGCCGGCCCACGCCGGCGAGCATTCCGACAGAAATAGTACTGCCTGAACGGGAGAGCCCCCGGAAGGGAATGCATATGCCTTGGACCAAGCCGATCCAGACCGAAGAAGGCAGCGTAACGTCTTCCCCCTTCGCTTCCTTTATCGTCTTGAAGGCAGACCATATAATCAGCCCGCCGGCGGTGAAAAGTGCGCCGGCAATGAGCGGAAGGGAGGAAAACAATTGCTCCATCTCGGCCTTTTGGCTTCCGCCGAGCACAACCTTTTCAATCACCAGCTCCAGCAGCCCCCCGACCACCAGTGTGCAAACCGTCGCGACGGCGATTTTTTTCACCGCATCAATAAATTGCGGCGTGCTGGAAAAAAAGGTCTCCCGCCATGATCGCCAAAAATAGGCGATAACTGCGAACATCGTGCCGGTGTGAAGCATCACCAGGAGAAAGGTCATTTCCGGACTGGCCGGATCCAGCTTCATGAGCTTTTCAGCCACGATGACGTGAGCTGAGCTGGAAACCGGCAGCAATTCGGCGGCTCCTTGAACCAGGCCGAGAAGGATGATTTGCAAGAGTGTGGGCGGCATAAGGGATGAAATATTAGAGGGAGTCTTGAGCCTTGACCGTCTTTGCGCGCTCAGTCCAGCGCTTGCTGCGTAAAACCTGCATCCCGCGCCAAGGCCATGGGAGGTTATCACACTTGACGCGCCCCGGGACGGGCTTTAGCCATATTCCTTTCAACGAGAGCGCCGGTGTTCTTTGCCAACGCCGCCCGCCTCCAACCTGCATTCACCATGGCCAATCCGAAACGCAAACAGTCCAAACGCCGCAGCGCCAACCGCCGCGCCGCCAATGCTTTCCAAGCTCCGCAGTTCGCCAAAGACCCGACCGATGGCAGCGTCTTCCGCTCGCACCGCGTAAATCCCAAGAACGGCATGTATCGCGGCCGTCAGGTGCTCAATATCGAGGTTTGAGCCGCGCCCGGCGCGCCCCGCTTCATTTTATTACTGTCCGCGCGATGGCCAACCCTTCCGGCGATTCCGGGCGCATCGCAGTCGATGCCATGGGTGGTGACCTCGGTCCGGCCGAGGTCGTTGAGGCCGTGCGCCTGGCGTTTCAAGAGTTTCCCGGGCTCAATCCCATCATCCTCGTCGGCGACGAGGCGGTCCTGCGCCCATTGCTCGCCAAAGCCGGCCTCGACCGGAATTCGGATCTGTCGGTTTTCCATGCGTCGGAAATCGTCACGATGGACGACAAGCCGCTGCAGGCCATCCGTCGCAAAAAAGATTCGTCGATGATGCGGGCCATTGATCTGGTCAAAAACGACAGCGCCAGCATCGTCGTGAGTTGCGGCAACACCGGCAGTCTTGTCACGGGCGCCGCGCTCAAGCTGCGCACCATGGAGGGCGTGGACCGCCCCGCCCTCGCCGCGGTCATCCCGCGTGAAAACGGCCACTTCATCCTCATCGATGCCGGTGCCAATCCCGAGGCCAAGCCCGAGCATCTCACGCACAACGCCATTCTTGGTTCCCATTATTGCCGTGTTGTGCTCGGCGTGCCCTCGCCCCGGGTCGGCCTGCTCACCATCGGCACCGAGGAAGGCAAAGGCAACGCCCTCATCACCGAGGCGCATGAGCAGCTGAAAAAAGTCGGCGGCCTCCTCAACTATTCCGGCCCGATTGAGGGCTTCAATGTGTTCGCCGACCACGTCGACGTCGTCGTCTGCGACGGTTTTGTCGGCAATATCTGCCTGAAAAGCTGGGAGTCGCTCGCCGGCTTCGTCCGGGCGGTGTTGAAAAGCGAACTCCAGGCCGACCCATTGCGCATGCTCGGTGCGACCCTGGCCCGCGGCGCCTTTGCCGCGCTTAAAAAGCGCATCAATCCCGAACGTTACGGCGGCGCACCGCTGCTCGGCCTCAAGGGAGACATTCTCAAGGCACACGGCTCAAGCAACCGCCACGCCATCAAAAGCGCCATCCATGCCGCCAACCAGATACTGAAGGCGGACATGAACCGTCATATCGAGGCCGACATCGCGCGGGCCAACGAACTCCTTCACCAGCCCGTGGCGTGACGCCCGTGCGTCCGCCTGCATTCACCGCGCACAATCTTTCAATGGCTCCCTGCACCACGGCGATCATCGGCACCGGTTCCTACGCTCCCGCAAAGATCCTGACCAACGACGACCTCGCCCAAATCGTCGATACCTCGAACGAGTGGATTTTCAGCCGCACCGGCATCCGCGAACGCCGCATCGCCGCGCCCGGCGAAACCAATTCGGACATGGCCGCCCGGGCCGCCTCCCTCGCCCTGGCCAACGCCGGCCTGCCGCCTACCGCCATCGATGTGGTGATCGTGGCCACGCTCACGCCGGACATGCCGATGCCGTCCACCGCCTGCTTTGTGCAACACAAGCTCGGCATCCCTTCCCATGCCGCCTGCTTCGACCTCAACGCCGCCTGCTCCGGCTTTCTTTACGCGCTCGACACGGCCTGCGCGCTGGTCGAGTCCGGCCGCCACCGCCACGCCCTCGTCATCGGCTCGGAAAAACTTTCCACGGTCCTTGACTGGCAGGACCGCACGACCTGCGTGCTCTTCGGCGACGCCGCCGGTGCGGTGGTCATTGGCCGCGCCACAAAGCCCGACACCGGCTTTCTCGGCTGCAACCTGAATGCCAAGGGCAGCGTGACCGACATCCTTTGCATCCCCGGCGGCGGCAGCAACCTGCCCATCACCGCCGACTCATTCGCCGCGCGCCAGCATTTCATCAAGATGAAAGGCCGGGAGGTCTTCAAAGTCGCCGTGCGGGCCATGGAGGAATCAGCGCGGGAAATTTTGGAACAACACCACCTCAGTCCTGATCAGATTTCCTGCGTGATCCCTCATCAGGCCAACCTGCGCATCATCGAACTCATCGCCGAATATCTCGGCATCCCGCTCGAGCGCTTTTTCATCAATCTCGACCGCTACGGCAACACGTCCGCCGCCTCCATTCCCCTGGCGCTTGACGAGGCGCGCCGTGCCGGACGCGTCCGGCCGGGCGATACAGTGCTTATGACCGCCTTCGGGGCGGGCTTGACCTATGGCTCTGCGCTGATTCGACTCTGATTTTCCCATGCCCATTGCCGTGACGCGCCGCCTTTCCCTCGTTCTTCTCACCATCATTGCCTCGATCCTGTTGAGCGGCCACGCCCGCGCCGACCTGATCTGGACGCCGCAAAGCGGCTGGCAGATCCAGGGCGGCGCACTCTCCGGATTGGGCGGCGAAGAAGGGCGGAACGCCATTGATTTGATGAACAAAGGCCGTGCGGCCGAGGAAAAGGGCAGCTATGGCAGCGCGCTCAGCGCGTACGCAAAAGTCGTCAAAAAGTACCCCAACTCCATTTGGGCGCCCGAGGCGCTCTACCGCTCGGCGCATCTCCGCGTCCTGCGCAAGCAATACACCAAAGGCTTCGCCAACTATCAGGAGATCATTGCTGCTTATCCGAGCACGAAGCGTTTCAACGAAGTCATTGGCGAACAATACCGTATTGCCACCGCGCTCCTGAACGGTGCCCGCGGCCGCATTTTTTGGGGTCTTTTTCCGGGTTTCACCGCGCGTGACAAGGGCATCGAATATTGCGAACAGATTCTCGTCGATGCCCCGTACAACGACTACGCACCGCTTTCCCTGTTGGAAAGCGCGGCCGGCCATCAATGGTTTGGCGATATCGAGGAATCGATCGACGCACTGGATCGCTTCATCAACAACTACCCGCAAAGCATTTCCGCGCCCGACGCTTATCTCAAGCTGGCCCAAGCAAATGCCGCCCTCGTCCAGGGCCCCTACTACGACCAAGCCTCGACGAAGGAGGCCATCACCTATTTTCAGGACTTCATGATTCTTTTTCCCGGTGATCACAATGTCGCTGCGGCGGAAAAAGGCCTGGCCGACATGAAACAGGTCCTGGCCGAAAGCAAAATCAAGATGGCCGATTTTTATTTCTACAAGCGCTCGAATTACGTCGCAGCCCGTGTTTTTTACAACGAGGCCATTACGGCGTATCCCGATTCCGACGCCGCCAAACTGGCCAGGAAGCGCCTCAACGAGGTCGAGGCCGCCGCGGACAGAGCCAAGAATGCCCCGGCGGGCCGGAGAAAATTCCTGGGCATTTTCTAAGATGCCTCTGGCGGACGTGCACCGCGAAAAATTCCCCACCCGATGCCGCCCCGCCTGATTTTCGCCGCCGCGCTCATCCTGCTCCTCAGCGCCTGTGCCCACTACCAGCTCGGCACCGACGGCAAGCTCGCGTTCACCACGCTCTACGTTGAACCGGTCGAAAACAAAACCCTGCTCCCCCAATCGGTTGCGCTCGTGAGCACGCAGCTCCGCGAAGCTTTTCTGCAGGACAGCCGCGTCACGCTGGTCGACTCTTCCGCCCAGGCAGACGCCACGCTGCACGTCACCCTCACCGATTATTCCCGTGCAGTGGCCGCACCCCGCTCCGACGACACCGGCCTCGCCCGCAAATTCCAGCTCACCCTCCAGGCCCAATGCACATTGACCAACAATCACACCGGTCAGGCTTTTTTTGAAAAACGCCCAGTGAGCGCCGTGAGGGAGGCGTATACGGACAGCGGTCAGCTCCAGTCCGAATACAATACCGCCCCGCTCCTCGCTGCATCATTGGGCGACCGCATCGCGCATGCAGTCCTCGACGTGTGGTAAGCTTTCCCGTGCACCCGCCCATCCTTGCCCCATCACTGCTCGCCGGTGATCATGCCCATCTGGCGATCAGCGCACGCGTCAGCGCCGACCTCGGACTTCCGTGGCTGCATATCGACATCATGGACGGCCACTTCGTGCCCAATCTCACTTTCGGGCCCGAGACTGTCGCCGCCCTGCGCCGCGCCGGACTGAAAACCTTCTTCGACGTGCATCTCATGCTCGCCGAACCGCATCGCTACGTGGAGCCGTTCGCCAAGGCGGGCGCCAATCTCATCAGCATCCACATCGAGCCGGCCTACGATCACGCCGCCACGCTCGCCCGTATTCGCACCTTGGGCTGCCAGTGTGGCATTGTGCTCAATCCCGGCACGCCGGCCAAGGCGGTCGAGCCATTGCTCGATCAAGTCGACCTGGTTCTCGTCATGACCGTTCAACCCGGCTTCGGCGGCCAGGCCTTTCGCGGTGACATGCTGCCCAAGGTGAAGGAACTCGCCGATCTCCGCCGGGCGCGCGGCGGCACCTGGCGGATCGAAGTCGATGGCGGCATCGACCTTGCCAGCGCCGCCGAGTGCCGTATGGCCGGGGCGGACGTCTTTGTCATCGGCACTTCATTCTACAAAGCGCCCGACCGCGCCAAATTTGCCGCCGATTTTTCCCGCCTCGCCTGACACGCGCCGCGATGCCCCACGAGCTCCAGCACGACGGTTATCTCATTTCCGATGATCCGGCCCGGGTGGACGTGAACGCCGTGCACGCCTTCCTTTCCACGAGCTATTGGGCGGAAAGCATCCCGCATGAAACCGTGGCCAGGTCGTTGAAAAACTCTCTCGGCTTTGGCGTCTACACGGCTGCGGGAGTCCAGGTCGGACTCGCGCGTGTCGTCTCGGATTACGCCACCTTTGCCTGGCTGGCCGACGTTTACGTGCTCGATGCACATCGTGGCCGCGGCCTGGCCAAGGCACTCATGCGCGCCGTGACTTCGCACCCCAAGCTGCAGGGACTGCGCCGCTTCCAGCTGGTCACGCGCGATGCCCACGGCCTCTACGCGTCATTCGGCTTCACGCCCCTGGCCCACCTTGGCCGCCACATGGAGAAGTCCGAGCCGGATATCTACAAGCGGCAGGCGCAGCCGGCACCGGCGGGCCATTGATTCCCCGGTTATTTGCCAATGCCGTGGGCGCGAAAGCCGATTTTTCGCAACTGCGCCAGATCGAGAATGTTGCGCCCGTCAAAAATAAATGCCGGCTTCGTCATCGCCGCGAAAATTTTCTCGTAATCGAGCTTCTTGAACTCGTCCCATTCTGTTGCGATGGCGAGGGCGTGCGCACCCTCGGCCGCCTCGTAGGCGTTCTTCGCCACGCTGAGCCTGGCATCGGCCTGCGCCGGACCAGTCACGGACGCCTTGTCGCCCAGTACGTCGCGCCGGATCTCATCGGCGGAAACTTTTGGATCGTAGACCACCACGCGTGCCTGTTCGGCCAGCAGGTCGCGACAGACCGCGATGGCGGCCGACTCGCGCGTGTCGTTCGTGTCTTTTTTGAAGGCAAAGCCCAGCACGGCGATTTTTTTGTCTGCAACGGTGTTGAACAGCGCCTTCATGATGCGGCCGGCAAAGCGATGCTTCTGCCAGTCGTTCATCTTCACCACGCTCTCCCAATAAGCCGCCACCTCGGGCAATCCGAAATGCTCGCAGAGGTAAACCAGATTCAGAATGTCTTTCTGGAAGCACGAGCCGCCGAAGCCGACACTGGCTTTCAAGAATTTCGGGCCGATGCGCGAGTCGCGCCCGATCGCATGCGCGACCTCGTCGACGTCCGCCCCCGTCGCCTCACACAGCGCCGAGATCGAGTTGATGGATGAAATGCGTTGGGCGAGAAAGGCATTGGCCACCAGTTTCGAGAGCTCGGACGACCACAGGTTGGTCATGATGATGCGGTCGCGCGGCACCCACCGGGCGTAAACATCCGCCAGCGTGCGCGCCGCCGTCTCGCCCTCCGGCGTGCGCTCTCCGCCGATCAGCACGCGATCGGGCAGCTCAAGGTCCGCGACGGCCGTGCCTTCCGCGAGAAATTCCGGGTTCGACAGCACTTGGAACTTCGTGCCGTTCCCATTGGCCGAAAGGATCTCCTTGATGGTCTCGGCCGTCTTTACCGGGATGGTCGATTTCTCGATGATGATCTTCGGTGTCGTCGCCGTCTCGGCGATGGTGCGCGCGACAGATTCGATGAAACGCAGGTCCGCCGCACGGCCCGCGCCCACGCCGTAGGTCTTGGTCGGTGTGTTGACCGCCACAAAAATCAGGTCGGCGGCGCGGATGGCACCTGTCACATCGGTTGAAAAAAACAGGTTTTTTCCACGCGTGCGGCGCACGATATCGTCCAGCCCCGGTTCGTAAACCGGCAGCTGGTCCGAATTCCACGCAGCGATGCGCACGGTGTTCATGTCCACGACGGTTACCTCGATGTCCGGCGCCTTCGCCGCAATCATGGCCATGGTGGGGCCGCCGACGTAACCAGCGCCAATGCAACAAATTTTCATGTGGGGGGTTAAGTTGGCCGCTCGTCCGGCTAAATCCAAGGCGGATTTTCAGGCGAATCGTCGCGCGACCGTAACAAATCGCCGACCCGCTTCCTGCAGATCGGTTCCCCCCAGCACGCCAAAACTCAGGCGTACGAAATTCTTCGGCACATCATCGCCGAAACACAATTCACCCGGCACATAAAGCACGCCGGCCTCGAGGCATCCGCGGCAAAAAGCCGACTCGAGTCCGGTGTCCAGCCTGCGGGGCGCCTCAAGCCACAGGTAAAGTCCGCCGGCCGGTTCCGCCCAGCGCCAGCCGCATGTGCGCAATCCTTCTTTTTCCAAAGCCGCATACAATGACCGCATCTTATGCGCGTAGGCCGGCCGGATTTTTTTCAAATGCGCATCGAGCATATTGTCTGCCAGTACCTGCTCGCAAATAGCCTGGTTGAAATTGGCCGTGCCAAAATCGTGATGCCCCTTGGCATGCAGCATGGCATTCAGCCACGTGCTGTCCGTGCAGACGCCCCACCCGACCTTCAGGCCGCTCGCGAAGGGCTTGGTGAGGGTTGAGAGATACAGTTTCGGAAACTCACGCCACGCTTCGAGACTCAAGACGCTGCGCGCCGCCTCGGGCTTCTCAAAATAAAGCTCACGGTAGGCAGCATCCTCGACGACAGGCACGAACAGCCCGTGCCGGGCCAGGGTTTCGGCCACGGTATTTTTTTCAATTTCGGAAAGACTGCGCGCGGAGGGATTCGAAAAATAGCTGACAAAATACACGGCTTTCACCCGTTCGGCCCGGCCGGTGCGGGCCAGCTCCGCCAGTTGCGCGTCAAGCGCCCCGGCGTCGATGACGCCGCGACCATCCACCGGCAGCGAAACGGTCTGCACGCCGAGACCGGCCAGCATTTCCAAAAACACGAAATAACTGGGCCGGTCCACCAGCACGATGTCGCCCGGGTCGCACAGAGTCTGCATCGCCAGATAAAGCGCCTGCTGCGAGCCGTTTGTCACCAGCATGCGCTGCTCGAGGCCTTCCGCGTCGAGTCCCGGTTCGATTCCCGCCAGTCGCGCCGCCAACAGTCGCCGCAACTGCGGCCGGCCTTGGTTGGTGCCATACTGCAAAAATTCGGGCTCGCCCACCCGACTGGCCAGTACCCCGGTTGCCGCGCGCACGGCTTCAACCGGCAGCGTGGCGTTGTCGGTAAACCCGGCGGCCAGTGAAAGCAGGCCCGGCTGTTCGAGCGCCATCACCATCAGGCGGGCGATGGTCGGTGGCGCGGCGCGGTGGCCAAGCTGCGAGAGCGAAATAGCTGGATCGGTGGCAGGTTTCATGAAGCGGCCGGCTTATGAGGCATAAAAAAAGCGCGGGAGCAATCCCGCGCCTTGAAAGGTGATGTGTCCGCTTTTCAAGCGGGCGTGGGGGCGGGCGCGGCGCTGCCTGGCGCAAGCGGTTCGGCCAAGGGCTTTTCAGCCTGCTTCTTGGCAATGGATTTGTCTTCCAGCTTGGGCGGCGTACTCGGCAGAACGGGCGAACGGAGTTCACCAAACTGCATGATTTCCATCACGTGCTTGCCTTCGATCGTCTCATATTCGAGCAGCGCCGCGGCAATTTTGTCCAGTGCGGGACGATGCGCGATGAGAATCTCGGTCGCGCGGGCGTATTGCTCGCCCACGATCCGGAAAACCTCCACATCGATCTTGCGGGCGGTTTCCTCCGAATAGGTCTGGCTCCGGGTGATTTCACGCCCGAGGAAAACCGTGTCCGAGCTTTCGCCATAGGCGATCATGCCGAGCGGGCTCATGCCCCAGTCGCAAACCATGTGGCGGGCGATCTTGGTGACCATCTTGATATCGCCCGAAGCCCCGTTGGAAATGTCGTTCAATACCAGCTCTTCTGCGATGCGTCCGGCGCACCCGATGGCGATGCGGATTTCCAAGCGCTTTTTCTCCTGGGTCAGGATGTCCTTGCTCGGGATGTACATCGTGCTGCCAAGGCTTCCGCCGCGGGGAATGATCGTGACCTTGTGAACCGGCAGGAGGCCGTCATCGAGCACGGCTGTTACGAGCGCATGGCCGGCCTCGTGGTAGGCGGTCAGCTTCTTTTCGCCGTCGTCCATGACGCGGCGGCGTTCGCGGCCGAACTGCACTTTTTCACGGGCATCCTCGACGTCGATCATTTCGACCTTCTTTTTATTGCGTCGGGCGGCGAGCAGGGCGGATTCATTAAGAAGGTTGGCCAGATCCGCGCCGGAAAGCCCGGGGGTGCCGCGGGCGATGACCCGGAGGTCGACGTTTTCCGACAGTGTGAGCTTGCGGGCATGGACGCGCAAAATCTGCTCGCGGCCGACCAAGTCGGGCAAATCGACATAGATCTGGCGGTCAAAACGACCCGGACGCAGCAGCGCGCTGTCGAGCACGTCGGGGCGGTTCGTCGCCGCGATGATAATCACACCCTCGGTCGTGTCGAACCCGTCCATCTCCACCAGCAAGGAGTTGAGCGTTTGCTCGCGTTCGTCATTGCCACCGCCAAGGCCGGCGCCGCGCTGGCGTCCGACCGCGTCGATTTCATCGATGAAGATGAGGCATGGCGCGCTCTTGCGCCCCTGCTCGAACATGTCGCGCACGCGGCTGGCGCCGACGCCGACGAACATCTCTACGAAGTCGGAGCCGCTGATGCTGAAAAACGGCACGTCCGCCTCGCCAGCCACAGCTTTGGCGAGCAGGGTCTTGCCGGTGCCCGGCGGGCCGACCATGAGAATGCCCTTGGGGATGCGCCCGCCCATTTTGGTGAATTTCTTGGGGTCCTTGAGGAACTCCACGACCTCGCCCACCTCTTCCTTCGCTTCGTCGCAGCCGGCAACGTCGGCAAACGTCACCTTGTCGCGATCACGCGTGAGGAGCTTGGCCCGGCTCTTGCCAAAACTGAGCGCACCGCGGCCGGCCTGGCGGAGCTGTCGCACAAAGAGAAAATACAGGAGGCCGATGACAATGAGAAACGGCAGTACCTGCCCGACGATCTGCATCATCAGGGTCGTGGCCGGCGGCTCCTCAAATTTTTCGGACTTCTGCAAGATGGCGAGGTTGGAATCCGTCAACCGCCCCATGGCATGAAAATAGGTCGTCTTCGTGCCCTCGGCATCAAGGACTTGGTCTTTGGTCTCGCCAGTGATCACGGCCAGACCCGAGCCGTCGGAACGGATGGCGCCCTTGTTGACCTTGCCTGCGGTCGTGAGGTCGACGACCTGCTGGATCTTAAGCTCGGCCACCGTTGTCATGCGGCCCTGGCCCCAGTAATAGACAACCAGCACCGCCGTCACGATCGCGAGCCAGATGATCATCATCTTCGGCTGAAAGCGATCGGGCGGAAGGTTTTTGAGAGGGCGACGCTTCTTTCTGTTGTCAGGTTCCACAGGCATGATTTGACTAGTATTTCAAATTGGATGTTCCCGGCGACGAAGTCAATTAGGCTGCCGTGTTTTTTTATCGGCCAATTTGCGTTTGGCATAAATTAATCGTCCACGGCGGATGACCGCAAAACTGCGCGCGCCAAGGCTGTGCCGGGTGGATTGGCCGCGCTGTACTGCCGCGAGCAGCAATTCGAATCCCTGCCGGGACAACTGGCCTGCATCGCGCTGCGCCAGCAACCAGTGATGCAACGCCCGGCGCACCAGCGCGCGGGGCTTGTCGGCCAGCTTGCGCAGATCGAGCGTGCCGTCTTCCGCGACGGGACGCACTTCATCAAGCCATGCCTCCAGCGCGGAATCGTCCTCGGCCAGCAGTTCACGGGTAAGGGCCGCACCCGCCAGCGCGTCGCGCCCAGGCTCGGCCGCGCACCAGACAGGCAGCACTTTGCGGCGGATGCGATTGCGAAAAAAATCGTCGGCCACATTGGTAGCATCTTCCCGCCATGGCGTGCCGGCGGCACGCAAGACCGAGGTGAGATCCTTTTTTTTCAACGTCAGCAACGGACGCAAATGCACGCGCCCGCCTGGCATTGACTGCACTGGTCGCGGCGCGCCCAGGCCGCCGGCGCCGCTGCCACGGGCGATCCGCATGAGCAGGGTCTCGGCAATGTCGTCCATCTGCTGTCCGAGCCAGAGCGCGCGGCTGCGCGCGGCTCTCATTTCCTTTTCAAAAAACTCCATTCGCGCGACACGCGCCTCGGCCTCGCTCGCATCGCGGTGCGCACTCCGCCACGCGCCGGTGCGCAACTTCATCCCGAGCGCGGCGCATACCTTGCGGCAGAATTTTTCGTCCGCATCGGCGTCACGGCCGCGGAGTTTGTGATTGAAATGCAGCACGAGGAGCCGGCTGCGTCGCTCCGGCCAATGCGCCCACAAAAGCAACAGCAGCACGAGCGAATCCGCCCCGCCGGAAAAAGCCACGGTCCACGGGCCCTGCGATTGCGTTGCCGCCCACGCCAGCACCGCCGGATGCAGGCGCTCACGCGGAAACCGCGCCGCGATCTTTTCCGCGCAGACAGGCCAGTCGATGCGGAGGCGGCCTTTATCCGCCAAAGCTTAAAAACTCCTTCCCGAAGAACGGCACCAGCGCCGCCGGGATTTTCACGCGGCCGTCCGCCTGCAGGTTGTTTTCGAGCAATGCCGCCAGCACCCGCGGCACGGCGAGACCGGAACCATTGATGGTATGCACAAGCTCGGGTTTGCCGCCGTCCTTCGCGCGGTAGCGGATCTGGGCACGCCGCGCCTGGAATGCCTCGAAATTTGAACAGCTCGAGACTTCCAGCCAGCGTTGCTGACCGGCCGACCAGACTTCGAGATCGTATTTTTTCGACTGGGCAAAGCCGAGATCGCCGCCGCACATCAGAAGCACGCGATACGGCAGCTCGAGCTTCTGCAACAGCCGCTCGGCATCGCCGCGGAGCTTTTCCAGTTCGTCGTAGCTCGTCGCTGGATGCACCCATTTGAGCAGCTCGACCTTGTCGAACTGGTGCAATCGGTTGAGTCCGCGCACGTCCTTGCCATAGCTGCCCGCCTCGCGGCGGAAGCAGGGCGTGTAGGCGCAGCGGTAAACCGGCAGCGCGGCCTCATCGAGTATCTCGTCGCGGAAAAAATTCGTCAGCGGCACCTCGGCCGTGGGCACGGCGTAGAAGCCGTCGACGGGCGCCTCGTACATCTGGCCCTCCTTGTCCGGCAGCTGGCCGGTGGCGGTGGCGCTGGCGGCATTGACGAAAATGGGCGGGTTGACCTCGACGTAGCCGGCCTTGGCATTCTCCTCGAGAAAGAAGGTCAGTAACGCGCGCACGAGTCGCGCGGCGTCGCCAACGTAAAAGGGAAAGCCCGCCCCCGTGACTTTCGCCCCGCGCGCAAAATCGAAGAGCCGGTCGAAGCCCGGAATTTCCCAATGCGCCTTCGCGTGGGACGAGACCGCCTTCACGTCGCCGTGCGTGGCATGCACGACGTTGTCGGTGGGACTGGCTCCCTCGGGCACGCTCGCATGGGGAAAGTTTGGCAGGGTGAGCATCGCCAGACGGTGCTTCTCCTCCAGCTCACGCAACAGCACCTCACGTTCCTTCACCTGCGCGGAGACCGCCTTCATTTCCGCCACTTTGGCCTGAAATTCCGGAGAGCCCTTGGGTAGCGCGGCCATGGCGGTGTTGGCGGATTTCTGTTTACCGCGGAGCGATTCGACCTCGCCAATTTGCGCGCGCCACTGCGCGTCGAGCGCGATCACAGCCTCGAGATCGACGGTGAGATGTTTCTTGGCAATCGCCGCCCGCACGAGGTCGGGCGATTCGCGGAGGAGTTTCGGGTCGAGCATGGGAAGAAAGCGGATTAACCGAGGGGCAGGCCGCGCGTCACCCTCGGGCGGGTGGAGTCGAGCCGTTGAAAGCGGGCAAAGACCTCCTTCGCCTGGAGCAGCTTAAGATCGCCCACGGGCGCCTGCACGACGTGATTGGTTGGAGCGGTGAGTGGATACGGGCCGAAGCGGCGCGGGTCGGTCGGGCCGAAGATGCCGAGCGTGCGCACGCCGAGCGCGGCAGCGAGATGCATCGGGCCGCTGTCGTTGGAGATGACCCAGTCGGCGCGCTGAATGAGCGCGGGCAGCGAGACGAGGCTGGTGTTGCCCGTGAGATTCAGAAACTGCGCCGGCGAAAAGGCGTCCTTGTCCGGCACATAGTTGTTTCCAGCCCACACCACCTTGCGGCCGGTGCCGTCGCGGATGAGCATTTCCGTGAGCTCCTTGAAGCCGACCCAACGCTTCTCTGGCCGGCGGCTGTCGGGAAACATGACGATGGGTTTGGTGCCGCCACGGCCGTCGACAAAGCTCAGATTCAGGTTTTCCGGCGTGCGAAAGCGCAGCATCCCGCGCAATTCCGGCTGAGCGTCGAGGATCGGGCAGAATTGCAGCAGGATTTCGATCGCATGCGCATGCCGGCCGCCGGGCGGCAGCGGCGCGAGCTGCTTGTAAAAAATCCACGCGCCTTCGCGCGCATCGCTGCGGCCGACCTTTTTATCGGCGCGCACCCTCGACATCATCAGCCCGGTGCGCAGCAGGCCCTGCAGGTCAAACGCATAGTCGAATTTCGTCGCCCGGATCTCGCGCATGAGTTCGCGAAAACCGCTTAGCCCCTCATCCCGTCGGAAAACAAACGTTTGCTCCACCGTCTCGCAGGCGCGCACCAGCGGGGCGAAAATATCGCGCACGACCCACGAAACCCGCAGGTCGGGCCGCTGCGCCTTCAGCGAAGCGACCACCTGCAGGCCGTGAACAATGTCGCCAAGCGACGACGGTTTGATGATAAGCAACTGGGTCATACGGGCGCACGCGGTTGCAGAATCTGCTTTCCGCCGCCGAAGCACATCGTTTGATGAAGTTTGGCCTGCGAACGCAAATGTTTATCCAGCATCCGTGCTTAAATTTTTCCTGAAAACCCTGGGCTGGCTGCTCGCGCATGCACCTGAGCCGTTGCTGTGCGGACTTTCCATGGCGCTGGGCGACGCGATCTTCCTCGGTTCGCCGCGCCGGCGGCGCATCGTGCTCAGCAATCTCGACCACGCCTTCCCCGAACGCGGCCCAGCCTGGGCGTGGCATATCGGGCGCCAAAGCTGCCGGCGGCTGGTCGAGACGGCGCTGCTTTCCCTCGCCTCGCCGTTCTTGAGCGAGCCCCGGATGAAACGAATCGTGCGTCTTTCGCCGGATCTCGAGGCTTGGCTGCGCGACTACGCCGCCCGGCCCCGGCCGACGATTTTCGGCACGGTGCACTGCGCACTTTGGGAGACCCAGACCTGGCTTGGCCTGCTCTGCGCACCCGTGCCACTGCCCGAGTTCGGCATCATTTTCCGCCCAATGGATAATCCGGCGGCCGATGCCTTCATCAAGGCCACGCGCGAACGCCATGGCATGCGCCTGCTTTCACGCAAGGAGGGCTTTGCCGAGGCTCTGAAAATCCTGCGGCGGCGCGGCTGCATCGGCCTGCTCTTCGACCAGAACGCCGGCCTGCATGGCGCGCTCACCACTCTCTTCGGCCGCGTCTGCTCGACCACCGAACTCCCGGGGCTGCTTGCGGAAAAATTCTCCGCCGACGTCCGCACTTCTCATCCGCGGCGCACCGGCTTCTGGCGCGTGGAGCTGGCTAGCGACAGCATCGCCCACGATGGCACGACCGCGGGCGTGACCTTCGCGCTGAACCGCTGGCTCGAGTCGGCGCTCACCCAGGACGAGTCGCTTTGCGCCTCCTGGCTTTGGTCGCACGACCGCTGGCGGCATCAGGACATTCCGGCCCGGCGCTTCCGGCTGGAATCGAAACGCAACCTGCTCGCCGCCGACCTCGCGGCACGCGGACTCGACACGCTGCCGCGGCGTACGCGTCTCTTTGTGCGGCTGCCCAACTGGCTCGGCGATGTGGTCATGGCCCTGCCGCTGCTGCGGGCCTTGCGAACCTCGAGGCCCGACGCAGAGCTGACTCTCGTCGGCCGGGCGGCTTTCGCTCCGCTGGTCGAAAAATTCGGCGTGGCCGACCATTTTGAGCCGCTGCCAACCCGGGGCGTCGGCTACTTCACCCATTTCTGGCGGCTGCGTACGCGCTACCCGGATGCCTTTCTATTGCTCACCAATTCGGCGCGCGGCGACATCGAGTCCTGGCTCACGCGCTGCCCGCAGCGCTTCGGCCTCGTGCGCCCGGGCAAGCCGCGCCCGCTGCTCACGCACGGCTGGCGGATGCCGGCGGATTTCGACGAAAAACAAAACCACCAGCTTGCCCTCTGGGAAAATTTCCTGCGCGCCTTCGGCCTCAACCAGCCTCCCGATCGGCAACCGGCAAATCTCAAGCCCCAAACCCCCGGCTCCCAACCGATCGGCCTGATTGTCGGTTCGGAAAACACGCCCGAAAAACGCTGGCCGGTTGCGCACTGGCGCACGCTCATCAACGCGCTGCCCGGGACGCGCTTCGTGGTTTTCGGCACAGCGGGCGATGTATCCATCGGCACCGCGGTGGCGGACGGTTTCGGCACCCGCATCGAAAATCTGGCCGGTCGCACCGACCTGCCCGCCTTTGCCCAACGGCTTGCCGCGTGCGATCTGCTCGTGACCAACGACACCGGCGGCATGCACCTGGCCAACGCCCTCGGCGTGCCGCTCATCGCCCTCTTCGGGCCGACCAATCCCGTGCGCACAGGCCCCGTGTTTGCTGCGCCGTTCCGGATTTTGCAGCCACCCGGCTGCCCGGCGGCCGGCGGCGGCGCGCTCGCCGACCTCCCGCCCGAGACGGTCATCGCCGCGGTCAGGAATTTTCGGCCGGCCGTGCCTTCGCGAGTTTAGCATTGCCGCGATCAAAGCACCATCGCTTACGTTGCCGCGCATGCCGTTGCTCGCCGTCCAGGACCTCCGCACTTATTTCCATACGCGCAACGGCATCTATCGCGCGGTGGATGGCGTGAGCTTCAGCCTCGAGCGCGGGGAGACGCTTGGCATCGTGGGCGAATCCGGTTCGGGCAAGTCGGTCACGGGGTATTCGCTCATGGGCCTCGTCCCGCAGCCGCCGGGCCGCATCGAGAGCGGCCGCGCCCTATTTGACGGCGTTGATCTGCTCCATTGCATGCCGCGCGAATCGCGCGCCATCCGCGGCAAACGCATCGCCATGATCTTCCAGGATCCGATGACGTCGCTCAACCCCTACCTGCGCATCTCCGCGCAGCTCATCGAGCCGCTGCTGATCCACGAAAAAATCTCCAAAAGCGACGCCCTCAAACGCGCGCAGGCCATGCTTGAAGCCGTCGGCATCAACGACGCCGCCCGCCGCATCCACCATTACCCGCACGAATTTTCGGGTGGCATGCGCCAGCGCGTGATGATCGCCATGGCGCTCATCACCCGGCCCGAACTGCTCATCGCCGACGAGCCCACCACCGCGCTCGATGTCACCGTCGAGGCGCAGATTCTCGAGCTCATCAAAAAATTCCAGCGCGAGTCCGGCATGGCCGTGATCTTCATTTCGCACAACCTCAGCGTGGTCTCCGGCCTGTGCGACCGCGTGCAGGTCATGTATGCCGGCCGCATCGTCGAGACCGCCGACGTGCGCACGATGTTCTACCAGCCGAAGCACCCCTACACCCGCGCATTGCAGCGCTCCATCCCCGCCCTGCAGCAAAAGGGCGCGGAACTTTTCACCATTCCCGGCCTGCCGCCTGATGTGTCGAAACTCATCGCCGGCTGCGCCTTCGCGCCACGCTGCGAATTCGCTGTTGCCCGCTGCCGGACCGATGAGCCCGCCCTCGCCGACTTCAAGCCCGGCCATGCCCAGGCCTGCCTCCGCGTGCAGGCGGGAGAGATTTAAATCCACCATGTCCGAACCCATTCTTGAGCTTCGCGACGTCAAAACCTACTTTCCGGTTTATCGCGGCTTCGTCTTGAAACGGCCGGCCGGCGCGGTGAAGGCCGTGGACGGCGTCACGCTCAGCCTGCGGCGCGGCGAGGTGCTCGGTCTCGTCGGCGAATCCGGCTGCGGCAAATCCACGCTTGCGCGCACGATTCTACAGCTTGTCCCGACGACCGAGGGCGCCGTCCTGCTCGGCGGCAAAAACCTCACCGCCGCCTCCGCCGCCGAAATCAAGGCCGCGCGCCGCGACCTGCAGATGGTGTTCCAGGATCCCTACGCCTCGCTCAACCCGCGCATGAACGTCTTCGCGGCGCTGGCGGAGCCGCTTCTTGTCCACCGCGTCTGTCCGCCCGCGGAAGTGCCCGCGCGCATCGCGGAACTCATGAAACAGGTCGGCCTCGATCCGCGCTTCATGCAGAAGTACCCGCACGAGTTCAGCGGCGGACAGCGCCAGCGCATCGCCATCGCCCGCGCTCTCGCGCTCCAGCCAAAGGTCATCGTGGCCGACGAGCCCGTGTCCGCCCTCGATGTGTCCATCCAGGCGCAGATTTTGAATCTCCTCGCGCGGCTTGTGCGCGAGATGAACCTCTCGCTCATCTTCATCGCCCACGACCTTTCCGTGGTGAAGCACATCGCCGATCGTGTCGCCGTGATGTATCTGGGCAAAATCGTCGAGCTCGGCCCGGCCGCAGACGTGATTGAACGCCCCAGCCATCCCTATACGCGGGCCCTGATCAGCGCCATCCCCACGCCCGACCCCGATGTCGAGCGCGCCCGCCAGCGGATCATCCTGCCCGGCGATCCACCCTCGCCCCTCAATCCACCCGCCGGCTGCGCCTTCCATCCGCGCTGCCCCTACGCGCAGGAAAAATGCAAGGCCGCGATCCCGCCGCTCGTTCCCGCCAATGGCACGCGCGAAGTCGCCTGCGTACGGATCGGGGAAATTTGAATCAATGCAACCACTTCACCTGCCGCAGCGCCTCATAGCAGGCGATGCCGGCGGCGGTGCTGAGGTTGAGCGAGCGAAGATCAGGATTGGCGTGCGGGATGGTTACGCGCGAGCCATGGAGCGCTTCGTGCAGCCAGGCCGGTGCGCCCTCCCCTTCGTTGCCAAAGACAAGCCCGTCTTCGTCGAGGAATTTTGCCGCCCAAAATGACTGGGCCGCCTTCGTGGTGAAAAGCCACAGTCGCTTCGGTGCGACCGGGCTGGCCCGGAACGCCGCCCAGTCCGTGTGTTCGTGGACGTCGAGGGATTTCCAGTAGTCCATGCCCGCGCGCTTGAGATGCCGGTCGGTGATCTTGAACCCGAGCGGATGAATCAGATGCAGGCGCGAGCGCGTGAGTGCGCACAAACGGCCGATATTGCCGGTATTTTGCGGGATTTGCGGCGCGACAAGCACAAGGTGCAACATGCGCCGCGAGTGTGGGTTTGCGCTTGTAACGTACAAGCCAGTAGCTAAGTTGCGCATAAAGCATGCCAGTGAATTTTACACTTTATTGAACTTCCATCGGCACTGCTCTCGCTGCAATAAGTTAATGCTTTTACCAGACCGTGTCCTCCAGTTCCAAAAAAGCGATTGTGATAGTCGATGACGAAACGTCCTACATCGACCTGCTGGCCCAGCTCATCGGCGACAACCTAGGTCGGCCGGTTTTTACTTTCGCGCGTCCGCTCGAGGCATTGGAAGCCCTCCCCCGCATTGATGTGGGCGTGATCGTGACCGATTTCTACATGCCTGAGCTGAATGGCTTCGAATTTGTCCTGCGGGCGAGCGCCATGGTGCCGGGCGTGCCGTTCATCCTCATCACCGGCCATGCGATCGACCTTACGGACGAGGAATTCACGCAGCTTCCCGCCTTGAAAAGCGTGATCCACAAACCGTTTGTCTGGCGCCGGCTCGCGATGGAGATACTCAAGCACTGGCCCGAATCGCATCCGCCGATCGCTCACGCCGATCTGCCCCTACTCTAGCTGCAAGCCGGCGTTGTCCGCCAGCAGCACGCGCGTCTCGGAAGAAATTTTTTCACGGCCGAAAGCCGCCTGCATGGCCGTCGCGACTGCCGGCGCCGCCGGCGACAGGCTCACGCACATCACGCTTGAGCCGCTTCCGCTCAGCCAGCCGGTGAGCGCACCCGCGGCGACACCTGCCTCGATGGCCACCCGGCCGCCCGGGATATGCGGAAGCCGGTAGGGTTCGTGGAAAAAATCCCGCACCGCCGGCCGCAGCTTTTCGTAATCGAGCGAGGCCAGCGCGGCCACAAGGAACACCGCGCTGTTCATGCTGCGCACGGCCTCGGAAAACGGCAGCGTTTCCGGCAGCATGCGGCGCGCCTCACCGGTCGGAATCTCGAACTTCGGCGAGGCCACCACAAAGGCCAGCTCGTCCGGCACGGCGAACTTCACCACCTCGACAAAATCAGCCATTGTCGGATCGCAGCGGGCAATCGTGAATCCGCCGAGCACAGCCGCGGCGGCATTGTCGGGATGACCCTCCAGCTTCGTTACCAGCCCGATCATCCTGCGCCGGCTGAGTTTGGTTCCCGCCAGCGCGTCGAGGCCGGCAATGACGCCCGCCAGGATGGTCGCGCTCGAGCCCAGCCCGCGCGCCGCCGGCACGCAGCCGGAAATGGAATAGGAAAAGCCGAATTTTTTCACACGCGTGGCCGAGAAAAAACTTTCCGCCGCCGTCCCGACCATGGCCTGCGCGCGCGCATCGGCCTTGGTGGCAGGCTGGACGCCATCACGGGCGGCATGGGTGATCATCACGCGGTTGTGGAGCTGCAGCGCAAGCCCAAGCGTGTCGAAACCAGCGCCGCAATTCGAGGTGCTCGCGGGCACGCGGACGGTGACGGTCTTGCGCGACGGACTCATCCCCGGCGCTGCTTGAGCGCTTTCTGCATGTCGCGGAGCTCGGTCTTTTTCTTGAGGTCCTCGCGCCGGTCGAAGGATTTTTTTCCGGTGCAGAGCGCCACCTCGACCTTCACGAGCGCCTCCTTGAAATACATGCGCAGCGGGATGAGCGTGCGGCCGCCGGCGTTGAGCGCCTGCGCGATCTTGCGAATCTGGTGGCGGTGCAGGAGCAGCTTGCGCGTGCGGCGGGCGTCGTGGTTGTTGAGATTGCCGAACTCGTAATGGTCGATGTGCGCGTTGACCAGCCAGAGCTCGCCGTTGACGACGCGGCCAAAGGCATCGTTGATCTGCGCCCGGCCGGCGCGGATGGACTTGACCTCGGTGCCGCGCAGCTGGAGGCCGGCCTCGAACTTTTCATCAACGAAGTAGTCGTGCAGCGCCTTGCTGTTGCGAATCTCCGTGTAACGGGCGGTGTCTTTTTTTTGCGCGGACATGGCGGTTCAACCGGGTGAGCCGGGTTGGGAACGCATCCGCCGCGCCACCGCGGCTCAGTTCTCTTCGGGCTCGAAGCTGATTTTGCCTTCGATGATTTCGCGCAGGGCGACGTCCTCGGGCAACAGTTTTTCCAGCGATTCCACGAGCGGACGGCTGCCGCGCCGGAGCTGCTTGACGCGGCGTGATACCACGCTGATCAGTATGTTCGGATCGGCGATAACCTTCTGGGCTTCCTTGATATAGTCGTCTCTCATGGCGGCTAGCATGGGTGAAAACCCGCAATGACGCCGTCCGCCGCCACACCCGTCAAGGTAATTTAATTTCCCGGCTTGCCGGGCTCCGCATCACCCGCACACGCTGGGACATGCTCATCGCCTGGACAACCGTGGCCGCGCGCGAGGAAGCGGAGCAGCTGGCCCGCACCGCCGTGGAACGGCGCCTCGCCGCCTGCGTGCAAATCGATGGCCCGATTGTCTCACATTGCATTTGGCAGGGCCGGGCCGAACGCACGGAGGAATTCCGCCTTAGTTTTAAGTTCCTGCCCGCCCAACAAGCTGCGCTGGAAGCCTGGCTCCTCTCCCATCATCCGTATGAGACGCCCGAATGGCTGGTTGTGCGGGCCGAGGGCGTAGGCGAAAAATACTTGTCATGGGCACTGGCGAACGCTACTTCCTTGCCTCTTTAACTCTTCACCATCGCAATTTTTACTCGTCATGTCACAACACAAAAGCCTGCAAGGCGTCAGCGGCATCGTCCAGAAACGCAACGTACTCAAGCGCTTCGAGCGCGTCGACTTGCTTAAAAAGCGCGGCCAATGGAAGGCTGGGGACCGCGTCCAGGGTCTGCGCAAGACCAAGCCCGACGTTTGAGCCATCTGCGCGCCTGAAACCTTTCGGCGGGTCCGAGCCATTCGGCCCGCCATTTTTGTTGCCCGATCCTATGCACGACAAGCTGATGGAACTCATCGCGTGGTATCGCCATACCCTCGAGACCGGCGGCTATCCGTTGATCGTCCTGCTGATGGCAATCGAAAGCTCCTTCGTGCCCCTGCCCAGCGAACTGGTGATTCCGTTCGCCGCCTATTACGCCCATGCCCACGGCCAGATGAGCCTCGCCGGCGTGGTGCTGGCCGGGGCAGTCGGCTCGTGGATCGGCGCGACCTTGATGTATTGGGCCTCGCGGCTGGCTGGCCGGCCGCTAGTGATGACTTACGGAAAGCTTTTTCTCGTTCCACCGGAAAAAGTGGAAAAAGCCGAGCGTTGGTCGGCGCAGTTCGGCAACTTCGGCATCTTTGCCTCGCGGTTTCTTCCCGTGGTGCGCCATCTGATCGGCATTCCTGCAGGCATCGTGCGTCTCAACTACCTTACCTACTCCCTTTACACGCTCCTTGGCTCGGCCATCTGGTGCGCCGTGCTGGCATGGGTGGGCGTCCAGGCTGGCCAGGACGAAGCGCTGATGAAGGGCGAGCTTCATCACATGCTGCTCTGGATCTTCGGCGCGCTGGCCGTGCTTGGCGCCATCTATTATTTCTTCGTCCACCGCCACATGCAGGCGGAGCGGAAATAACGCAGCCGATCCAGCGAAGGCTGGTGCGAGCGCCGGGAGTCGAACCCGGATCAAAGGCTTCGGAGGCCTCCACACTATCCATTGTGCTACGCCCGCGTACCCTGCCAGTTGATGCGTTTCAGCTGCGGAAACTCAAGGCAAATTCGGATCGCCTAAATGTGAATCGCTTCGCCCAGTGAGGCCGCGGCGGCCTCCATCACGGCCTCGCTCAGTGTCGGATGCGCGTGGATGGTCTGGTGAATTTCCTCCGACGTCGCCTCAAGCTCGATGGCTAGGCCGTATTCGGCGATAAGCTCGGTGGCCTCGCTGCCGATGATGTGTGCGCCGTAAATCTCGCCGGTCTTGGCGTCGGTGATCATCTTCACAAAGCCTTCGCTTTCCGCCGATGCCACGGCCTTGCCGGAGGCGGCAAACGGAAACTTGCCGATCTTCAACTCGAGTCCTTTTTCCCGCGCAGCTTTTTCGGTCAGGCCGATACTCGCGACCTGCGGCTGGCAATAAGTGCAGCCGGGGAAGATATTCACACGCTTCGGCTTGCCGTGCCCGAACATGCCGTTGACGGCACTGACCGCCTCGTAATGCGCCACGTGCGCGAGCCAGGGCGGCCCGATGATGTCACCGGCGGCGTAGATGCCCGGCGCGCTCGACTGGTAATCGTCGCCGACCTTCACGTAGTTGCGATCGAGCTCGAGCTTCACGCTGGACGCCAGCGCCCCTTCAAGATTGGCCACGACACCGATGGCTGAAAGCAGCACCTCGGCCTCGACCTCGGTCTTCTTGTCGCCCGCGATGAGATCGACCTTCACCGAATCTTTGCCGACGCGAACGTTGTCCACCTTCGTGCCAACGTGCAGGGCGATGCCCTGCTTCTCGAACGAGCGGTGCAGCAGCTTCGACACTTCCTCGTCCTCCTGCGGCAGAATCTGCGGCAGCATTTCCACCAGCGTCACTTTCGAGCCGAATGAATTGTAGAAATAGGCGAACTCAACGCCGATCGCGCCGGCGCCGACGATGACGACGGACTTCGGCAGCGTCTTGCTCGCCAGCGCCTCGCGCGAGGTCATCACGCGCACGCCGTCGAGCTCGATGCCCGGCAGGCGGCGCATTTTGCAGCCCGTGGCAAGGAGGATGTTTTTCGTTTTGAAAAACTTCCCCTTTTGCGGGCCCTCGGTTACCGAGACCATGCCCGGCACATTCACCTGGCCGCGTCCGACGATGTACTCGACCTTGTTTTTCTTGAACAAAAACTCGACGCCCTTCGCCATCTGGTCGGAGACGCTGCGCGAGCGCTCCATCACCTTGGCGATGTCAAAGGTCACGTCCTTGGCCGCAAGACCGTAGACCTCGGCCTTCTTCATCTTCTGGTACAGCTCCGCGCTTTTCAGCAGCGCCTTCGTCGGGATGCAGCCCCAGTTCAGGCACGTGCCGCCCGCGCGCTCGGTTTCGATGCACGCGACTTTCTTGCCGAGTTGTCCGGCGCGGATGGCGCCTGCGTAGCCCGCGGGCCCGCCGCCGATGACAATGAGATCGTAGTCGTTGGTTTCAGCCATGGGAAAACAGGTGGTGGGATTTTCTCAAATGTCGATGACATCATCACGTTTCACCGGCGGCCGCGGTCGCGGCGGACCGGCGGACCGGGCCAGCACGCGATTCATGACCAGGTTCGTGATGCTTACGATCAACGCCCCGCCCAGCGCCGACCAGAAGCTCGCCACATGGAACCCATCCACGATGCGTCCGACAAAAAGAAACAACAAGGCATTGATCACGATCACGCCCAGCCCTAGCGTCAGCACGATGAATGGCAGCGTGAACAGCACCAGCAACGGCTTCAGGATGGCATTGAAAAAACTCAGCAGGAGCACCACGGCGATGAGCGTCGCGCCACCGGCATAGCTGATGCCGGGCACGATATGCGCCGCCAGCGCCACTCCCAGCGCCAGCACCACCCAGCGCACCAGCAGGTTGATCAAAGGATGATTCATTTCACGAACCGCCAATTTCCCTCCCGCCACGCCGCCGAGCAATGAAAATCCTCATCGTGCAAGACCATCTGCGCAGCGGCGGGACCGAGCGCCAGTCCATCCTGCTCACCCGCGCCTTCGCCGCCGCCGGCCACGAGGCCACGCTGCTCACCTTCCGTCCCGGCGGCGCGCTTGCCCCCACGCTCGACAGTGTCCGGCACCGCGCACTCCAGCCCGTCGACCTGCACCTTGACTGGTTCGCGCCCGGCCTCGCCCACGCGGTTCGCACCGCCGCACCCGACATCGTGCTCTGCATGGGCCGCATGGCCAACTGCCACGCGGGCGGCCTCCAGAAAAAATCCCCCGCTCTGGCTGTCATCGCCACCATGCGCACAGGTAAACCCCTGCCCCGACTTTTCCGCCGCTCGCTTCAGCAGGTCCGCCACATCATCGCCAACAGCCATGATGCCGCAGCCGTGCTCGCTTCACAGCACGACGTCGCCCCGGCGAAAATCACGGTCATCCATAATTCCCTGGTTTTTTCGCCGACCGGCCCGCCCGACCATAAAACCGGCCTGCGCGCGCAACTCGGCGCCACCGACGCGACCCTTGTCCTGCTCGATGTCGCCATGTTCCGGCCGGAGAAAAACCAGCGCGAGCTGATCGAAATCGCCGCCCAGCTTCCGGCCGGCCTCGACTGGCAGCTCTGGCTGGCCGGCGACGGTCCCGAGCGCGCCGCCTGCGAACGCCTTACCGCGAAAAAAAACCTCAGCCAGCAGGTGAAATTCCTCGGCTTTCGCGCCGACCCGGCGCCGCTTTATTCCGCCGCCGACCTTGCCGTGCACACCTCGCTCCGGGAATCGCTGCCGAATTTTCTCATCGAGGCGCATGCCCATGGCCTGGCCTCGGTGGCCTATGATGTCGGCGGTGTGCGCGAGACCGGCGCCATCGCAGTGCCGGCGCGCGACCAGGCCGCTTTTCTCGCACGCTTGCAGCCGTTGCTGACCGATCCTGCGCTTCGCGCCCGCACCGCCGCGGCCGCCCAGACCCATGCGCACTCCCACTTTGTGCCCGAGCAGCAGGCCCACGCCTATCTCGACCTTTTCGCCAGGCTCCTCCAAGCTCCCGCCCCGGCATGACCAACAAGCAACGCCTCGACCTCATCGAGCACTACATCCGCGAGCACAAGTACGCCGACCTCCATACGCTCGCGGCCCGCTTCACCACGTCGCTCTCCACGGTGCGCCGGGCGCTGGACGAACTGGAGACGCGCGGGGTGCTCCGCCGCCACCACGGCGGAGCGTCGCTCGTGGAAACCGATGAAGTGGCCAAGGAATACGACTTCATTGCGCGCGACCAGCGCCAGACCGACGAAAAATTCACGATTGCCCGCACCATCGCCGACCAGGTGGAACCCGGCATGACTGTCATCCTCGACGGCGGCACCTCCACTTATGCCGTCGCCCGCCTGCTCGCGGCCAAGCGCCTGCAGGTCATCACCAACTCACTCCCGATCGCCGGCCTGTTCAGCGAAATCGGCTCACTCGAAACCATCGTCACCGGTGGCGGTGTGCACAGCCGTCTCGGCGTGCTCGTCGGCCCGCAATGCGAGCAGACACTCGCGCAAATCCACGCCGATATCGCCATCCTCGGCGGCGCCGGCATCACCGAGGAAGGCGTCTGGAACCACAACGCCCTCATCGTCGCCGCCCAGCGCAAGATGATCGCCGCGGCCGAGCGCACGCTTTTCGCCCTCGACCGCTCCAAGTTCGGCCGCAAGGCGCTCAGCCTCACCGCGCCCTTCTCCGCCCGCTTCACCATCGTCACCGACACGCCGCCGGCATCCGCGATCAGGCGTGCCATCGAGACAGCCGGGGCCAAACTGCTGCTCGCGGACAAGAAGACGCCCCGCAGTTGAGTTTTTGCGCGCACTGCGCTTTGTGAGCGCGTGGCCAAAACCCGCTCCGCTTCTCCTGAGTGCATCCGCCTGCGCGGCGTCCGCCAGAACAACCTCAAGGGCTTCGACCTCGATCTGCCGCTCGGCCGGTACATTGCCGTCACCGGCCTGAGCGGCGCGGGCAAAAGCTCCCTCGTTTTCGACACGCTCCACGCCGAGGGCCAGCGGCGCTACGTCGAGACCTTCAGCGCCTACACGCGGCAGTTTCTCGACCTGCTCGACAAGCCCAAGGTCGACTCCATCGAGAACATCCGCCCGTCCATCGCCATCGAGCAGACCAACACGGTCAAGACCTCGCGGTCGACCGTTGGCACGATGACGGAGCTCACTGATTTTTTCAAAGTCTGGTTCAGTCATGTGGCCGAATGCTTCGATCCTGCAACCGGCGAAAAAGTCGAGGACGACAATCCCCAGACCATCTGGACCAAGGCCAGTGCTCTCTCGACCGGATCAACCGTCATCATCGGCTTCGAAATCAAGAAGCCTCAGAACCTCACCTGGCCGGAAATTCTCAAAAACCTCAAAACACAGAGCTATGTCCGCGTGCTCGTGCCCGCTGCCGGCACGCTCGCCGCGCACCGGGTGGACGATTTGCTGGCCGATGCCAAATCGCTGAAAAACGCCGGTCATCTCTTTGTTGCGCAGGATCGCATCGCGCTCATCCCGGAAAACAAGGGTCGTTTTCTCGAAGCTGTGGAAGCCGCGCTCCACTTTGGCCAGGGCCAGGTGCACCTCTTCGCCGCCGACCCGCTGGCAGAAACCGGGCATTTTTCGCGCGGACTGCATTCGCCCAGGACCGGCCGCACTTTCCGCGCCGCCACGCCCGCCCTGTTTTCCTTCAATTCGCCGCTCGGCGCCTGCCCCAAGTGCCGCGGCTTCGGGCGCATCATCGAAATCGACTACCGCCTCGCCATTCCCGACCAATCGCTGTCCATCGACGACGGCGCCATCAAGGCGTGGGAAGGCGACGTTTACAGCGAGTCCAAGCGCGACCTGCGGGTTTTCGCAAAGAAGAAGAAAATCCCGACCAATATTCCTTTCGCCGAACTGACGCCGGAACAGAAAGCCTACGTCATCGACGGCGAACCCGGCTACGGCGAGGGCAACAAGACCTGGCCGCGCGCCTGGTATGGCCTGAAAGGCTTTTTTCGCTGGCTGGAAAAAAGCACTTACAAGATGCACGTGCGCGTCTTCCTCTCGCGCTATCGCAGTTACAATCCCTGCCCCGATTGCGGCGGCGCGCGGCTGCAGCCCGAGGCCCTCTGCTGGAAGTGGCGCGGCCGCACGCTGCCGGAACTCTACGCGCAGCCCGTCAGCGAACTGCTCGCGTGGCTGACCCGGCCGGAAGCAAAGCCAAAAACCTCCGACCGCTCCGCCACCCTCGCCTTCGATTCCATTCTCACCCGCTTGCGTTATCTCGAGCAAGTCGGCCTCGCCTACCTCACGCTCGACCGCGCCTCGCGCACACTCAGCGGCGGCGAGGTCCAGCGCGTCAACCTCACCAGCTGCCTCGGCACCTCGCTGGTGGACACGCTCTTCGTCCTCGACGAGCCGAGTGTGGGCCTGCATTCGCGCGACATCGACCGGCTTATCGCGATCATCCGTTCGCTCACCTCGGCCGGCAACACCGTGGTCGTGGTCGAGCACGACGAGGCGATGATCCGCGCCGCCGATCACGTCATCGAAATCGGCCCCGAACCCGGCGGCCGCGGCGGGCAGGTCATGTTTCAAGGCTCCGTCGCCAACCTGCTCACCGCGACGCAAAGCATCACCGGCGCATATTTCTCGGGCCGCGAAACCATCGACGCGCCCGCGCTGCGCCGGCCGGTTTCAGCGAAAAGCCCTGCGCTGCACGTGGTCCATGCCATCAAGCACAACCTTAAAAACCTTTCCTTCCGCCTGCCGCTCCAGCGCTTCGTCTGCCTTAGCGGCGTGAGCGGCTCGGGCAAGTCCACGCTGCTCGACAACGTCATCCATCAAGGGCTGCTTACCCAACGCCACCAGCTCACCGAGGATCCCGCCATCATCGAGAAAATCGAGAGCGACCTGCCGTTTTCGGAAATCGTCCTGGTCGACCAGTCGCCGCTTTCGCGCACTCCGCGCTCCAATCCCGCCCTCTACACCGGGGCCTGGGAGCTCATCCGCGAACTTTTTTCCGCCACGCCCGAGGCCCAGGCCGCCGGTTTCAGCCCGTCGAGTTTCTCCTTCAACAGCGGCGACGGCCGCTGCGACCATTGCCACGGCCTCGGCTGCGAACGTGTCGAGATGCAGTTTCTTTCCGATGTCTTCGTGCCCTGCCCTGTCTGCGAAGGCCGTCGCTTCAAGCCGGAAGTGCTGGCCGTCACCTGGAACGGAAAATCCATCTCCGATCTGCTGGCCACCAGCGTCGGCGATGCGCTGCCGCTTTTTGCCGGCGAGCCGGAAATCCAGCAACGCCTCGCCGCGCTCGGACAGGTCGGGCTTGGCTATCTCACGCTCGGCCAGCCGCTCAACACCCTCAGCGGCGGCGAATCGCAGCGCTTGAAACTCATCCGCTATCTCGGCGCCCATGCGACTGAAAATACGTCTGACTCGAAATCCGGCGCCCTCCTCCTCCTCGACGAACCGACCACCGGGCTGCACCGCCACGACGTGAAGCGACTGCTCGCCGTGCTGCAGGCGCTCGTCGGACGCGGCCACAGCGTTGTCGTAATAGAGCACAATCTCGATGTGCTAAAGTCTGCCGACTGGATCCTCGAAATCGGCCCCGCAGCCGGTGCGGACGGAGGCCGCATCGTCGCCGAAGGCACGCCCGAGAATCTCGCCGCCGCCGACACCGCCACATCCTCTTTCCTCCGCACGGTGCTGGATGTGCGTCAACCAGTGGCTGGCAAATTACTCATACTGAACGCCGCGGAAGACGCAGCGCCCTACGGGACCGGCCATGAATCAAAAACCACCGGCGGTGAGCTTTCCATCGTCGGCGCCCGCGAAAACAACCTGCAGAATCTTTCGCTCACGATTCCGCACCGCCAGCTCAACGTCGTGACCGGCGTATCCGGCTCCGGCAAATCCACGCTCGCCTTCGACATTGTCTTCGCGGAGGGCCAGCGCCGTTTCATGGAATCGATGTCACCCTATGCACGGCAGTTCGTCGAACAGCTCCCGCGTCCCGCCATCGACCGCCTCACCGGCATTCCTCCCACCGTGGCCATCGAGCAACGCATCACGCGCGGCTCGCGCAAGTCCACCGTCGCCACCATCACCGAGGTCGCGCAATACCTGCGCCTGCTCTACGCGCGTCTCGGCGTTCAGCACCATCCGGACACGGACCGGCCGGTGCAGCCGCTTTCGCCTGGCCAGCTCAAAAAACTCCTCGCGCGCGTCCTCGCCTCGGCCAAGGCGAAAAAAGCGAAGCATCTCTACCTTTGCGCCCCGCTCATCCGCAGCCGCAAAGGCCACCACCAGCCCATCGCCACCTGGATCGCGAAGCAGGGTTACGAGCTCATGCGCGCCGACGGCCGGCTGCTGCGCGTCAATGCCTTTCAAAAACTCGACCGCTACAAGGAACACGACATCGAGGTCGTTATCGCCGACCTGAAAAACCCACGGATCGGCGAAAACGCCGCGCTTGAATCAGCCCTCCGTCTTGGCAAGGGCGCCTGCTTCCTCCTCACGCCAAAAAACGAAGTCCTCTCCTGGTTTTCCACCACGCGCACTGACGTCGAGACCGGTGAATCCTTTCCCGAACTCGACCCGAAGCACTTTTCCTTCAACTCGCCCAAGGGCTGGTGCCCGGCCTGCCGCGGACACGGCCGAATTTTTCCATGGATGCTCGAACCCGATGACGAGGAGGACGACGATCCGCTCGCACGTCTGCGCGCCTTTGGCGTCGATTCCGCCGAGGACATTGCCGATGAAGGCCGGCCCTGTCCGGAATGCAATGGCGAACGCCTCAACCGCACCGCGCGCGCCGTGAAGCTTCATTTTCTCGGCCGGCATCCGCCGCTTTCGCTGCCCGCGCTGCTGCGTGGCATCCCCGCTGAACTTCTCACCAATCTGCGCAGGCTCGACCTCGACGCGCGCGGCCGCCTCATCACACAGGACATCGTCCCTCAAATCGAGGAACGACTGCGCTTTCTCGACCACGTGGGCCTCCGCTATCTCGCGCTCGACCGGCCGACCGAAACCCTGTCCGGCGGCGAAGCCCAGCGCATCCGTCTCGCCGCGCAGCTCGGCACCAACCTCGCCGGAGTGCTCTACGTGCTCGACGAGCCCAGCATCGGCCTGCATGCGCGCGACAACGACCGCCTGATCGGCACGCTGGAATCGCTCCGCGACAAGGGCAACACGCTCCTTGTCGTCGAACACGACGACGAACTCATGCAGCGCGCCGACCGCATCATCGATCTCGGCCCGGGCGCCGGCATCCATGGCGGCCGGCTCCTGGCCAACGATACGCCGGCCAACGTCAAAAAGATACCCTCCTCGCTCACCGGCCTCTACCTTGAGCGCGGCATTCCGCACCCGACGCGCGGCACCTATCGCGAAATCGCCACGGACAAATCCGGCTGGCTCACGCTCACCGACGCACGCTTTCGCAACCTGAAGGGCTTCGACCTGCATCTGCCGCCCGGCCGGCTGGTCATGGTCGCAGGCCCGAGCGGCGCGGGCAAATCCACCCTGTTTCGCGACCTGCTTCATCCGGCCGTCGCCCACGCCATCAAGGGCAAAAAAACAAAACTCACCGGCCGGGAATTCGTGAAAGCCGCCGGCTTCGCCATTGACGAATTTTCGTCAGCGGTCTCAAGCCGCGCATCCCTGCCCTTTGCCGAACTGCGCGGCGCGAATGTCTTTCGTTCCGTCATCGAGGTCGACCAATCACCGATCGGCAAGACGCCGCGCTCCACGCCCGCCACCTATCTCGGCATCTTCGACCTCATCCGGCAGTTCTTCGCATCGCTGCCCGAGGCGAAGATGCGCGGCTACACCGCCTCGCGCTTTTCCTTCAACACCACCGGCGGCCGGTGCGAGACCTGCCAGGGCGCGGGCCGCATCAAGTTCGAGATGGCCTTCATGCCCGACACGTTTCTCCCCTGCGATGCCTGCGGCGGCCTGCGCTACGGTCCGGAGCTTGCCGATATCACCTGGAAAGACCGGAGCATCGGCCAGGTGCTCCAGCTCACGTTCGAGGAGGCGGCGCAATTTTTCGATTTCCATTCACAACTTGGCGCGATCTGCCGCCTGATGGTCGATTGCGGCCTCGGCTATCTTACGCTCGGCCAGAGTTCGCCCACGCTCAGCGGTGGCGAGGCGCAGCGGCTCAAGCTTGTCACCGAACTCGCACGCGGCCTGCAAAGTTTCACCGAGCGCACCCGGGGCATCCAGCCGCGCAACCTCTATCTGCTGGAGGAGCCGACCATCGGCCTGCACCTGAGCGATTGTGAAAAACTCATCCGCGTGCTGCACTCGCTCGTCGACCAGGGCCACACCGTCGTCGTCATCGAGCACCATCTCGACCTGCTGGCCGAAGCCGACTGGATCATCGAACTCGGCCCGGATGGCGGTCCGGACGGGGGCGAGTTGATTTACGAAGGTCCGCTCGCCGGCCTGCTCAAAAGCAAACACAGCCCGACGGCACCCTATCTTCGCACCCGGTTGAAAAAGCAAAAAGCGCCGGCCAAAGCCGCGCCTCAGCTGGCCGCGGCGACGGCCTGATCGTGCAAGGCCACCGCCTCCTGCACAATTTGCACGAGCTCGTTCATCGCCACCGGTTTGACCAGATAACGAAAGAGCGCCGCCTCGTTGACGCTGCGGAGCAGCATTTCCGGCTTCATGTAACCCGTCACCAGGATGCGCTGCATGTGCGGGTAGTCCTCCCGGGCGCGCACCAAAAATCCCATCCCGTTGCCACCCGGCATGATATGATCGGCCACCACGACCTTGAAGGGGGTCCGATGCAGAAGAAACTCTGCATCACGTGCCGATGTTGCTGTGGTCACATCGAAATACGGCTCAAGGGTCGCAGCATAGACGCCCAAAAGCGCCACCTCATCATCCACGATGAGCACGGATGGCTTGCCCGCCGGTTTTTCGGGGGAATTAGTTGCGGCCATGATTCCAGCCTGTGCACTCAGGCCGGCTTGGCAAACCGAAAGCCACGGTACGTAAATTACCTGCATTTACTTTATAGCCGCATTTCTCTTTGCAGTCGCAAAACAAGCTGCTTTGATCTCGGCAAAGCATGGAATCGCTCGATCTGCAGGCCGCCCTGCGCGCAGGTTCGCTCGCCGATTTCCCGCGTGATGCACTCACGCGCGAAGTGCTTCTATCGCCCAACGCGGCGGGCACCACCGCCCTGCACGCCGTCGCCCGGGCCGGTTTCCTGCCCGACCTTCCGCCGGAGCTTATCAGGGAAGAAACTCTCACCGTCAAAAACGACGCCGGCTACACCCCCCTCCATCACGCCGCGCTCGGCGGCCATCTCGACCAGATCCCCGCGGCCCTGCTCACCACCCGCGCCCTGCTCTCACGCAGCAAGGTCGGCTACACCGTTTTTCATGTCGCCTCCGCTCATGGGTGCCTCGCGCAACTTCCCCCGGGGCTCCTGACCGCCGACATCGCCGCGCTCAAGACCGACCTCGGCAACACCCTTCTGCACGAGGCCGCCGAGTACGGTGCGATCAGCAAATTCCCCTCCTCGCTGATCACCCCCGAACTGCTTGCGGAAAAAAATCTCAGCGGTGAAACCGTCTTCCACGTCGCGGCGCTCAACGGCCACCTCGGCCAGTTTCCACCCTCGTTGTTGACTCTCGCACACCTCTTGGAAAAAACGGTCGCTGGCGACACCGTCCTTCACGCCGCCTCGCTGGGTGGCCACCTTGAGCAAATCCCGTCCGGATTCCTCACCCAGGAAAATCTCACCTTAGTCAGCAAATCAGGCTACACGGTCATCCACGCTGCGGCCGAGACCGGTCAGCTCCACAAAATCCCCCGCTATCAGCTTACCACCGTCCTCCTGCTTACCCGTAACGATCACGGCGACACCCCTCTACACGCCGCCGCCTACGAAGGGCACCTCGACCAGATTCCGACGCACATTCTTAACATCGAAAATCTCAGCGTGCGCAATTACGATGGCCTCACCCCGCTCCGGACCGCCACCGAGCGGGGCTTCCTCCACCAAATTCCCGAGACCGTGCGGCCCCAGCCCCCCGGCCCGCTGAAAAAATTCTTCCGGAAGCTCGGCAACACCCGCCTGTAGCCCAGAATGAGCCTGGCCGGACCGGCGCCGAGGCGCCATCGCGGCTGATGATGGCGGCATTTTCCGCTTTCCCTTGTGCGCCGGCTTGCTTCACTCGAGCCTCGCCATCTTTTCATGAACACCACCATCACCGCCCTCACCGCCCGCGAGATTCTTGATTCCCGCGGCAATCCGACCATCGAAGTCGACGTGCGCCTCGCCTCCGGCGCCTTCGGCCGCGCCGCCGTTCCCTCCGGCGCCTCGACCGGCGAACACGAAGCCCTCGAGCTACGCGATGGCGACAAGAACCGCTACCTCGGCAAGGGCGTGCAGAAGGCCGTGGCCAATGTGAAATCGAAGCTCGCTCCCGCGCTCATCGGTTTCGATGCGTGCGACCAGCTCGGCATCGACCGCGCCATGCTCAAGCTCGATGGCACCAAGACGAAGGCCAAGCTCGGCGCCAACGCCATCCTCGGCGTCTCTCTCGCCACCGCCAAGGCCGCCGCCGACGCGGTCGGCCAGCCGCTCTATAAATACCTCGGCGGCCCGAATGCGAAGGTCCTCCCCGTGCCCATGATGAACATCATGAACGGCGGGGCGCATTCCGACGCCCCCATCGACTTCCAGGAATTCATGATCATGCCCATCGGCGCGAATTCGTTCGCCCAGGCCCTCCGCATGGGCGCCGAGATTTTCCACGCGCTCAAGAAGGTCCTGAAGGAAAAAGGTCTCGCGACCGCCGTCGGCGACGAAGGCGGCTTCGCACCCAAACTCGCCAGCGCCACCGCCGCGCTCGACGTCATCGCCCTCGCCGTGAAAAACGCCGGCTACAAGCTCGGCAAGGACATCGCCCTCGCTCTCGACGTCGCCGCCTCCGAATTCTACGACAAGGAAAAGAAGCGCTACATCTTCAAAAAGTCCGACGGCCGCGTGCTCACCGGCGACCAGATGGTGGCGTTCTACAAGGACCTGACGAAGAAATACCCCATCATTTCCATCGAGGACGGCTGCGCCGAAAACGACTGGGAGACCTGGAAGAAGCTCACCGATGCGCTCGGCGACAAGATCCAGCTCGTCGGCGACGACCTCTTCGTCACCAACACCGAATTCCTCAAGCGCGGTATCGACACCGGCACAGCCAACTCGATTCTGGTCAAGGTCAACCAGATCGGTTCCCTCACCGAAACGCTCGACGCCATTGAGATGGCCAAGGAAGCCAGCTACACCGCCGTCATCTCGCACCGCTCCGGCGAAACCGAGGACGTGACCATCGCCGACATCGCCGTCGCCACCAACGCCGGCCAGATCAAGACCGGCTCGCTCTGCCGCACCGACCGCGTGGCAAAATACAACCAGCTCCTCCGCATCGAGGAGGAACTCGGCGCCAGCGCCATCTACGGCGGGAAGCTGTAAGCAAGTTTATAAACACCGCGCGGCTTCAGCCGCGCCTCTTCAAGGCCGGGCCGCAACGCCCGGCCTTTTCCATGTCTGTCGTAAACCATCAGCATGTTCCGCAAATGAAAAAGAGGCGAACCGGTCGGCCAGACCCAACACGGACCGGCCGGAGTCGTCAGGCTCATCGCGGACCCACCCGAGGGAACATCTGCAGCGTGATTAACTTAATCGACACCGGAGCCGAACAAACTTACGGAAACGGCATCATGAAAAAGGGCTATTGGGTGGTGGCGTACCGATCGATTTCGGATGAATCGGCCTTGAAGGCCTATGCGGCCCTGGCCGGGCCGGTGACGCAGTCCTTCGGTGGGCGCTATTTGGTCAGAGGCGGCAGCCAGATTCAGGCTTATGGAGCCGGTTTGGCGCTGCGGACGATCGTAGTCGAATTCGACAGCTATGACATCGCGCTGGCGGCTCACGCCAGCGACGCTTACCAAAAGGCGCTTCAAGTCCTCGGCTCCGGCGCGGAACGCGACTTCCGCATCGTTGAAGGCGTGTAGGTCGCGCCCTCTCCGCATTGTTGTTCAAGGCCGGACCGCACGTCCGGCCTTTTTCATTCATGTGAGGGAAACTGCCCAGCGAACCGGACTCCGTTTCTCCTGTCTATCCGGCGCCCACGCAGCCGGATCACGCGGTTCGCTTCGGCCACCACATGAGAATGTCTGATGCTGAAATCACCGCGTTCGCCACGGCGGTCAACACCGCCACGCACTACCTCGAATATGGCGCCGGTGGCAGCACCAAACTGGCCGCGAAGGTACCCACCTTATCCACCATCACTTCGGTCGAGTCGGATCCCGACTTCATCAATCATCACGTCAAAACGGATGCGGGCGTGCAAGCGGCAGTCCAATCCGGCCGGCTGCGTTTCCTCATCGCTGATCTTGGGCCAACCGAGGCCTGGGGCCATCCCAGCGACCGCCGCAAGGCACATCTCTGGCCCAACTATGCGCTCTGCCCCTACCTCCACGGCTATCAGCCGGACTTGATCCTGATCGACGGACGGTTCCGGGTGGCTTGCGGCCTGGCCGCGGCGCTGCAGGCGCCCGACGCCACCATCCTCGTCCACGATTATTCCATCCGGCCACGCTACAAAATCCTGGAGCGATTTCTCAAGATTGAGGAGCGGGTTGATACGCTGGTGCGCTGCCGGCGCCGGGAGAATATGGATGAAAATGCCGCGCGCCGCCTGCTCGGCGTTTATCTTTACTGCCCGTCCGATCTCAAAGGCAGGCTCAGGCAATATGCGTCGAAAATAAAACGGCGTCTGGCCGGCAGCCAGGCTCAAGCTGGGTAGGCACGGTCGTTTTTGCGCGCTTGTCCTCGCGCAGGTCATCTCCAACGCTGGGCTGACTTGAGAATGAACATCGAAGGCATCATCACCCTTCCCAGCAGTTATAGTGTGCGTGAGACGATTGACCGTCTGGTTTCCGGTGTAACCTCAAAGGGCCTGCTGGTCTTTGCCCGCATCGATCACGCAAAAAACGCCCGTGAGGCCGGACTGGAGCTGCCCCCCATGGAGCTGCTGATCTTCGGCCACGGCAAGGGAGGCACCCCTTTGATGCAGGCCCAGCCATTGTCCGGTCTCGATCTGCCGCTGCGCGCCCTCGCCTGGCAGGAAGCGGACGGCCAGGTCTGGCTCGGCTACAATTCCGCGGCATGGATCGCCAAACGCCATCAAATCGAGGCAAAAAGCGCTGCGGTGGCGGAGGCGCTGGACAAAGCCTTGGCCGCCCTGACCGTGGCGGCAACCGCCCGGGAATTGTCCGCTTGAAGGCAAAATCAATGAAGCCGAACCAGCCGGCAGAGCCAACGCGGACAATCCCTGCCGTCCACTGCGCCTGATCCTGCGCTTCGCGACTCTCTTCACGTCTGCAACTGTTCATCCACTCCAGCCCATATCCACATGAATATGATACCGCCGCAATTGCCGCTGACCAAAAGAAGAATAAAGAGCATCACGCCCCTCCAGTTGGGAAAGATGCTGGCCATCATTTACGGCGGAATGTCGCTGCTCTTCATTCCATTTTTCCTGCTCTTCGGCGTCATCGCCAGCATGGCGCCAAAAGTCCATGGCGGGCCTCCGCTCCCCGCGATCTTCGGTTTTGGGCTCGGTTTTGCCCTTCTCTTCCCGCTCATCTACGCCGCGATGGGGTTTGTCCTCGGGGTCATCGGGGCGTTCATCTACAACCTCGTGGCAAAGTGGATCGGTGGAATCGAAGTGGAAGTGGAATGAACCGGCCCTCAGGCGGCTTCATCATCATCAACGAAAAATTCGCGCAACACGGCCAGCATCTTTTCCTTCGGGCTGCTTTTCAGCAAAAACCCGGATGCACCGCGTTGCTGGCAGTCGATCACCGTTTCCTTGTCCTGCTGCGATGACACAATGATGACGACGGCTTCCGGATCAGTTGCGATGATCTGGCTCAGGGTTTCCACCCCGGTCTGCCCATGCATGTTCAAATCGAGCAGCACCAAGGCCGGCCGCCATTCGGCATACAGCGCGGCGCCGTCGACCCCGTTCGACGTTTCACGAATCTCGCCGGCGCCCGCCGCCTCGAGCAGCGTGTGCAAAAACAAGCGCACATGCGCCTCGTCATCGATAATCAAGGCGGACGGAAGTTCGGCCATGTCGGATGTTTTGCCCATTCACCGTCCAAATTCAAGCTTCGGGCGGCCCGCCGGCCGGACTTATTCCGCCTGCACAATATAGCCGCGCAAGTATTCGCTCTCCGGCATCGTCACCAGCACCGGATGATCCGGCGGCTGGTGGCAGAACTCGAGCACGCGCACCTTGCGCTTCGCGTCGGTCGCGGCCTCGGCGAGCACCGAGCGCAGTTCGGCGTCCTGCATGTGATGGGAGCAGGTGTAGGTCGCCAGCACGCCGCCCGGCGTGAGCCGCTGGAGCGCACGCAGGTTGATTTCCTTGTAGCCGCGCAATGCGCCGGCGAGGGCGCTCTTCGACTTCGCAAACGGCGGCGGGTCGAGAATGATCACGTCCCACCGCGGCTCCGCCTCGCGCGCCGGGTCGTTGAACCAGTCGAACACGTTGGCGACGGCGAACTCCGCCCGCAGGCCGTTCTGCCCGGCATTGCGCCTCGCCGCCGCAATGGCGTCTTCGGCACTGTCGAGGCCGAGTACCTGCACCGCGCCCGCACGCGCCGCGTGCAGGGCAAACGGCCCCTGGTTGCAGAAAGCATCGAGCACGCGTCTGCCCGCGCAGTATTTTGCCACCACCGCATGCTGCACCCGCTGGTCGAGATAGAACCCCGTCTTCTGGCCGCTCTGCAGATCAAGCCAGTAGTCGAATCCGTCAATGGAGACCCAGCGCGGCTCCCACGGCCGGCCCGAAAGCGTGCGCACTTCCAGCGGCAGGCCCTCAAGCCGGCGGATCGGCGCGTCATTGCGAAAAATGATCTCCGCCGGCTGCAGCAGCTCCGCCAGCAGGTCGCCCACGAGCGTCTCGCGTTTGGCCAGGGCCAGCGACTGCGTCTGCACCACCAGCGTGTCGCCAAACTGGTCCACCACCACGCCCGGTAAATCGTCCGATTCGCTCCAGACAAGTCGTTGAAAACGATTGGCTTGCCCTGAGCCCGACGAAGGGCCGCGTCTGGCGATTGCCCGTTCCAGAGCGCCGCGCAACCAGGCTGCATCCAGCGTCACGCGTTCGCGACCCAGCCGGCGCCAGATGATTTGCGAGCGCGAATTGTAAATACCCGTGCCCAGCAGCCGACCGGCGCGATCCCGGCATTCGACTACCTCGCCATCATGCTCCGGCGGCAACAGTGCCTCGACCTCATTGGCGAACACCCACGGGTGTCCGACCAAGACCCTGGCTTTCGCGTTGGCTTTGAGTTTCAGCGACATACCGCGCATCACACTCCGCCACGTACTCCCTTAGAAGCTCAAAATCATCTATTTTTACCGGGCACGGCCGGCCCCGATGAAAACCTTTGTCGTCCTCGAAGCCTTCGGGCGCACGAAGAACGGCCACAATTACGGCGACCCACCCCGCCGCGAGAAAGATTCCTCCAATGGTTAATGATATAAAAAGCATGAGAGTATTTTCGGTGCCCGCCGCATAAACTTGAGTAAGGACAATCCCTCAAAATGAGGTCTCCAGCTGCCGGCAGGCTGCAAATGCGCGCCCGGACTCTTTTCTCCCCGCGAAAATAAGCCTTCCGCCCGCGCCCCATGGTCTTTTCAATCAACCTTTCGCATGTCGCCCGCCGCTGAAATCGCCCGCCGCCGCACCTTCGCCATCATCTCTCACCCCGATGCGGGCAAAACCACGCTCACGGAGAAATTCCTTCTTTACGGCAACGCCGTGCATCTCGCCGGCGCCGTCAAGGACCGCAAAAACCAGCGTGCCACCCGCTCCGACTGGATGGAACTCGAGCGCCAGCGCGGCATTTCCGTCAGTTCGACCGTGTTGCAATTCGATTACGCCGGCTGCGCCGTCAATCTCCTCGACACGCCCGGACACAAGGATTTTTCCGAGGACACCTACCGCGTGCTCACCGCGGTCGACGCCGTGCTCATGGTCATCGACGCCGCCAAGGGCATCGAGACGCAGACCCGCAAGCTCTTTGAAGTCTGCCGCCGCCGCGGCGTGCCCATCTTCACCTTCATGAACAAGTGCGACCGGCCCACGCTGAACCCGATCGCCCTGCTCGACGAACTCGAGTCCGTCCTCGGCCTGCAGTCGGCGCCCCTCCTCTGGCCGCTCGGCAACGGCCCTTCTTTCCGCGGCGTCTTCGACCGGCGCACCCGCCAGGTGCATCTTTTCGAGCGCGTCCCCGGCGGCGCCTATCGCGCGCCGGTCAACGTCACATCGCTGGACGATCCCGCCGTGCGCGAAAAGCTCGACGACACCTCCTACGAGGAAGTGACCGAGCAGCTCGCGATGCTCGACGGCGCCGGCCATCCCTTCGATCTCTCCGCCGTGCATGCGGGCAAACAGACGCCAGTTTATTTCGGCTCGGCCGTGAACAACTTCGGCGTGCAGCTGATGCTCGACAGCTTTTTGCTCAACTCCGTGCCGCCACAGCCGCGCCGCAACGCCACCGACGGGACAACCGTGGCCGTCGATTCCGAAAAATTTTCCGGTTTCATTTTCAAGATCCAGGCCAACATGGATCCGCGGCACCGCGACCGCATCGCCTTTCTGCGCGTGTGCTCGGGCAAATTCACCCGCGACATGTCCGTCCTGCACCAGCGCACCGGCCGCACCGTGCGCCTTTCCTCCTCGCACAAGCTCTTCGGCCAGGAGCGTGAGACCGTGGACGAAGCGTGGCCCGGCGACGTCATCGGCCTCGTCGGTCACGACGCTTTCGGCATCGGCGACACGCTCACGGAGGATCGCGCCATCGTCTTCAACGAAATCCCGCGCTTTCCGCCCGAGGTCTTTGCCTTCCTTTTCAATCCGAGTTCCTCCGACGCCAAGAAATACCGCGCCGGCCTCGAGCAGCTCCTCCAGGAAGGCGTCGTGCAGTCATTCACCGCGCGGCACGGGCCGCCCGGCGCCACGCTGCTCGCCGCCGTCGGCCCGCTGCAATTCGAAGTCGTCCAATACCGCCTCAAAAGCGAATACGGCGCCGAATCGCGCCTTGAGCCCGCCCCGTGGCAGATCCTGAAGTGGCTTGCGCCGCATCCTTCGCTGAAGAATCCGTCGTCGCTCATCCTCGCCACCGGCGTGAGCCTCGGCGCCGATTCGCATGATCGGCCCGTCGCGCTTTTCCCCAACGACTGGACGCTGCGCTACTTCATCGAAAAAAATCCCGAGCTGAAGTTGCACGATCTGCCGCCCGAGCAAACCAGCCAGCGCGACTCCGTCTGAAATCGTGAAGGTTGTTTACTTCCCATCTGCCGCTCACTTTCGCCGCTGGCTCAAGACAAACCACGCCGCGATGACCGAGCTTTGGATCGGCTTTTACAAGAAGGACTCGGGCCGGGGCGGCCTCACCTATGCCGGGGCGCTCGATGAGGCCTTGTGCTTCGGCTGGATCGATGGCGTCCGTAAAAACACCGGCCCCGACAGCTATGCCATCCGCTTCACCCCGCGAAAGGCCAAGAGCATCTGGAGCCTGGTCAACGTCCGCCATGCAGAGCGGTTGACCGCGGCGGGCAAAATGCATGCAGCGGGCCTGAAGGCGTTCGCAGCCCGGCAGACCCACAAGACCGGCATCTACGCCTTCGAACAAAACCCAAAGAAACTCCCGGCCTCCTATGAAAGGGAATTCCGCGCCAGTAAAAAGGCGTGGGCTTTCTTCATCGCACAAGCCCCTTGGTATCAGCGCACCGCCATATATAAGGTGGTCAGTCCGAAACAGGAAGCCACCCGCCTGCGCTGGCTTGGCCTTCTCATCACCGACTCCACCAAGGGCAAACGGCTCGACGTTCTGACCAGCCTGGCAAAACGCCCGGCCCCATCGTCTGCCGGGAAACCGGAAAGGCGCTGAACTTCCCGGCACTTCGTGCCGTAATAAATTTCGACGTTTTGCGCGCTTTCTGCTCGCGCCGCGTCATAAAAATTTTCTTTTTCGCGCATGCGTCTCCCGCGCCTTCTCCTTTTTCTTTCGATTATTTTGTCCGCTGCATCGGCCAGCGCTTCAGCCAAGGAGGCCGAAGCCGCCCGCGCCTACAAGGGCGCCATCGTCATGGATGCCGCCACGGGCCAGGTCCTCTTTGAGGACCATGCCGACGAAATCGGGCCGCCCGCCAGCGTTACAAAATTGATGACGTTCCTCATCGTGCAGGATCACATCGCCAGCGGCGCGCTCACGCTGCAGACACCCGTCACCGTCACACGCGAAGACGCCCGGGTCGGCGGCACCCAGGTGTGGCTGAAGGAAAACGAAGTGTTCCCGGTCGAGGAATTGCTTTTCGCATTGATGATCCAATCCGCCAATGATGCCGCCAGCGCCCTCGCCCACACCGTCGGTGGTTCACGCGAGGCCTTCGTCGAGCTGATGAATGCCAAGGCCCGCGAGCTCGGCATGACCCATACCACTTTCCACTCACCCCATGGCCTGCCGCCCAGCCGCGGCCAGCAGCCCGACCTCACTTCACCGCACGACCTCGCCCTGCTCAGCCGCTACCTGCTGCTGCATACCGACATTCTTCGCTACACCTCCGTGCATACGCGGCCCTTCGGCACCGGTGTGCGCCTGCAGACCGTGGTCATGACCAACCACAACCACCTGCTCGGTCACATCAACGGCTGCGACGGCCTCAAGACCGGCTTCACCAACGGCGCCGGCTTTTGCCTCGCCGCCACCGCGCAACGCGGCAGCCATCGCATCATCGTGGTGGTAATGGGCAGCTCCCAAGCCAAGACCCGCGACCTGAAGGTGGCCGAGCTGATTGAAAAGGGCTTCACCCAGATCCCGCCCGGGTCCGCCTTTGCCGGTTACACGCCGCCAGCGACGGAAACGGCCACTCCCGGGCCAATCGCTGCGCCACCCGCAACCAGCCCAGTCGCTCCGGTTGAGACGCCGGCCACGGCTCCAGCCACTCCCGCTCCCTCGCCGGTCACACCTGCGCCACTCTCGCCGGCGGAAAAGACGTCCGACCTGGGTGCCACCGACAATGTCACGGTGAAATTTTCCGACCCGGCCGCCCGCAAAAAAGGCTGAATGCTCAGGCCAGCCCCAGCGTTTCCAGCACGATGATCAAAATGCCGAGCACGACAAACAGCGCGCCAAGCAGCCCGGCTTCGTAACGTTCGAAGCGTTTTATCTGGATCTTCTCGAATCCCAGCAGGGCCAGCGAGGTGAACAGAAGCATCGCCGCAAGCGTCGCCACCGCCAGGATCACGCTGAGCACGATAAATCCCCGCCAGCCAAATTTCACCCCTGCTCCGTACAGCGGGAGGAAAACCTCGCAGGGTGAAAGCGTCAGCATGACGAAGAGCCCGCCGACGGCGGTCCAGTCGCTGCTGGCCTTGGACACCAGCGTGCTCTCCTTCAGTTCGTGCTCCCAATGGCTGTGTTCGTGTTCATGGCCGCATTTTTCCGACGGATGGTGATGGTCGCCCAAAGTCGGATGATGGCAGATCCCGCCGCCCCGCCACTGGCGCCACCCGAAATAGAGCCCGATGGCAACGAAGAGGCCGCCCACCACCCAGGGAAAAAGGCCGCCGATTTTTTCATCGAGCTTGAAGCCAAACCACGCGATCGCGAGGCCCAGCAGGCTGTTCATCAACACATGCCCGGAGCCGGCCAGCGCGGTGACCGCCAGCGCCTTGGCCCGGCTCCATCGCCGCGTGCGGGCCACCAGCACAAACGGCAGCCAGTGCGTCGGGATCGCGGCATGCATGAACGCTGCCGTAAAGCCGATCGCAGCCAGGGTGGTCAGAGCGGTGAAATTCATAAAATGCAGGCGAAACAGCCAGCTATCGCGGGTGCGGACGGGGCTGTCGAACGCGAACTCTAGCAAATCCGTCAATACCCCAGGCTGATCACACACGGCCATGGCCATGTCTTTTTCCTGCAAATTGAATTCTCATCAGGGATCGGCTGTGCTTCGCTGTACTTTCTCATGTCGCCCGACATTGCCGCCGTTAAAAGCCATCTCCTCTCGCTGCAGGACAGGATCTGCGCCGCGCTCGAGACGGAGGACGGCACCGCGCGTTTTCGCGAAGATGCCTGGGAGCGTCCGGAAGGCGGCGGCGGGCGCACGCGCGTGCTGGCGGACGGTGCCGTGTTTGAAAAGGCCGGCGTGAATTTTTCACATGTCACCGGGACGGCTCTGCCGCCCTCGGCCACCGTCCAGCGGCCTGCCCTCGCCGGCCAGCCGTTCGAGGCACTCGGCGTTTCGCTCGTCGTGCATCCGCGCAATCCCCACGTGCCCACCAGCCACGCCAATGTGCGCTTTTTCATTGCCGGACCGGCGGCAGCCCCCACCTGGTGGTTTGGCGGCGGCTGCGATCTTACACCCTATTACGGCGTCGAGGAGGATGCCGTGCACTGGCACCGCACGATGCGCGACGCCGTCGCTCCCTTTGGTGACACGCTTTATCCGCGTTTCAAAAAATGGTGTGATGATTATTTTTTCATCAGGCATCGCGGTGAACCACGCGGCCTCGGCGGCCTGTTCTACGACGATTTCAACGAACTCGGCTTCGAGCGCAGCTTCGCCCTCACCCGCGCCGTCGGCGATGCCTACCTCGCCGCCTACCGCCCCATCGCGGCCCGCCGCAAGGCCACCTCTCACAGTGAACGCGAGCGGCAATTCCAGCTGTACCGCCGCGGGCGCTACGTCGAATTCAACCTCGTATACGACCGCGGCACGCTTTTCGGACTGCAAAGCGGTGGCCGCACCGAATCCATCCTCATGAGCCTGCCGCCGCTGGCCCGCTGGGATTATGACTGGCACCCCGAGCCGGGTTCGCCCGAGGCCCGGCTCTATGATGTTTTTCTGAAACCTAAAAACTGGGCCGATGCCTAGCCACCTGACGCACAAAAATGCAGGGATGATGAATTAGCATTCCGTCGTTTTTCGCCCTTTACGGCAATTTTCCCATGACCTCCCGTGAACGCTTCCTCGCCGCCTGCGCCTGCACGCCGCTCGACCGGCCCCCGGTGTGGCTCATGCGCCAGGCCGGTCGCTATCTGCCCGAGTATCGCGCGCTCAAGGAAAAGCATTCGTTTCTCGAAATGGTCCGCACGCCTGCGCTTGCGGCCGAGGTCACGCTGCAGCCGCTGCGCCGCTTCGCCTTCGACGCTGCCATCCTGTTTTCCGACATCCTCGTGTTGCCCGAAGCCCTCGGCCAGGGTTACCGCTTCAAGGACGAGGGCGGCATCGCGATGGATTTCGCCCTCTCCTCGCGGGCCGACATCGACCGGCTGGCGCCAGCCGGCGCTGTGCCGGAAAAGCTCGCCTATGTCGCCGGCGCGCTCGCGTTGTTGAAAAAGGAACTCGCGGGCCGCACCGCGCTGCTCGGCTTCGGCGGCTCTCCCTGGACGCTCGCCTGCTACATGCTCGAAGGCGGCGGATCGGACACCTTTGCCCGGGCCAAAAGCTTTTTCCAGACCGAACGCGCCGCTTTCGACGTGCTCATGGAGAAACTCACCGCCGCGCTGATCACCTATTTCCGGATGCAAATCGGCGCCGGCGCCGACGCCATCCAGATTTTCGACTCATGGGCCGGCGTGCTGGCCGGCGCCGATTACGAAGCGGCCTCACTCCGCTGGATTCGCGAGATCATCGCCGCCCTGCCGCCAGAATTCCCCGTCATTCTTTTCGCCAAGGGCGCCGGCGCCCAACTGGTCGAGCAAAGCTTCACCGGCGCGCGCGGGCTGAGCGTCGATTGGACCGTGGACCTGCGCGCCGCCCGCGCCCAGCTGCCCAAGACTATCGCCCTGCAAGGCAACCTTGATCCGCAGCTCCTCACTACCACGCCAGACCTCGTGCGCACCGCAACCACCCGCTTGCTCGAGTCGCTCCGCGGCACGGCCGGCCATATTCTCAACCTTGGCCATGGCATTACGCCCGATGCCCGCATCGATTGCGTCGAAGCGCTTGTTACAACCGCAATCAATTGGAAATAAGCAGCATAAAAAACACCGAAGCGCAGAAAAAGAGTCGCGCCAGCCCTGTTTCTTGTGATTTTTCGAGGCGTTTGTGGCCCAGCAGAATCCAAAATCAATCGCTGTCATCGGCGGCGGCCTCACTGGCCTGACCGCCGCTTGGCGCCTGCATACGCGCGGGCACCGCGTGCGGCTCTTTGAAGCGAGCTCACGCCTTGGCGGCGCAGTGGGCAGCGAACCCATTGACGGCTGGCTGGTGGAGGCGGGTCCCAATTCGCTGCAAGTCAACTCGCCCGACGTCGCCGCCGTGCTCGATGAACTCGGCCTCGGCTCGCAGAAGCTGGCTGCGAGCCCCGCCGCCAAGAACCGTTATGTCGTCCGCGACGGCGAGCTTCGCGCCATGCCGCTCTCATCGCCAGCATTGCTGGGCTCGCGATTGTTCTCGACGTCCGCCAAGCTCCGCATCCTCGCGGAAATTTTCACCCGGCGCCGCACGCGCACCGATGATCCCAGCCTCGCCACCTTTGTCCGCGAACATTTCGGCCAGGAGTTCGTCGATTACGCGCTCGATCCTCTCGTCTCTGGCATTTACGCGGGCGATCCGGCGAAACTCTCCGCGCGCCATGCCTTTCCCCGGCTGTTGGAATTTGAGCGCACATATGGTTCGCTCCTGCGCGCACAGGTCACGACTGTCCGCGAGCGCCGCAAGCGCGGTGAACCGCCCTCGCAGCTCATTTCATTTGCCGGCGGCCTGCAAACGCTCACCGACACCCTTGCCGCCGCCCTGCCGCCTGGCGCGATCCAGCTGCGCGCAAAGGTCAACCGCCTGCAGCCCGGGCCGCCCTGGTGGCTCGCCTGGCAGCAGGACGATATGGCCTACAGCGAAAAAGCCGACGCCATCATCCTCGCGGTACCCGCGGCCACGCTGGCCTCTTTGCGCGTGGGCAATGAACACCCGCTCGCCACCCTCGCCGGCATTGAGCATTCGCCCGTTGCCTCCCTGTTTCTCGGTTTCCATCACAATGACGTCGCCCATCCGCTTGACGGCTTCGGTATGCTCGTGCCGGAACGCGAACAGCGCCTCCCGCTCGGCGTGATTTTTTCCTCGACGCTGTTTCCCGGCCGCGCACCTGACAATCACATCGCCATCACCGTGATGGCCGGAGGTGCCCGCCGGCCGGCCCTTGCCCGGCTTGACCCCGAGACACTGCTTGCCTCCGTGCTGCCCGACTTGCGCTCGTTGCTCAATGTGCACGGCGATCCGGTTTTCATGCGCCATACTTTCTGGCCGCGCGCCATCCCGCAATACACGCTCGGCTACGATCGTTTCCTTGACGCAATGGCTGCCACCGAAAAAAAGTTTCCAGGTCTTTCCATCGGCGGCCACGTTCGCGACGGCATCGCCCTCGGCGCCTGCCTGACTTCGGGACTGCGTCTGGCCGAGTGCGCCGCCAAGGCTTGATTCGGGCCGCCCGCGGCCAGCTGTCAGCCTTGACTCATCCGCCGCACAGAGTAGCCTCGAACGCTTTTCTCGGCATGGCGCAAGACCTGAAAGACACGCTCCAGCTACCCAAGACCGATTTTCCGATGCGCGCCAACCTCGTGCAACGTGAACCGGCCCGCCTGGCTCATTGGGAAAAACTCGGCCTCTACGAACGCATCCAGAACCGGAACAGCGGTCCGGCCCAGGCCCGCGCGGGCAAGGTCTTCGTCCTGCACGACGGCCCGCCGTTCACCAATGGCGACGTCCACATCGGCACTGCGCTCAACAAGGTGCTCAAGGACGTTACCCTCCGCTACAAGTCCATGCGCGGCTTCCGCACGCCCTATGTGCCGGGCTGGGACTGCCACGGCCTGCCCATCGAGCAGAAGGTCGCGCGCGACCTGCAGGAAAAAAAGCAGACCGTCACAGCCGCCGAATTGCGCGCGAAATGCGACGAATTTTCGGAGGGTTGGATCGCCAGGCAAAAGACCCAGTTCAAGCGCCTCGGCGTGCTCGCCGACTGGAAAAACGAATACAAGACCAAGGCGCCGGCCTTCGAGGCCGACATCCTGCGTACCTTCGCGGCCTTCATCGAAAAGGACCTCGTTTATCGCGCCAAAAAGCCCGTTTATTGGTCGATCCCTTTCCAGACCGCCCTCGCCGAAGCCGAGATTGAATACAAAGACCACATTTCGCCGTCGATCTGGGTGAAATTTCCCGTGCCGGCCGAAGAAGCAAAAAAATTCGGCCTGCCGGCGGACAAGCCTCTCAGTATCGTCATCTGGACCACCACGCCGTGGACGATCCCGGCAAATCTGGCGATCGCGCTTAATCCCGGGGTCGATTACGTTGTCGCCGATCTCGGCGCGGAACGCATCGTCGTCGCCCAGGCATTGCTCGGCGCCGTCGCCACCGCCGCAAAGCTCGACCCTGCTCCGACGACCATCCACACCCTTCCCGGCAAGGCGCTCGAAAATCTTGCGGCCCGCCATCCTTTCATCGAACGCGTCTCGCGCGTCGTTCTCGCCGATTACGTCACCATCGACAGCGGCACCGGCTGCGTGCACACCGCGCCGGGCCACGGCATGGACGACTACCAGACCGGACTCAAATACGGCCTCGAAATCTACTGCCCCGTCGGCGACGACGGCCGCTATCTCGACGACGGCCGCGTGCCCGCCGACCTCGTCGGCCTGACTGCACTTGAATCAGTGGAGGATCTCGCCGCAAAGAAAACTTCCACCGCCAACGTCGGCGTCCTCAAGAAACTCGCCGCCACCAACACGCTGCTCGCCAAGGAAAAATACACCCACAGTTATCCGCATTGCTGGCGTTCAAAGACGCCCATCATCTTTCGCGCCGTCGACCAATGGTTTGTCGCCCTCGACAAAAGCGGCACCCGCGCCACCGCCCTCGCGGCCATCGGCCAGGTTCAATGGGTTCCGGCCTGGGGCGAAGCCCGCATCCGCGGCGCCGTCGAATCACGGCCCGACTGGTGCATCAGCCGCCAGCGTTCATGGGGGGTGCCCATCCCCGCGTTTTACGACGCGCAGAAAAAGCCCTGCCTGGACGCCGGCGTCGTTCGCGCCATCGCGGACAAGATCGAAAAACTCGGCACCAATTTCTGGTATGACTCCGCGCCGGAGAAAATCCTCGAAGGCATCAGCCTGCCATCCGGCTGGCCCGCGCCGTCCGCGCTCACCTGCGGACGCGATACGCTCGACGTCTGGCTCGACTCCGGTTCCTCGCACGCCGCCGTGCTCAGGCACGGCCAGGGCGGCACGCAGTGGCCGGCCGACCTTTACCTGGAGGGCAGTGACCAGCACCGCGGCTGGTTCCAGTCCTCGCTCTGGACCAGCGTGATCGCGTTCGCCCGCGCGCCCTACCAGGCCGTCCTGACGCATGGCTTCATCGTCGACCAGGAGCGCAACAAGATTTCCAAAAGCAGCACCTACGAAAAGCCGCAGACCTCCGACGCCTACATCGCCGAACACGGCGCCGACGTCATTCGCCTCTGGATCGCCTCGCAGGATTTTCGCGACGACATCCCCGTCTCAAAGGAAATCCTCTCGCACGTCGGAGAAACCTACCGGCTTTTGCGCAACACTTTCCGCTACCAGCTCTCCGTGCTGCACGATTTCGATCCGGCGCGTGACAGTGTGGCCGTGGAGCAGCTCGACACGCTCGACCGCTGGGCGCTGCACCAGACGGTCACCCTCCTGCGTGACTGCACCGCCGCCTACGACGCCTACGAGTTCCACCGCGTTTACCAGCTCTGCAACCAATTCTGTTCAGTCACGCTTTCCGCCACCTACCACGACATTCTTAAGGATCGCCTTTACACGCTCGGGGCGAATTCGCCCTTGCGCCGTTCGTCACAGACCGCCATCCACCATATTTTTCAGGTGCTCGTGAAGGTGCTTGCACCCATTCTCACATTCACATCCGACGAAGCCTGGAGTTTTGCCAGGACAAAAATTGAGTACGCCGATGAGTCCGTTCATATGCAGGACTGGCCGGCCCTGCAGGACGCTTGGAAAAACGACGTGGTCGAAGCCGATGTCACCGCGCTGCTCCGCATACGCGCCCAAGTCAACGAGGCCCTTGAGCCCGCGCGTCAGGCCGGCCACATCGGCAAATCCCTCGACGCCGCCGTCACGCTCACGGTTGCGCCCGATCATGCGGATTTCCGCATACTTGAAAAGCATCGCGACTTCCTGCCGGAACTTTTTATCGTCTCGCACGTCACTCTTATTTCCACTGCCGGCCCATCACCCGGCGTGAACGTCCGCCCCGCCCAGGAGCTCGGCCATGTCCGCTGCCCGCGCTGCTGGCGCTGGGTACCCGCGCTCGAGCACACCGCGCACGGCGATGTTTGTCCGCGTTGCGTCCAAGCCCTTTCCAACTAAATCTCACCATGGCCAAAAACAAAACACCCGCCAAGAAGCCCTCGCCCAAACCGGCCAAGCCCGCTGCCAAAAAAGCAGTGGTTTCGAAGAAACCCGCCCCGACGGACAAATCCCCCGTCGAGACCAAGGCCGCCGCCGCCCTCAAGGCCGCGCGCGAGGATCTGCGCAGCCGCATCCTCGGTCGCAAGGTGTCGAAGCCGATTGCCTTCAGCCTCGATGAAGTCCGCGAGATCGCCAAGGTCAACGTCAGCAAGGCCTCCACATCCACCGCCAAGCCCGGCAAATCGGTAGCCAAGCCGACCGTCAAGCAATTGGAAGCGCTCAAACCTTCCGTCAAGCCGTCGCACATCAAGGCCGCCTCGCTCATGGACGTGCTTGGCTTCAATCCCAAGAAGACTCTCAAGCCCATTCAAAACGACCCCGAGAAGGTTCCGGAAAAATTCCGCCGCTATTTCAAGCTGCTCCTCGACCTTCGCAGCCATCTCCTCGGCCAGCTCGACCAGCACACCGAGGATACGCTCAAGCGCTCGACCAAGGATGACACCGGCGATCTCTCCAGCTACGGCCAGCACATGGCCGACGCCGGCACCGACACCTTCGACCGCGATTTCGCCCTCAGCATGGTCGCCAACGAACAGGAGGCCCTCTCTGAAATCGACGCCGCCATCCAGCGCGTCCACGCCGGCACCTACGGCGTCTGCGAAGTCACCGGCAAGCCCATCGCCAAGGAACGCCTGGTGGCCGTGCCCTTCACGCGCTATTCCGCCGAGGCGCAGAAGGAAATTGAGAAAAACCGTTACCGCACGCGCACCCAGGCCGGTCTTTTTGGCGAGCTCGGCGAAGAAGGCGCGAAACTCTCCGAAAGCGAGAGCGGCGGCGACGAATGACGCCGGTCCCAGCACCCGTGTCGCGCGACACGCTTAAGTCCATCACCGGGCCGGCCGAGCAGGCCTCGCGCCTGCATCGCGCCCTCGCCTATCGCGTGCTCCTGCTGCTGGCCGCGGGCGTCTTTGCCCTCGACCAGGCGACCAAGGCCTGGATTCACGCCCGTCTGCCCTTCGGCACCTATGGCGAGCCCGGGGCGATTCCCGTCATCCGGGGGTTTTTCTACCTCGTGCACGTCGGCAATACCGGTGCGGCCTGGAGCCTGTTCTCCGGCAAAAGCACCGCGCTCGCCACGCTCGCGGCGGCCACCCTCATTGCTATTTTTCTCTGGCGCCGCCAGCTCGGCCTGCGCCAGACCGCCGTGCAGGTCAGCTTCGGCCTGCTCTGCGGCGGCATCCTTGGCAATCTCGTGGACCGCCTCGCGCACCGCCACGTCATCGACTTCCTCGACTTCCATTTCGGCGGCTACATCTACCCCACCTTCAATTTTGCCGACAGCGCCATCTGCATCGGAGTCATTCTCTACGTACTGCATTCGCTGCGCGAGCCGAAGCATTGATCGAGAAAGGCAGCTCTTTCGCTGCGAGCCAGCCTTTCCGTCTTAAAAATCACTCCACGTTCGCGATTTGTTCGCGCACGCGCTCGAGCTCGTTCTTCAGCTCCATGACCGCACGGGAGATTTCAAGGTCATTGGCCTTGCTGCCGACCGTGTGCACCTCCCGGCTGATTTCCTGCAGGAGAAATTCCGCCTTGCGCCCGATCTCCGCGTCCGAGCGGAGCAGGGCCGCAAACTGCTCAAAATGGCTGCGCAGGCGCGTCAGCTCCTCGCTCACGTCGCAGCGGTCGGCGAAAATCGCGATTTCCTTCAGCACGCGCTCGTCATTCACGTCCAGTTCGAGCCCGGCGTCGCGCAGCCGTTTCAGCAGCTGCTCTCGATAGGCCGGTGCGACCTGCGGCGCGCGCGCCGCCACCGCCGCCACCTGCGTACGCAACGCTGCGACGCGTGTTTCAAAATCCTTCAGCAGCGCCGCGCCTTCCTGGGCGCGCATGGCCGCAAACGCCCGCAATGCCTCCTCCAACGCCGCGCGCACCGCCGGCAGGGCCGCGTCGGCCGCGGGCAGCTCGGCCGTCCTGCGCTGCGCACTGGCCACCCGCCACAAAAGTTCTGGCGTGACCGCAAACGGCACACCGCGCCGCGCCGCGAATTCCTTCAGCCGGTCGAGCGCCGCACCAGCCGACACCTCGTCCCAGGCCTCCGGTTCAGCTCCGGCCGCACCGGTCAACTCGAGATCCACATGGACCTTGCCGCGCGCAGCGAATTTCCGCACCAGTTCGCCCACCGTGGATTCGAGGCTCTCCCACTCGTCGGGCAGCGAGAATGTCAGGTCGAGCGTCTTGCGGTTCACGGAACTGACCTGCACCGTGAGCGTGTGTGAACCGAGCGCCGCGGTCGCGCGCCCGTAGCCGGTCATGCTTTTCATGCGCGTTCGCTGAGGATTTTGGCGACCTGCTGCACGTCCTTGTCGCCGCGGCCGGACAGGTTGACGATGATGATCTGATCCTTCGGCATCTCTGCGGCGCGCTTTAGCCCGTGGGCCAGCGCGTGCGCGCTCTCCAGCGCCGGAATGATGCCCTCGAGCCGCGCGCAGAGCTGGAACGCGGCCAGCACCTCGTCGTCCTTCGCATACGTGTACTCGATGCGCCCGCGATCGCGATAAAACGCATGCTCAGGTCCCACCGCCGCATAATCGAGGCCGGCGCTGACAGAGTGAGTGAGTTCAATCTGGCCGTCGCCATCCTGCAGGATGAATGTCTTGCAGCCCTGCAGCACACCGAGTTTGCCACCTTCGAAGCGCGCGGCGTGCTCGCCGCGCCGGATGCCGTGGCCGCCGGCCTCGACGCCAACCATCGCGACCAGGGAATCCTCGAGGAATTCGAAAAACAATCCCATCGCGTTGCTGCCGCCACCCACGCAGGCGATCAATTCATCGGGCAGCCGCCCTTCCCGCGCCAGAATCTGCTCGCGCGCCTCCTGGCCGATGACGCGGTGAAAATCGCGCACCATCGCCGGATAAGGATGCGCGCCGTAAACCGTGCCGAGAATGTAATGGGTCGTGCGCACATTCGTCACCCAATCGCGCATGGCTTCGTTGATGGCCTCCTTGAGCGTCTTCTGGCCGGCCTCGACGCCGCGCACCTCCGCACCCATCAGCCGCATGCGGAAAACATTCAGGGCCTGCCGCTCCATGTCGACCGCCCCCATGTAAACCACGCACTCGAAACCGAACTTCGCGCAAACCGCCGCCGTGGCGACACCGTGCTGGCCCGCGCCCGTCTCGGCGATGATGCGCTTCTTGCCCATGCGCCGCGCGAGCAGCGCCTGGCCGATGGCGTTGTTGATCTTGTGCGCGCCGGTGTGCAGCAGATCCTCGCGCTTCAGGTAGATTTTGGCGCCGCCGCAGTGCTCCGTCAGCCGCTCTGCAAAATAAAGTTCCGTCGGCCGGCCCGCGAACTCCTTCAAATGATGCTTAAATTCCGCCTGAAACGCGGGATCGTTTTTTGCCGCCGTATAAGCGGTGTTCAGCTCCTCCAGCGCAGTCATCAGCGTCTCGGGCACGAAGATGCCGCCATAGGGTCCGAAATGGCCCGCGGGTCCGGGCACGGAGAAACGATCGACTTGGGGATCAACGGCGAGTGCGGCCATGGTGGAAGGGAGATTGCAGGGAAAGGGCTCCGGCGCAAGACGGACTCACACCCGCTTGATGGTCACAAGCGTGAGGTCGTCGCGCTGCTCGGCAGCCCCGCTGAAGCGCTGGACATTTTCAAGAATGCTGTCGTTGATTTCGCGCGCGCTGCGGCCGTGCAGCGCCCGCACCACGTCGGCCAGCCGGCTGCCGGAAAACTCCTTCAGCTCCTCGTTGGGCGCCTCGGTGATGCCATCGGTATAAAGCACCATCACGTCACCCGCCTCAAAGCGCTCGACCCGGTCGGCGATAACCTCGGAAAAAAGCGCCTCGTCCACCATGCCCAGCGGCATTCCCTCGCTGCCGGTGAATTCGCTCACATAAAGCCCGCTGACGCGATCGCGACGCGCGAAGAGCGTCAACTCGTGGCCGGCGCGGGCAAACGTCACCGTGCCGGCCGCGGCATCCACCACGGCGTAGGTCATCGTCACGAACATCTCGCGCTGCAGATCGCCGCTCAGCACGCGGTTGAGCTCGATGAGGGCGCGGGCGGGAGAATCGTGGCGGGGCGCGATCTGCCGGAGATTGGCGCGGCAGATCGCCATGAGCAGCGACGCCGGGATGCCCTTGCCCGACACGTCGGCCACGGCGACGCCGAGACGTGCGCCCGGCAGCGCAAAAAGATCATAGAGGTCGCCGCCGATTTTTTGCGCCGGAATATAGCGGGCATCGACATCAAGGCCGGCGATGCGCGGTGCAGTGCGCGGCAGGAGCATTTTCTGGATGCCGCTGGCCAGCGAGAGGTCGAGGTCGAGCTGGCTTTTCTCGATCTGAAAATTCAGGAACTCGGCGTTATGCAGCGCAAGGGCGGCCTGTTCGGCGAGCGATTGCACAAGCGAAAAATCCGTCGCGCTGAACGGCAGGCCGTCAGCCGGATTGGTCACGGCCAGCACGCCGAAAAACCGTTCGCGGAAAATCAGCGGCACGGCGATGACCGACTTCACCGCGAGCGCCGGATCGTCATGCTTGACGATGCGCGGATCGGCCGAGGCATCGGTGATCAGTTCGCCCTTGCCCGTCGCGGCCACGCGACCGACCACGCCGTCGCCGACCGGGAATGTCTCGGAGCGCAACACCTGTTCGATGAATTTCGCCCGTGTGGTGAGCTTGTCCTTCACCGCCTCGGGCAGCGGCCGGTGCGGCGGGAAAAGCCCCTCGAGCGCCGCGCCGCGCATCTGGTTGTCGGAGGTTTTCTCGAAGATGCACGCGCTAAGCGCGCCGGTGCTGAGGATGGCGGCGTGCACGATGCGCTGGTAGAGGATGGCGCGCGAGGGGTTGTCGGCCAGCGCCTCCGCCATCTGGTGCATGAAATCGAGGACAATGCGGTTTTCCTGCGCCAGCGTCTGGCGCTGTTCATCAATGCGGTCAGCCTCGCGGCGCGCGTGCACGAGGGGCACGAGCATGGCGATGGCGCCGAGGACGAGGCCAAGGACGAGAAAAAGAAACCACATCATTGCGAACGCTAGCCGGAGAGTCAGGCAAGGCGCGGCGCGGCGCGCAATGACGGAAACGCGCTGCGAATTTACCCCGTTTTCAAACCGATCCGGTCACGGGTGCTCGACCCGGTTCTTCAAAAACGCGAGCACATCCTGGAATTTGCTGCGGTTGCCTTCGTCCGCGCTCACGAGGTTCTCATGGGCCTCGAGCACAAGACGGGCATTTTCGAGCTCGCCCCGGTCCAGGCAGGGCAGCGGCATGGGCGGCGTGGTGAAAGTCACAGGCACATCCCCGCCGTCGACGGTCAACAGCCGGTGCAGACCGAGATTGCGAATGAGCTCGAGATTACGCAAACCGACCCGCGCCAGCACCAGGCTGCCCGGCGGATTCCTTTTGCGAAGCGCCATCGCCGCCCCGGCCAGCACGCCGAGAAACGTGCTGTCCATGCTCGTGCAACGCTGGAAGTCCATGACAAATCGCGCCTTGCCCTGACGAAGCATCTCTTCAACAAAGTCGTGCAGACAGGCGCTGTTTTGGAAGCAGGCACGGCCCTCGATGCGCACCAGCACGGGGTCAGAATAGGCATCAACAAGAAAAGAGGACTTGGCGTTGTCAGGCATGCAATGGAGCCAGACGGGCCTCCCAGCCGGTCTGGCGGTTGATCTACTTAATTCTTAGCCAGAATTTGCCGCAACACAAACGGCAGGATGCCACCATGCTGGTAATAATCGATCTCGATGGGCGTATCGATACGGCAGCGGACCGGGACGTCCAACTCTTCGCCGTTCGCGCGTTTGATGTGAAGTTTGAGATCCTGCTGCGGCTTGAGCGCAGGACTGAGACCGAGCACGTCATAAGCCTCGGTGCCGTCGAGCTTCAACGTCTGCGCGGTCGTGCCTTCCTTGAATTGCAGCGGCAGCACGCCCATACCGACGAGGTTTGAACGGTGGATGCGTTCGAAGCTCTGGGCCACGACGACTTTCACGCCGAGAAGATTGGTGCCTTTGGCCGCCCAGTCACGCGATGAGCCTGTGCCGTATTCCTGCCCGGCGAGGACGATCAGGGGCGTCTTCGCCGCGATGTGTTTGGCCGCCGCGTCGAAAATCGACATCTTCTCGCCCGTCGGCTGATACAGGGTGTTGCCGCCCTCCTCGCCGCCGAGCATGAGATTCTTGATGCGGACGTTCGCAAACGTGCCGCGGGTCATCACGCGGTCGTTGCCGCGGCGCGAACCGTAGCTGTTGAAGTCCTCATAGGCCACGCCGTTTTCAACGAGATACTTTCCAGCCGGCGCGGTCTTCTTGATGGCGCCGGCAGGCGAGATGTGGTCGGTCGTGACGGAGTCGCCAAAGATGCCCAGCGGGCGGGCGCCGCGGATTTCGGCGATCGTCCCGGGCTGGAGGCTGAAGTTCGTGAAGAACGGAGGCTCCTGGATGTAGGTCGATTTCGCATCCCACGCGTAGACATTGCCGGTGCTGGAAGGAATCTCGTTCCACTTCGGATTCTGCGCGGCAAAATCGCGATAAAGCTGGGCGAAGACCTCCGGGTGCAGCGCACGCTTCATCTCGTCGCGGATTTCCGTGAGCGAGGGCCAGATATCCTTGAGAAATACTTTCTCACCCGACTTGCCCGTGCCCAGCGGCTCGGAGGAAAGATCGATGTCCACCCGGCCGGCGAGCGCGAAGGCGACGACAAGCGGCGGCGACATGAGGAAGTTGGCCTTGATGTTCTGGTGCACGCGCGCCTCGAAATTGCGGTTACCCGAAAGCACGCTAGCGGCAATGAGGTCGTTTTTGACCACGGCTTCCTCGATCGCCGGATGCAGCGGGCCCGAATTGCCGATGCAAGTGGTGCAGCCGTAGCCGACGAGGTTGAAGCCGAGCTGGTCGAGGTAGGTTTGAAGGCCGGCGCGGTTCAGATAGTCGCTCACCACGCGCGAGCCGGGCGCGAGTGAAGCCTTGATGACCGGGCTCACGCTCAGGCCGCGCTCAATGGCTTTTTTCGCGAGCAGGCCGGCCGCGAGCATGACACTTGGATTCGACGTGTTCGTGCAGCTCGTGATGGCCGCGATGAGCACGGAGCCGTGGCGAATGTCGCCCTCCATGCGCCGTCCCGGCGAGGCCACGGGATCGGGCGTCGGGCGATTGTTGGCCATCTCACGCTCGGTGGCGGGATTGGTCGCACAGGCCGCCGCGCGCTCCGATGAAACCGGTTCCTGGCTGCCGCCGCCGGGATGGGAAGGTCCATCATGACCATTGGCGGAAACATGAACGGTCTTGGCCAATTCGGCGGCTGCTTTGCCAAAGCCATTTTCCGTGACCGGCTTGGAAAAAGCCGTGGTGAATTCGTTTTTCAGCTTTGGCAACTCGATGCGGTCCTGGGGACGCTTCGGGCCGGCCACGCTCGGCACGACCGTGCCGAGGTCGAGCTCAAGGTCCTGCGAATAGTCGATCTGTCCTTTCTGCGGCACACCCCACAGGCCCTGCGCCTTGTAGTAAGCCTCATAGAGCGCGATGTGTTCGGCACTCCGGCCGGTGTTGCGCAGGTAGGTCGAGCATTCGGCGTCGATCGGGAAAAAGCCCATGGTCGCACCGTATTCAGGCGCCATGTTGGCGATGGTCGCACGGTCCACCACCGGCAGCGCGGTCGCGCCGGGACCGTAGAACTCCACGAATTTCCCCACGACCTTCGCCTTGCGCAGGAGCTGCGTGACGGTGAGCGCGAGGTCGGTCGCGGTCACGCCCTCGCGTAGTGCGCCGGTGAGATGCACGCCGACCACGTCGGGCGTGAGAAAATAGACCGGCTGGCCGAGCATGCCAGCCTCGGCCTCGATGCCGCCAACGCCCCAGCCCACGATGCCGATACCGTTGATCATCGTCGTGTGCGAGTCGGTACCGACCAGCGTGTCCGGATAATAAACACCGTTCGCGTCGCCCAGCACGCCCTTGGCCAGATACTCAAGGTTGACCTGGTGGACGATGCCGATGCCCGGCGGCACGACCTTGAACGTATCGAAGGCCTGCATGCCCCACTTCAAAAACTGGTAGCGCTCGCGGTTGCGCGTGAACTCGATCTCGAGATTGCGCGCAAAAGAGTCCGATGTGCCGTTCACATCGACCTGCACCGAATGGTCGACGACCAGGTCGACCGGCACGAGCGGCTCGATGATTTTCGGGTTTTTTCCCAGGCGCGATACGGCCGAGCGCATCGCCGCAAGATCGACGAGCAGCGGCACGCCGGTGAAGTCCTGCAGCACGATGCGCGCAACCACGAAGGGGATCTCCTCGGTGCGCGGCGCCTTCGCGCCCCAGCCCGCCAGCGCGCGCACGGCCGGCTCGGCCACGCGCTTGCCGTCGCAATTGCGCAGCAGCGACTCGAGCACGAGACGGATTGAGACCGGCAGGCGCGAGACCTTGAAGCCGGCCTGCTCCAGCGCGGGCAGCGAATAGAATTTGTGCGACGCTCCGCCGGCCGGGAAGGCCTGGAGCGTGTTGAACGGGTTGGGAAGACTCATGAAAAAATTCCAGTTCGGGTTGCGGGTTCAGCATGAAACCCGCCCGGCGCGAAACGGCGGCTCGCCGGTTCACTTCGCCAGCGCGGCTTTCACGGCCGAAAAATTCGGCAGATCCTTCGGCGTGGGCGTCTGCTCGGCATATTTGATCACGCCGTCCTTGCCGATGACGAACGCCGCACGCGCCGCCGTGTCGCCGACTCCGGCCAGATTGGGAAAAAGCACATCGTAAGCCTTGACCACCGTCTTGTTCAGGTCGCTGAGCAGCGTGAGGCCGATTTTACTGGCCTTGGCCCAGGCCTCCTGCGCGAACGGGCTGTCCACACTGATGGCATATACCGTCGCGCCGAGCTTCTCATAGTCGCCAAGACCGGCGGTCATGTCGCACATCTCAGCCGTGCATACGCCCGTGAAAGCGAGCGGGAAAAACAGCAGCACGGTCTGTTTTTGGCCGAAATTATCGCTGAGCTTGACGTCCTTGAGACCGTCCGCGGTCTTCGTCTTGAGCGTGAAATCAGGGGCTTTGGAGCCGACGGCGAGTGGCATGATGAATAAGAGGACTGAGGTTGTGATTTTTGCCGCGCATCGTGCGCCGCAAAGGAAAAACAAACTAGAGCCGGCGGGCGCCGGCGCGCAAACCGAATTTCCCATTAGAAGCCGCGATTCTAAATTTGCCTGCGCAGCCATAAGTTTTGTTTTGCGCCACACCGCCCTCACCGGAAAACTGCGCCCTGCCCATGACCCTCCTGGAAGACCTCCGCTGGCGCGGCCTTGTCGCCGATTGCACCGACGAAGCCGAACTGACCAGGCGCCTCGCCGCCGGCCCGCTCACCCTTTACTGCGGCTTCGACCCGACGTCCGACTCGCTGCACGTCGGCAATCTCGTGCCGCTGCTCGCCCTGCGCCGCTTTCAGGAAGCCGGCCACCACCCCATCGCGCTCGCCGGCGGCGCCACCGGCATGATCGGCGATCCCTCCGGCAAATCCGCCGAACGCAACCTCCAGACGCCCGAGCAGGTCGCGCATAATCTCCACTCGATCAAGGGCCAGTTGCACCGCCTGCTCGATTTCAAGACCAGGCAGAATCCCGCGCGCAGCGTCGACAACGCCTCCTGGACCGCGCCCCTCACCTACCTCGAATTCCTGCGCGATGTAGGAAAGCATTTTACCGTCAACTGGATGGTTGCCAAGGAATCCGTGCGCGCGCGCATGGAGGATCGCGAAAACGGCATCAGCTACACCGAGTTCAGTTACATGCTGCTGCAGGCGTATGATTTTTACCACCTGCACCAGGCGCTCGGCTGCGAGCTGCAGATCGGCGCCACCGACCAGTGGGGCAATATCACCGCCGGCACCGAGCTCATCCGCCGGAAAACCGGCAAGCCGGCCCACGGGTTGGTCATGCCGCTGCTCACCAAGGCCGACGGCACCAAATACGGCAAGACCGCCAGCGGCGCGGTCTGGCTCGATCCCAAGAAAACCAGTCCTTACCGCTTCTATCAGTTTTTCGTGCAGGCGGACGACGCCGACGTGGTCAAACTGCTCAAGACGCTCACCTTTTTATCGCGCGAGGAAATCACCGCGCTCGAGGCCGGCATGAAAAACGACCCCGGCGCCCGTGCCGCGCAAAAGGCCCTCGCCCGCGAGCTCACCACGCTCGTCCACGGCGAGATGGAATGCTTCGATGCCATTGGCGCAAGCAACATATTGTTTGGTGGTGATCCACGTACGGTAAGCGAAGCAACGTTTACTGATCTTCTTTGGGAAATTGATTCGTTGGGTTTCAATAAGGCAGCCCTTATAGGAACATCATTAACAGAAATTCTTGCTCACGAAAAATTGCGTTTATCTCAATCAAAAGGCCAAGCGCGTAAGGATATCGAAGGAGGCGGAATTTATGTGAACAATGTCCGCGTCAACGATGTGACTCGCACCATTACCGCCGATGATTTTTTGTTCGGGAAATATGTGTTGCTGCGTAAGGGTAAAAAAACCTACGCCGTACTTAACGCGCCTAATTGAACAGGCCGGATCGGTGACGCTGCTGTTATACCATTGGATTTTGTAGCCCCCTGCGCTTCGTGCTAATCCCTCCACCCCGACTTATTTAATCCCATGCACCCCTCCACACCCACTCGTTGCGCCGCGCTCGCAGCCGGCCTCGTTTTTTCGGCATCCGCTTATGCCGCGGACACATCGTCGCCCATGTTGAGCGTCCTCGATCAATTCACCGCGCCCGACGTCCCCGCGCACGGCCCCAGCGAAGTCCCACAGGATCGCTCCTGGCCCGCACCCACCGCGCCGGCACCCGCCTGGCCGGGTTCAGGCCTCGCCCAGCACCCGATGCTCTACGCCGGCGAGGGCTACAACACGCTTTTCCTCGTCAATGGCGGCAAAGTGATCTGGACCTACTCCGCCGGCCGCTTCTCGCCCGACCGCGGCGGCGAGATCGACGACGTGTGGCTGATGTCGAATGGTCACATCCTCTTCGCGCGGCAGTTCTCCGTGCAGGAGATCACCCCGCAGAAAAAAGTCGTCTGGCACTACGAACCGCCCGCCGGCACCGAGGTTCACACCGCCCAGCCAATCGGGCTCGACAAGGTGCTCCTCGTGCAAAACGGCCTGCCGCCGAAGCTCATGCTCATCAATAAAAAGACCGGCGAAGTCGAGATCGAGCACGCGCTGCCCGCGACCAGCTTCACCAATCAACGGACCGTGCACCCGCAGTTCCGCCGCATCCGCATGACGGCCGCGGGCACGTTCCTCGTCCCGTTCCTCAAGATGGGCCAGGTCGTCGAATACAACCGCGACATGAAGGAGATATGGCGCTACGAAATCCCCACCCCGTGGGCCGCTGTCCGCCTGCACAACGGCAACACGCTCATCACCGACGAGCACGACCGGCTGGTCCGCGAAGTAAATCCGAAGGGCGAAACCGTCTGGGAGTTCACGCCCGCCGATCTCCCGCCGGGCATCGTGTTTCACAACACCCAGACGGCGGACCGTCTCGCGAACGGCGACACGGTCATCTTCAGCTCGACCGGCGGCTCGAAAAAAGAGGACCGGCCGAACATCATCCAGGCGATCGAAGTCTCGCCCGATAAAAAAGTCGTGTGGGTGCTGCAGGACTGGAAAGACCTCGGGCCGGCGACGACGGCCCAGTTTCTCGATGAACCAGGCATTCCCGAGCAGCCGGGCGATCTGCAGCACTGAGCGAAACGCACGCTGTCGGTCACCAGCCAGCACCAAGGCGGGCCGTTTCACTCCCCGCCCTAAAAGAACACCGCTTCGCTCAGTGCGAGTTCAGGCGGGAGCAGGCTGACGGTCGTGGGCAGCGTCATCCGGCCTGCGCCGAAATCGGCTTCGAGCAGGCTGCTGTTTTTCGCAAAATCGCCCTGCCAGCGGAATTGGTGCCCGCCGTCATAATCAAAGCGCAATTCGATGCTGCCGGGCATTCCCGTGGACAACGGCGCAGCCGCATAGTTCACCGCCGGCGCGGCGCCGCATTGCATGAGACGTTCGCGCGCCCATGCGAGCAGCACACGGCCCTCGGCGGCAAAGGCCGGCGCAGCCGCGACGGTGACCGTGCGCAGGCCTTCGACGAGCAGCGCCGGCGCATAAGCCGCAAGAAACTGCCCGATGCCCTGCCGCACGTGCAGCAGGCGTGCATACGCGAGATCGTGCACGGCCTCGGGCCGCGGCCAGGGGAAGGTCAGCGTTTCAGGCGGCGCCACCGCGCTGTCGATCAGCACCCGGCGCGAGTTGGTGAGCAGGTATTGGTAGTCCGCCAGCCGCGACGCCGACGAAAATCCGTACGCCCAGTAATAGAGCGGCAGATCGGTCGAGAGACAGACGGAAACCTCGTTCTCCAGAAACTGCCGCGCCGCCTGCGGATAGCTCAGCGCGACAAACTCGACGCAGCGCGTGTCGCCCTTCGATTTGCCGAGAAAGCATTCGCCGTAGATTTTTGCGCGCATCTCCGTCGCACCGTCCCCGGGCGGAAGCGGGCAGAGCAGGACAACGCGGCACGGATAGCGCTGGGCAAAGCGCAGCGCGGTCTGGAATTGCGCGAGCGCATCCTCGGGCGACGTGCCAAAGCCGAAGTGCAGCACGAAATTGAGCTGCGTGGCCTTGAGGTCGGTCGGCGCGGCGCCGCCCTGCGCGGCGGTGTCGTCCCACATCTTGGCCAGGCTGCCGGAAATGGAGCCGACAGGCACCTCGAGGCCGGGCAGGGTTTGAAAAACCGCGGACATGGCGGCAATGGATCAGGGCTGGCGCCAGACCCGGTCGTTTTTGGCCAGCAGCGCCTCGGCGCTGGCCGGACCCCAGGCCCCGGAGGCATAGCTGTCCATGCCCTCGCGGCCAGCCGCGGCCCAGTTTTCGAGCACGGGCGTGTAGAGCTGCCACGACGTCTCGGCCTCGTCGCCACGGATGAAAAGCGTGCCATCGCTAATCATTGCGTCGAGCACGAGGCGTTCGTAGGCCTCCGGCGTGTTGGAGCCGAAGGTCGTGCTGTAGCGGAAATTCATCTTCACCGGCTGGGTCCGGGTCTCAAGGCCGGGAATTTTTCCGTTGAGAATCAGGCTGAGCCCCTCGTCCGGCTGGATCTGGAACGCCAGGGTGTTGGCCGCAAGATCGAATCGGTTCCCCTCGGCAAAAAGGGTGCCGGGCGGACATTTGAAATTGACCGCGATCTCGGAAACCCGGCGTGCCAGGCGCTTGCCGGAACGCAGGTAGAACGGCACGCCCTGCCAGCGCCAGTTGTTGATCGAAAGACGGATGGCGGCGTACGTCTCGGTGGCGGACTGCGGATTGACACCGGGCTCCTGCAGGTATCCCGGCACCTGTTTGCCGCCGATCATGCCGTCGGCATATTGCGCACGCACCACGTCACCGCCGGGGCCGAGCGCGAGCGGCTGGATGGCTTTCAACACCTTCACTTTTTCGTCGCGCATGGCCTCGGCATCGAGCGACACCGGCGGCTCCATCGCGGTCAGCGCAAGCAGCTGCATGGTGTGGTTCTGGATCATGTCGCGTAGGCAGCCGCTCTGTTCGTAGTAGCCGGCACGCGCCTCGACACCGACCTGTTCGGCGACGGTGATTTGAACTGAGTCGATGAAATTTCGATTCCAGAGCGGCTCGAAAATGGCGTTGGCAAAACGCTGCACAAGCAGGTCCTGCACGGTCTCCTTGCCGAGGTAGTGATCTATGCGGTAAACCTGATGTTCCTCGAACACGCTGCGGATGGTGCCGTTGAGCGCGCGGGCCGAGTCAAGGTCGCGGCCGAAGGGTTTTTCAATGATCACCTTCGCGTGGTGCGCCTGGCCGAGGTATTTGCCGGCGAGGCCGCTCGCCCCGAGATTGAGCAGGATGGGCGTGAAGACGGTCGGCGGCGTGGAAATGTAGAAAAGCGACTGCATTTCGCGGCCGCTTTTTTTCTCGATGTCGGCGATGTGTTGGGCGAGGCGGTCGAAGGCCGGCTTTTCGTCGTAACCGCCGGCCACGTAGGTCGTGTTGGCAGCGACGCGGGCCCAGATGTCGTCCTTGAGTTCGCGGCGGGAAAATTCGCGGATGGCCTCCGCGGCCATCTTGCGAAATTCGTCGTCGGCGATGGGCTTGCGGCCGTAGCCGACCAGATGGAAGTCCGCCGGCAGCAGATTGTCCGCCGCGAGATTGTAGACCGCAGGGATGAGCTTGCGGGCGGTGAGATCGCCCGACGCGCCAAAAATGACGACGACCGTCGGCGGCGCACCGCGGTGCTTGCTGAGACCCTGCAGGAACGGATGACGTTGCGTTTCAGCCATGGCAGGGAAAAGTTTGTCTCGGCATTGGAGGAGTGAGGCAAGGGAAATGCTCGCCGCCAAAAGCGCAACCCGTCGCATCATTCTCCAAAACTTTTCGGAAACAGCGGGATGTTCTCGAAATGCCGCACCTCGGGCGGGCCGCCATCGGCGCGGGTGGCGACTTCCACCACGTCGAAACGAAACGTCCGTGGCCGTGTTTTAGCCGGCAGGGCGCGCAGGTAGATGGTGCAGGCACGGCGCAAAACCTTTTTCTTGCGCGCATTGACCGCGTAATAGCCAGGCACCAGCGCGCCGGCGGCGCGGGTCTTCACCTCGACAAAAACGAGCGCTTCACCGTCGCGGCACACCAGGTCGATTTCGTCGCGCCGGTCGCGCGGGCTGCGCCAGTTGCGCGCCACGATGGCGAAGCCCCGCTCACGCCGCAAAAACTCCGCCGCGGCGCGTTCGCCCGCCACGCCGGCCGGGGACGGGGCGTCGCTGCGCAGGAAAAGCTTTTTCAACCGGGAAAACATGGCCATGCCGTCGCATGATTCTCATTGCGGGTCGCCCCGCGCAATGGCATTCCGCCTGCATCCCCATTTCCAGTCATGGCCACCTCCACACTCGCGAACACCCTGCGCCGGTCGCTTCTCATCAAGATCATTTCGAAGCCCGCGCCCAGCCGCGAGGACATCAGCTCCGTCGTTGAGCTCACCGCTTCCAAGGTCGTCGAAGCCCTGCAGGCGCAGTCGATGACGCTCTATCTGGTCGAAGGCAACGACATCTCCTTCAAGCACGTTTACTACTCGCCCACCCTCTGGGCGGCCAACCCGTCCCACGGTGATCACTTCAAGGAGCTCACCACGAAACTCCTTGCCACCAAGCTGCCTCTCGGCACCGGCAACGTCGGCAAGGTCATCGCCTCCGGCCAGCCGCTTTTCTTCACGAAAAAGGGCCCTGATGCGTCATCGCTGCTCTCGATGGCCAAAACCACCGGCTTCGATGTCCAGTCGATGCTCACGGTGCCGCTCAAGACCAACGTCGTCATCGGCGCCATCCAGGTGCTGAACAAGGAGCCCTCCGCCGGGACCAATGGCGAGTTCACCCAACGCGACCTCGCGCTGCTCCAGGAGGTCGCGGAGTATTCCGCCACCCTAATCCAGCGCATGCTGGATCCCAAATTCCAGCTCAGCGCCGAGGACACCGCCAAATTCATCGCCCGCCTCACCGACCTGCCGCTCGTGACCAAGGTCGAAGAAGTCGAGGCCGACCAGAAGCTCGTCGAGGTCATCGGCGAGGCCATCATCCGCCGCGAGGGCGTCTTCCCGGTCAAAAAGCTCAACGACGGACACCTTTCCGTGCTGATGACCAATCCGCTGGATCATGCCAAGCGCGATGCCTTCCAGGAGGCCACGGAATTCGTCATTGAGGAAGTGCACGTCGCCCCGGCCACGCTGATCGAGCTCCTGCTCAAGAAATTCTTCAAGGACTCCAAGATGCTCACCGCCGGTGATGTCGACATCGGCCGGGTCGCCGAGAGCATCTCCACCACCTACGCGGAAGGCGGCGCCACCGAGGCCAATCTCGGCGAACTCGAGGACGAGGAATCCGCCCCCATCATCCAGCTCGCCAACCGCATCATCGAGGACGCCTACATCGCCGGCGCGTCCGACATCCACATCGAGCCGCAGGAAAAGGATCTCATGGTGCGCTACCGCATCGATGGCGTGTGCCAGGAAAAGCTCCGCCTGCCCAAGCAGGCCGCCAACGCTCTCGTCACGCGCCTGAAGATCATGTGCAACCTCGACATCGCCGAGCGCCGCCTCCCGCAGGACGGCCGCATCGTCTTCAAGAAATACACCAAGAAGAACATCGACGTCGACCTGCGCGTCGCCACCGGCCCGATGAACTTCGGCGAGAAGGTCGTCATGCGCATTCTCGACAAGCAGAAGTCGACCCTGCCGCTCACGGCCCTCGGTTTCTCCGACGAAAACCTCGCCAAGTACCGCGAGTGCATCCGCCAGCCCTACGGCATGATTTTGCATTGCGGCCCCACCGGCTCGGGCAAGTCGATGACGCTTTATTCCGCCCTCAGCGAAATCAACGAGCCCGACGTCAACATCCAGACCGCCGAGGACCCCATCGAGTACACCCTGCCTGGCATCAACCAGATGCAGATGAGCCGGCAGATCGGCCTGACTTTCGCCCGCGCCCTGCGCTGCTACCTGCGCATGGATCCCGACATCATCCTCGTCGGCGAAATCCGCGATCAGGAAACCGCCGAGATAGCCATCGAGGCCGCGCTCACCGGCCATTTGCTCGTTTCCACCCTCCACACCAACGACGCGCCCAGCACCGTCGCGCGTCTCAGTGAAATGGACGTCGAACCGTTCATGATCTCCGCCTCGCTCGTCTGCGTGTGCGCCCAGCGCCTCATGCGCCGCGTCTGCAAGAACTGCAAGCAGGCCTACACGCCCGAAGGCCGCGAAAAGCAGATCATCGAAAAAGCCCTCGGCTGGAGCGGAGAAATTTTCAAGGCCAACCCCCAGGGCTGCCCCACCTGCGGCGGCACCGGCTACAAGGGCCGCGTCGGCATCCACGAGCTCATGACCAACAGCGAGGAGCTCACCGCCGCCATCAACGCCAAGGCCGAGACGGCCGAGCTCAAGCGCATCGCCATGCGCGGCGGCATGAAGACGCTCCACCAGGACAGCATGCTCAAGGTCAAGCTCGGCCTCAGCACCATCGAGGAAGCATTGTCTAACGTGTCGCCGGATATGACGTGAGGCAGCGATATTTTCAGATGGAAATTAACTCAACAGTGATCGCGAAAACGCGAAGCATTCTGCGCACTTAAATTCGTTTGTGCTTCAGGGATAAAAACTGATTCAGCAGCCGTGATATGCCGTGGCGTACACCAAATGAAAAAGCATTTAAGCACTTCAATATTTTTTGGCCTTCTGGCTTTAATGACAAGCTGTGCACCGCGTATGGCAAAAGGTCATTTATACCGAACTTTTCGAGGGCGTGAAGAGACATTCGAAATCGCACTTAACGATCCAAAATCTGAGTATGGTCATTTAAAGATTATCACCCAAAACAACGTTTTTGTTGGAGATTATTCTCCAGTGACCACCCCCACCGAAATAAGTAAATCACAGGGAGGCGGAGGATCACTCACAATAGCAGGATTTGGAGGCGGTCTAAATCACGACTCTAGTTTTTCGGCTAAGTTTGAGCCAGGGATGGAATCGCGATTGGCTACTATCGTTATCAATCAGAACATAATGATTACCCTGCACTTTCAGATTGATCCAAAAACCGGACATGGAACCGGGCTTGGTCGTGATAACAGAGGCGGCTCCTACACGATGCAGTTTTAATATGCCAGGTTAAGCATAAGGGGTCGAGCTGCGGAAATTAATATTCGGTTTGATCAAATCAGGCAGAAAAGCAGATCGCTGAAACACTGAAGGGCAAAAGCACGAAAGCATTTTCCGCATTTCAGCCCTTCCGCGATGAAAAATTAATTCAGAAACCATGAAGCCATGATTCAATCCTGGTTTCCTGGCTTCTGAATTTTCTCTCAGCGACCGTCCTGTGCTTAGACGCTTGCCACTGCCTCGGCAACCGGCGGCTGGGCGTTGCGCACGGCATCGGCGATGGTCACCCCCGAACCCGCCTCGGCCTCGCCGCGCTCGTGGTTGAAGCGCATCGACACGGTCTTTGACACGCCGCGCTCCTCCATCGTCACGCCGTAGATCGCATCCGCCGCCGCAATCGTGCGCTTGTTGTGCGTGATGATGATGAACTGCGAGTTGTCGACGAACTTCTTCAGCAGGTCCGTGAAACGGCCGATGTTCGATTCGTCCAGCGGCGCGTCGAGTTCGTCGAGGAGACAGAACGGCGACGGCTTCACCAGATAAAGCGCGAAAAGGAGCGCCACGGCCGTGAGCGTCTTCTGTCCGCCCGAAAGCAGCGAGATGCTCTTGAGCTTCGTGCCCGGCGGCTGCGCGACGATCTCGATGCCGCTCTCGAGGATGTCGTCGGTCTGCAGCAGTTCGAGTTCCGCGCGACCGCCGCCGAAGAGCGTCTGGAAGGTGTAGACGAAATTCTTTTTGATCTGCTCGAACGTCACCTCGAACTGTTTCTGCGAGGTCTGGTTGATCTCGTCGATGGCCTTGAGCAGTTCCGCCCGCGCGTTCGTGAGGTCGTCGCTCTGCGATTTGAGGAAATCGTGCCGCTGCTTCAGCTCGGCGTATTCCTCGATGGCCACGAGGTTCACCTCGCCCATGCCGCGCAGCCGCTGGCGCAAGGCCTCGATCTCGGCCCGCAGTTCGTCCCAGTTGGTCGCGTCAAGCGCCGCGAGGTCGGCCTCGGCCGGCTCACCCTTTTGCTTGGGCTTCAATTTCCGGCCCCTGGCTTTCACTTCGGCGCCATTTTCTGAAATCTGTCCTCTTTCCTCCGCTTCATCGTCCTCGAGGTCGAGCGGCTTCAAGCCTTCCGGCTCGTCGTCGGCATGCCAGAGCTCGCGCTTCCAATCGATTGCGGCGAGGTCGGCCTGGAACTCGCGCTGGGCCTCTTCCGCCAAGAATTCCGCGCGCGAACGGCTCTCGGCCAGTTTCACCTCGCAGCGGCCCAGCTCGCTTTGTGCCGTATCGGCCTCGGCGCGCAGCGCGGCCTGGCCGGTCTCGACGGCGGAAATGTCCCGTTCCACTTCGACCAGCTCGACGCGGATTTTTTCGACCGACTCCTGTGACACGACGAGCGTCTTGGCCAGCTCCCCGCTTCGGGCACGCTGTGCTTCCGCCTCGCGCTCCAGCTCGGCGATCTGCTCGGTCCAGACCTCGATCTCCTGCTGCCGTTGCACGAGCAGCTCTTCCAGCTGCGCACGACGGCGTTCCATTTCACCCAGGCCGCGGTCGAGCACTTCGACCTTCTGGCGGCGCTCGGCCAGCTCGAGGCGGGCCTGGGCCAGTGATTCCTTCTTCTGGTCACGGTCCGTGCGCACCTCGGTGATGCGCGCTTCAAGCTTGGAGATTTTTTCACGCTGCTGCGTCGCCGCAGCATCGGCCTCGGCCAGCCCGGCCTGCGCCTTGGCAAAACGCTGCTGGGCCTCGTCGCGAGCCTGAACGAGCGCAGTGAGCTCATTCTGCATGCGGCCGAGACGCGTGGTCACATCGTCGGACGCCCGCTGGGTGTTGCGCTGCTCGGCCTGGGCGGCCGCCACGGCCTGCGTGGCCGCAAGCACGTCGGCGCGCTTTTGTTCGAGGGTCTGCTCGGCGGCGGCCAGACGCGCATTGATGGCGTCGATCTGCGTGCGCTGCGCATCATGCGCCTCCTGGTCTTTCGCCAGCTCGCGCTTGGTCTCACGCAGGTCAATATCGCGCTGGAGAATGCTGTTTGCGGGCTTTTTGCTGTGGCCGCCGAAGACCAGGCCGCGCCGGTCGACCAGCTCGCCCTTGCGTGTAGCCACGGCAAGGAAGCTGAAGCCGGGATTCGTCTTCCAAAATTCGAGAAACGCGCCGAGGTCGTCCGCGACGTAGCATGCAGCGAGCAGACTCGCCGCCGGATGGGCGGCATCGACGCTGTTCAGCGCAACCGCCGCCGAGATCAGTCCCGCCGGCAACGCAGCCCCACCCGTCTCTGATTTCTGATCTTTGATCTCTGAAATCTGCAGGCAGGCGCTGCCGAGCTGTTCGCTTTCCAGCTGGGCGAGAATTTTCCGGGCGGTGCCGAGGTCGGCCACATGAATGGCCTCGACCGCGGAGCCAAGCAGCGCCTCGAGCGCCTTGCCAAACTCCGGCTTTACATCAAGCCCCTGCGTAATGGGTGCAACCTTCGCGCCGTCGAGCATGGCGTCGAGCCGGCCCGAAAGCAGCGCTTTCGCACCCTCCCCGAAGCCTTCCCATTTTTCCTGGAGCTGCTGGAGCAGCTTGAGGCGGGCGGTGCGCTGGGCGAGCTGGCGGTCGATGTCCTGCAGCTTGCGCTGCGCGTCGCGGAATTCGTGCGTGAGATCGGTGAGGGCCTGCTGGGCGGCCTGCGCCTCATTGTGGGCGCACGATTTCGCGGCCTGCGTCTCCTCGACCCGCACGGTGAATTCGCCGGCGACGCGCGCGGCCTCGGCCTGCTGCGCGCGAACCTGTTCGAGCTCCTGCGCAAGCGCGTCGTGGCGGATCGTGCTCGTCTTCTGGTCGACTTCGTAGCCGGAGCAGTCCGTGCGCAAGCGCGCAACCGTGCTCTCGAGTTGCAACAAATGGAATTTCGCCTGCTGCAGTTCCTGCTCAAGCTTGCTCAACTCGCCCTCGGACAGCGCCAGCTCGCGATTGCGCGTCTGGAAAGCCGAGTCGCTGGTGCCGAGCAGGCTGAGCTGCATCTGCTTGTCCTGCGCACCGGTGTCGGCCTGGGCGGTCAGCTCACGGACCTGCATTTCGAGTTCGCCGAGATTGTCGCGACTGGACTCAAGGCGTTCCTGCAGGCCGGTGCGCTTGATGGCGGCGACATTCGCCTGGTTCTCGGCCTGTTCCTTTTGCGAACGCAGGTCGAAGACGGACTGCTGCGCGTCCTGTACGCGCTGGTTCAACTGGCTGCGGCCGGATTTTTTCTCATCGAGTTCGCGCTGGTGGCCGGTGAGCGCGGCGCGGCGGTTTTCAGCCTCGGTGCGAAGCGCGGCGGTCCTGATTTCGAGATCGCCGAGCGTGGCGCGGAGCTGGCCGAATTGCCAGCCGCCGAGCCCGAGCGCGAGATGGCGCAGGCGGAAATTGAGCTTCTTGTAGCGGAGCGCCTTCGCGGCCTGGCGCTTGAGGCTGCCGATCTGGCGGGAGACTTCGCCGATGACGTCGGCCACGCGCGCGAGATTCTGCTCGGTAAGCGCAAGCTTGTTCATGGCCTCGCGGCGCTGCGACTTGTACTTCGTGATGCCGGCGGCCTCCTCAAACACGGCGCGCCGCTCCTCGGGCTTGGACGAAAGGATCTGGTCGATCTGGCCCTGCGCCATGATCGAGTAGCTCGTGCGTCCGATGCCGGTATCCATGAACAACTTGTGGATGTCCTTGAGGCGGCACGGCTGGCCATTGAAGAAATACTCGCTCTGCCCGTCGCGCGAGACGCGGCGCATGATCTCGATTTCGTGAAACTCGCTGCCGAGCTGCTTCTCGCAGCCCGTGAGCAGGAGCGCCACTTCGCAAAGCTGGGCCGACCGGCGCGTATCGGCGCCCTCGAAAATCACATCCTGCATCTTGCCGCCGCGCAGGGCCTTCGCACTTTGTTCGCCGAGCACCCAGCGGATGGCGTCGGCGATGTTGCTTTTGCCGCAGCCATTGGGACCGACGATGGCGGTGACGCCGGGCTCGAAGCGCAGCGTGGTGGAGTCGGCAAAGGATTTGAAACCGTGGAGTTTTAGCGCCTGCAGATGCATGAAGGTTCTGCACTAGAGAGGCCGCGTTTTCGCGCGGCAATGGGAAATAATTTCCAGTTGTTCACAGGCTATTCGCAGTTCACATACGAAGCCCACCCGGCGGCAAGCTAACACAAGTCGCCGGCCGCGCAAAACAAACATGAACGAAATTTCATCGCCTCGGAATGGAATCTCGGCCGAGAGCCGGCGGTATCTGCCATGGCTGGTGGCGGTCGCGCTGTTCATGGAGAATCTCGACACGACCATCGTCAACACGGCCGTGCCGACGATGGCCGCCGGCCTGCACGTGCTGCCGCTCAGCCTCAAGGCCGTGCTGACAAGCTATACCATCAGCCTGGCGGTCTTCATCCCGATCAGCGGCTGGATGGCCGACCGCTATGGCACGAAGCGGATTTTTGCCCTGGCGATCACCCTCTTCATGCTCGGCTCGCTCTTCTGCGGGCTGGCGTTGAACGTGCCGATGCTGGTCGCGTCGCGCATCCTGCAAGGCGTGGGCGGCGCCATGATGACGCCCGTCGGCCGTCTCGCGCTGGTGCGGGCGTTCCCGCGCTCGGAAATGATCACCGCGATGAATTACGTGGTCATTCCGGCGCTGATCGGGCCGTTGTTGGGGCCGTTTGTCGGCGGCCTGATCGTGCACTGGCTGGACTGGCGGGTGATTTTTTTCATCAACCTGCCCTTCGCCCTGGCCGGCCTCGCCCTGCTGCGCCGCCATATGCCGGATTTCCGGGAAGACGACGTGCCGCCGCTCGACCGCGAGGGTTTCCTGCTCTTTGGCAGCGGCATCGCGCTGCTCTCTTATGTGCTGGAGATTTTCGGCGAGCACACGCTTGGCACGGGCGAAATTTTATTCCTGCTGGCCTGTGCTTGCGTGCTGCTGTTCGCCTACGGCTGGCATTCGCGGGAGACCAAATCGCCCGTGCTGGCGTTGGAGTTATTCCGCATTCGCACGTTCCGGCTGTCGGTTCTGGGCGGGCTGTTCACCCGGCTCGGCATCGGCGGCATGCCCTTCGTGCTGGCACTGCTTTATCAAATCGGCCTCGGCTACCTGCCCTGGCAGGCGGGTCTGCTGATGATGCCGCAGGCCGCGGCTGCCATCTGCATGAAACTGATGACCAAGCTCGTCCTTGCCCGTTTTGGCCATCGCCGCGTGCTGATTGTGAACACCGCCCTGCTCGGCATGACCATCATGATTTTCACCCACGTGGGGCCGGGCACGCCCATCTGGGCCATCCTGCTGCTCAGCTTCGGCCAGGGCTTTTTCTCCTCCTTGCAATTCACGAGCATGAACACACTGGTTTATGCCGACATCAGCAACCATGACGCCAGCAAGGCCAGCAGCATCGCCAGCACGGCACAGCAGATGGCGCTCAGCTTCGGCGTCGCTTTTTCATCACTGCTCGCCGCCTGGTTCCTCGGCCATGTCGACCGCACCGACCCGGCCCAGCTCGTGCCGGCCCTGCATCACGCCTTTTTCGTGATTGGCTGCATGACCGTCGTCTCCAGCCTCATTTTCTCCGGCCTGCACGCCAACGACGGCAACAACGTCAGCAACCGCAGCAATCCGGAGACCGAGGCGGCCGCCAAGGCTGGGTGAAGCGCCTCATTTGTGGTCCCAGGGCAGCTTCACTGCCAGGCGCGGGTGTTTCCAGACCTCGAAGACCTCGAACATCTTCCCGGGGTTGAGAATGCCGCGCGGGTCGAGCGCGCGCTTCACCGCGAGCATTGCGCGCACCTGCGCGGGCGAGTGCTGCAGCCGCAGGAACGGCGTCTTGGCCAGCCCGATGCCGTGCTCGCCGGAAATGGCACCCCCGAGCGCGACGACCTCGCGCATCAGCCGCTGCACCGCGCGCTCGGCCGCGCGGCATTCGGCGGCATCCGCCGCATGGTACATGATGTTCACGTGCAGATTGCCGTCACCGAGATGGCCGAAGGTCGGGATGGGCAGTCGCGACTCGCGGCGCAGGCGTTCGAGAAACCGCGCGAATTTCCCGTAGTTTTTCAACGGCACGACCACGTCCTCGTTGAGCTTCGCGTCACCCAGCTCGAACATCGCGCCCGAACACTTGCGCCGCACGGCCCAAAGCGCCTCGGCCGCGGCGCGGTCGCGCGCCGCCCGGTGGGCCCGTGCGTGTTTTTTGGCCCAGGCCAGTAAAATCGCCTTTTGTTCGCGCACTTCGCTCACCGTGCCAGCCAGCTCAAGCAGCACAACCGGCCGCCCCGCCTGACCGGCAAAGACGACGGTCTTCGTCGCGCGCTCGGCGCACTGCACGGAGTAGCGGTCGAGAAATTCACAAATGGCCGGCTGCACGCGCTGCGCGAAAAGCGCCCGCACCGCCCGAAACGCCGCCAGTTCGTCGGCGAACGCCGTGAGCAAAGTCCAGCGCGCTGCCGGCCGCGGAATCAGTTTCAACGTCGCCTCGGTGACGATGCCCAGCATGCCTTCGCTGCCGATCCACAGGTCGCGCAGGTTGAAACCCGCGGAAAACTTTTTCGTCGGCGTGCCCCACTGCACCAGTTCGCCGGTGGGCAGAAACCCCTTCAGCGCGAGTACGAAGTCGCGCGTGACGCCATACTTGCCGCCGTGCATGCCGCCCGCGTTGCAGGCGATGTTACCGCCGATGGTGCAATACTCCCGCGACGACGGGTCGGGCGGATAAAACCAGCCCTGGGCTTCGGCCGCACGCTGGAGGTCGGCCACCTTCACGCCCGCCTGCACATGCGCCAGGCCGGCCTCGGCGTCGATGCGCAGGCGTTTCCAGCCGAGAAGGTCGACCACCCAGCCGCCCTGCAGGGGCGAGGCCGACCCGGTCAGCGAGGTGCCCCGTCCGCGCACCGTCACCGGGACACGATGCGTATTGGCCAGCGCCAGCACGGCCGCCAGGTCGCCTTCGTGGCGCGGCACAATGACCGCCTCGGGCGGAAACGAGAGCTTGCTGCCGTCAAACGACGCGGCCTGGCACACCGCGACCTCCGTGCGTACGATGCGCGGGCCGAGACGGCGGCGGAGCAAACGGGTGGCGGTGGCAAATTTCATGTGAACCAATGCCATATACACCGCTGGCCGGCACGCTTGCGCAAGCAAAAGCACATGCGCTCGAATAACCGCTATGGGCTGGACTTCTTTGTCGCCCTGCGGGCGGCTGAGGCCGGATTTTTGCTTTCCATCGCGGATTTGCGCGCTAGGAGTTAAGGTTCTTTTCCATGACCCGAGTCCTCCTCACCACCACCTCGTTCCAAGATACGCCAGGCGCGCACCACCAGCTGCTGGAAAGCGCCGGCCTCGAGATCGTCCGCGAACGCGGCCCCCTGCCCGAGTCGCGCATGCTCGAGCTGGCCGGCCAGTTCGACGCCTTTCTCTGCGGCGACGACGCCATCACACGCGCCGTCATCGAGAAATCCCTGCCCCGGCTGAAGATCATCAGCAAATACGGCATCGGGGTGGACAAAATCGACGTCAAATTCGCCACCGAGTCCAAGATCCCCGTGCTCTTCACGCCGGGCGTCAACCACACGACGGTGGCCGAGCACACGTTCCTGCTCCTGCTCGCGCTCGAACAAAACTTCCTCTACGGCGTCGACGCCTCCCGCAAGGGCGAATGGAAGCGCAAGACCGGCCACGAGGTGCTCGACAAGACGATCGGCATCCTCGGCCTCGGCCGCATCGGCAAGGAAGTCGCCATTCGCGCCAACGCCTTCGGCATGCATCCCATCGCCTACGACGTTTACTGGGACGAAAAATTCGCCGCCCAGCACAATGTGAAACGCGTCGCCACGCTCGACGAGCTTTTTGCCGCCTCCGACTACATCTCGCTCCACACCAATCTGACGCCGGAGACGCGCGACATGATCAACGCCAAGAGCATCGCCAAGATGAAAAAAGGCGTGCTCATCCTCAATTGCGCCCGCGGCGAAATCGTCCACACGGCTGACATGGTCGCCGCGCTCCAGTCTGGCCAGGTTGGCGGCTACGGCACCGACGTGCTCGACCAAGAGCCGCCGCCCGCCGATCACCCGCTGCTTAAGCTGCCCAATTGCATCGTCACGCCGCACATCGCCTCCCGCACCTTCGAAAGCGTTGTCCGCCAGGCCACCACGTCCGTGCAAAACCTCCTGAACGCGCTGAAGGGCGAAAAGCCCATCGCGCAAGTCAACCCCGAGGTTCCCGTCAAGAAAGTCGGCTAAATTTTACGCCCTTAAAGGCCGGTCGAATTTTAAATTCCTAAAACCTTTCCCATGTCCGAAGTCTTCTACGTCGTTCCCGAAAAGCTCCACAACGCCCTCGTCGAGGCCGCCTACAAGCACCGCGGCTACACCGCCGAGGAATCCGCCGCCGCCGCGCGCTTCTGCGCCGAGGCCACGCGCCACGGCATCCGGACGCACAACGCCATCAAGGCGCTGCACCTCGATCACCTCTTCGGCAGCGGTTCGCCCGGAAAAGGCTGCGTGCCCAACGCCAAGATCGAGGTCGTGAAATCGCGCTTCCCCGCCTCGCAGGTCTGGAATGCCAACAAAAAGCTCGGCCAGGCCACGGCCTACGCCGCGATGGACACCGCCATGAAGCTCGCCGACCAGTACGGCATCGGCATGGTCTCCGTCGACAACGCCTTCCATTATCTCTGGGGCGGCGGCTACGTGATGGATGCTGCGAAAAAAGGCTACATCGCCTACACCAATTGCACCGCCACCCTCGCCGAGGTCGTTCCCTTCGGCGGCAAGTTCCCCACCCTCGGCACCAACCCGCACTCGTGGGGCCTGCCCACCACCAGCGCGATCGGCTATCCCATCGTCATCGACTGGGCCACCAGCGTCGTCGCGATGGGCCGCGTGCAGCAGCTCGCCCGCGAGGGCAAGCAGCTCCCGCCGCAGGCCGCCGTCGACGAAAACGGCACGCCGACCACCGACCCGGCGAAGGCCAAGTATCTCCTGCCCTTCGGCGCGCACAAGGGTTACGGCCTCTCGCTGCTCAACGAACTCATCGGCGGCTACATCGGCGGCTCGCTGCCCACCATCCGCAGCCGCTTCAACGGCAAACCCGACGACAAATACGGCTGTAATTTCTTCTTCCAGGTCTGGCATCCCGACGCGATGAACGCCGGTGAGTTCGCCTTCGGCCGCAGCCAGTCGCAGAACGTCAAGGCTGTCATCGACGACATCCTCGGCCACGGCAACGAGAAGTCCATGCTCCCCGGCCAGCTCGAGGCCGAGGCCGCCGCCCGCTCCGCCAAAAACGGTGGACTGCTCTTCTCCGAGGCTGAAATCAAGGCCCTCAACGAGATCGCCGCCGAGTGCGGCCAGCCGCAGTGGCAGCTCAGCGACCTCAAGGCCGCCGTCTGAGTCGCGGCCACCTTTCAACCATCAACTTTCATCTTTCAACTTTTCCTCACTCATGAGCCTTAAGATCAAATCCGCCAAGGAATGCCAGTTCGACCAAATTTCGCTGGGCGAAGTCATGCTTCGCCTCGATCCCGGTGAAACCCGCGTGCGCGTCGCCCGCGAGTTCAAAGTCTGGGAGGGCGGCGGCGAATACAACACGTCCCGCGGCCTGCGCAAATGCTTCAACCTGCGCACCGCAGTCGCCACCGCCTTCGTGGACAACGAGGTCGGCCATCTCGTCGAAGACTTCATCATGCAGGGCGGCGTCGCCACCGACTTCATCAAATGGCGCGAGGATGACGGCATCGGCCGCACCGTGCGCAACGGCCTCAACTTCACCGAACGCGGCTTCGGCATCCGCGGCGCCGTCGGCGTGCCCGACCGCGGCAACACCGCCGCCAGCCAGCTCAAGCCCGGCGACTTCGACTGGGATCACATTTTCGGCAAGCTCGGCGTGCGCTGGTTCCACACCGGCGGCATCTTCGCCGCGCTCTCCGAGACCACCGCGGCCCTCACCGTCGAGGCGGTCAAGGCCGCCAATAAGCACGGCACCATCGTTTCCTACGATCTCAACTACCGCCCCTCCCTGTGGAAGACCATCGGCGGCCTGAAAAAGGCCCGCGAGGTCAACCGCGAGATCGCGAAATACGTCGATGTCATGATCGGCAACGAGGAGGATTTCACCGCCTCGCTCGGCTTCGAGGTCAAGGGCGCCGACGAAAGCCTCAGCCACATCGAAACCGACGCGTTCAAGGCCATGATCAAGACCGCCGTCGCCGAATTCCCGAACTTCAAGGTCGCGGCCACCACGCTCCGCAAGGTCATCACTGCCACGAAAAACGACTGGGGTGCCATCCTCTACCACGACGGCCAGTTCTACGACAGCCGCTCCTACCCCGGCCTCGAGATCCTCGACCGCGTCGGCGGCGGCGACAGCTTCGCCAGCGGGCTCCAGTTCGGCTTCCTCTCGAAGAACGACCCGCAGCTCGCCGTCGATTACGGCGCCGCGCACGGTGCCTTCGCCTCGACCACACCCGGCGACACCTCCATGGCCACCCAGAAGGAAGTCGAAAAACTCATGAAGGGCGGCAGCGCCCGGGTTGTGCGTTAACCGACCGCAAAACGCGCTCTTTCCTCCCGCCCGGGCCGCAACGCCCGGGCTTTTTATTTCCCCTGGCGAACAGGCTCACTGCACCTGGCTCGGCGGCGGCTGCGCGACCATGATGTGCGTCATGTGCATGCCAAATGCCAGCGCGGCCACGAGGCCGAAATAAAGCACCGCCATCGTCCCACGTTGCGCGGGCGTGACCTCGAAGTAGCGCTTCTCCGCTTCGGTTTTGGCGCGAAACAAACTGAACAGCCGCGGCAGCGACATGATGATGATCAGAATCAGGATGAACGAAGGATGCACGAACGCCATTCCGCCCACGATGACGAGGCCCACCACCCACAGCCAAGGCGAGAGCGCCGTCACGATCCGCCCGCCGTCGAGGAAGCCGAATGGCGCAAGGTTGAACAAATTCAGGAAGAACCCCGAGTAAGCCAGCCCCAGGAACAGCGGATTGTCCGTCAGCGGATAAAGCGCGTAGCAGGCCGCGGAGCCCAGCGCGCCAAAAAGCGGACCACCAATCCCGACGCACGCTTCCATCCAGGCGTTGCGCGGAGCGTCCTTGAGCGCGATGAAGGCGCCCATGAAGGGGATGAACACGGGAGCGCCGACCTTCAGCCCAAATCGCCGGGCCACCACGAGATGCCCGCACTCGTGCACCAGAATCAGCACGACAAATCCCGCCGCAAACCACCATCCCCAAGCCATCGCATAGACCCAGATCGAAAGCAGCATCGTCCCGCCGGTTTTCAGGATGATGGGCAGAAACTTCAGAACCGGCAGGAGCAGAAGCTTGAATTTGGCGAAGAGCGTGGCGATGAGCACCCCGACCGGCCCGAGCGCTTTTTTGATCCGCTGCCAGATCGACGGCCGTTTGGGATTCACCCGCAAGGCAGAGGCATCCTGGTTTTGTCGCAGCACTGGCTCGTCCATCCGGTAAAAATTCCACCGTATGACCCACGCCGTCAACGGATTTGGTTCAGCGATTGTCCGAACCGCAATTTTTACACCTTGGTTGAAATATTTGCGGGGTGGAACTAGTCTCACATTGTAGGTCAACCCAAGTTACGGCCATCCCCCCGCCATGAAAACTCTCGCCGTCCTTCTTCTGTTCGCCACGCCGATGCTGGCCTCAACAATTGAAGTCCATCTCGGCGACTCGCTCGCGGAGGTCCGCTCCACGCTCGGTGCGCCGCACGGCCAGGCCCAGGTGGGCAGCAAGCTCGTACTTTTCTACGACACCGGGCAGGTGCAGTTGGTGGACGATCGCGTAACGCGATCCGATTTTCTCTCTCCGGACGAACTCGCGGCACAGCGGGCGGAAGACGCCCGCCTCGCCCGGCTGCAGGCCCAACATATGACCGAGGGCGAGGCGCTGAAGGCCAAAAAGCTCGCGGATCCCGCCTTCACTTCCGCCCCCCGCAGCTACCAGCTTGAATTCTGGCAGGATTTCCGCCGCCAGTATCCCGAGGTTTCCTGCGATGACGAATACAAGCTGGCCCTCGCCCGCCGCCAGGAGCAGGTCGACACGGAGGAACATGCGCAACAGATCGCCGACCTCGAGGCGCGTGTCGCCGACGCGGAAGACCAAGCCGCCCAGGCCGAGCGCGACGCCCAGCAGGCCCGTTACGGGGGATTTTTCTCCTGGCCGCTCTTCATCGGATTTGGAACTGCCCGCCACGGCCGGTTTCATGAACACGGGCATCATCGCGCGCCCGGGACGAAAACCGTGTTGGCCTCGCCGTTTCCCCTGCCAAAAATTTACGCCCCTCCCGTGCCGCGGTTCAACAATCCCACCTTCCCGGCCTTGAAATCACCGGCCTCCTTCGCCCTGACCAATTCTTTCAGCCCTGCGGCTGCGCACATGCGCTGACGGAGAAATACGCCTGCGAATCAGCGCATGACCGCGGCCAGTTCCAGCGCGAGCGCCTTGCTGCCTTTAAGATCGAGTTTGCCGGTGCCCAACACAGGGATTTTTTCCACGCGCATCACCATCCGCGGAATCCACAGGTTCGGCAGGCCGGCGCCGGCGAGCCGGTCGCGCACCTGTTCGAGGCTGAGCTCGACCGTGGTCAGCAGCACGAGGGCCTCGCCCTTGGCCGCGTCGGGCACGCCGACAACCACCACGCCCGGGCCTTCGCTCTGGTCGAGATCGAACAACTCGACGAGCTTCTGCTCCACCGTGCCATGCGGCACCATCTCGCCGCCAATTTTTGAAAACCGCGACAGCCGGCCTTCTATGTGGAGAAAACCCTCCTCATCAAAACGCCCAAGATCGCCAGTCACGAACCAGCCGTCGCGCAGTGCCGCCCGCGTCTTTTCTTCGTCGCCCAGATAGCCGCAGAAAATATTGGCGCCGCGCAGCAGTAACAGACCGGTCTCCGTCAACGGCCGCTCGGCCAGGGTGTCAGGATCAACGATGCGGGCGGTCATGCCCGGCAGCATGCGGCCGACGGACCCAAGACGCTGGCCAGCCTGCGGACCCGCGGTCACGGTCGGCACGGGCGGATCGGGCTGATTGACGTTCGAAACCGGCGCGGTCTCGGTCAGTCCGTAGCCCTGCATGATTTCGAGGCCGAATTTTTCCCTGAATCCCTCGTAAAGCTCGGACGGCATTTTCTCCGCGCCGGAAACAACAAGATTGAGCGAAGCCAGTTCCTCTCGGCTGGCCTTTTTCAAAAACGGCCGCAAAAAGGTCGGCGCACCCACGAGCACCGAGGCGCGTTCGGCCTTGATGGCATCGATGATTTTGCGCGTGTCGAGGGGGCTCGGCACCGTGACCACCCGGCAGCCGCGCAGGAACGGATACCAAAGCATGACCGTGAAGCCGAAACTGTGGAAGAGCGGCAGGCAGGCAAGCATCGTGCCGGTCCTCGGCAAAATCGAGAGGCAGGAAATCTGGGCGCAATTCGCCAGCAGGTTTCGATGCGTGAGCACGACGCCCTTCGGCTCGCCCGCGCTGCCGCTCGTGAACAGCAATCCCGCCTCCTCCCGGTCGCCCGTGCGCGGCAGACCGAGCAGCGACGCCAACCACTGGCCCGGCAGCACCCACGCCGCCACGAACCACGGAAAAATTGCGCGCTTGCCGCCCGCGGCTGCAATTTCGCCCCGCAGGTCAAGGGTGCGCTCCGGCCACGGGAAAGCCGGCAGCCTGGCGCGCATGGCCTCCGCGGTGATGACTGTGTCGATTTCCGCCATCTGCAGGCTCGACTCAATTGCCGCGACGCCGGCCGTGAAATTGAGATTCACCGGCACCTTGCCGGCAAAGACCACGGCGAGATTCGCAATGGCTCCGCCCGCGCCGGGCGGCAGGACGATACCCACGCGCCGCGCCGGCACGGTCTTGCGCAGACGCCTGGAAAGCGCAGCGGCCGCGGCAAAAAGCTGCGCGGTCTTCACCTCGCGGCGGTCCGCCGTGCGATCGATGATCTCGACATGGTTCGGACGCTTGGCCAGCTGGCGCACCACCTCGCGGCCGAGATGGCGGCGCAACACCGGCCGCTCATCGAACGCAGCCGCGCCGAGATCGAGCAGCGCGCGCCGTACGGTGGCGGCCCCAGCCTGCCCCGGCGGAAGCGGTTCGCCAAAGGCCACGCACACGGGCGTGGGCATGAGGCGGGGTGATTTCCACAGGTAGCGGTTGCCGGAAAACGAGAAGACGGAGCCCCACAGGCCATCGACGGCCGCGGGCACGACGGGAACACCGGCCTTGCGCGCCATGATCTCGAAGCCGCGCTGCAATTCCATCAGCACGCCCGTGCGCGAAATGCCGCCCTCGGGGAAAATGAGCACGACCTCCCCCGCTTGCAGCACGCGCACAATGCGGCGCATGCTCTCGATCGCATTGCGCGGCGAAATCGGAATCGTGTCGGTGGCGCGGTAAAGCCAGCGGAAAAAGATGTTCGCGCGCGCCAGCCCCTCATAGCCGACAAAGCGAATCGGCCGCGGACACGCCAGCTGGAGCACGATCACGTCGACGTAACTCAAGTGATTGGCCAGCAATAGAACGCCGCCAGTCGCGGGCACGCGTTCCGCCCCCAAGGCGCGTACGCGATAGAACAGCCGGGCGACGGATGTCACCAAGGCATAAAGGAACCGGGACAAAAGAGAGTGACGCGGGGTGGCAGCCATGGAGAAGAAGCTGAAAATTCTAGATGCGATTTTTCTTCGCGGCCGGAAGATGATCCCAGTTTTTTGCCCCCGCCTCAAGTGCCGCCAGGGTGGCCAGTGCCTGCTTCATGTCCGCAGCCGGCAAACCCGCCACCACCCTCCCGACCGCCGTGAGATAAAGCGGCCTGACCTTCGCCCAAAGCTGCCGGCCCTTCGCCGTCAGCACGACCCGGTGGATCCGGCGGTCCTGCGCATGGCTTTCCCGCCGCACCCAGCCCGCCTTGCCCATGCGGTCGAGCAGCCCGGTCACATTCGAGCGGTCGACGATCAGCACGTCGCCCAGCTCGCGCTGGCTCATGCCCGCGGGAGCGCCGGCCAGGACATTGAGGACGTTGAACTGCGCCTCGGTCACGCCCAGCGGGCGGAAAAAGCGCTGGCTTTCGCGCAGAAGCACGCTGCCCGTCACGAGCACGCCATGGATGAAATCGGAACCAAGATCGGCCGCCATGCCAGATTGTTGACATGTGTATTGTTTATATGTCAACTATTTTTCTTCCGCCATTCCCGCAGGTCGTGCGCAAGCGGCCCGAAGCTGCCGGGAAAATCGTTTTCGAGGCGGCGGGGATCGCGCTGATGGCGTTTCACTTCCGCGAGCGCGCAGCGGATTTCCAGCGGCAGGCTCGGCCGGTCTGTGCCGTACACCCGCCATTTCAGCTCGTTGCGGGTATAGGGCAGCACGCCCGTGCGCAGGCCTTCCGCCCAGGCGCCCTCGGTCACCCGCTCGTCCCGGCCGCACAGGTACCACGCCTCGATGGCTGGAACGCACATCCCCACCCCGCGCAGCACATGGGCGCGGCCGCGCGCCGGCGGGAGATGTTTCACCGTCTGCCGGAAAATTGAACGCAGCCGGCAGAGGCGGCATTCGGAATGAAACCGGCCCGGCGCATCGTGCTCAGGCGTGTGCACGACGGAGTCGTCGGAATCGACCACGACGACCAGGCCGTCGGCGTCGGTGTTGAAATGCAAATGCCGGATGACCCCGGGCAGCACCTGGGCAACGGACGGCCAGCCGCGCGCGCGCAATGCATGCTGCACCCGATGGACCGGACCGCCGAGCACGGCCTCGATCAGTACGCGCAACGCCGCCTCGTCCGCCGGCGATTCGCTGAGGATGGCGACCTTCATTTTTCTTCCGGCACGCCGCCGAAAATGCCGCTGAACCACAGGTCGCCCAGCGAGCCTTCCGCGATCAGCTCGCGCAAATCGGCCCGGTCCGCCAGCCGCTCAAAATGGGCCGTCCGTCCGTTTTTTTGGGCAATGACGACCTCCTCGGGATGATCCTTGAACAAATCAAGCAGGTACGGCGAATGCGTGGTGGCGATGACCTGCACCGGTGCGCGTTTCAGGCCAAATGCCGACGGGTGGCTCAAGCGGTAAAGGATGTCGCGCGCCTCGCGCAGCATCCGCGGGTGCAGGCCGCGATCCAGTTCCTCGATGCACACGACCGACGGCGGCCGGGGAGCGAACGCCAAGGCCAGCAATGCGAGCAGGTAGAGGACGCCCTGGGAAAGATTTTCCGCCGTGACCGCCCCGCCGCCGTCGAGGATGGCGGCAAGTTCCACCCTGCCCTCGCCCGCCGGCCGGAATTCCAACCCGGTGAATTCGGGTGCCAGCCGGCAAAATTCCGCCTGCAGCCCAGCAAAAGCCGGCGCCTCCCCTTCAGACCAGCGCACCAGCACGGCCGCGAGGTTGGCGGCGTTGGTCGAAAGCCCGGCGCCGTCGGCGCGGTTCGCGGACGCAGCCATCGCGTAGTGGTCGAAGAGGAAACTGCGGATGCACGCCAGCCGGGCTTTCACTTCCAGCCAGCCGGCATCGGCCGCCGGCACGTTGATTTGCAGCAAATCGCAGACGAATTCCGACACGCAGCCGAGCCGCGCTTCGATGTGCTCGTGCGGCGGCGAGAAGCGAAAAATCATTTCCGGAGCGCCCGCTTTTTTGGCCGGCCCGGCGGCTTCCGCCGGGGGCAGCCGGGAAAGCGTGCGCAACCGCAGCAACGCCTCGATCAGGCTCGTTTTGCCGCTGCCATTGGGGCCGATGATGAGGTTGAACGGCGTGAGCGCGACGTGGGCGTCACGCAAGGCCTTGAAGTTCCGGAAAGCGACGGAAGCAATCACGGTCCGACTGTGCCAGGACGCCGGCCCGACGACAAGGCCATCCGCCATGCCGCCGCGCCGGCCTTATTTTTTCCCGCCAAAAAGGTTCAGCAGGCGCTCCGCCGCCCGCGTCGCCGCCGAAACCCCGGCCTCCTTGAGAAAGGCGTAAAGATCACTGGTGTCGGGATTGGTCGGCGTGCCACCGATTTTTATCGGCCGGCTCACCTTGGTGTAGCCGAGTTCGTCCTTGTCGGTCGAAACCTTGCCGAGCGCAGCCATCAGCGTTTCCATGTCGCCAAGCACGCCCATCTGCAATTGCAACGCGAGCTTCTGGTCGAGCATCGACTTGCCTTTTTCATAGGTGAGGCCGCCGGTGCCGGTGAGCCGCAATTGCTGGGAAATCACGCTGAAATCCTTCAACTGCACATCAAGCGATTGCCCGCGGGTGAGTTGCACATTGATCTGGTCGTAGGGAAATTGCTGCAACGCGGTCGTGAGCTTGCCGAGCGCAACCAGTTCCTTCGACTTGCCCAAAAGGCCCGCAATGCCGGAGGCGGTCGAAAGGGTTTTCGTACCGCCATTGCTGGCCAGGCCGCGAAAAATTCCACTCTTGCTCGTCAGCGCCATGTCGCCCTGGGCACGCTGGGCGAGATCGACCAGATTGAGCCCGCCGCCGGTGAGCTGGCTCGAAAAATTGAACTTCCCTTCGACCGTCGGCGGCTTGGAGGGATCGAGCGCGCGGAAAAGCGGTGCGCTGTCGACGTCGCTGACCTTGACGTCCGCCTTGAGCGAATAGGGTTCCGGCGCGCTGGAGGCAAACGCGACGGTGCCGTTGAGATTGGCGGCGCCTCCGCTGCCCAGCATGGCGCGCAGCTGGTCGAGCGCCAGGGCGTCCGGACCGAGCTTGAGGTCGCCGGCGATGTCGTCCGCCTCGAACTGGCCGTAAACGACTTTTTTCAACGCCAGCATGAGGCGTCCGCTCACGCCCTGCCAGGGCGGCGCTGCATCGCGGGTCGCGTTCGTGGGAGCCGAGCCGGCCGCCTCAACTGGCGCCGGTGATGCAGCGGCCGACGGCGTTTTCGCGGCCTGCAGGGCGGAGAACGCCTTGAGGTCGTCCGCCATGATGAGATCGCTCGCAATCTTCGCGTCGAGGTTCAGCCCGCCTGCGCCGGACTGCAGCGTGCCGCTCAGCGCGAGGTCGGACTTGCGGCCGCCTTGCTCGAAGACCAGCGGCACGTTTAGCGTGATCTTTCCATCAGGCGCGAGTTCGGCGCGCACATCGGCCGTGATGCCAGGCAGCGACGGCGCCGACGGCGCGGCCAGTCCACTGAACGCCAGTTTGGCCTCGATTTCCTTTTTCGAATCGAGGCTCGCTTGAAAGTCGAGGTGCGCGGTGCCGCCGGTGAGCTGGGCCAGCGAGGCGAGCGCAGGCTGGGCAAACACGGCCGGCAGGTCAGCCTGAAACTGTCCGGCGATCTTGATGGGCTGCGCCGTGCCGGCGATGCAACCGGCCTTGGTTTGCAGGGTGAAAAGCGTTTTCGGCCCGGCTTGCGCACTGGCTTGCAGATCGGCCTGCCAGCCCTGCTGGGGCGTGTAATCCGTGTTGAAGTTGAGCGAAGCGCGGTCGAGACGCACCAGGGGCCGGCCTTCGCGCGCGATCGCGAGATCCTTCACCGCCAGCGGTGCGGACGATTCGAGATGCAACCCACCACCGCGCGCACTGGCCAGCAGCGTGCCGGTGGCGTCACTGCCGCTCACGGCAAGGCCGGACAAAAACGGTTGCGCCCAGGCGAGCGGAATACCTTTCAAGTCAACGCTGAGCAGGCTCTTGGCTGGATCAGGGACCTTGAGCTCACCCGTTTTGGCATTGAACACGAAGGGTTGCAGGACGTGCACTTCGGCCACGGGTTGGGCACCGGCCACGGTCACATCAAGACGATCCACGCGGGTGTCGTTCGCGTTCTGGGTGAGGTCGAAATCCGTGTCGATGGTCAGCCGCCCGAGGGCGCGCAGTTCGGCCTGCACGGCTTCCAGATGCTCGGTCGCAACATGCAGGCGGCCGGCGGCATGCACAGCGCGAAAAGCGGCGTCGCCTTCCAACCTGCCCTCCCCTGTGGCTTCAAAGGCCGGCAGCGCATGCCCCAGCGCAAAAGGTGTCAGATCCGTATCGTGCAGGTTGAGCTGCCAGGTGCCGGCCAGCTTGGGCACGCTGGTGGGATAATCGGCATTAAGCGCGAAGAGGTGTTTGCCGTCAGCATCAAGCGCCACGACATAGTGCTCGCCATCGGCGGCGCGGAGGGCATCGACGCCGATGCGAATGTGCGCGCCCTTGGGAAATTGCGTTCCCGTGGCCGTGGCATCGACAGCCAGCCCGAGATGGGAAAAAGTGCGCGGGGTATCGAGTGCGGCGTTAAACGTGCCGTGCACCGCGACCGAATGCACGGAAGCAACCGAGCCGTCGAGCGTGGTGTCGATTTGAAAATCAAATTTTCCCTCCTGTTGCGATGCGAGCTGTCCGCCGGTGAGCGTGACGTGAGCCCGGCCCGGCGGCTGCTTGGGGCCGGTCGGGAAAATGACCTCACCCGACAATTCAACCGCATCGACCGCCAGGTCGACCGGAAGGTGGATTTGCTTGAACACCCCCTGAAAAGCCGCCGCAGGAGTGGTGGCCGGGGGTGGAGACACCGGCGCAGCCGGCGGCTTCCCGCCGGGTGCAGTCAAATCGAGCGTCCAGCCCTTGGCGGCAAGTTTCTGGACAAAAACCTTTTTCCGGGCGGCGGAAAGCAGGGGCAGATCGATTTCGACGGAGGGCAGCGTCAGGGTCACGCCGGGCTGAATGAGGGTCAGGTTGTCCAGCTGCACGCTGTGCAGGCCGACCGCGACCCGGCCGATTTTCACCTGCAGGCCCGGCTGACCGGCGAGCACGCGGCGAACTGCCCAGGTTTGCACGGCGGGCGTAAAGGCAAGCCCGAGGGCCACGGCGAGAAGCGCCGCCAGCCCGGCGATACCGATGAGGAACGCACGCGCGAGTTTCACGTCAGGGAGGACAGCCTAAACGGCGCGTGGTGGCGAGTTTTTGACAAGCATCGCGCGAAAAAAATTCTCGACCTCCGGCCGGATTGTGCCGGATCACTCCCTGAGTTCGAACTTGTCGGCCTGACCCATCGCACGGCGCAGCCCGGCCACCGCAACATCGTAATTATAATTAGCCTCGAGCTGGTTGGTCCGGGCCGTCGTGAGGTCGACCTGGGAGCTGAGGACATCAAGCTGCGTGGCCGTCCCCGAGGTATAGCGGACGTGCGCCTGGCGCACCGCCTCCTCGGCCTGCTCGATCGTCTTCGCGCTGGCCGCGACGAGTTCCGAGGCTTCCTCAAAGGTTGAATACGCCTGCCGCACCTCGACCTCGACCGACAGCTGCTCGTTGAGCAGCGTGAGGTGGGATTGCTCGGCGAGGGAATGCGCCTGGGCGACCCGGCCGGCGGTGGCCCGCCCGTCAAAGATGGCCCAACTCGATTGCAGGCCGACAAGCCAGCCATCCAGGGTCGAATCAAGATCATTGGAGAAGCTTTTTTTCCTGACCTCATAGCCGCCGAAGACGTCAAGGGTTGGCCAGTAATCGGCCCGGGCGACCTTGATGTTTTGCTCCTGCGAAGATTGCAGGCGGGCGTAGCGCAGAAGCTCGGGGCGGTTCGTGCGCGCGGCGGACAAAGCCGAGTCCAGGTCGAAATCCGAGGGCGTGTAGTCGAGGGTGCCGGTCAGGTTGAGCGGCTGGTCGCCCGCGGCCGGGTTCGTGACAAGCCCGAGCGCCTGGCGCAATTGCTCGATGGAGATACGGTAGGTATTGCGGGCTTGGATGAGCGGCGGCCGGCCGTTGGCCACAGCAACTTCGGACCGGAGCAAATCGAACTGCGCTCCGGCGCCGGCATCATAGCGGCTCTTGGCATCCTTGTACTGCTGTTCCAAAAGCTGGAGGTTCTGCTCCTGCACCTTGATTTTCTCCCGGTTGAGCAAAACGTCATAAAACTTCGTACGCACATCGAGCAACGCGTCGTTGATCACGCCCTGCATTTCGTAAAGGGCGGCCTCGCGCACGGCTTTCGCCGAATGGATCGCCGAGGTGAACTTGCCGCCCGCAAACAGGGCCTGCGTGGCCTCGAGGGTGATGGACCAGGACTGGTCGTTGGGCGACGGCGCACCGGGGCCGAAGCTTTCCTGCAAGCTTTTGTCCGTCTGCTGGTATTGCGAATTGAGCGCAACATTGGGCAGGGCGGCGGCGCGGGTCTGCACCAGGACGCCCTCCTGCTGCCTGATGCGCTCGCGCGCCTGCAAAATGGAGAAGTTGTGATCGAGCGCGAAGCGCAACGCCGTGGGCAGGTCGATCTCCGGCGGCAAAGAAGCCGGAGGAGGAGGCGTCTGGGCCGCCAATGGGGCAGCCAGAATGGCAGCCAGGGCGAATGGGAGGAGCCGGCGGACGGATGATTTCATGGTCATTTCGCGACAGGTTGCGGTTGCGGGATCGCGACGGGTGCGGGTTGGGCCGCCTTGACGCGATCGTGAGTATGGTCCTTGGCAATGAGCATGTAAATCGAGGGCACGACGAAGAGCGTGAAGATCGTGCCAATGGACATGCCACCGACCAGCACGAGGCCGATGGAGTTTCTGGCCGCGGCGCCGGCACCGGTGACGAGCGTGAGCGGGAAGTGGCCGGCAACGGTGGCCACGCTGGTCATCAAAATCGGCCGCAGGCGCGTCATGGCCGCCTCGTGGATGGCGGTAAGCTTATCTTTGCCTTCTTCCTGGAGCTTGTTGGCGAACTCGACGATGAGGATGCCGTTTTTCGCGATCAAGCCGACGAGCGTGACCAGGCCGACCTCGGCGTAGATGTTCATCGTGGTGGTCCAGCCGTTGGTCCAGAATGGGATGTTCGGATTGGGCATCTTCAGGAACGTGAAGACCAGCGCGCCGAACATGGCGAGCGGCACGGAGCCGGCCAGAATCACCAGCGGATCGCGGAACGAGTTGAACTGCACTGCCAGCGCGAGAAAAATAAGGACAATGGCGAGGGTGAAGGCGGGGAGGAATTTGTTGCCTTCCTGGCGAAGCTGGCGGGACTCGCCCCGGTAATCGATGGAATAACCCGGCGGGAGAGTTTCATGGGCCGCATTTTCCAGCACTTTGAGCACCTGATCCAGCGGACCGCGCGGAATACCGTCGATTTCAACCGAGTTGAGCTGCTGGAAACGGTTGAGCGAGCGCGGCACGGTCTCATTCTTGATCGTGGCAATGGTGCTGAGTGGCACAAGCTGACCTCCGGGGCCGGTGATGTAAATATTCTGGAGTTGATCGGGATTGAGGCGATCCACCCGCTTGATCTGCGGAATGACCTTGTAGCTACGGCCGGAAATATTGAACCAATTCACATAATTTCCACCCAGCGCCGCGCCGAGATCGGAGCCCACCTGCGTCAGGTTCAGGCCGAGCGCACCGGCCTTGTCGTGGTCGATGATGATTTCGGATTGTGGCTGATCGAACTTCAGATCGATCACGGCATAATTAAACACTCCCTTTTGCATCGCCTTCCCCAATATTTGCTGTGCGAGCGGCAACAAGCGATCGGCTTCAACCGTTGACGTGATGTCAAATTCAACCGGGAAGTTGTCGCCGCCCGGCAGAGGAGGCGGTGTAAAGACCGGAGCCTGTATCCCCGGAATAGCCCACAGCTTGCCAAATATCTCGGGCAATATTTGAAAGACCGTGCGCTTGCGCACACCCCAGGGTTTCAAGACCATGCCGCCGAAGCCGTCCACCCCTTGCGCAGCCGCAAATGGATCGGACGGAGGAAACAAAAGCTGGAAGGTGATCTCGGCCTCCGGCGTGCTAAGAAAATCCTTGTCGGCCGCATGGGCAAACTGACTTCTTTGATCCACCGTTGCGTTGGCGGCGAAACTCAACGGACTAAAAAGAACGCTTTGATCCTCGGCCGGCGCGAGTTCCTTCGGCGATTGCATGAACATCGGGATCGTGAGCAAGCTGATGGTGATCCAGACCGCATAGACGTAGGGCCGGGCATGCAACGTGCCCAGAAGCGCGCGGCCATAAGCCTGCCGCAAGCGATCAAACCTATGATTAACCCATCCGGCAAAGCCGCGCTCGTTGTCCGCTGCGCTGCGGAGCAGTTTGGCCGACATCATGGGCGAAAGCGTGAGGGCGACGATGCCGGAAATCGTGACGGCGCCCGCCAAGGTCAGCGCAAACTCCCGGAAAAGCGCACCGGTCAGGCCGCCCTGCAAACCGATCGGCGTGTAGACCGCGGCCAGCGTGACGGTCATGGCAATGATCGGGCCGACCAGTTCGCGCGCGCCCAGTAACGCCGCATCGAGCGGCGTCCTGCCCTCGCGCATATGACGTTCGACGTTTTCCACCACCACGATGGCATCATCCACCACGAGACCGACCGACAACACGATGGCCAGCAACGTCAGCAGGTTGAGGGTGAAACCGAACGCCTGCATGAGAAAGATCGCACCGATGAGCGAAACGGGAATCGCGATCACGGGAATGAGCACGGAACGGAACGAGCCGAGAAAAAGAAAGATTACGACAACGACGATCAGCAGCGTGTCGATCAGGGTGTGGCTAACTTCGTGGATGGCATTGTTGACATAGGCCGAGGCATCATAGCCCACGCCAACATTCAGGCCGGAAGGCAGGTCCTTTTTAAGGGAATCGACCGCCGTGCGAACGTTTGCCACCTCGTCGATCACATTGGCATCGGGCAAAGGATAGACGCCCATGAAAACCGCGGTCTGGCCGGAGAGATGCACTTCGCTGTCGTAATCCTCCGAGCCGAGTTCGACGTCAGCCACGTCCTTCAAGCGGATGATGGTATGACCCGACTGGCGGACGATGAGGTTCTTGAAATCCTCGGTCGAATGCAGGTCGGTATTGGCGATGAGATTAACCTGGACGAGGGAGCCCTTGGTCTGGCCGACCGCCGCCAGATAATTATTGGCGGCGAGAGCCGCCCGGACCTGGGCCGGGCTGAGATTGAACGCCGCCATGCGGTCAGGCTTCATCCAGACGCGCATGGCATAGGTGCGGGCGCCCAAAATATCGGCCCGTTGCACCCCTTGCAGCGCGGCAAGGCGTGGCTGCACCACACGCACCAGATAATCCGTGATCTGGTTCTGCGACAAAATATCAGAGGAGAAACTGAGATAGATTGAGGCAATCTGCGAATCGGCCGACTGGACACTGATGGCGGGCACCTCGGCCTCGGTCGGGAGCTGGTTGCGCACCTGGTTCACCTTCGCCGTGATTTCAGCGAGCGCCTTGATCGGGTCGTAATTGATCTTCAGGCGGGCGGTGATGAAGGAGAATCCCTGCAAGCTCCTTGATTGGATGTAGTCGATGCCCTCGGCGGAAGAAATGGCCTGCTCCAGCGGCGTGGTGACGAAACCGCGCACCAGATCGGCGTTGGCGCCGACGTAAACGGTGGAAACAGTAACGGAAGAATTTTCGCTGCGCGGATATTGGCGGATGCTAAGCGAACGCCACGCCTGCAGGCCGGCAATGACGATCACCAGGCTGACCACGATGGCCAGGACCGGGCGGCGGATGAAAAGGTCGGTAAATGATTGCATGTTGGATGAGAGCACACAGTTGCCCGGCCGGCCGCCGAAGCGCCGCGCCGCGCTGGCGGCGGTTTAGGAATCGGAAGGTTTGGGCGCGAGCTGGGCGTCCGGCGCCAGCTTGTTGTCGATGACCACGGACTCTTTGTTGCGCAGTTTGAACACACCGGAGGTGACCACCGTCTCGCCCGGCTTGAGTCCGGAAATCACGGAAACAAAGTCGCCTCGCGTAACGCCGAGCTGGACGAATTGCTGCCGCAGCACCTTGCCCGACTGGCCCGACATCTGATCCTTGCCGTCCTCGACGACAAAGACCGAATCGCCATAAGGCGTGTTGAGCACGGCCGTCTCGGGAATGATCAGCACTTTGTCTTTGGCCGGAAGCTCGACCGCGACATTGGCGAACATGCCGGGTCGAAGCGCCTCGTCGTGATTATCCAGCGTGGCCTGAACCTGGACGTTGCGCGTGGCATTGTCCACCTGCGGATCGATGGCGGTGATCTTTCCGTCGATGGTTTGGGCCGGCAATGCATCCGAGGTCACATGCACCGGCAAGCCGGGCACGAGGGCAGCCAACTGCTGCTGGGGAAGGGAAAAATCGACATAAATCGGATCAAGCGACTGAAGTGACACGATGGCCGTGCCGGCGGGCAGATATTGCCCGAGATTGACCGTGCGGATGCCAATGCGCCCATCGAATGGCGCCGTGATGATTTTCTTGGCGACGGCAGACTTGAGGTTGGCGACGGCGGCCTCGGCCTGCTTCGCCTGGGCGTCGGCAGAATCCAGATCAGACTGGGAATTGGCATTTTGCCCGCGAAGTTCCTGGGCGCGCTTGAGGCTGAGGCGGGCCCATTCCGCACTGGCCTCGGCGCTGGCGAGCTGGGCTTCCTCGGCCGAAGCGTCGAGTTGGACGAGCAGATCGCCTTTTTTGACGTGAGCGCCGGACTCGAAGGCGATCTTCGTCACCGTGCCGGGCAGCTCGTTGCTGAGCGTAGCGCCTTCCACCGGAGCCAGGCTGCCCACGGCCTTTAGCGCCGGCGCCCAAGTATCTTCATGGGCTTGAGCCGTCGTGACCGTATCCGGCGGCATCATAAAAGGCGTGGTCATCATCTTACGGATCTGCAGGGCCCGGATGCCGGCCAGGATGACGATGACCGCAAGCAGGCTGCCGATGGTGAGAAATAATTTCTTACCCCATTTTTTATCACTGGTGGAGGATGAAGCAGTTGACTGATAGTTGATCATGATTGGATTCGTTGAAGATTATATGAAAACTTGCGGGACGGCGCCGCGGAGATTTGTCAGCGGACAGCCTGATGGGCGGAGGCACTTTCCGGTTGAACCAGCGTGGAGGCGTGCTGGAGGACTTTGTTGAGCAGGCGCACGAGGGTCTTGCGTTCCACCTCGCTGAGCGGGCTCATGATTTCGGACATGCGGCGAAAGTGGGTCGGCATGATGTCTTCAAGGAGCGCCCGCCCCTTCGCGGTCAAATGGACCGACATCATGCGGCGATCATTGGGATCGGGCACACGCTTCACGAGATCGTCGCGCTCAAGTGTGTCGATCAGGCCCGTCATGGTCGCCCGGGTGACATTGGAGGCTTCCGCCAGTTCCGCCGGCGTGAGCGGGCCAGGCGGCAGACAGCCGGTTTTCTCCTCATCGGCGGAGAGTGTACTGCGCCAGAGCAGCATCATCACGCCAAACCGCCCTTGCGACAGGCCATGGCTGGCGTAATTGCTTTCAACGACGCGAAACGCCTCATCGCCCGTGCGCAGCAGGTTGAGAAAGACCTCGCAGGCGGAGGGTTCGAGCGCGGGAAACTTTTTCGCCGCCTCAAGCAGGCATTCGTAGCGCGGCAGGTCTTTGAGCAGCAGAAGCGGCATAAAAATACAGTGAGGCGGCTAATAGTTAGGCAGCTAACTAAAAAAGCAAGCCCTACCTGCAAAATATTTTCAGGCGTCGCAGGACGGGCAAAAGCACCCGCCCCATCGCGCGAACATCATCACAGAAACAAAAAAGGCGGGCCATAGGCCCGCCTGACTCTGTTCGCTTTTGTCCGGTCAGAGCGCCCTGGTCGCGGTAACAACCGCGTCCACCGTGAGGCGGAGCTCCTTGAAGACCGCCGGCGCCGGGCCGCTCAGGCCGAAGCGGTCGATGCCGACAACCTTGCCGTCGAGGCCGACATATTTGCGCCAGAGGCCTGAAACGCCCGCCTCGACCGCGACGCGCTTGCGACAGGCCGAGGGCAGGATCGATTCGCGATACTCGTCGGTCTGCGCATCGAAGCGCGAGAACGACGGCATCGACACGACGCGCACGCCCGCGCCGATCTGCTTCGCGGCCTCGAGCGCGAGGGCGAGCTCGCTGCCCGCGGAAACAATGATGTGCGTGAGCGGTGCGGTTTCCTGCCGGGCGACGTAGCCGCCCTTGAGCACGCCGGCGCGACGGATATGCGGCGGGATGTCGTTGAGATTCGGCACGGACTGGCGCGTGAGCGCGAGCAGCGTGGGGCCGCGCGTGTTTTCAAACGCGGCGGCGAAAGCGCCGGCAGTCTCCTCGGAGTCGGCCGGACGGATGACGTCGAGGCCGGGGATCAGTCGCAGGGCAGAAACGGTCTCGACCGGCTGATGCGTGGGACCGTCCTCGCCGACGCCGATCGAGTCGTGAGTGTAGATGTAGACAACCGGCAGGTGCGAAAGCGCGGCGATGCGCATCGACGGGCGCGAATAGTCCGAAAACACAAGAAAGGTCGCGCACGAGGGACGGAACAGGCCGTCATAGGCGATGCCATTGCACAGGGCGGCCATGGCGTGCTCGCGGATGCCGAAGCGGATGTTGCGGCCGGCCCGGTTGGTCCGGTCAAAGTCCTTGTCCGCTGCGATGTAGTTGTAAGTCGAGCCGTGCAGGTCGGCGCTGCCGCTGATGATCAGGGGCAGCTCGGCGGCGATGGGCTGAAGCACATCGCGGCCCGCGGCGCGCGTGCCGGAGAGCTTCACGTCGGGTGCAAAGACCGGTGTTTTTTCCAGCAGGTGCGCGGCGCTGGGCTGCACATTGCGCGAGGCGAGCAGCGTCGCCTTTTCGGGATTGGCCGCGCGCCAGGCCTCGAAATTCTTCGACCACTTCTTGTAGCCGCGGACCAGACGTTTCTTGTGCTCGGCGAAATAGGCGTGGACCTCGTCGCTGACATAAAAGTGCTGGTCGGCGGGCAGGCCGAGGGCAATGCGGTCCTGGTCAACGTACTTCGCCCCACCCTCGCCGTGCGCCTTGGCCGTGCCGGCGACCTCGGGAATGCCGCGGCCGATCTGGGTCTTGGCGATGATGAGCTGCGGTTTGCCGCTCCCGGCCTTCTTGGCCTTGTTCAGGGCCTTCAGGATGGCGGCCATGTCATGGCCGTCCGCCAGCGTCTGCACGTCCCAGCCGTAGGCCTTGAAACGCAGCGCGGTGTTCTCGCTCTGCGTCCGGTCAGCCATGGCGTCGAGCGTGACGTCGTTGGAATCGTAAATAAGGATGAGGTTGTCGAGGCCCTGGTGGCCCGCGAAGGCCGCGGCCTCGCTGGCGACGCCCTCCTGCATGCAGCCGTCGCCCGCGAGGCAGATGACATGGTAGTCGAAAATTGAATACTCAGGCGTGTTGAAGCGCGCGGCGGCCATCTGGCCGGCGACGGCCATGCCGACGGCATTGCCCACGCCCTGGCCGAGCGGTCCGGTGGTGCACTCGACGCCGGGCGTCTCGCGAAACTCGGGATGGCCGGGTGTCTTCGAGTGGAGCTGGCGGAAATTCTTCACCTCCTCGATCGACAGGGCGTAGCCGGCGAGGTGCAGCCAGCTATAGAGGAACATCGAGCCGTGACCGGCCGAGAGGATGAAGCGGTCGCGGTTGAGCCAGCGGGGATCCTCGGGATTGTGCACCAGCACGTGGCCGTAGAGCACGGCGCCGATCTCGGCGCAGCCGAGCGGCAGGCCGAGGTGGCCGGAGGAGCACTTGTGCACGGCATCCATGGCGAGGCCGCGCGCCTGGGCGGCGGCCTTGGAGAGAATTTCAGTCTGGAGCTTCATAAGGACAAAATTTTGGACAGTGATTTCAGCAGATGAATTTCAAAAGAAGACTTCCGCGCGCAAAAAAAGCGAGCCGGGAATTGGCTCGCTTTTGCGAAAAATGACGCCTGGGGCGGCAGGAGGACGATCAGCTAGCGGCGGCTTCCTCGGTGCGCTTGACGTTGACGGCCATGGCGGCCTTGCCGGTGCGGTTGCGCAGATAGTAGAGGCGGGCGCGCATCGGCTCGGACTCGCGCTCGATCTCGATCCGGTCGATGTTCGGCGAGTTGACAGGAAACACGCGCTCGACGCCCTCGCCGTAGCTGATGCGGCGGACGGTGAACGTCTCGTGGATGCCGTGGCCCTTGCGGGCGATGACGATGCCGGCGTAAACCTGGACGCGTTCCTTGTCGCCCTCGCGCACCTTGGTGTGCACGCGGACGCCGTCGCCGACTTTGAACGGCGGAAGGTCGGTTTTCACCTGGGCGGCGGTGATTTCTTTGATGATCGGGTTCATGGCTGCGGATTATTTGAGTAAATCGGGTCGGACCTGGCGGGTTTTCTCCACACAGCGCGCGTGGCGCCATTTTTCGATTTCGGCATGGTTGCCGGAGAGAAGGATCTCCGGCACGGACATGCCGCGGAATTCGGCGGGACGCGTGTATTGAGGAAAGTCGAGCAACTTGCTGGTGAAACTTTCGTGCGTCAATGACTTTTCCTCGCCCAAAACACCGGGGATAAAACGGCTGAGCGCGTCGATGACCACGGCCGCGGCCAAGGTGCCATTGGTCAACACGTAGTCGCCGATGCTGATCTCCTGGTCGATGACGCGGTCGCGGATGCGCTGGTCGATGCCCTCGTAGTGGCCGCTGAGCAGAACAAGATGCTTTTGCTGCGACAATTCCTGTGCGATCGCCGGCGAAAGCGGCACGCCGTCGGGGGTCAGGTAGATGCGCCGGCAGCCGGGCGTTTGCAATTGCTCGATGGCGGCGAACACCGGCTCGGGTTTCATCACCATGCCCGCCCCCCCCCCGAACGGCCGGTCGTCCGCCGTGCGGTGCTTGTCGGTCGTCCAGTTGCGCAGATCGTGCACCTTCACGCCCAACAGGCCGGCCTCGAGCCCCTTGCCGAGAATGCTCTCGGTCAGGAACCCGTCGAGCATGCGCGGGAACAGCGTAAGGACGTCGATCTGCAGGGACATGAAAATGTGAAATTATAGGCTCACGCCACGGCGCCAAGCTCGCAAAGGCTGAAAATGAAAAAGCCCCGGAAAATCCGAGGCTTGTAAAATTTGCGCCTTTGGCGGCTTTGCGTTAAAAATCAGGCCGCGGCGACCGGAGCGGCCTTACGCGCCTTCTTGATCAGCGAGTTAAGCGTATCGGTGGGCTTGGCGCCCTTGCTGACCCAATAGTCAATGCGGTCGAGCTTCAGATTGATCTGGCTGCCCTTGACGGTGGGCTGGTAGGTGCCAAGCACCTCGACGGGAGCACCATCGCGGCGGGAGCGCGTTTCGGCGACCACGACGCGGTAATAAGGCTTGTGGACGGCGCCAACGCGGGTGAGACGGATTTTAAGGGACATGGCGGAAAATTCGCGGGAGTGGTTCGGTTTGGAAAAGTCGGAAAGTGCACCGCCCCGGAAATGGCTTGTCAAGCATCGACTCCCGGCGCTCTTTTCCATCCTTATGCTCAAAGCCGGCATCGTCGGCTTGCCCAATGTCGGCAAGTCCACCCTCTTCAACGCCCTCACCCGCTCCCGCAAGGCCGAGGCCGCCAACTATCCGTTCTGCACCATCGACCCGAATGTCGGCGTCGTGATCGTGCCGGACGAGCGCCTCGCCATCCTCGCCAAAATCGCGAAGACCGCCGTGCTCGTCCCCGCCGCGGTCGAGTTCGTGGACATCGCCGGGCTCGTCGCCGGCGCCAGCAAGGGCGAAGGCCTCGGCAACCAGTTCCTCGCCAACATCCGCGAAGTCGACGCCATCGTGCATGTCGTCCGCTGCTTCGAGGACCCCGACGTCATCCATACCATGGGCGCGGTCGATCCCGTGCGCGACATCGAGGTCATCACGACCGAACTCGTCCTCGCCGATCTCGACGCCGTGGCCAAGCGCATCGACAAGACCCAGAAAAAAGCCAAGTCCGGCGACAAGGAGGCCATCATCGAAATGGCCCTCCTCGAAAAGCTCACGCCGCACCTCAACTCCGGCAAGACCGCCAACACCCTCCCCGCCACGCCCGAGGAGGTAGCGCTGATGAAGCTCTTCCAGCTCCTCACCGCCAAGCCCGTGCTCTACGCCTGCAACGTCGCCGAGACCGACCTCGCCACCGCCGAGCAGAATCCGTTTGTCCAGAAAGTCGCCGCCTTCGTCAAGGTGCACCACGACGCCGCGTACGTGCCCATCAGCGCGAAAATCGAATCCGAGCTGATTGATCTTTCACCCGAGGACGCAAAAGCATTCCTCAAGGATCTCGGCGTGGACGACTCCGGCGTCTCCGCGCTGATCCGCGCCACCTACGCCCTGCTCGGCCTCGCCACCTACTTCACCGCCGGTGAAAAAGAAGCGCGCGCCTGGACCATCAAAAAGGGCATGAAGGCCCCGCAGGCCGCCGGCGTCATCCACACTGATTTCGAAAAGGGCTTCATCAAGGCGGAGGTCGTGAGCTACGAGGATCTCGTGCGCCTCGGCAGCACCGCCGCCGCGCGCGAAGCCGGCAAATACCGCCTCGAAGGCAAGGAATACGTCTTCCAGGACGGCGACGTCGCGCTCTTCAGGTTCAACAACTGAGCCTGCACTTTGCCCTTGCCGGCCTCCGGCGGCTGCTGACCTGCTGATTAAATGAGCGAACGCAGGCGCATCGTCATCGCGGGCGGCGGGGCCGCCGGGTTCTTCGCGGCGATCACCTGCGCGGAAGCAGATCCGTCCGCGGAGGTCGTCATTTACGAAGCGACGGCGCATCCGCTGGCCAAGGTGCGCGTGTCGGGCGGCGGCCGCTGCAACGTCACTCACGCCTGCTTCGAACCAAAAGAACTGGTGCAACGCTTTCCGCGCGGCGCCCGTGAACTGCTCGGGCCATTCAATCGCTTCGGGCCGCGCGACACCATCGCCTGGTTCGCCGCACGCGGCGTCGAATTGAAAACGGAAAACGACGGCCGGATGTTTCCAACCACCGACGATTCCGCCACCATCGTCGATTGCCTGCAAAACGCCGCCGCCCGCGCCGGCGTGCGCCTCGTCACGCGCTGCGGGATCACTACCGTGGCGAAAAAGGAAACCGGCTTCTCTCTCACGCTCACAACCAGTGACGTCGTCGAAGCCGATCGCCTGCTCCTCGCCACCGGCGGCAACAAAGGCTCGGCCGGCCTGGCCATCGCCGAGGCGCTGGGCCACAGCATCGTGCCGCCCGTGCCGTCGCTGTTCACTTTCCACATCGACGACCCGCGCCTGCGCGGACTCGAGGGACTTTCTGCAACGCTGGCAGGCACGAGCGTGCGCGGGACGCGCCTGCGCGCGAGCGGACCCATCCTCGTGACGCACTGGGGCCTGAGCGGCCCGGCCATTCTCAAGCTTTCCGCCTGGGGCGCGCGCGAGCTGCACGAGGTCGACTATCGTTTCACGCTCGGCGTCAACTGGGCCGAACCTTGCACGCCTCAACAGGCCCAGGCCGAACTCGAAGCCGAGCGCGCCGCGCATCCGCGCCGCCAGGTCGCCACCGCCAATCCTTTTGGCCTGCCCGCCCGGCTCTGGGAACGGCTGGTGATCGCCGCCGGCCTCGCCACGGACGCCATCTGGACCGGTGTATCCAATAACCTATTACGTTCGCTCGCCGCGCAGGGCACCTCGGCGGAATTCGCCGTCGCCGGCAAAAGCATGAACAAGGAGGAATTTGTCACCTGCGGCGGCGTGAAACTGCGCGAGGTGGACTTTGCCACGATGGAAAGCCGGATCTGCCCCGGGCTTTATTTCGCCGGCGAAGTGCTCGACCTCGATGGCATCACCGGCGGCTTCAACTTTCAGTCCGCCTGGACCACCGGCTGGCACGCGGGACGGGCCATGGTTGCAGCTAGAAAGCCTTGATCTCAATTCCCGCTTTCCTGAGTTCCACCTTCATCCGCTTCGCAAACGCCACCGCATTCGGCCCATCGCCATGGAGGCAGACCGTGTCGGCTTTGAGGAAAAGATCAGTGCCGTCGGTCGCGCGGACTTTGCCTTCGCGGATCAGGCTCAGCATCTGGGCGACGGCCGTGTCTTCGTCTTGGATCAAGGCATCCGGCGATGAGCGCGGGGTGAGCGAGCCGTCCGCTTGGTAGGTGCGGTCGGCAAAGACCTCCTCAGCCACGCGCAGACCGCGGGCGCGGCCGGCCTTGACGAGTTCGCTGCCGGCCAAGCCGAACAAAACCAGTTTCGGGTCCACCGTGCGCACGGCCACGGCGATGGCTCCAGCCACGGCGGCGTCGCGCGCGGCGAGATTATACAGCGCGCCATGCGGTTTCACGTGCCGGAGCGTTGTGAACGCGCGCAGCGCGATGACCTGATCCTTGACCAGCGCGAAAATCTCCGCCGGCGACAGCGCCAGTTCGCGCCGGCCGAAATTTTCCCGGTCGGCAAAGCCCGGATGCGCGCCGATGGCGACGCCATGCTTTTGCGCAAGAGCGACGGTCGCGCGCATTGTGGCCGCATCGCCGGCGTGTCCGCCGCAGGCGATGTTGGCCGAGGTGATGAACGGCATCAGCTCCGCGTCGTGCCCGGCGCCCTCGCCGAGATCGCAGTTGAGATCGATGTAATTCAATGCCGGATTTTGAACAGAAGAGCGCAAAGATCACAAAGCATGAAAAACAATTGGCGGACTTTTTCTTCTTCGCGATCTTGGCGGCCTTCTGTAAAAAGAGGCTTGGGGATTGTTCACCGCAGTTTTGCCATCAGGCCCTCGCGGAGCAACGCGAGCGCGTGCTCCCGCGCGTGCCAGAGCCGGTGCGCCTCCTCGAGCGTGACCTCGCTGAAGTGGACGGTGTCGCCCGGCCGCAGTTGCGCGAGCAGCGGCAGATCGACCGTGATGGCGTGGGCGATTTTCGGATAGCCGCCGAGCGTCTGTGCATCGGCCATCAGTACAATGGGCTGGCCGTCGGGCGGCACCTGAATGGTGCCAGGGGCGACGGGCGAGGAAACCAGTTCGGCCGCGCCGGCACGCCGTTCCAATCGCGGCCCGGCCAGCCGCAGCCCCATGCGATCGGAGTGTTCGTCGAGCGTGAACTCGGCCTTGAAAAAATCATCGGAAAACTCCTCCGCCCCAGCGCTGCGCACCACGCGCACAATGGGCGAACGCGAATAGGCGGGCCGGATTTCCGGCGCGATGAAATGGTGCAGCGCGGCGTCCGGCCGCAGGCTGCGCGCCTCAAGCACGCCGCGCCCGACCTTCAGCACATCGCCCGCGCGAAGCGCCCTCCCCTCGTGTCCGCCGAAGCCGCCACGCAGGTCGGCGCCGCGTCCGCCGAGCACGCGCGGAACCTCCAGCCCGCCCGCAACCGCGAGGTAGCCGCGGCAGCCCGTGCGGTTTTTTTCCAGCGAAATCTCCCCACCCGCGCGCATGCGCACGAGCCGCCAGTCCGGCAGGTTGCCGAATTCACCGCCGCAGAGCGCGACCAGCGCATCGCCGGAAAACTTCAGTTTCGGGCCGGTGAGCGCAAATTCGAGCCCGGGAGTGTCGCCGGAATTGCCGACGAGCAGGTTGGCCACGCGCAGCGCAAAGGCATCCATCGCGCCGCCCACCGCCACGCCATGCCGGCGGTGGCCGGGCCGGCCGAGATCCTGCACGGTCGTGAGCGGACCGGGACTGAGCACGGTCATTTCCATGTCGCAAAATCCTCCGGAAAAATCCGCTGAAACTTCACGTGATCGCCGGGCCGCAGCACGGCTGGCTCGGCTTCCTCCTCCGGACGGAAAAGCCGCAGCGGCGTGCGACCGATGAGCCGCCATCCACCGGGCGTGGCGAGCGGGTACACCCCGGTTTGCGCGCCGCCGATGCCGACCGAGCCGGCAGGCACTTGCGTGCGCGGGGTGGCGCGGCGCGGCATGTGCAGTTTTTCCGGCAGGCCGGCCAGATAGGGAAAGCCCGGCGAGAAGCCGACCGCATGCACGCGGTATTTCGCGCCGTTGTGCAGTGCGATGACCCCGGCCTCGTCCAGACCGGCGTGCGCGGCGACCTCGGCGAGGTCCGGCCCGAACTCGCCGCCATAGCAGATGGGGATGACGACCTCGCGCGGGACGGACTTGTCCCGCGGGGTTTTCTTCGGCACGAGCGCAACGAGTTCATTGCGCAACGCGTCCACGCTTTCGATTTTAGCCGGGTCATAGAACACCGCGACGGTCGTAAACGCCGGCACGACCTCGACCGCCCCCCGCGGAGGATGCTGCTCAAGCCCGCGCACGAGCGCCTGCACGCGGGCGAGCGCGGCGTCGCCGATCTTCTCGGCTAACTCCACGACGAGCGCGCAATCGCCCAGCGGGGTGATTTTCATCGCCCGCCTTTTTGCCCGGGCGGGCGGCGGGCGCAAACCGATTCGCCCGCCAGATGCAACCGGTTTACTCTACGATGCGGATGGTCCAGAAGTCCGACGAGAGACCAGTATCGAGGAGATAGGCGTAAGGCAGCGTGAAATAGCCTTTCTGGCCCCAGCCCGGCCCCCACGAGTTGCGGATGATGAAGCGCTGCGTGGAATCGTCATAGCCGACGGCGAGAATGGCATGGCCGCCGAGCGATTTTTCATGGGACGCAGGCATGGGCACGTTGCCGGTCTTGGCGACTTCCTGCGACTCGAAGCTCTCGTAGACCGTGATGCCGAATACGAACGGGTAGCCCGATGCGAGGCAGCCTTTGAACTGATTGAGGCTTTGCGTGACGCGCGAGTAGGAAAGGGCCTGGTTTTTGAGCGCGTCCTTGTAGGCTTTCGCCGGCGGCTTCGTCGTGAATTTCGTGATGATGTAAGGCCATTCGCTCTCGGCGCAGACGCCCTGGTTGGCGATGCTCTTGATGCCGTCGCGAATCTGCGCGCCGGAGTCGGATTTCACCGTGCCCTCGATCACACGCTCGTTGTAATAGATGAAGAGGCGCGACGGCATGAAGTCGGGCTTTTTTTCCTTGATGAGAGTGAACTCAAATCCGCCGCCAATGGAATTGGCCGTGCAACTGCCGAGCTGGCCCTGGTCGTAAACCGGCGGACACTGTGGACGCAGGTCAACCTTGGAAGGGAGCTTGGCGACGACTTGCATCGGCGCGGCATAGAGATGATCACGATGATCGGGCAGGTCGGGAATCCAACCGTAGGTTTTGATTTTCTGATTCATATTGTGGTGAAGGTGAGAAATGCAGCGTTGGCCAAAGCCTAAAGGACATTAGTTTGCAAAAGGAAAATCTGTTTCAAACATGTGAACATGAACCGTGCACCGGCTGGGATTTGCCGCCCGCTAATCCAACCTGCGTGCCTGGCTGATACTTGGGCGGTTTAGGTTGAACTTTGGCCCAATCGAACGATGACTTGCCCTTCGTCCATGCGCCCCCCCCTCCTAGCGCTCTGCGTTGTCGTGCTGCTTGCGTCGTGCCGCGACGAAAAAGTCACGGCCTACCGCATCCCGAAGGAAGCTCCGCCGCCAGCTGCGGCCGGGCCGGTCAGCGGTGCCACGGACGCGCCACCCATCCACTGGCAAAACCCGGCGGGCTGGCAGGAACAGCCGCTCGAAGGGGTGCGCGTGGGCAGTTTTCTCGTCAAAGGCGCGAATGACGCCAAGGCCGATCTGTCGGTCACGACTTTTCCGGGCGATGTCGGCGGCGATCTCGCCAACGTCAACCGCTGGCGCGGCCAGCTCGGCCTCCCTCCCGTCGATGCGACCGCGCTGCCGGGGCTGGTGCAGGCCGTCGATGCGCCGGTGGGAAAACTTTCGCTGATTGATCTCGCGGGGGAAGCCGCCGCCGGCGAGGCCAAAAAGCCGACGCGTCTGCTCGGCGCGTGGCTGAAGCAGCCGGATCGCACCTGGTTTTTCAAGCTCATGGGCGACGACGCTCTCGTCGCCGCGCAGCGCAATGCCTTCCTGGCGTTTTTGCAATCGATCACGATTGACGCCGCCCCGGCCGGAGCCGCGTTTGCCGCCCCGGCCCAGGCCCAAAGCACCAACGATCTGCCGAAAGGCACCAATCCGCCTTTCGCACCGTTTGCCAATGGCGCCATGCCTGACACCAGTACTGCGCCGGCTACAAACGCGCCAGCCGCAGATCTCGCTTGGTCCGCGCCGGCAGACTGGTCGGCCAAGCCGCTCGGCTCGATGCGCCTCGGCAGTTTCACTGTGCATGGCACGGACGGTGCCGAGGCCGACGTGTCCATCATCGCTTTTCCCGGTGAGGCCGGCGGCCTGCTGGCCAATCTCAACCGCTGGCGCGGCCAGCTCGGTCTCCCCTCTCTGGCGGAAAGCGATCAGGCCGCTGCGACCACCACGCTCGACAGCGCGGGCGGACTGCGTTTCACCGTCGTCGATTTCGCCGGCCAGTCCGCGGGCGCGCCCACGCGCCTGCTCGGCGGCATTGCCCCCTTTGGCGACAAAACTTATTTCTTCAAAATGACCGGGCCGGACGCGCTCGTGGCGCACCAGAAGGCGGCGTTCCTCGACTTCCTTAAAACCGTCAAGGTCCCCTGAACATGCACGAGCTATTGCAACCCTTCGTCCAATTCTTCGTGTCGCTGCGGCTCACGGTCGTGCTGCTGGTGCTGTCCATCATGCTGGTGTTTTTTGCCACGCTTGACCAGGTGCACCTCGGCGTGTGGGGCATCCAGCACAAGTGGTTTTTCAATTTTATCGTGGTGCAGCCGATCAACGGCCTGCCCGTGCCCGTTTTCCCCGGCGGTTACTTTATCGGCGGCCTGCTGCTGATCAACCTAGTTGCGGCGCACATCTACCGTTTCCGCCTGACCTGGAGAAAAAGCGGCATCCAGCTGGCGCACTTCGGCATCATCCTGCTCATCGCGAGCCAGTTTTTCACGGGCCTGGAGCAGCGCGAAAGCCAGCTGCAGTTCCGCCTCAATGAGACCCGGCGCTACTCGGAGGACTTCCGCCTGGATGAACTCGCCGTCATCGATACCACCGACCCTAAATTCGACGACGTCGTCGCCATCCCGGAATCCCTCCTCGAGCACGACGAGCCGGTGCAGAGCCCGAAGCTGCCGTTCCGCATCGTTCCAAAGCTCTATTATCCCAACTCGGTGGTGCAGATGCGCAGCCAGGTCCCCAACGCCCCGCCCTCGCCCGCCACCATGGATATCGGCACGCAGCTGGCGGCCACGCCGCAACCGCTTACCTACAAGGAAAATGAGCGCAACATGCCCGTGGCCTTTGTCGAGCTCGTCGGCCCGGAAGGCTCGCTCGGCACCTGGCTCGTGTCGCCGTGGATCGAAGAACCGCAGACCTTCGACTACGCCGGCCGCACCTGGCAGCTGGTGATGCGCTTCAAACGCTATTACACGCCCTATTCGATGACGTTGCTGCAGCTGAAAAACGACGTCTATCCCGGCACGGACATCCCCAAGAATTTCTCCAGCCAGGTTCGCATCAAGGATGACGACGGCAAAGGCGACCGCGACGTGCTTGTCTACATGAACAACCCTCTGCGCTACGGCGGCCTCACCTATTACCAGTACCAAATGAACAAGGCCGACGGCCTGAGCGTGTTCCAAGTCGTGCGCAATCCCAGCTGGCGGCTGCCTTACATCGCCTGCCTGCTCGTCGCCCTCGGCCTCGTGATCCAGTTCGGCCTGCACCTGACCGGCTTTTTCCGCAGACGCGCCGCGATGTAATTCTTTACAGGAAGATCGCCAAGAACGCAAAGCAATGCACCCGCTCTATGCAAAAGCCCATGCCCTTTCCAGCAGGGTCATTGGAGCGGCGATTGAAGTCCACCGGCTTAAAGGCGCTGGCTTGATCGAGGGCATCTATGAACGCTGCCTGATGCGTGAGCTGGAGTTACAAGGCATTCAAGCGTTGAATCAAGTGCCAGTAAAAATCGAATACAAGGGCCTCGTTTTTGAAGAGCTGCTACGGCTCGATATCTGCGTGGAAAATTGTCTGATTGTTGAGAACAAGGCCGTCGAGAAACTCCTTCCTCTTCACAAGGCACAACTGTTGAGTTACATGAAATTGCTCAACATTCCTCTTGGGCTACTTATCAATTATCATGAGCCCTTGTTGAAAAACGGCCTCGTACGCCTCATCCTCGAAGGCGCAGATCAGCCTTAGCCTCTTCGCGCCCTTTGCGATCTTCGTGTAAACATGAAACGATTTCTCCCGCTCATCGTCCTTCTGCTCGCGCTGGCCGGCGTCGCCGCCTCGTTGTTTCCACCGCGGCCGGACAGCGAGTTCGACCTCAACGGCTTCGCCCATTTGCCCGTGCTCGCCGACGGCCGGCTGAAGCCCATCGACACGGTCGCGCGCACCTCCCTGCTCGAGCTGCAGGGCAAGCAGGATTTCACCGCGCCCGACGGCCGCATACTGACGCCCATCGAATGGCTGCTGGATGTGTTCTATCGCGCCGACGTGGCCGACAAATACCAGCACTTCCGCATCGACAACCTCGACGTGCTGGCGCTCTTCAACCTGCAGCCGGAAGACGGGGCTGACAAAAAGCTTTTCTCCTTCGAGCAGCTCAAATCCAAGCTGCCCGAGCTCGAACGCCAGGCCACGCTCGCCTCGCAGGTGGAGAATGCGCAGCAAAGCACCTTCGAACGCGCGGTGATCAAGCTCCAGACCGGCGTCCTGCTGTATCAGCGTCTCAAATACAGCCTTGTCATGCCGGACAGTGAAGACTTCCTCGCCGAGCTTTTGAAATTCCAGGACGGGCTGGCCGCCGGTATCGAGGCCGTGCGCGCCAAGGAGGCGGGCAAGCCGCATGATGAGGCCGCCGCCAGCCTGGTCATCGACGCCGGCCGGCGCTTCGATTTCATCGCGGACGCGACCTCGCTGCTGACGATTCCGCCCGAGCCGGGCGACCCCAAGCCGGATGACTGGCAGAACATGGGGCATGCGCTGCTCGGCTCCTTCGCCGATGGCCGTGTCAATCCCGACGCCCTCGCCTTCGCCGCGCTCGGCCATGCGTGGCGCTTCCACCAGCCGGAGCAGTTCAATGAACTCGTGAAGCTCTATCGCGCCCAGTTGGAAAAACGCTTCGCCCCCGCGCTGAAGAAGTGCGACTTCGAAGCGCACTTCAACGCCGCTCAGCCGTTCTACACGGCGATGATCATCTACGTCCTAGCCTTCGTGCTGGCGATCTCCTCCTGGCTGAAGTGGCCGGACGCCCTGGGGCGTAGTGCATTCTACCTCGTGGCCGTCGCCTTCGCGCTCGCCACCGCCGGCATCCTCGCCCGCATGTGGCTCGAGGGCCGCCCGCCCGTGACCAACCTTTATTCCTCCGCTCTTTTCATCGGCTGGGGTGCGGTCGGGCTCTGTCTCATCCTTGAAAAACTTTATCGCAACGCCATCGGCAGCGTGGCCGCCGGCCTCATCGGCTTTGGCACCCTGCTCATCGCCCACCACCTCGCGCTCGGCGGCGACACGATGGAAATGATGCGCGCCGTGCTCGACTCGAACTTCTGGCTGTCCACACACGTCGTTGTCGTGGCCACCGGCTACGCCTCCACGTTTCTCGCGGGAATCCTGGCGATCATCTACATTTTCCGCGGCCTGTTCACGAGGTCGCTCGACAAAGCCACCGCCGACGCACTTGCGCGCATGGTTTACGGCATTGTCTGCTTTGCCACGCTCTTCAGCTTCGTCGGCACCATCCTCGGCGGCATCTGGGCCGACCAGTCATGGGGGCGCTTCTGGGGCTGGGACCCAAAGGAAAATGGCGCGCTGATCATCGTGCTGTGGAATGCGCTCATCCTTCATGCGCGCTGGGGCGGCCTGGTCAAACAGCGGGGGCTGATGTGCCTCGCCGTCTTTGGCAACATTGTCACGAGCTGGAGCTGGTTCGGCGTCAACATGCTCGGCGTCGGCCTGCACAGCTATGGTTTCACCCAGGCGACCTTCTGGTGGCTCATCGGTTTCATCGCGACCCAGCTCATCATCATCGGCCTGGCCAGCCTGCCATTGGAAAAATGGCGGAGCTTCCGCGCACCGGGCGCTTGATCATCTCGTGATACGATCACCAGTGCAAACTGGTCGAAAATCTCCGTTGGTAGGCTAATACCCCATAGCCCCCAGCAGTCTTCTGGCCTACGCTCACACCGCCAGAAACAGAGGATGCTTCCACAAAGGAACATCCTGCAGACCCAAAAGGATGATAGTGCAGCAACGGACAAAAAATGCTCAGCCTTGAACAATTGCTGCGCAGGCGCCCATGGAGATTTAGGCCATGATGATTGTGATGACGAAGACTGAGTCCAATCGAACATCCGCCCTATGATCTCCAGACTACGCTGCTCAAAAGCCACCCTGATCTTTGGCGGCATCAGCGTCTGGGGCCTTCTGCTAGTTTCCTGCGTCATGACCGACCGCACGATGGTCGCGCCTCCGCAGGTTGCGGGCGCGAAGTTTGTCGGCGCCCAGGAATGCGTCCAGTGCCACGAGGACATCACCAAGGGCTTTGACAGCTCCACCCACGCCCGGCTCATGGTCAAAGGCGAAAATGCCAAGGGCCTCGGTTGTGAAGCGTGCCATGGCCCCGGCAGCAAGCACGTCGAGTCCGGCGGTGCGACCGGCACCATTGTCAATCCGAAGAAGTCGCCCGAGACCTGCTTTCAGTGTCACCTCGATAAGCGCGGGCAGTTCAACCTTCCCCACTCCCATCCCGTGCTGGCCGGAAACATGAGCTGTGTGGATTGCCATGATGTGCACAAGGGCGACGCCATCCGGGGCGGCGCCGCCAGCCTGGCCACCGAAAATGAAACCTGCACGGCATGCCACACGGCGCAGAAGGGCCCGTTCGTCTTCGAGCATGAGGCCATGCGCGAAGGCTGCACCGTGTGCCACAACCCGCACGGCTCGGTGAATGACAAGATGCTGGTCGCACGGGACGCCAACCTCTGCCTGCGGTGCCATCTTGAGCACCCGGCCATGGCCGACGATGGCACCATTCTCGCCGGCGGCCAGGATCACACCAGCCGTCTGCGCAACGGCACCTGCTGGAGCGCGGGCTGCCATGAAGCCCCGCACGGCTCGAACGCCAGCAAACATCTTCGCTTCTAACAACCCCGTCACATGACCGGCCATGCATGCCAACCGCTTATCCCTCCTCCGTGCCGCCGGCCTGCTGGCCGGTGCGATGCTTACGCTCCCATGCGTCCATGCCGCCGACCCGAATCCTTCCTCCACGGCGACGGACACGGACGCGTTTCCGGTCTTTGACAACTACATCAAGCTCTCAGGCCAGAATGCATGGGTGAGCAAGGACAAGCCCGCTTTTCAAGCGGACACCCGGAACGCTCAGGGCGCATCCGGCGGCATCGAAGACTTCCGCTTCGAAAAGGATCCCACCAAGGATATCAGCATAAAGACCGATGGTCATGCGATCGGCGGATCCGAGAATTACCTGGCTCATTTCAACATCACCAAGGATGAGGTCGGCTCCTTCGATGCCGGTTACAAGCGGTTCCGCACCTTCTACGATGGCATCGGCGGATTTTTCCCCACCAACAACGCCTGGATGCCGCTGACGCAGCCGGATCTTCACGTCGACCGCGCGAAGTTCTGGGCCGAAGGCACCATCGCCCTTCCCAACAAGCCGGTCCTGACCCTGCGTTACACCAACGAGCTGCGCAACGGCCGGAAGGACACCACGATCTGGGGGGACACCGACTTCACCGGCATTCCCATCCCGTCGAACTCCAATCTGTCCACCCGCAAGATCATTCCCGGCTATCTCAACCTGGGCGAGCGGCATGAAACTGTCGAGGCCCTGGTCACGCATACGGTCGGAAAAACCACCTTTGAGCTCAGCCTGCTTGACGACATGGTCGACAACCTCGACACCCGCTACTTGAATCGCTTTCCGGGCGAGGTGAAACCCTTCCCGGCCATTCCGGCCACACCGGTGACAATCGTTCCGGCCGCCCGGGCCAACAACGCCATCGCCGCCCTCGATCAGGAAGGCGTCACGTCAAACACGTTTTCGGCCACCGGCAAAACCGAGACGATTTTGAGCGATCGGTTCTCCTTCCACACCGGCCTGCGTTACCAGCACCTGACGAGCAGCTTCACCGGCAACCGCCTGCTCAACACCAGCACTCCCACCGCGGTCGGCGTCGTCATCGCCCCCAGCGCCAATTTCCTGAATCTTGCCGGCGGCTCCAAGATGACCGCCTACACCGGCACGGCCGGCGTGGATGTGAAGCCTCTCAGTGATTTCCTGGTCCGGCTGGATCTCAAGGGTGAGAACGACTACACCAAGGGCGCGGACAGCTTCACGAGCACTGCGGCAGCGGTGAATACGACCACCGGGAAGATCACCACCACGCCCACGGCCAACTTCGGAAATTCCAGGGTCAAGGAGATCGCCTGGACGCCGGAAATCAACCTGCGCTACACCGGCATCAGGGACATCTCGCTCTACGCATCGGCCGACTACCGGTATGTGGGCGGCGACGACCGCACGACTCCACAATTCAGCACCACACCGGCTCCCCTCACGGATAACGTTTACGAAAATCACGGGCGCTACACCGTGGGCGCCAACTGGGTTCCCTGCCCGTATTTCACCCTGCGCGGCGAAACTTTCTACAAGGACCATCAGAACAGTTTCCAGGGTTATGCCACGAGCCTTTCCAGCGAGTACGTGTTGGGCTACCGGCTCTATGGCGGCACCCTCACCGCCATCGTAAGCCCGCTGCCCACCCTCTCCTTCACCACGCGCTATATCCTGCAAACCGGCCAGATGGACGTCACCACTGTGGGCGACCCCGGCTTAACCAGCTATGCGAACTACGATTCGATGAACACCAAAAGCCACCAGATCGGCGAGACCATCGACTGGAATCCGATCCGCCAGTTTTACCTGCAAGGCAACATCAACATCGTCTTCGATACCCTCCGCACCGCCTACCCGCGGGCCGGCGGCGTGGCGAACACCGTTCTGCGCAACTCTGACAACAATTACTGGGATGGCAGCGTGCTCGCTGGCTATGCCATCGACAAGAAGACCGATGGCGAAGTCGAGTGCACCTACTACCGCGCAAACAATTATCAGCCCGCTTTCACCGGTTCCGTGTCCTATGGGGCCGGCGCCAAGGAGTACCGGGCCACCGTCGGCCTGAAGCACAAGATCAACGACCACCTCATCGCTTCCGCCAAAATCGGCTACCTCGTCAGCCGCAACGATACCACCGGAGACTTCACTGACTACACCGCCCGGGTCGCCTATGTCTCGCTGGAACATGCGTTTTAATCCGGCCCTCGCATCGTAATTCTTCGTTTCGCCATTAGATTCCACCCCGCCCTCCACCCTCGTGAATGAATTAATCCACCCAAACGCCATTTCCCCATGAACCACCGCACCCGCCTTTCCGCCGTCATTTTGCTCAGTCTCTCGTTGCCCGCCCTCATCTTTGCCGCCGAGGCCAAGGACAATTGGAGCCAGTACTGCTCCCGCTGCCACGGCGCCGATGGCACCGGGCAGACCAAGATCGGAAAAAAGCTCGACCTGAAGGACTACTCCAGCGCCGACGTGCAGGCCAAAATGACCGATGATGAAATGCTCAAGACCATCCTCGAGGGCGTGACCAAGGACGGCAAAGAGCGGATGGCCCCCTACAAGGAAAAGCTGTCCGCCGACGAGGCCAAGGCCCTGATCGGCTTTGTCCGCTCGCTCAAAAAATAGGACGCCATTCCTTTGTTGCGATGACTGATCCCGCGCCCAATCCGCCGAAGCGCTCCATCTGGCACAATTGGATCAGTCTTGCCGGAGGCGTCGTGGCCGGAGGAAGTTTTTTCGCCTTCATCCTGCTGTTCGCGATCGACCAGTTCGGCTACAGCCAGAAAAATCCTTATGTTGGCATCCTGTCGTACCTGATCGCGCCGGCGTTTTTGTTTCTCGGACTCGCCCTTGTGCTGATCGGCGCGTGGCAGCAGCGCCGCCTCCTGACACGCGACCCGAACGCTTCCTGGCCGCGGCTGGCGATCGACTTCTCCCGCTCGCGGGACCGCTGGATCCTGCTGTGGTTTGCCCTCGGCACGGTAGCCTTTCTGCTCTGCACCGCCCTCGGCAGCTACAGCACCTATCAATTCACCGAATCGGTGCAGTTCTGCGGACAGGTCTGCCATTCCGTGATGAAACCGGAATTCGTCGCCTATCAACGCGGCAACCATGCCCGCGTCGCCTGCGTCGAGTGCCACGTCGGTTCCGGCGCCACCTCATTCGTGAAATCAAAGCTCAATGGCTCCCATCAGGTCTATTCCCTCATCTTCAACAAATACCACCGGCCCATTCCCACCCCTGTCTCCAATCTCCGTCCGGCCCAGGACACCTGCGAGCGCTGCCATTGGCCCGAAAAATTCGTTGGCAGCATCGACCGCACTTACCGCCACTATCTGACGGATGACAAAAGCACACCTTTTGCCGTCCGGCTGCTGCTCAACGTCGGCGGCGGCGATCGCAGCGCCAGGGGCCCGGCCGGCGGCATCCACTGGCACATGAATGTGGCCAACAAAATCGAGTATTACGCCACCGATCCGCAGCGGCAGGCCATCCCCTGGGTACGTGTTACCGGTCGCGACGGCATCGCCACCGTTTATCGCACACCGGACTTCAAGGGCGAACCAGACCCACAAAAAATCCGGGTGATGGACTGCATCGACTGCCACAACCGCCCCGCACACCGCTTCAAGTCGCCCGATGAAGCCGTGGATGAAGCGCTCTATCTCGGGCACATCGACTCTGGGCTGCCGGGCATTAAACGCACCGCGGTCGATCTGCTCACCCAAACTTACTCCACCGAAGCCGGGGCCCTGGCCGCCCTCGATGCCGGCCTGAAACAGCATTACGCCGGACAGCCCGGGCTCGATCCGAGCATCGCCGCGGTTCAGGACATTTACCGGGATAATTTCTTTCCCGAAATGAAGTCTGACTGGAGCAAATATCCCGACAACGTCGGCCATCTGGATTCGCCCGGATGCTTCCGCTGCCACGACGGCAATCACAAGGATGCCGAAAATCCGAAACGAATCGTACCGAACGACTGCAGCACCTGCCACGTCATTCTCGCCCAGGGGCGTGACGCCGAACTGGCACAGCTTTCCACCGCCGGCCTCACCTTCAAACATCCCGATCCAGGGTCCATCGAAGGCTTCCTCTGCAGCGACTGCCACAACGGCAAGCTTCAGGGCCAGTAGACCACGGCCCGGCAGCCCGACTTTATTTCCGCCCCAGCAATTCCTCCGCGTGCGCTAGGGCGCTTTTCGCGGCACGATCACCGAGCATGCGCGCCAGCTCGCCCACCCGCACCTTCCGGTTTTCATGAATCGGCTCGATGTGCACGACCGCACGGTCGCCCGACTGGTCCTTCGTCACGACGAGGTGGTTGGCCGCCTGCGCGGCGACCTGCGGCAGGTGCGTCACGCACAGGACCTGATGTCCGCGCGCGATACCCGCCATTTTCTCGCCGACGATGCGGCCGATCTCACCGCCGACATTCGCGTCCACCTCGTCAAAGACCAGCAGGGGCACACCGTCGAGGTCGGCCAGCACGGTCTTGAGCGCAAGCATGACGCGCGCGAGCTCGCCGCTTGAGGCGATGCGCGCCAGCGGCAGCGGGGCTTCGCCAACATTGGGCGAAAACAAAAATTCACAGCCGCAGTCCCCCGTCGGGCCGAGCCCGTCCAGCGGCACGATCCGCACCTGAAACTCGGATTTTTTGAAGCCGAGCTGCGCGATGCCCTTGGCCGCAGCCTTGGCCAGTTCGCCGGCCGCCTTTTCGCGCGCCGTCCGCAGCACCTGCGCGGCGGAACGCGCGGTTCGCTCGGCGCCGGAAATTTGTTTTTCCAGCCGGGCCAGCGCCCCCGCCAGGTCGCCCTGGACTTCGAGCCGGCGGCGCATGTCGTCGCAGGCCGCCAGCACCGCGCGCACATCCCCACCGTATTTGCGCTTCAGCTCCAGCCACGTGTTCATCCGCGCAGCCAGTTGCTCCGCCTGTTCGGAATCGAACTGCAGCTGCTGGCTCAATGCGGCAAACTCTGCGCCAAGGTCGTTGAGCTCAATGGCCGTGGAATTAAGCCGCGCAGCCAGTGCCTGGCTCGCCGGATCGAGGTTTTCCAGCCGGCGGGCCTCGCGTAGCAAGGCCGCCAGCCGACCCTGCACACCGTCCTCCCCGGTCAATCCACCGGCCAAGGTCTGCGCTAACTCGATCAATTCCTGCGCCCGGCTCATCCGCTGAAAATCGCGCTCGAGCGCCTCGATCGCTTCGGGGGTCAGTTCCAGCGCATCGATTTTGGCCAGCTGGGCTTGCAGAAATTCAATCTGGTCAGACGGAAGCTTGGTTTCATTCGCCAGACGGTCATGCTCGGCCGTCAGCCCGCGCCATGCACGGTATTTTTCCTCGTACGCAGCCAGTGCCCCGCCCGCGCGGCCGAACAAATCGAGCAGCTCGAGCTGGCAGCTTTCCTTCAGCAATCGTCGCGGTTCGCTCGGACCATGGAAATCAACCCACTGTTCACCCAGGCGCTGCAGAGCCGCCAGCGAGGCGAGGCCGCCATTGACGGTAAGTTTCGGCGCCTTGTCGCGCGGCAGGCTCCGCTTGAGCAGCAGCACGCCGTCCTCGCAGGGCGGCAGGTCGAGTTCGGCCAGCAATGCATCGATTTTCCGGGGATTCGAAAAATACAGGCTCGCCTCGACTTCGCAGGCCGCCGCCCCCTGGCGGATGACCGCCTTGTCCGCCCGCTCACCCGCCAGCAGGCCGAGCGCGCCGAGCAGGATGCTCTTGCCTGCGCCGGTCTCGCCCGTGACCGCGGTGAAGCCGGGCTCGAAATCGAGCGAGACCTCCTCCAGCAGGGCGAGATTGCGGATGCGAAGCGATTGGAGCATGCCCGATATGGGCACGAAAAACCGCCGGGGTTCAAGCGGACGATTGCGGGCCCAGCAAGAAAATGAGGCCGAACCGCCTAGCCACGAAACACTGGACGGGCGAAAAGCGCTTGTTTTTTCGACCAAATCAGCTTTTATGCAAGTAACCGCTTGCATGCTTAAACCACGCCGCCCAGCCCATCGCCAGCCCCCGGCCCGCGCCCGCCTACTCGCCGCGGCGGCCCGCGTCTTCGCCCGTGACGGGCTGGCCGGCGCGACGACCCGCGCGATCGCGCGCGAGGCGGGGGTGAACGAGGTCACCCTTTTCCGGAACTTCGGCACCAAGGAGCGGCTGCTGTCGGCCGTGGTCGGCGAGACCTTCGGCGACCGCAATCTCCTCGCCTCCCCCGCCCTGCCCGCGGCCACCGGCAACCTGCGCGCCGACCTGCTGCTCTACGCCCGCCATTACGAACGCGTGCTGGTGGCGAACCTGCCGCTGGTCCGCACGTTCATCGGCGAAATCCAGCGCCATCGGGGCTGCGAACGCCAGGTGCTGCAGGGCGTCTTCCGCCCCCTGCGCGCCGCCCTGGTGCAGCGGCTCGACGATGCCAAGGCCCGTGGCCAGCTGCGCCGCGGGGTGGAGACCAGCATCCTCGCCGACCTTTTCATCGGTATGCTTTTCACCGGCGTCCTGCGGCGTTCCTCGCCCGTCGCCAAAATCGAGTATACAGTCGCGCAGTATTGCCAGGGCGCGATTGACCTCATCGTCCGCGGCGGTGCCGCCTGATGCGCCATGGCTGCCGGACAGGAAGGCCTTTACGGCTCGGATCTCAGCCTGCTGACACCGCTGGCCGCGCGGCTCGCGCGCAAGGGGACGCTCAAGTGGATGATCGCGCTCACGGCCTCGCTCGGCGCCATTCTCGAAGTTATCGACACGAGCATCGTCAACGTCGCCCTGCCCGACATCCAGGGCAACCTCGGCGCCACGCTGTCCGAGGCCGGCTGGGTCTCGACCGGCTACGCTTGCGCCAACGTCGTGATCATCCCGCTGACCGCATGGCTCGGCTACCGTTTCGGGAAAAAAAGCTACATGCTGTTCTCGCTGATCGGCTTCACCGTGGCCTCGGTGCTGTGCGGGCTCGCGCCCAACCTGACAATCCTCGTCATCTCCCGTGTGCTGCAAGGCCTCGCCGGCGGCGGGCTGCTGGCCAAGGCGCAGGCGATCTTGTTTGAAGCGTTCCCACGGCACGAGCAGCCGGCGGCGCAGGCGATCTTTGGCATCGGCGTCATCGCCGGCCCGGCCTTCGGCCCGGTGCTCGGCGGCTGGCTCACCGACACGCTCGGCTGGCGTTGGATTTTCTTCATCAACCTGCCCGTGGGCATCATCGCCGTGCTCATGGCCATGGCGTTCTTGCCCGCAGATCGGGAGGAGGAGATCAGCCGCGACCGCGTCGACTGGACGGGACTCGCACTCCTCACCATCGGTCTCGCCTGTCTCCAAACCCTGCTCGAAGAGGGCCAGGATGACGACTGGTTCGGGTCGCGCTTCATCGTGACGATGGCGGTGGGCAGCGGGCTCGGCCTCGCCCTTTTCATCTGGCGCGAGCTCACGATCGATTATCCCGTCGTGGACTTGCGCGTGCTGCGCCATCGCTCGCTTGCCGCCGGCAGCATGTACTCGCTCGTGCTCGGCATGGGCATCTACGGCGTCATTTTCGCCGTGCCGGTTTTCGTGCAGGACTACCTGCATTTCACCGCCATGCAGAGCGGGCTGCTGCAAATGCCCGCCGCCTTTGCCTCGGCCATGACCATGATCGCGATGGGGAAAATTTCCGGGCGGTTCGACGCGCGGGCGCTGGTCTGCATCGGCGCGCTCATCACCGTGTCGGCGGCGCTCCTGCTGTCGGGGATCAATCCCGACACCGGCGTGCGCTCGCTGTTCTGGCCGCTGATGCTGCGCGCCATCGGCAGCGTGTGCATGTTCCTGCCGCTGAGCCTCGCCACGCTGGGCAGCCTGCCGCGCGACAAGGTCGCCGCCGGCGCCGGTTTCTACAATCTCACCCGCCAGCTCGGCAGCAGCATCGGCATCGCCGTCATCACGACGGTATTGTCCCACCGCGAGGCCGTGCACCGCGCCGGGCTGGTGGAGAAAATCTCCGTCTACCGGCCCGCGGCGCTCGCACGGCTGGATCTCTACAGCGACGCCTTTGCCCGCCACAGCGCCGATCCGGTCGGCACCCGGCTTCAGGCCTATCACGTGATCGACAACATCGTGAACTCGCAGGCACTGCTGCTTTCCTTTGCCGACGTGTTTCATTATGTCGGCCTGGCCTTCCTCGGTTCGCTGCCGCTGCTCCTGTTCCTCGGCAAAGGCCGTACCACCGGCGTCGCCCCCGCTGCCCATTGATCAAAGATATTTATGGACTCCTCCACCACCACTTCCTCCGCTCCCACCACGACCATTTCGCTCCCGCCCGCCGCGCCGCGCCGGCCTGGCCGCACCATCCTCATCACCGTGGTGACGCTGGGCATTGCCGCCTGGCTTGTTGATTTCGGCTGGCATGCCTGGCACTACGAGGAAACGGACGATGCCTATGTTTCCGGCCACCTGCACCAGATCAGCCCGCAAATCGACGGACAGGTAAAGGAGGTCCTGGTCAACGACAACCAGCCGGTGAAAGCCGGCGACGTGCTCGTGCGGCTTGAACCGCTCGAAACCAATATCGCCGTGGAAAAAGCCGTGGCCGGCGTCGCGCAGGCGCATGCACAGGAAGCTCAGACCTCCGCCGCGGTCGCCGAAACGCAGGCCCGCGTCGAGCAGGCCAAAGCCCAGATCGCCCAGGTCAACGCCCAGATGCAGCTCGCCCGCATCAATTTTGAACGCGACCAGCGCATGTTTGGAGATGGAAAAAGCGGTGCGATCACGCAGTCCGCCCTCGATCAAAGCCGCAGCACCTTCGCCGCCGTCCAGGCGTCGGCCGAAGCAGCGCAGGCCAACCTCACCGCCGCCCAGGCTGCGCAGCAATCAGCCTTCGCCCAGACCACTGCCGCCAACGCCGCGCTTGCCGCTGCGGAGGCTGATTTGCGCGACGCCCGGCGCCAGTCCGCTGATACTGTCATCACCGCCCCCGCCGACGGCCTCATCGGCAACAAATCCGTCGAACCGGGCAATCATGTGAAAGCCGGCCAGACCCTGCTCGCTCTAGCCGAGCCCGACACCTGGATCATCGCCAATTTCAAGGAAACCCAGCTCGCCCGCATGCACCCCGGCCTGCCGGTTGACATCACCATTGACGCGCTCTCCGGCCAGGTGCTGCACGGCAAAATTGACAGCCTGTCCCCCGCCAGCGGCGCCCAGTTCGCACTCCTGCCGGCCGACAATGCCACGGGCAATTTCAACAAGGTCGTGCAGCGCGTACCGGTGAAAATCATCCTCGACGACGACAGCCGTGCCCAGGCCGGCGACCGGCTGCGCCTGGGTTTTTCCGTGGTCGCCAGCGTCCGTGTACGTTGAACGTCGCATGATTTTTTCTTGCCGAGCACGGGTGAAATCGTGCTGACTGGCCGACCGTCTTTTTCGGACCCTTAGCTCAGTTGGTTAGAGCGTTTCCTTGACATGGAAAAGGTCACTGGTTCGAGTCCAGTAGGGTCCACCATTCGCAGTGCTGAATTGAGCCAAGCTCTTCGGCCGCAAAGGGTTTTTCGGGGAAAATTCGGAGTGATTATCGTCCCGATAAAGTCGGGCGAAAGCCACGGCCCGGCACCCTGATACAGCCCGTTCTGGCGGTTTTTTAACCGAATGTGACATGGCTATTTCTTTACATCTGGCTCGCCCTTTTGCACATAGGGCATCCCGCTAAAACATGAAAAACACCATTTACACCTGCCTGCTCCTCGCGCTTTTACCTGTTTTGCCGGCGCTCGGGCAATCGACTGCGCCGGTTTCCGCGCCCACGCCGCCCTTGCACGCCGCCTCGAGCGGATATCCCGTGATGGCGAGACCCGGCATGCCTCCCTTTGGTCTGCAGCAAGCCGCGCCCATCGATCTGGCCATCACCGGCGACAATGGCGGCAATGCCATCGACATCCCTTCATTCCATGCCGGTGAAGTGAAGCTCAGCCTAAAAAACATCTCCGACCACGAAATCACAGCGACCCACTTCAGCTTCAATTCCACCGCCGTGTTTGTCCCCATCGCGCCGATCATCCTCGCACCCGGCGCCACCGGGTCCTTTTCCCTCTACGTCGACGGCCGGCAACTGCCCACACCCGCCAGCATTTATCTCAGTTTCCGCATCCACGATGCCAAAGGCGAGAATGTGCGCTCCGCCCGGCTCTCCCTCACCTCCAAGGACGCCATCATCTGGGAGCCCAAGTACGTTTTCTGGCGGTCTGGCGAACCTGCCACGCCCAAAACCATCCATATCACCCAAGGCCCCGCGGGCCTGAAGATCATCAGCGCCAAATCCTCATCGCCCGACTTCACCGTCACCCTCGAGGCCGGAAACAGCATTGCCATTACGCCCATCGACATCACCAAAGCGCACGGCGGCGCCATCATGATCATGACCGATCCCGCCAGCCCACGCCCCATTTTCATTCCGGTGAATGTACTGCCGGCACAGCCCAAGCCATCAATCTCACCGGCACCCTTGAAATCGGCCAATACCCAACCCACTTTGCCCAACTCGGTCTCAAATCCGGCGAATGCGTCGCAAAAAACCGGCACGACTTCCATCCCTGGCAACTAGAGACTGGACTTGAATTCAACCGGCTTCACATCTGCGAAATAAATTGCCGGTTTTCACCCCGACCTGCCACGAGGCCAGGCATTCCGCCTGGTTACTCGCCGTCGCCATGAGCCTGTTGATAAGCTTGCAACCGGGTCAGGTTCTCACGCGCCTCGGCAAATCCCGGATTGATCAGCAAGGCCTGCTGATAATGATCGACTGCCTCTGAGATCCGGCCAGCCCGGACCAAGGCATTGCCCAAATTATAATGCGCCTTGGCGTAGTCGGGCTTGAGTCGCAAAGCCTGTTCATAATGGTCGATCGCCTCTGGAATCCGGCCGGCCTGGAGCAACGCTGTTCCTAGATTGTTGTGGGCTTCAAAATAATCCGGTTTAAGCCGCAAGGCCTGCCGATATTGCTCAATCGCCTCCGGAAGCCTGCCCATTCGGGCCAGCGCGGTCGCCAGATTGTAATGCGCGTTTGCATTTTCAGGTTCGAGTTTCAGCGCCTCCTTGTATTGCGCCTCCGCTTCCGTCACCTGGCCCGTCTTTTCAAAAAGATTACCCAGATTGTCGTGCGACCTGGCATTTTCAGGTTCGAGCCGCAGCGCTTCTTCGTACTCCGACCTGGCTTCCGTCACCCGGCCTATTTTATCCAAAATGTTGCCCAGGTTGTTGTGTGCATCAGCCGAGCCGGGCTTAAGCAGCAACGCCTTCTCGTACTCCGCCATCGCTTCCGTGAGCCGGCCCATTTTTTCCAGGATCATCCCGAGGTTGTTGCGCGCATCGGCATGGTTGGGATCGAGCCGCAGGGCTTCCTCGTACTGTGCCTTCGCCTCCGCCGGCTGGCCCATCTTATCCAGAATACCCCCGAGATTGTTGTGCGCATCGGCATAGCTGGGATCGAGCCTCAGCGCTTCCTCGTACTGCGCTTTTGCCTCGGCCATTCGGCCGGCCTGATCCAGAGCGTAGCCCAGATTGTTATGTCCCCGCGGATTGTCCGGACGCTTCGCCACGGTGTCGCTCCAGATCGCCACGGCGCTTTGGTAATCGGCATTGCGCCGCTGCGTCAAAAAACCCAGCCCCACCGCCAGCAGCAGGCAGGTGGCCAGACTCCTTAGACCGGCCAGAGTATAAATCGCCAGCACACCCGGCGTGACCACCGCAGCCAGCGCCAGATACATGCGGTTTTCGGCCATCGGCTGGAACGGAACCGGCACCACGCTCGAAGTCGGGGCCAGGATCACAAAAAACCAAGCCCCCAGGAAGCCCAATTCAGGCCGGCGCCAAAGCCCGACCGCCGTTCCCGCCGCCAGCACAACAAGAATCAAAGTAAACGGAATCGCCTCCGCCAAATGCCCTATCCCTTCCATTCCATAATCGAAAACCAGCGGACGCGGCCAGACCGCCAGGCATAGGTATTTCACCACCACCCGGCATTCAGTGAGAAAATAAGTCCACCCCGTGAAGGCGTGCCCATAACCCACGCCACGGTTGCCCAGCCCAATCATAAGATATCCCAGCACAAGCCAGGTGCCGGCTAAGGCCAGATACAACCGCCATCGCTGCCTCCATGTCTCCAGAAAAGATCCGGCCACAAAGGTGCGATCATAAAGCAGCACCAGCAAGGGAGCGGAAACCATCACCTCCTTGGTGGCCATGCCCAGCGCACAGGCCGTCACGGACAATGCATACCACAGGCCCGGCGCCCCGGATCCGGCTCCGCGAACAAAACTGTAGATCGTCAGCAAATAAAACAACCCCATGAGCGATTCCGCGCGCTGCGAGACATACGTCACGGATCCCGTCTGCAGTGGATGAACCGCCCAGATCACAGCCACCGCCAGCGCCAAGGGCAGAGCCGCGGCACCAAAGCGCTCACGCAGGGCCGGCTGAAGCAGCGTGCGCCGCACGAGGCCAAAAAGCACCAGGCCGGCGAGCACATGAATGGCCAGATTGAGCGCATGATAGCTCCACACCCCGGTCCCGCTGAGCGCATAATTGACAGCAAAGGAGAAACTCAGCACGGGCCGGCCACTGACGACCGAGGCCGGCACCGGCAAAAGCGAGGTCCAGAGATGCCGGATCGCGGCATTTTCCACTATCCATTGCCTGTCATCGAAAATGAACGGCCCGAAAAAACTGTTCGAATACACCGCCAGCACGGCCAGAACGATGGCGGCACCCGCCAGGGCAACCGCTCCTCGCGACGCCGAAAAGGACGGCTTCCCGCCTGCCGTTTGTATCTTCAAAGGTTTGCTTGATGCCACTACCGGACTCCCATTTTTAACCATCCTGATGCTCGTCTGGATGGTTACTCAAAGTTGAGTGGTTGCAGCGAGTTTGTCCATCCGGCAGAGGCAGCCTCGAGGACGGCCCGCGGAGGATATTTCCTTCAGCGCATCAACCTTGATTCCTCGCGCGACCCGCGCCAGCCTGCCCACTCATGAGCTTCAAACTGATGTTTCGCGCCATTGTGTTTCTACTGATGCTTTTCGTCATTCTTTACATGGGAATGAACAACACCGGGTCCATCGCCTTTTCCTTTCCGATGATTTTTGAAAAGGGCGTCACAGCGCCCGCGGCGCTGATCTATTTTGGTATCTTTGCCATCGGAGTACTGGCCGGCATCATGCTCTCCTTCGGCGGCAGCGGCAAAAAAAGCGCTGACAAAAGCTCCAAGAAATAACGCCGGCCGGGCTTAAGCCGGCGGCAGGTCGAACTCGGCGCGGGCGGCCGCCACATCCCGGGTTATTTGGGTGCGCAATTCCTCCGGCCCCGAGAATTTCTGTTCGGGTCGCAAAAATCGCAGCCATTCGACCGTGAGCGCATCGCCCTCCCCAAACGGGCACGACCCGAGCACATGTGATTCGAGCCGCGGGTGATGATCGAGCCCAACAGTCGGACGCAGGCCGTAATTGGCCACCGCGGGCAACGGCCCGGGCGATTTCGGGCCAGAGACACGGGCTATATAAACACCGAGCCGTGGACGCAATTCCGGCTCCCAAGCCAGGTTGAGCGTCGGAAAGCCCAGCGTGCGTCCGAGACGCGCCCCGGGCGCAACGATGCCCTCGGCAAAATAGGTATAGCCGAGCAATTCGTTCGCCGCCGCAATGTCGCCCGCCTCGAGCAATCCCCGGATGCGCGTGCTGCTGATGGGCTCGCCATCAAAATTCACCCGGTCGGCGCTGAAAACGCCCAGACCCAGCCGACGGCCCTCCGCGACCAGCAGGGCGGCGTCGCCGCGACGGTTCCGGCCGAAGCGCCAGTTTTCACCGACATAAATACCGGTGAGCCGCGGCAGCGCACGGCGCACGTGGGGCAGAAAATCCGCGGCCTCGATCCGCGCAAATTCGGGCGTGAATGGCTGCTCGATGACGGCCTCGACGCCGAGTTCAAACAACACGCGCGCCTTGGCCGCCGGCGGCATGATGAGGCGCGTGGGATTTTCCGGACGGAAAAGTGCGCTGGGGTGCGGAAAAAACGTGAGCACGGCGGCGATTCCTCCGCTGCGGCGCGCGGATTGCACGGCGGCCTCGGCGACGGCGCGATGGCCGAGATGCACGCCGTCGAACATGCCGATCGCGAGATGCAGCGGACGCGGCGGCAGTCCGGCGGCCTGTTCGAGCGAGGCAAAGGTTGCGTTCATGGCGGCGCAGCCCCGGTCTTCGCTCAGCCCAGTGCCACGCTGGGCACGGCGGCATGCACGGGCACGAGCCGCTTCTCGATGTCGCGCACCGGCAGCGCCTCGATCTGATCGAGCGTGAGCGCCTCCGCGACCCGGAACTTGTCCGTGGCCGTGCGGCGCAGCGCGCTGAGGTGCGCGCCGCAGCCGAGTTTCTGGCCGAGATCGTGCGCGATCGTGCGCACATAGGTGCCCTTGCTGCAGCGCAGGCTGAAATCGAACTGCGGCGGCGCGAAGCGGGTAAGCTCAAAAGCCGACACGCGGATGAACCGCGGCTCGCGCTCCACCTCCTCGCCCCGGCGGGCCTTCTTGTAGAGCGGCACGCCGTCGATCTTGATGGCCGAATACATCGGCGGGGTCTGGTACTGGTCGCCGAGAAAGGCCTTCATCACGGCGCGCAGCTCGGCCTCGGTCAGCGGCGGCACTGGACGCGTTTCCAGAACCTGCCCGTCGGCATCCTGCGAATCGGTGACTGCGCCGAGTATGACAGTGCCCTCGTATTCCTTGTCGAGGCAGATGAGGTACTGCGAGGCGCGCGTGGCCTTGCCGATGAGCATGATGAGCAAGCCGGTGGCCATCGGATCAAGCGTGCCGGCATGGCCGATGCGCTTCATCTGCAGCTTGCGGCGCAGGCGCGCGACCACGTCGTGCGAGGTGAATCCGCCGGGCTTGTCGACGAGCAGGATGCCCTCGAGTTCTTTTGGTGGAACGAGCATCAGGAGGATTTTTTCTGCGCATCGACGGCGACGAGTTGCGCGGCGAGCACGGCCAGCAGGCGCGGCCGGAAAGTGGCAACAGCTTCCTTGTCCCTGACATTGAGGCCGGCGGCGCAGGCGTGGCCGCCGCCGCCGAATTGCCCGGCGACCATGTCGAGTCGGTAGGCCGGGTCCTTGGAGCGGAGGCTGGCCTTGACGCCGTCCGGCCGCTCTTCGACGAGCACGCCGACGTCCACGCCGTCGATGCTGCGCGCGTAATCGACCAGTCCCTCGGTGTCTTCGGTCGAAGTGCCCGTCTCCGCAAAAATCCCGTCCGGCAGCGTGCCGATGCAGACGCGGCCGCCACATTCAAGACGCAGCGACGCGAGCAGCTTTTGCAGCAATTGCAATTTTCCGAGAGACTCCCGCTCGTAGAGCTCGAAGCCGGCCTCGGCCGGCTGCGCCCCGAGCGCCATCAGTTCGGCCGCAAGCAGAAACGTACGGCGCGAAGTGGAGTTGAAACGAAACTGGCCGGTGTCGGTCAGGATGCCGACATAAAGCGCCTGCGCAGCAATGCGGTCCACCGGCAGGTGGTTGTCGAGGAAAAGCCCGGCCAGGATTTCGCAGGTGGCCGCCGAACCTACGTCCACGAAATTGTGACTGGCGTAGCCGGCGTTGGAAAGATGGTGATCGACGTTGGCAAAGGGCGCCGGAAATCGCGCCTGCAGTTTATCGCCGGCGCGCGCCCGGTCGGCGCAATCGACATAAATCGCCGTGTAATCGGACTCGGCAAGCGCGGCGGCGCGGTGGAAAACGAGGTCCTGCGTGAGAAATTTCATGCGCCGCGGCACAGGATCGGGATTGACGCAGATCGCATCGAGACCGAGCGCAGTGAACACGCGAACCAGCGCCACCTGCGCGCCGATGCAGTCACCGTCGGGTCGGGCATGGCCGATGACGGCGATTTTTTTGCCGGAAAGCGCAGGCAGGAGACGGCCGAACTTCGGCGAGAGACCGGGGTAAATTTTAGGCATCGGGATCCTTTTTCACCTCGATTTCGTCGAGCGCCTGCAGGACGCGCAGGCTGCGGACGGTGGAGCGGTCGAGCACGTATTCGAAACGCGGCAGGAATTTCAGCACGATGCGACGGGCCAGCTCTGCGCGCAGATCGGGGGCGATCCGGCGCAGCCACACCATTTTCTCCTCGGCCAGGGCATCCGTGCCGATCACCGAGACAAACACGCGGGCATCCCGCAGATCGGGAGCGACCCGCACCTCGGTCACCGTGAGGGCAACGGCCTCGGCCTGGTAGCGCTTGCGGAGAATGTCGCTGAGCTCGCGCTGGACCAGCTCGTTGATACGGAGCGTGCGGTTGCTCATGGTTTCAAAAGGTGATGGGCGGCGCAGGTTGGGCGGAGCCCGGGACAAATCTCACGCCGCCCGGCCAATTGCGCAATCCGCAATCGTCAGAGCGAGGCGCGGATTTTCTGGATCTCGAAGCACTCAATGACGTCGCCGGCCTGATAGCCGTTGAAGTCATCGAGCTTGATGCCGCACTCGAGGCCGGCGCGGACTTCGTTGGCGTCATCCTTGAAGCGCTTGAGCGTGCCAATCTTGCCTTCGTGCACAACTTCCTTGCCGCGGCGGAGGCGGGCGGAGGCGTTGCGGGTGATCTTGCCTTCGGTAACCAGGCAGCCGGCGACGAAGCCCTTGGCCAGCGGGAAGATCTGGCGGACCTCGGCGGCGCCCAGCTTCATTTCCTTGAGATCGGGGTCGAGCAGGTCGGCCATCATCTCGCGGATCTTGTCGCCGAGCTCGTAAATGATGTCGAAGGTCTCGATGCGCACGCCATGGTGCTTCGCCAGCGGGGTTACGCCGTTCTCCAGCTTGGTGCTGAACCCGACAATGACGGCGCCGGCGGCACTGGCCATGAGCACGTCGTTTTTCGTGACGAGACCGACGTCGGCCGAGACAATCTCGAGCTGGATCTTCGTCGTCTTAATGCCCTCGAGAACATCGCGCACCGCTTCAGCCGAGCCAAAGACATCGCTTTTGATGATGATCTTGAGCGTCTTGTGCTGCGTAGCGGCAATATTGGCGAAAAGCTGGTCGACGGAAATTTCCTTGGGCCCCGCGTCCACCGCCGCCGATTTCTTGAGCCGCTGCTCTTCCTCCTCGGCAAGCTTCTCGGCTTCGCGGGCGTTTTTGACGACCTTGAAAACAGCGCCGCTGTCGGGCGTGCCGCTCCAGCCGATGATGCGCGCGGGTGTGGAAGGCGGGGCTTCCTTGAGCGGACTGCCCTGATCGTCATACATCGCGCGGATTTTCGCCCAATGCGGGCCGCAGACGATGGCGTCGCCGACCTTGAGCGTGCCGGACTGGACGAGGACGGTGGCCAGAGGGCCGCGACCGACATCCACCTGTGACTCAATAATAGCACCGGTGGCCTCGGTTTTCGGATTGGCCTTGAGCTCCAGCACGTCGGCCTGAAGAAGGATCATCTCCAGCAGGTCATTGATGCCGGTGCCCTTGATGGCTGAAACCGGCACGGTGACCGTTTCCCCACCCCAATCTTCGGGTGCGATATTACGCTGCTGCATCTGCGCCTTCACCTGGTCGAGATTGGCTCCCTTGACGTCCATTTTGTTAACGGCAACGAGCAGGGTGACCGCAGCGGCCTGCGCATGCTTGAGGGCCTCGTCGGTCTGCGGCATGAAGCCGTCGTCGGCCGCAACCACGAGCACCGCGATGTCGGTGATGCTGGCACCGCGGGCACGCATCTTGTTGAAGGCGGCGTGGCCGGGAGTGTCGAGGAAAGTGATTTTTCGGCCGTTGAACTCGATCTGATAGGCGCCGATGTGCTGGGTGATGCCGCCGGCTTCGCCCGCGGCGACATTGGCCTTGCGGATGGCGTCGAGCAGGGAGGTTTTGCCGTGGTCAACGTGGCCGAGGATGCAGACCACCGGCGGACGGGGCACGAGATTGGCCGCTTCGTCGACCTCGGGGGCCTTTTGCTTTTCCTTCTCTTTCTCCTTGGCCGCCTGCTGCGACGCGGCGTCGCCGCGGTGCTTGATTTCAAGGAGGAAGCCGTGCTTCTCGGCGAGTTTGGCCGCGACGGCTTCGTCGAGGCTCTGCGTCATCGCCGCAAAGATGCCCATTTCCATGAGCTCGGAGATGAGCTTGAACGGCCGCAGACCAAGCGCGATGGCGAAATCGCGGACGATGACGGGCGGTTTGAGATGGATGGTCTTGACGTCGCCGTTCTGCGTGACGACCGGCACGGAGGGTGCGGCTGGCGTCGCAACGCGCACTGGCGTCGGGGACGGTGACGGAGAGGGGGAAGTTTTCGCGGCGGGAGCCTGCGGCGGAATCGGCGCAGGACGCGCAAGCGCGGGCGGCGGGGCGAATTTGATCGCCGGCGGCGATATCGATTCGGTCGCGCGAACCGGCGCAATCGGGCGCGGCGGGGCAACAGGTGACACGGGCCGGGCTGGAAGCACAGGGGGCTTGGCGGCAATGGCTCGGGCCGGTTCTTCCTTTTCCTTTTCGCGGCGGACATCCTCGGCCGACTTCACAAACGCGTCGGTGGGAACCTTGGTGGTGAATGTCTTCGGCGGCGACGGCGCAGTGATCACAGCGGAGGATGTGGCTTCGGCGACGGCGGCCTGCGCGGCCGGAGCAGGCGCCTCGGGTGCTGATGCTTTCCGGCCAAACTCCTGTTCAATGGCCTCCGCGGAAATGTTGTCGATCGTGCTGGAGACGCTTTTGACGTCAAAATGGCGCGATTTGAGCAGGGACAACAGCTCCTTGTTGTCCATGTTGATTTTTTTCGCCAGTTCGTGGATGCGGATACTCATTAATTAGCGGAGCGGTATGCGTGACAATTAAACACTGGCCTTGGTAACGCGGGAAAGAATGTCCTGCGCTTCGTCGGCGGTGAAGCCGGCGTCGACGAGATCGTTTTGCTCGACCCCGGCGAAAGCCGCGGGCGAATTGATGCCGATGGCGATGAGGCGTTCGGCGGTGGCGGAATCGAGCGCAAAGGTCTTGGTGAGCGAGGCCAGGGCATCCGCGCGCGGATCGATGGACGCAGTCTTGAACTCCTCGATCTCGAGACGCCAGCCGAGCAGGCGCGAAGTGAGACGGACGTTCTTGCCGCCCTTGCCGATGGCGATGGCAAGGTCATCCGTCGCGACCTTCACGAGAATACGATGATTTTTTTCATCGAAGACGATGTCGCGCGGCGCGGCGGGCTTGAGCGCCTCGATGACCATTTCCTTCGGGTCGGCATAATAGCGGATGATGTCGATCTTCTCGCCACCGAGTTCGCGCACGATGGTTTTCACGCGGGCACCGCGGGCGCCGACACAGGCGCCCACCGGATCGACCTTCGGGTCGGAGGTCGAGACGGCGATTTTCGTGCGATAGCCGGGTTCACGGGCAAAGGCCTCGATTTTCACCGTGCCGTCGGCGATCTCGGTGACTTCCAGCTCGAAGAGGCGGCGGACAAATTTCGGGCTGGCGCGCGTGAGAATGACTTCCGGGCCGCGCGGGCTCGATTCGATGGCAAGCAGCAGGCAGCGGATGCGCTCGCCGGGCTGGTATTCCTCGCCGGGCACCTGCTCCTTGCCGGGCAGCGTGGCCTCGGCCTTGCCCAGGTCGATGAAGAGGTCATTGCGCTCGCGGCGGCGGACGACGCCGCTGACGATGTCGCCGACCATGTCCTTGAAGTCGTCGTAGATGCGTTCCTTCTCGAACTGCCGCACCTTTTGCATGACGGCCTGGCGGGCGGTCTGCGCGGCAATGCGGCCGAGCGTCGAGGGGTCGATTTCCTTTTCGATGAATTCACCCAGCTGAATTCCGGGCTTCAGAGCCTGCGCCTTCTCCAGGTGGATCTCGGTCTTGGGATTGCTGATGGAATCCACCACCTTGAGCAACGACCAGGCGTTGAGCTGGCCGTTCTTCGGGTTGATCTCGATTTTCAGCTCCTGGCCGGAATTTACACCCTTGAGGGCCGCTGTTTTGAGGGCGTTGACGATCGCGGCGATCATGTCGGGACGACTGATCCCCTTCTCCTTCTCCATGTACTCGAGAACGGAAAGAATTTCGCTGCTCATGGCTGTTATATTAGTGGAAAAAAAAAGCGGGCGCGGAGCCCACTTCAGTAAAGTGAACGATGTTGAGTTGGTCAGAATAGCTCCCGGCGCCAAACCTTGTCAAGTCCTGCAGCCGTTTTGGCCGGCCGAGCTTTCCCGCGCAAGCAGCCAGCCGAGCAGACCTTGCGCAAACCCGTGACACGCCGGACGGGCGCGCCCGGTGAAAACCTCCAGCGCCCGCAATGTCTGCACCACATGCGGCGGCAGGTCGCCCGCCGGCCAATGAAACCACCGCGCGAAGAACGCCGCCTCATCCGTGCCGCGCGTCGCCAGCAGTGGCCAGAACCCATCGCAAACCAGATTGTCGAACCGTGTGCCGCCGATCGCGCCGTCACAAATCCCAGTGGCGAGCCGTTCGCGCAACTTGGCCAATCCATGCGCGCGGCGGAATTCCGCCGTGGACGCATCCGTGAGAGTCACGCCAGATGCCGGCAACGCCTGCGCGAACGCCTCCAGCCGGGCCGGCCAGTCGGGCCGGGCGCGCGTCCATGCCGCATACTGGCGCAGGCGCACCCGCGGGTGATTTGCCGGGCGCACACCTTGCACGCTCCAGCGTTCGCGTTCGGCGGCCAAGGCCTCATCGGCCAAGCCCTCCCCTCTTTCCTCCCAGGCCGGCAGCGGCCAGACCGCGGCGATCCGCAGCATCGGCGCGCGATTGAAACAGTAGCCCAGGATTTCCAGCGCCGCCTGATGACAGGCCTCCTTCCAGCCGAGCCGCTCCAGGCGTACGCGCGCAAAGCGCACTTTTTGCCGCCAGCGCATTTCCGCATGACGGCGCAGCAAGGCCTCGAGCTCAGCCGGCGCCAGCGGGCTGAGTTCCTCGATCGCCCGCGACGCCGGCCGGTTGGCCAGCGCCTCGACGACTTCGTCCGCGGCGAATTCCTCGAGGTCGTGATGCAGCAGCGGCAAAAGCGCGAGCACCGGAATCTGCCGGCCATCGCGCCCGCGTGAAAAAATTTCCACCGGTGGAAACAGGACGACGTGCAGCACGACGCCGTCGTAGGCCTCATCGGCGGCATGCGCATGCGCCACCCAGTCTTCCGCGTGCAAATGCACCTCGATATCGCCGGTCACTTCCGCGTCGCCCAGCCGGAGCCGCGCGTCCTTGAAATCAGGCCCGCCGAGCAGATTCCATCGGCCGGGATGCCGTATGTGCACCACGCGGCCGTCGGCGGTCACAGCACGCATCGCGTCAAAATCACCGCGCAGCCAGATCTTCTGCAGCAGCTTTTCCGGAAAGGAAAACGGCCCTTCGAGGCCCTGCATCTCGGCCACGGCCTCGACAAAAGGGGAAGCGTTGTTCGTGGATTTCTTCATGGACGGCGCCAATCGCGATCGTTGGCGCGGCGCAGGCCCGAGACTTGTCCCGCCTGTCGCGCGGCGGCGCGGTCGCACCACGCGCGCAGGTCTTCGGGCGAACACCACGCAGCACCGAGGGCGGCAATGGTTTGCTGCTCGGCCCGGTCGGCGGTGGCCACCGTGCAGGTGGCGGGATCGGCTGCGCGGCCGACCAGCTGCTCGATGACGTCGTCGGCGGTGAGGTCAACCGGCGTGAAAATATGCGCGAAGGTCGCATGCCCGCCGGGCTGCTCGACCGTGAGCTCGGGGCCGCGTCCGTCAAACACGAGCGTCACGCGCCAGCCCTCGGTGTCATGCAGCACGCGCAGGGTTTGCGAAAGCTGCCCACGGGCGGCGTCCTTGTCCCGCGCAGCGAGCGCATTCAGGTCCGGCCACGCGCGCAGGACATTAGCGCCATCGACGAGCAAGTGTTTTTCAAAAGCCACGGCGCGGAGCCTGCCCCGCGGGTGAAAGCCCGACAAGCCCGGCGTCGCGATGACCGCACTTTTTTCAGACAGCTTTCGGGCGGCTCATTCGCCCCATGGCACGGCCCTACGTACTACACCCCATTATGACTACACCCCATCGTAGCCCCGGCCAAAGACGCCTATTCTGCCCGGCTTAACTCAAATCGATCATACTTTGTCCGCACGAGCCGGCTCAGAAAAGAAGACCCAATGAAAAATTACCGCACATTACTCTCGTCGACCCTCTTGGCCTTGACGGTTTTCGCTGGCCTCCCAGCCCGAGCCGACAACATGGCATCAATCGCCATCGCCCCCACCACTGGGGTGGTCACCCTCGTTCCGCGCTGGGCCATCGGCGGCAGTCTCGCCGGATTCCATTTCATGGCGCAGGATTTGTCGCTGGGCGGAGGCGCCAACCAATTCTACTCGATCAAGAGCACCGCCATTCCCGCCGGTGGCGATATCGCCGCCTTCACCCGCTATATCGCGGCGTCCGGCGCTGCGACCAATCATGCGGACATCGGCAGCAAGCTCACCCCGAATTTCTACTCGGCCCTGACTTCGGCCGATCCCGACGTCGGTTACGGCCCGGTTAACCTGTATTTCATCCACCACAAGTCGTCTGGGGATTACTTCACGGTAATCGTGCCCAGTTCCGGGACCGCTTCGGCTGTCACTGATTTGAAGCCCATGTCCGGGCCGGGCGGCCCGGCTACGCTGGGTACAGGCGGCTACTTTGGCCTGACCTTCGCCGCTTCCAATCTGGGCTATGGTCTCGACTTTTTCTACTATCTTCGCACCGACCCCGCGACCGGATTCACTAATTTTGGCACGCTTGATCCCGCTTTGCTCGGGACTTCGGCCGATAAATTCAGTTTGGGCACGGGCGGACATAACGCCCTAGAATACACCGGCTCCGATGTCGGCTTCGGAGTGAACAAAATGTATTACCTCCGGCTGGACCCGGTCACCAGTTTCACGATTCTCGGGACCTTGGATCCGGGAACGGGACAGGCCTCGGATATCGCCAACCTCGGCAGTGTCTATTCGACGCTAACCTTCGTTCCCGGCGACGTGGGATTTGGCACTAGCCAATTCTACACGACCGGCCCGGTCAACACGACGTGGCAATCAGTCAGCTTTGCCGCCATCGCAAACCGGCTGCTCAGCGACGGTTCGTTCACAGTCAGCCCGTCGGCCAGCTCCAGCTTGCCGATCACGCTCACCGTCGTGAGCGGTTCAACCGGGTCGGCTACGATCAGCGGTCCGGTGAGCGGCGTCTTCACCGTCACACCCACAGCGGGAGGCGTCATCACCCTGCAAGCGTCGCAGGCCGGCCAGGCCGCTCCCACCGCTTACGAATTTAACATGCTGCGGCAGAGTTTCACGGTTTCCGTAACCGCCACGCCGACGTTCACTCCGATGGCGGGAACATACACCGGTGCGCAGTCGGTGAGCATTGCGACCGCGACCAGCGGCGCCTCCATCCGTTACACCACCGATGGCAGCACCCCGAGTGAAACCATCGGTACGGTTTATGTCAGTGCCCTGACGGTCAGCGCGACCACGACGCTCAAAGCCATCGCCTACAAGACCGGCCTGGCCGACAGCACGGTGGCAAGCGCCGTCTATATCATTAACACGGTAGGAGCGGTCTCAGCACCTGATTTCAGCCCGGCCGGCGGTACGTTTACCACCGCGCAATCGGTGATCATCACCTCAAGCACCAGCGGCGCCTCCATCCGTTACACCACCGATGGCAGCACCCCGAGTTCGACCCTTGGCACAATCTATTTCGGTCCCGTGTCGATCAGTGCCACCACGACGTTTAAGGCCATCGCCTACAAAACCGCGCTGACCGACAGCGCCGTCACGAGCGGCGCCTTCATCGAGGTGCCTGTCGCTCCGGTGAATCCCGGTGTCCTGAGCGATCAGCCGGTCACGATCGGCCACACCGCGACTCTCGTCGCCTCGGTCACGGGCAATCCCCCTCCTTCCATCCAGTGGCAGGTTTCGACCGATGGCGGCACGACCTGGATCAATCTGAGCAACAACAGCTCCTATAGCGGAGTCACGACCAGCACCCTGGTCATCACGGGCAGCGCAGCCCTCAACGGCAATAAATACCGCTATGTTGCGACCAATGGCAGCGGCTCGGTTGCCAGCAACGCCTTTACCCTGAGCGTCGTCGCAGCCCAGTTCCCGTCCCCGACCTGCATCGTGGTTGACTCCACCGGCAACCTCTACGTCGGCGACTCCACCAGCAACACGATCCAAAAAATCACCACGGCCAATGTTGTGAGCACGTTCGCTGGTTCAGCCGGCCTGGCCGGCTCGACTGACGCCACGGGCACGAGCGCCCTTTTCCGCCAGCCCGGCGGCATCACCATTGATTCCGCCGGCAACCTCTACGTGGCCGACACGGCTAATTTCTCCATCCGCAAGATCACTCCGTCCGGGGTGGTCACGACCCTTGCTGGCTCCGCTTCCAACCCGAGCTATAAGGATGGAACGGGCACCGCCGCCTGGTTCAACACACCCATCGGCATTTCCATCGATTCCGCCGGCAACCTTTACGTCGCTGATTCGGCCAATGATGTCATTCGCAAGATCACCACTCCGGCCGGAGTCGTTACCACCTTTGTCGGCACAGCCAACGCGACCGGTACAATCGACGGAACCGGCATCGTCGCCATGTTCAACACCCCCGCGGGTGTGATAGTGGACAGCGCCGGCAATACCTATGTAGCCGACACCAACAACGACACGTTGCGCAAAGTCACGACCGGTGGCGTGGTCGGCACTCTCGCCGGCCTGGCGCAGACCACCGGCTCGAGCAACGGCTTTGACAACAGCGCCCTCTTCAACCTTCCAACCGGCCTGGCCGTCGATACCGCTGGCAATATCTACATGGCGGATACGGCCAATTCGACCATCCGCAAGATCACCCCCGCGGGTGTCGTCAGCACCCTGGCCGGTTTGGCCGGCATCGCCGGCCTGCAGGACGGCACGGGCAGCGGCGCGTTGTTCAATCAGCCGAAAGATCTGACCGTGGACAGCTCTGGCAACGTCTATGTCGCCGACACCGGCAATGCCTCCATCCGCAAGATCACTCCCGCCGGTGTCGTCACCACCCTTGTTGTCTCGGTCGCACCCGGAAGCACGACTCCCACGGCGCCCGCCCCGGCCCCCGCCAGCAGCGGCGGCGGTGGCGCATTTGACACCTGGTTTATCCCGGCCCTCGCGGCCCTCGCCTTTGCACGCCGGCGTTTCCGCAAGAAATGACCAAGCGGGGATTATAACTCCCGAAATACTGAGCCCACTCTCGCGAGTGGGCTTTTTTCCGTTCAAATCATGCCAGGCCTAGACTTGGCGAAACTTGCTTCCCCTCGAGCAACTGTCTCTTGGCGTGGCTGAACCGTGAGCGGGGTTGCCTCACTTTTCACCAGCCCTCACGCAGAGCCGGCTCCGCGTGAGAAAGCTCGACAAGCCCCGCGTTTCGCGAAGTTTTATGGGCCGATTGGAGAGGTGGCAGAGTGGTCTATCGCGGCGGTCTTGAAAACCGCTGAACCGCAAGGTTCCGGGGGTTCGAATCCCTCCCTCTCCGCCATTTTCCTCCTCTGAGGGGGAAAAACCCGAAGCTAGGTTGCCCAGTTGACGGGGCAACCTAAGCATGACCCACGAAAATCTGTTCTCCGTCAGCCGGTTTAAAAACCGGAATGGCGTATTCTCATGGCGGGTTGATGGCCGCCTCCACGGCGTCCGCATCCGCCGCAACTTCAAGACCAAAGAAGAGGCAGCAGCCGAGAAATCCGCCCTTGAATTGAAAGCCATGCAGACCACTTCCGGACTGCAAACCATAACCACATTTCTCGTCACTAATCAGGTGCGGGAAGCCGAGGCGTTGTTCCGCCGGGTGACGGGTCTGTCGCACCCGCTTTCGTTTTACGTGGAGTTCGCCCTGGCGAACTACCGCGAGCCGGTGACACAAAAGCTCCTTACAGAAGCGGTCACGGAATACGTTGCCACCAAGCAGCACGAACACGAACAGGATTTGCTTTCCGAGCCGCACCTGACGCGCATGAAGCGCGACCTAAAACGGCTGGAAAAGCACTTCCCTGGTGCAACGGTCGCGGAGCTGACCGGAGCGCGGCTGGTGGGCTATTTTGAGGCGCGCAAGGCGGCGCTCAAGACCTACAACAACCGGCGTGGCATCGTCTCGACCTTCCTCAAGTTTGCACTGCAACGCGATTGGATGACGGACAATCCGCTCGCGAAAATCCCGCCGCGCCGGATTCGCCGTCGTCGCGGAGGAGCGGTGACGTTCTCGGCAGCGCAAGCCAAAGAACTCATGGCGTTTGTCGAACAGCACTACCCCACCGCCGTGCCGTTCTTTGCGCTCTGTCTGTTTGCAGGCATCCGGCCTTGCCTCCGCACGGGTGAAATCCTCCGGCTTCAGCCAGCGCACATTAAACTCGATGCCAGCATGATTCGCATCGATGCCGAGGTTTCAAAGGTGCGCGAGCCCCGCAACGTCACGATCCAGCCAAACTTAGCGGCCTGGCTGCGAGCCTATCCATTGAAGAAATTCCCGATCATTCCGACGAACCTCCAGCATATCCGTGAGAAGGTGGCGCAAAAATTCCCCCTCTCGCACGACGTGATGCGGCACACGTTCATTTCAATGTTCGTGGCGAAATTCCGCTCGCTGGGCGAGGCGGCGTTGCAAGCAGGCAATTCCGAAAGCATCATCCGCAAGCATTACCTCGACCTGAAAAACACCGAGGAAGCCGAGGAATTTTTCGGCATCATGCCCAAGCTCGTCGATGGCTCCGCAACGGAGGCCGTCATTTTTCCGATGGCGTCTCCCGAGCTACGCATCGCGGTTTGACCGCTCCCGTTGACGTGCAACGAGGGGCATGGAAGCACCATTATCTCAACCCAGTGAAAACAGACTCACGGACATCATCGGCCTTCGCCTGTGCGGGATATTCCCGACAGGCAAGGAGCCGTCGATTCGCACGCTGCGGCAATGGACGAAACTCCGGCGCATCCCGCATCATCGCGTGGGACATTTCGTTTATTACGACCCCGCTGAGATTGCCGTCCATATCCGTACAAAACTGAAGGTCCCGGCGCGGGGCTGACCCTCGCTCACCGTAATCGCGCCGCGCTGGCTTCACCGCCAGCGCGGCGTTTTCTTTTAAACGTTTCCCAATTTGAATCCGAGAGCTTGGGGCCACGCGGCGCGGGTGTTTCGACATTGGCAACACGCGTTGCCGAATAACCCCCGCACTCCGGTACGGAGCGCCGGGGCTATTTTGAAATCACGACAGCGGGTAAGGTGGCGGTGTAACCAAATCCACCTATGAAAAACAATAATGATACCTTCTTCGTCGAAGCCCTTGACCCGCGCCACGAAGCCCGTGCCCTCACCCTCGAAGTCGTCTGCCGCCTCCTCCTTTGGATGGCTGATGCCCCGACTATCGAAGATCGTGGGCTGCGCGCCTCGGCAGCCCTTTACTGCGTCCGGCCCGACCTGATCGACGGTGACACACTGGCGAAAATTGGCGACGTGTCCGGTCGCACCAAGCAGCACATGCACAAGCTGGTGGACAGCTTCCGCCACGACACTGGCTTTGCGTCATGAAATCGCCTGCCAGCGTATCGCCAGCGCACGAAATCAACCGACTGCACGAGGAGGTTGCCCGGCAGACGGACAACTCCCGGAAATGCCTCCACGCCGCGCTGATGGCGGCGTGGCAGGCTGGCCAGTTGTTGCTTGCCGAGCAGAAACGCGTTCGCCGCACGATGGGCGGAGCCTGGGGGCACTGGCTGGAGGAGAAGTTTTGTGGATCGCGGCGCACGGCGCAGAATTACATGCGGCTGGCAGAGACCGTCCCCGACGTGTCGGCCTTCCAGGGCCTGAGCCTCCGGCAGGTCTATTTACGCCTCGGTATCGCGACCGAGCCGAAATCGCGGGCGGAATCTGCACGGGTGGAGAAATTGCCCCCGCATATCCGGCTCGCCAGCAAGCTCCTCGTTGCCCTCAAGACGCGAAACGACGCCCCGACCAGCACACCGGAGCAGTGGGTCTTGCTCCAGCAAGACCTGCGGGCGCTTTACGATCAGCTCCGTTGCATCTTCGAGGCTGGCCCAGCGGCAACGACTCCGCTTAACTCTGTTCGTCCGGTGGTTTCCACCAAGTAACAGTCATGAATCCCCGCGTAGCAAACGACGAATCCCTGTTCCGCCGGCTGGCCGAAAATAACGATGAAAGCGCCACAGTAGCGATGCTCACCCAGCTTTGCCGGGAGTCGCCAGAATTGCGCCATTGGTTGTGGGAAGACTTTGCCCGCGACGCGGAAGTGCGAACCAAGTTTGCCCGGATCGTGGATAGTGCTGGCTCTGCGCCAGCCGGCGCATTTTCGGAGCTGACCAACGACGCCGGCTCCTGGCGGAAGGAGCGACGCAAACTGCGAGAGCAAACACCTGCGGCGCTTTACGGCGGGCTGACGTGGAAAGAGATCATGAAACTCATCCGGCAGCATCAAGCGGGCACGATTGATATTGGCGTTTTTGTTTTAGCGCATGATTGGCGAAAAGCCGGGAAGGCATCACCGCTCCTGAAGTGGGCCGGCGCCGAGTTTTTGGAGTTGGTCATTCCGTCCGGGAGAAGACGGTTGCTCCAACATCTGAACAAAACCCTGACTTTTCTTAAGAGCTACGAAAACAAAGCTAAGCGGCGCGCGGCGCTTGGTCATGCCGACCGATGGAAACTGCACGTTTTATTCTACATCCTTCAGCATCCCCGCGAATCCTATCGCACCCGCGAGTTGCGGGCACACCTTGCCACCGTCGGATTACAAATCAGTGCAAAGGAAACGCAGCGGTTCTGCGCCCGTCATGGCATCCGGCGGGACATGAGCGCGGGCCGTCCCCGCACCGCCCAAAATCCGCGTCTTGGCCAATAGCTAGCTTGCAATACCCCGGCTATTCTTGGATTCCAAGCAACCGGAGCACTGGCACCTTAAGTGCCTTGGCGATGGCTATGGCCTCATAATCGAAAACCGGGCGGTGGCCGGCCTCGATCTTCGCAACCTGGGATCGCGTAAGCACAATGCCGTGCTTCGCCACCCGCCCGCACAGGTCTTCTTGGGAAATCTTTGGTTTGGCGGCCTTCCGTAGTTGGCGGATATGCCTTCCGACAATGTTTCGAGGGCGTGGAGGTTTGTCGCGTTTCAAAATGTGCCCCAAGGGCACATTGACTTAACTCAAAAAACGCTCTCCTGTGGTGCTTGTAGGGCACACTTTGAAAGAATGAAGCTGAAATGAGCCAAGCCGAGCCGGCGAAAGCAAAATGGATTCTGGTCATCGACGATCAACCGATGATCCGTGACATCCTAGAGCGATTTCTGCAAATGGACGGCTACTTTGTCTCGACTGCGGCAGGCGCGGCGGAAGGGATGGACAGGGCGCGTTCGCTGCCCATTGACCTTGTCGTACTTGATTTGGATTTGCCGTGGTCGAGCGGCCTGACAGCCCGTGCCGAGTTGAGAAGCGACCCGGCTCTAGCGCATTTGCCGCTGCTTCTCATCAGTTCGCGGCTGTCTAAGCGTGATCTCCAGAAAATGGCTACGGCTGGCGTGGATGGCTTTCTGACCATGCCCTTTTCTCTCGCGGAGGTGCGTGAGACTGTCAGCCGTCTGCTCGGGCAGGCCGGTGAGCTGGTATCGCCAGCTTGAACCTTCGTCCGGGGGCTGGGGTCGCAATAGACCCCAGACAGGCCCGCCACCGACTCGACGCCGGACGGGCCGCAGCAAAGCGCCGAAAGCGGCGCGCGAAGCTCCGGCGACTCCAACCAAATCAAGCTTACTCCACCTCGCGCCCTTTATCAGCCACATTGAGCATCGTGTCAGCTATGGCTGAGAAGCCATCAGGAGCATGTCCAGCCCATTTCAGTTTCCTTGCCTTAGGTCATGGTTCCTACCCGCAACAATCAATGCATTGATCCAAGCAGACGGAAATGAGATTGCCGCATTATAGCACACGATAAGGAGGAAGACCGTTATCGTAGCGATTACATCCACTCGATTGCAGCCATCGATGCGACCCATTCCATATCTCATAATAACGCCCCATGCATTGGTGTTGCCCATAAGCCAAGTGATGATGGAAAGACAGATCGTCCCCCAAACTGCCCGGACATTCTTATAGTATAATTCCGAATCATTAAGGCAAATTTTGGCTGCGCACAGATCGTTTTTGTAGGAAGCCAAAAAAAGCGCGAATGCGACGGCTTTCATATCAGGTCTCCTCCTTCCGGGCGTGGATCTCACTCCCAGGTACCACCAGCTCAAAATCCCAAATGTCCATGCAAGTATTGGAACAATGTCGGCAATGGGACGAAATCCGGCGGGAACTAAGGAAATCATCAAATGCCAGATGCTAAAACCTGCGACCAGTGAAAATAAGGCCGAGATGACGAATGAGGAAATTGAATGCCTCTTTGTCCAACTCGACATGCGCTCCAACCAGGAATCCTGAGCCGACTGGCCCTCTTCGATTCCTGCACTGGTTATGCGGGATGCCTCAATAAATGATTTGAGCGCTTTTTTAGTTTCAGGAGGAGCGGGGAAAAAGAGAATGTTGAACATGGTATTTCTACCTTTTGCAAACAGCCCTGCTGGCCTCAATTCAATTGAGCGAGCAACGAACACCTTACCCCGTTTCGACCGTGCTTGTCCTCGTGCGGATTACCTGTAACGTCAAACGCACTCTCACATTTATTATGACTACCATCGCCAACTGCCCCAACGTGAATGAGGCGATGCGTCTCCAGATGCTTTTGCAGTCAGCCGGCATTCCGTCATTTATCCCCGACGAGAATATGGCTGCGGTTGCACCGTTTCATTTTTTCACGAGCAGCGGCGTCCGCGTGCAAGTCGACGACGAGCACGCTGTAGAGGCGCAAAAGATTATTAAAGAAGAGAAACAGAGTTCGTGAACTCGAATCTGTCGCCAGACCCAAGCCGGATAGGCTGAAGTCGTTTTCACCAAGCTTGTCGTCACGTGGGTCACTTCTAACGTCTAGGCGAAGAACAGGGCCAGAATGGCAAAAAGAAAATTCAAGTCACCTGAACGGATCGACTGGAAACTCGTTACAGCCTGTCGAAAAAAAGGAGAGACGTGGAAAGAAATTTCCGCCCGCATAGGGATGAGCCATCATTCGCTGCGCAACCGGGCTTCTCAGTTAGGTAAAACTGAGTTGCTTGGTGGAAGACGAGGCAGACGTTTTAAGGCCGACTGGTCTTTGATCGCCAAGTTGTACAAGCAAGGGAAGCCTTTGGGTTTAATCGCCGCAAGAGTTGGTCTCACCAGCGGTCATTCGTTGAGCGCCAATCTTTCGGTACGACGCAAGGATGGACGGTGGAAGCTTCCTAAAATGCGCCAAAAGCGGCCTGCCACCTCGTGATAACGAGTCGCCCTTCGGCACTCGCTTCGTGCGGCTTCTTCAGATGAGTCCGGCACTTCTGAAGCTATGAAATCCAAGTCCAGCCGGATCATCTTCCTTTGTGCCGATGATGATGTGATCGAGTAATTCGATGTCCATTGTCCTTCCCGCGTCTCGGAGCTGGCGGGTAATCGCAATATCGGCGCTGCTCGGTCCCGGATGCCCGCTGGGATGATTGTGGACGCAGACGATAGCCGTGGCCGATGCCAGCACCGCAACGCGAAACACCTCCCTGGGATGAGCCAATGCGGCGGTCGCGGTTCCGAGGGTGATCCGCGAGCGGCAGAGTGGCCGGTTTTTGCGGTTCAGGCAGACCACGTAGAACATTTCCGCCACGGGAGCTTCGTCGAATGCACCTTGCATGTATTCGACAATTTTTTCTGGTCGATCGAGAGCGGCCTCCTGGCCGACTCGCACCAAGTGATATTTAATCGAGGCTTCGTAAACCTGCATGTTGAACGCGAAATCGCGCCGCGCCCGGTTCCGGCAACGTGCCGGGATATTCGGTTCAGCCCGATCTCGCGCCCCGCGCTCACGCCAAGGCAAAGCGCAACCGGGCCGATGTCCGGTCGCGCGGGGTGGAGGCGAGGAACGAGCACAACCTTGCCGGCGTGATATGATGGGGCGGACAGAGGGCAGGCCCCCAACAAATCCGCGGCTGCGTCGTTAAGGATGCGCCAGGCGCTCCGGTTGACGCCCCTCCATGGGTGACATGCAAACAGAAGCAATCATCAACACCCTGCTGTCGGCAGCCCGTTTCCTGAAAAAGCCGATTCAGGATGTCGCCACGCAATCGCTCAAGGACGCCTACCAGACGACCAGGGGTTATCTGCAAAAGAAATTCGGCGCGGGCTCGGAAGCCACCGCTGCCCTCGACCTCGCCACCGACAAGCCGGAGTCGGAGGCACGAAAGGCGGTGCTCATTGAAGAGACGGCCTCGGCAGAACTGGAAGCGGATGCAGAGCTGGACTGCTTGATCAAACGACTGGCAGCGCTACTGCCGGTACGGGCTGGGGCGGTCCGGCAGAACGTGCACATCGGCGGGCGGGGCAATCATGTGCTAGTGGCCGGGCGCGACATCGTGACCACGGCGAAACACGTTCAACGCAGCGCGATCACGCCGGATGAACGCCATATCCCGGTTGAGCAACGGAAGAAAATCGGCGTGGTCATGACCGGCCTGGCCGAAAGGTTGGCCGATGAAGACGGGAAACCGAATTTTGCCGCTGTGCACCGGATGCTCCAGCATCGTTTCAACGTCGCCTCCTACCTTTTGATTCGGCGGGAAAAACACGAAGCTGTCTTGGCCTTTTTAAGGCAGCAGTGCGCGGTCAATCGGTCGCGCCTGTACCGCCGCAATCCAATTGCGTACCAAAACGATTTCTTTCGTTCCATTCATGCCCGGCGTGAAAAGCTGGGCTGGGACAAGCCGCAGCTCCATCAATTTGCTTTGGAAAAGCTCGGGCTTAAGAAGCCGATTACTTCGCTCAAAGCTCTCGGGCCAATCCAGCTGAAATCGCTGGCAGAATTCATGCAGCGGCAGGTTGCCAGCATGACGAGGTAAGATCTCCGCTTAACGCGTTCTGTCGCTATTTTCCGCGCCATGGGCTGGCTCGCTTATGCGAGTCCAAAAAGCCCCGCACTGAGTCTCGGGACGAGAGGAGCCAGGGAACGCCGGAGCCGCAGCGTGCCGCCGAGTGGGCCGCGCAGGCGGTCGGCGACCCGCAGCGACGAACGCGCCCGAGTCTCGGTGCGCGTGGCCGGTGGCACCGCTCCATCACGAGGGCGCGCCGATTAAGCGCAGCGCGGCGCGCCTTCGTGAAGCGTCGGAAATAGGGTCGGGGCGGCCTGCGCCGCCAACCCTATTTCGGTGCGCTAGGCGCACGCCGGTTGACACACCCACTTGGGTGAAAGGCAGCGTCACTTACGCAATTCCTAACCTTACCGTTTCGGTAAGGGGAAGGGCGTCCCCCTGAGAGAAAACACAGGTGTGTTTTGTAAGTGATAGCCGCGAAGTCGGATTTTTCACTGATGCTGAGTCCAAAAACACAACTGAATTTGAAGAGCGCGAAAGAATACTTTCGTGAGCATTTGTGCGTGGGCGATTATTATGCAGAGGGTCATAAAGTGATGGGTGAATGGTTCGGAATGGGTGCTGAAAAGCTGGGACTAAAAGGCACGGTCAATGAAGCCGAGTTTCTGGCGTTATGCGAAGGGTTGAACCCGGCGACGGGCCAGCGATTGACGGCGAGGAAAAATTCCAGCCGCCGGGAAGAGGGAAAGACCGTGGCGAATCGCCGCGTCTTTTATGACTTCACGATCAGTCCGCCCAAGAGCGTGTCCGTGGTCGCGCTTTTGCATGATGTCCGTATTTTGGAGCTGCACAACCGAGCTGTTCAGCACGCCATGTGTGAGCTGGAAAAATTCGCTGAAACGCGGGTGCGCAAGTGCGGCCAAAACGGGGAGCGGGTGACGGGGAACCTCATCGGTGCGGCGTTCCAGCACGACACCAGCCGGGAACTCGACCCGCACCTGCACACGCATTGCGTGGTGCTCAACGCCACGTTTGACCCGGTGGAAACCCGTTGGAAGGCGCTGGGCGCGCATGGCATGTATCGCGCCCAAAAGTTTGTCGAAAACTGCTACTACCATGAATTGTCCAGGGGCCTCCGGTCGCTCGGTTACGAAATCGAGAACCATGCGCGTGGCTTTGAAATAAAAAATGTCCCGGCCAGCGTCATCGCCCTTTTTTCAAAACGGCATCAACAAATCGACGCGGAAACACAAAAGCAGGTCGAACGTGGAAAATTGCGGGGCAACCTCAAAGACCTGCGCGAGCAGGTCGCACACGATAAGCGGAAGCGGAAAATGAAGGATTCCACGGCCAGCCAGTTGCGGCCGTCTTGGGCCAAGCAACTGACGAAAGTTGAGCAAACGGCCTTAAATACTTTGCGGGCGGTTTCTCCGCGACAGGTCGCCAAGGCAGATATGTCCGGCATCGTTGCGTGGGCAGATGAGCACCTTTTTGAACGCCGGTCGGTTGTGAACGAGTATGAGTTGATGTCGGCGGCGCTAGCGCGCGGTCGGGGGGAGGCTTTCGACCTCGCTGCCTTGCGCGAGGCAATTGAAAAACGCGGCTATGTCCGCGAAGATGGCACGCACAAGCTGACCTCGCGCGAAGTGCTCCGCTGGGAGCTGGGAGTCGTGGTAGCAGCCCGTGATGGACGGCACAAGCATGCACCGCTCAACCCCGATTATCAGCCCCCTCCTGCCCTGTCGGTGGAACAGGCTGTGGCGGTGAAGCAGATTCTTGGAAGCCGTGATTTCATCACGTTGTTTCGCGGCGGGGCCGGCACAGGCAAGAGTTTTGCGCTCAAGGAGGTCGAGCGCGGCTTGGTTGCGGCCAGCCGTCCGGTCGTGGTGCTGGCCCCGCAACGCCAGCAGGTGCAGGATCTACAGGCCGATGGCCTGCCGGCGGAAACCCTCGCCCGGTTTCTGGAAATGAAGCATCTCCCGCGTGATGCGGTCGTCATCGTCGATGAGGCAGGCCAGATCGGTGCGCGGCAGCTCGGCCAGTTGATTCGGCTGGTACAGACCGCCCAAGGCCGGCTCATCCTGTCCGGCGACACCCGCCAGCATGGGGCCGTGCAGGCTTCGGACGCGCTGCGCTCCATTGAAAGGTTCAGCGGTTTGAAGGCGGCGGTGTTGCGGGAAATTCGGCGGCAAGACCCCGCACGGGCAAAGTCAGCGGAAGAACGTGCGTTCGTGGCGGCCTACCGCGATGCGGTAAAAGCGGCGGCTTCCGGGCGTATCGCCGAATCTATTGATTGCTTGGATCGGCTCGGCTGCATCCGTGAGGTCGCACCTGATAAGCGTCGCATCATGCTGGCTCGGGAATACCTCGCCAGCCTTGACCGTCGTGAACGGCCGCTCGTCGTGGCCCAGACATGGAACGAGGTGAACGGCGTGAACGAAGCGATCCGGGCGGAACTCCAGGCCAGCGGACGAATCGGCCCCGGCGTCAAATTGAAGACCTACCACGCGGTTGATCTTGGTGAGGCGCAAAAACGAGATGCGCGGTTTTATCAACCGGGCCAGTTCGCCTATGTGCTGAAACGCTACGGTCGTTTTCAGAAAGGCGATCTCTGCCTCATTGATGGGACCAATAAACGCGGCTTGGTGCTCATCAAGGATGGCCGGCGCTCGACCATGAGTTATCGCTATACCGACCGGGTGGTCATTGCAGCCGAGAAAGAAACCGAGGTGGCACCCAGCGACCGCCTGCAACTGAAATTCAACGGCAAATCCAAGGAGGGGCACGCCATCGCCAACGGCGAACTCGTGACGGTGCGCGGGATCGGCACTGACGGCTCCGTGACGGTTGAAGATGACCGTCTAACCATGAAGACGCTTTCGCCGCAGCAACGGCTGTTCAATCGGGGCTATGCGGTCACGTCGTATGCCTCGCAGGGCAAAACCGTTGACACAGTGCTGGTCGCGGATGCGGGCCTCCCTGCGGCGACGAATCGCAATCAATGGTATGTGGCCATTTCGCGCGGGCGAAAGCGGGCCATTGTTTTTACAGAGGATAAGGCCGAGCTTCGCGCCAGCATCGAGCGAAGCGGCGACCGCGACCTGGCCTTGGAAATGAAACTGTCCACACCAAAGGAATCCCCTCGGCGCGGACTACGGGAACGTTTGCCAGCCTGGACGCGCCGGACAAGGGCTGCAACGGAGCGGGTGCGTTTGCATGAGGAAGCCATGCGGATCACCGCCCGCAATGCCGAGCGTCCCAAAATCTCCCTATGAGCACATTACGAGAAGCAGTCCAACAGCGCCGGGCGGCAGAATTGCCGCCCACCCGATCGTGCGAACCCGCGAAAGAAGCGGTCCGCGCGATGTGGATTCATTCATGGAGCGGTGAACAATGGGTATTGCCGTGGGCACACTTTATCTCCGCGTGTCATCAGGGCTCCGGCAATGACGAGCAACTGGTACTCACCTTTGCCCAACATGAAGTCATTTTACAGGGTGCTCGCCTTGCTTTGCTCGTGCCCGCAATCGCCAGTTTCCATCTCGATTGCTTGCGCGACATGCCGGACAATTTTCGTGCGCAGGCGGACAAAAATGAACCGTTCATCAGTCGCGTCTCCGTACGAGCCCTGACGGATTTGACCGAAAACGACGCGGAAACGTCCTGAAAAAAGCCGAGTTCGTCCAAGAATTTTCCGTGGGCCTTTGGGCATACTGTTGGAGCGTGTGACCCTGTTCCTAAATCTGATTCTTGCTGTTAGCAGTGCGGGTGCGGCTGTGGCCCTTTGGGCGCAGGCCGGCCCCGGTCGCATGATCGCGTTTGCTTTCGGCCTGCTCTCGCTCTGGCAGCTTCATTCTGCCGTGACCCGACGCACGCGCCCGCCTTTGCTGGTCATTCTCCGGCTGGGTGGTTTCTCCTGGGACATCTATAGCTTTTGCCGGGGTTGGCTCATCACCGGACAGGTCGGTTCGGGCAAGACCGTGGGCGCAATCAACACAATGCTTTGGCAGGTCTCGAAAAATTGCCCGACCTGGGGTGGCGTTTGTGTCGATGACAAGGGACTGTATTGGGATACGCTTTCGTCGATGCTTGGAAGCTTGGGCCGTGCGTCTGACCTTATCCTGCTGCAAGTGAGGCCGGAGAACGCCAGCCCCGGTTGGCAGCCTGCACATCAGTTCAATTTTCTGGACAACCCCCACCTGCCGTATTCAGCCAAGGCAAAGATTGTCTGCGATGTGGCCGCCTCACTCGGGCAACGCACTGATCAAAGTTTTTTCCGTATGCAGGCGCAATTGCAGATGGAATTTGTGTTCAAGGCGCTGCACTGCGCCGGCCTGCCGCTGACTTTGGCGACCACTTATGAATTTCTTTCGTCGGACAGCCTGCTCCGTGAAATTGTGGAAATGCTCGGAGAAAAGAATACGCCGGAGGCGCAGTTGCTCGTGGATCATTTTCAGGAGAAATTTTTGGCTCAGCCTGCGGAGCAATTGGGCGGTGTCAGGACGACGGTGGAGAATTACCTGAAGCATTTTACGGAGCCGGACATCGCCGAGGTTTTCTGCCCGGAGAAATCGACCTTCAATTTCGATGAAATCGACCGGGGCAAGATTATCTGCGTCTCCATGCCGCAGCGTTATCCCGTTGAACGCCGCTACATCAACACGCTGCTCAAGCTGATGTTTTACTCCCATGCTCTGCGGCGTTTTGACAAGCCCGCTGCCGAACGTGCTCAGGACAATCTTGTCATCCTTTGGGCGGATGAAGCGCAGAAGATCGTCACGGCGAGCGACGACGGGATGAGCGATTACAACGTGGTGGATGTGCTGCGCGAAGCGCGTGCGACGGTCGTGGCGGCAACGCAATCCTATGCCTCGCTTATCCCACCGATGGGTGATGAACGAAAGGCCAAGGTCTTTATCGCGAACATGGCGAACCGGGTCACTTTTTGCGCGGCAGATGAGGATTCCGCGAAGATCGCCGCTGACACGTTGGGCAAGCGCAAGGCAAAGCGTCGCACGGTGGGATATGCAGGTGGGAAGCGGTCCTCCTCGGTTACGGATGAGGACAAATATCACCTCGAGCCGCATGAATTGCGTCGCCTGCGAAAATTCGAGGCGGTGGTGCAGCACTGCGATTTTGGTTTTCGCAAAGTGAAGATTCCGCCGCTTGGTACCGATGGCCAGGTGCCAGCGTGGTATCACCAATCAAACTAAGATCGTTATGATACTCCAAGAAATCGGCACATCGCATGCGCCATCGCGGACGGAAAAACTGAGCGGCCTATGTGCCCATTTGCAGGGCAGTATTCGAGGCCAGCCGCACGTCATGGACCGGGTCGCTTCGGTGCTGACACGCGGTGAGCTTGGCCTGGCCCACCCTGGACGGCCCAAAGGTTCTTTTTTGTTCGTGGGGCCAACCGGCGTCGGAAAAACGGAACTGACCAATGTTTTTACCGAATATCTTTACGACGGACGAAAGCCCATTCGCTTCGACATGTCGGAGTATCAAAACCAATCCTCAGTCGAAAAATTGATTGGGCAAGGAGCCGGTGAAATCGGTCTGCTCGGTCGTGCTCTCACGGGTGTTACGGAAGGCACGTTGCTCTTTGACGAAATCGAAAAAGCGCATCCACTCGTGCTTGATCTTTTTCTCCAGTTGCTCGACGACGCGAGTGTGACCTTCGCCACCGGCGAGAGGAAAAACTTTTCACGCTTCTATACCGTTTTCACGAGCAACATTGGATCTTCCGAGGTCATGCGAATGACTTCCGCACCGATGGCGACGGTGGAGCGAACGGTGCTCTCCCGCGTCGGCCAGCAACTCCGTCCTGAACTCGTCGGACGCATTACGGAAAAGCTGGTCTTCGCGCGGCTTGGTTTCGATACCCAGCGGGAGATTTGCGAGCTGATGATCGCCCGTGAACGTGCACGCTTGCGGGACCTGGGATTTGTCCTGGAGGCAAACGGTGAGGTCGTAGAATTTCTAATCCGCCGGGGATTTCACAAGACGCTCGGCGCGCGCCCCATGCGTTCGACCGTCGAGCGCTATCTGCAAGACGCAATTGCCGAAGGGCTGATCCTTCACCAGTCCGGTTCCGGGCGCGTGGTGGTGGATTCAAGAAACGAACGCCTAGCGTTAGCGTCACATTCAGAATAACACGAGAGCGTCGCCCGTCGATTTCCGCATGCACCTCAACCGTTGCGGTGACTGCTTTGAAATTCGCCCTTTATGTCATAAGCCTAAATAACAACCCATTCACCTGAACCATATTTTATCCGAATCGGAATCTTTTCGAATTCTTCTTCACCCGCTTTTCTTGAAGCTTGCCCTGCTATATAATGAGCAGAATAATTCTGGCTAAATAACACGGCTCGTAAACTTGTTTTTAAATCATTTTTGTCGGATCGTTGCTCATTCATATACTGGTTGCAACGTCGCCAGATTTCGTGAAGCAACGGTTCTTCCTGCGAAGAAGCAAATCGAGCTTGCAAGCCTAATTGTTGCACCTCTGTACGAGTAAAGCCATGCAGGTGTTCGGTATAATTGCTAATAAGCTGATCGATTATTTGTGCGCGTTGATCCACCGTCGCTTTGGGCAATTGGTTTTGCAGTAATTCTACGCCAATTTTTCGGATATACTTGTCGGCGCGAAAAAAAGAACTCAACGTGGTGGGAAAGAATCGTTGGCTCAATAGAGCGAATACTTGCATGCGATTTTCCTCCGAATGCAAATCGAACCATTCTTCGGCCATCGTTCGAAAGGCGCGGATATCCTCTGACGAAATATCATCGGGAGAATCTTGTACGGATTTTTTGCCGGCACGTATAATCGGATCGATTGGACTAAGTTCGGCTAAAGGGCCTAAGATAAGTTCGTTTGCTGATAAGCAAAGCAAGGTGCCGGCAGAACGCGCCCTATAGGGAACTAGAATGTTGAGTTGATCGGCGTATTCTCGCAGGAGCAGGGCAATACGGCGAGCGGAAGTTAGAAATCCTCCATCGGTGTTGAGTATCAAATCCAGTCGCTTACGGCGTCCCATCTTTTTCAAACACTCGTAGATGATGGGGACATCATCGGAATACATCATTTTTCCAATTAACTCGTGGGCACAATAAACGATCACAGAAGAGTCACGTAGTTTTTCCAATGCGGTCAATTCGTCGATAGGTAGCGTTGGCATTGTTATATTGTTTACGAACCGGGCGTGGAGTGGACGGCGAAGGTGGATGGTTCGCTAGTGAAGCCATCAGCTTCGTTCAGCCATGATTCACCGTACATTTTAACCTGCGCATTGAACATCTTTGAATAATGGCCCTGGCGCGCCATCAAGTCATCATGAGCCCCTTCTTCCACGAGTTTACCGCTTTCTAAAACAAGAATGCGCTGAGCGTGCCGTACAGCGGTCATACGGTGAGTAATTAATAGCACACTTTGCGTGCTGGATCGTCGCTTGCTGAGTAGCAAGTGAAAAAAATGGCGCTCGTTATGAACATCTAGAGCGGCGGTCGGTTCGTCCATAACCAAGATAGGTGCATTTCGAATAAGCGCTCGTGATAGCGCCACAAGTTGCCTTCGCCCACCTGAAAACTCATGGCCGCGCTTGAATTGACGGCCTAGCACGGTGTCATATTTGTGCGGCAATGCCTGAACAATCTTATCCAATCCGGTCTGTCGTGCAGCCGCCTCGATTTCCGTTTTATTATTAATGAACTCCAAACTCCCTATTCCTATATTTTCGTAAACTGGAAAATTATAAATGCGAAAATCTTGCAACGTCATGCTAAAGTAACTGCGTAATTTTTCCCGATCCAGCTTCACGATATCGACCCCATCTAACAGTATTTGCCCAGCTATCGGCTCGTACAGGCCGGCGAGTAATTTAACTATGGTAGTTTTACCAGATCCGTTTTCACCGGCCAACGCAACAACTTCACCTGGGCGGAGCGCAAAGCTAACATCGTTAAGGACCAAAGAGTCTGTATTTGGATAGCGGAAGGAGACATTGCGGAACTCGATGTGCGGGGTGGCAGAAATGCACTTTGCCGCACCCTCGATACGCGGCGCTTCAACCTCAGGTTGAAGGGAAAGGAAACGAAATAAGTTGGCGGCAAACAAATGGCTTTCATGTAATTGAGCTAAAGCCGTAGCTAAGGCTCTAAAACCGCTCTGTAGTGCAAAAATTGATTGTGTATATAGACTGAATTTACCGAAGGTGATTTGGCGCTGTAAAAGCTGCATAACCGCGTAACCTATTAGTAATGGCCTATCCAAAGACAATATCGCACCCAAGACGCCTCGTGACAGCAGCTTTCCTTTAGCAAGTTGTAACTCATGGTTATAAATCTCTGCCCAGAGTCCTCGGAGGCGTGAAAGAAGGAATGGCCGAAGACTAAATAATCGAACTTCTTTAGCGGGAGCATCGTCAGTGAGAACCGTCTTGAGATATTGCGCTTTACGGTCGATCTCGATCCGTTTCGCAATCAAGTTTACCTCTTCCGCAGCGATGCTAGCGGACAAACGCATCAGGAGTAACGGAGAAAGTAAAATTACCGGTAATATCCAGACATGCCATAGCAAAACCATACTACCTAGTGAAATGATTATTGTTAATGACGAAGCGACCTGCATCAGCTGCTGGACAATCATCATGGGCCGGGAGCCCGCCTCACTAGATGCTTTCTGCATTTGATCGTGAAACGCGGGGTCTTCAAAAAATGCCAAGTCCATCGCGGCGGTCTTTTCGACAAGAATCCCCTGAACGTAATTCGCCGCCCTTTTTTGGAACAATCGCTGCACCGCATCGCCAAGACCGTTTAATACCTGCCCCAAAACGGTCACTACGCCCAAACTGACCAAAAGCATCATGATTTCGCGAACTAGCCCGCTGTCTGCTTCGGGCTTACGGATCGCTAGGGCCAGGATGCCGAACAATTTTGAGTTAATCAAAATTGTGGCGGGAGATACCAGGCTGCTGAATAAGGTGATGCTTAGCAGCGCCAAAAAAAAACGAGGACTTGCCCGCCAAACCAACAGGACTGACGGCTTAATGGTCCCAAAATAGCTCAATTTTGTTTGAGGCGTGGCGTGTACTTCTTGCAAAGCGGTTTAGCTCCAGCGGCCAGAATTTTTGTAAAAAAACGGCTCATTTCATTTATCATGACCTGGAATCTGTGCTACAATAAAAGATGAAGAATTTATCTTCGGCTGAGTGACCTTGTCATGTTGCTACGCCATTACTTCCGCGAATCAAACAGCCGATGAGCGCATCGTACATCTTTAATTCAGGGACATGATCTTCAACAAAAGCCCATTGTCCATTGGGATTATTTTCAAGAAATATATAGCGACCGTCAGGTGTTAAAATAATATCCATCGTGCTAAAGTTCAAACCATATCTTTTCACCAGTGCAAAGCATCGCTCGGTTACTGTCGATGGCAACGAGCCCTTTCGGATGATCATAGGGGCATCGTAATGCCGCCAATCAATTTTAGTTCGCTCATTTGCCTGTGAGTCTATTTCTGCAACGAAAATATCATCGCCAATGATGGTCACACGTAATTCGACTTTCTTTTCTATGTATTCCTGGAATTGGCAGGGCGCGTTTGCAATCTTGGACAAGTGGATTTTCAAATCTTCTTCTTTGAGCAACGTTGCATACGTCTGTCTAGTCGCCGTGTAGTCCGGCTCTTCTTGATCACCTTTCACCATTGCGGCCTTGCTGCTAGCATAGTTTTGACGCAGGTACGGACCGGTTAAGACCTTATATATCATCTTCCCATCGCATTGCTCATAAAAGTTCAATGCTTCTTCAGGTCGCATCGTAATTAGAGTACGCGGTATTTCAAAGCCCAGTTCAGCGGCTACCTTGAGCTGACCTGGCTTCAGGTTGGCTTCGTATATTTTGCTCGGATAACTCATCCAATAGCAGTCCAGCGTTAGCCACAGGCCAGATAAGGCATGCTTAAGTTCTCCGCGTGCGAAGGCTCGTTGCACTCTCGTCAGCTCCTCCGGCAGTTGAAAGTCCACCGGCTTCCTCCACCAAATCGAGCGGATGTCATCAAGTGCTACTGAGCCCTTTTTAGTATGTAACATTCCTCCGCATTGAGCGCCATTTGCTGTAAACGTGAAACCGGACTCGAGGGGGATGTCTTTAAGGTGTAGCCGTGTTGGCTGATGGCCCTGCGCCCGCAAACGTCGAATTACTCCATCTGCATGCGGATCGTAATCCTGAGTTACAATAATTATTTTTTGGCCTTTCATGCAATTGCTTGAACAGAAAAATAGAGCGAGCTTGAAACAAGCTCGCTCTATTCAACGAATCAAAAGGATGTCCGATTAACAATCCGGTTCCCAGCGATTGCCGCCGTCATCATCTATTGCGCCGGCGTGACCGCTGTGAGTAACTTTTCCGACAACCGTATAACTACCGCCGGCCGTTGTGCCGGCATTGTCGCCGACCCACAAGTCGGTGCCGTGATTATATTCACCTTTAAGCGGGTCTATCGCAACTTTCTCGGATAGACAAAACGCGAATAACTGATTTTGGTCTTTTTTCATGGTTCTCTTTCTTATTTAATAAGCTTGGACTTTAAAAGACTGCAACTGCAACCCAGTTGAAATACGGGGCAGATTGATTTTGTAAAGCTAAAATTACCGACGAGCCGCGCAGATGTTGCGCGTTCGTAACGTGCCGCATAGCTTTCGCGCAATAGCTTGCATGGTAATTACTTACAACCAAACGATTTTACTGGCTTTGTCGGGCAAGTACGGCCCACGATCGATACCGAAAGCAGTTAAAGGTTCGTTGGTTTTACGGATGCATTGTGCTCTTAAAATCACTCCGGGCATCGCGAACGTCGTTTCGGCTATTAAAATAGGCCGATCAGTGCCGATTATTATGTGGGCTGAAATTGAGCTGCCGCGGCATTAGCGCGGGGACCATAGCGGTCGTGTAATTTGGATCCCAAATGTAGCGGACATTGCTTGACGTGACAATCTCGGGGCAACTAATTTGCAAAAAGATGAAAACAAAAGCTTTATTTTTTTCGAGAGGACGCGGTCATGGCCATGCAATTCCTGATATGGCGATAGTCGAAGAAATGTATACCTTGGCCCAGGACATTGAGGTTACTTTTGTTTCGTACGCTACAGGAGCTCAAACGTTTAAGGCTGCAAATCATCATGTATATGATTTAGGATTGCCTGCAAACAATCGTTATCTTGCTACCTTATCTAAGGCCCGTGAACTGATCAAAAGATTAAAGCCTGATATAGTTATCGCACACGAGGAATATGCGGCCTTGGTGGCGGCTTATGAGTTTGAAATACCGTCAATTTTTATCAGTGCGTGGCTTCCTTTGGCTAACACAATAGGTGCCGAATCCATCGCGTACGCCTCATCCATAATTATCATCGAAGAACCTGGTGTTTTTGCTGTTCCGAAGGACGTCACAACAAAGCCCATATACGTGGGGCGCATTTTAAGGAAGCTGAGCTATGGATTGGTTGATCGCGCGCGTCTTCGCGCAGAGATGCGCATAGCTGAAGATGCGGTCGTTATCGTGGTCGTACCTGGCGGCGCAGCTACTGAGGAAGATAGTCCGATCGCGGACATTGTATTGTCCGCCTTTCTTAAGATTCCTCAAGAAGGCAAATATTTATATTGGTTGGCCGCAAAAGATTTCGAAATGCTGCAAAAGCGAACCGCAGGGATCAGGGGAATAGAAATCATGGAGTTTGTTTATCCCGTCGAGCGCATGCTGGCTTGCGCCGATGCAATCATTACCAAAGGAACTCGTGGGATTACTCTGGATGCGGCCAGCCTGGGAATACCTTCGATTTCCCTATCGCCCGGGATCAATCCGATCGACGATACTCTTGTTCCTCGTATAAAATCCAATATAGCTTTGAATTCGATGGCGGTCGACGGCGAAATATTATTTTACTTTTTGGAAAAAATAATAAAAAAATCAGCCATTGAAAAGATATCAGATTTGGACCTCTCAGAAAGAGGCCTGCCTCTCGCGGCCAAGACTCTACGTTCCGAAATATATCGTCTAAACTCAAGAGTCACGGGAATCACTGCTATTGAAGCCGTAGGTGTGCCTGACGATGATTAAAATTTATTGAGAGACGTCGATTGCAGATCGGTTTGCTCACGGAAGGTTCCATACACGATCTACTAATAATACAGCGGCGTGTTATGCTAAAACATTTAATCATTGTACCGGAGGAAGGTCTTTGCAACCGAATCAGGGCGATCGCCGCAGCTAAACGTGTTTGCAGCGTGACCGGAGCCAGGTGCACGGTGATTTGGCCTTGGGGCGACTATCATGCACTATTTAAGCAAGAGGCTGCGGTAGATTGGTTGCCTGAGATACCAGCAGGCATTGAAAAATATTATTATAAAATACGCCATTTGACCCGCGATTCCGGGGGAAATCACAAAAATAGACGTATATCTATCAACGATCATGAGCATCTCATCGTGTTTTCTCAATTTTCATTTAGCTCGATCGAAAACAAGGAGCGCGTTGGCGAGATTCATTTACAGCCTTGGCTGCCGCAGCCTTCGGATATGATCCGCAAAAAAGTGGAAGCTTTTGTGGGCAAATATTTCGATAGCCCCGTCGGGCTACATATAAGAGGTGGGGATAATGAAATGGCAATCAGAATGACGCCAATTGAGCTGTACATTTCAGAGGCATATAAATCGCTAAACGAAAACAATAAGATATTTTTAGCTACGGACAGTCGGGCGCTCGAAGTCATGATGAAGCGGGAATTCGGAGATAAAATTATTATTTATCCAAAAAGTGAGCGTTACGAAATTCGCTGGCCGAGAGAGGAATTCATTTTCGAAGAGACTGTATCAGATATGGTAGATTTGCACTTATTGGCCGCATGCGATTACGTCCTCGGCTCAGCGGGATCGTCGTATAGTCGTATCGCTATTCTTTACAATGGATCTTCGAAATGTAAGGCACTTAGACTTGGTGAGCCGTCATAAATTTCCATCAATGTGAAATATCTTCTCGTTTCGCAAAATCCCTTGCTGTCCCGCGGTGACGTTGAAAAGGTGTTTATGGATCTTTGGACACCGCTGGAACGTCATCTCTTGATGGAAGGCGCGGCGGTTTCCCTCGAACACAATCAGGCGCACTATGGAGAGCCGGCGCGGTTTTTAGAAGCGTTTGCACGGCCACTGTGGGGATTAGCGCCTTTTGCCGCGGGAGGTGGGATTTTTCATCAATGGAATGTTATTCGGGAAGTTATTGAATGCGGGGTCGATCCAGGGCACCCTAAATACTGGGGACTTGGCTCGAATAAAGATCACCGATTTACTGATTATCCCGCAATCGCTAGTCTAATGGCTTTCGCTCCCACCTGTACGTGGAAGATATTCGAGCCGAAGACCAAGGATAATATTGTGTCGTGGCTTTCGCATATAAATACAGTCGAGCTGTACAATAATAATTGGCTATTCTTTAGGGTATTGACTAATCTGAGTCTGGCAAAAATCGGAGCTCCGTATGATCTTAGGCAAATAAATAGCGATCTAACAAGATTGGATGAATTTTATTGCGGCGAGGGATGGTATGGCGATGGAAACGAATCGCAAATCGATTATTACCTGCCCATGACCATGCATTACTACAGTTTAATCTGGGCGGGATTGAACGCAAGCGATTCGGTATGGACGCCTCGATTTAAGGAGCGGGCGCAAGCATTCGCGCCTCAGTTTGCTGCGTGGTTTGCGAACGACGGTTCAGCCATTCCCTTTGGCCGCAGTCTCACGTATCGATTTGCTCAAGGGGCTTTTTGGGGCGCATTGGCTTTTGCGAACGTAGAGGCTTTGCCTTGGGGCGTTATAAAAGACCTGTACCTTAAACATCTTCGGTGGTGGCTTCGGCAGCCGATATTTACTGAGACCGGAATATTGAGCGTAGGATATGGATATCCGAACTTAAGCATGGCGGAGGATTATAACGGCCCAGGATCGCCGTATTGGGCGTTTAAGATATTTCTTCCCTTAGCATTACCCTCGTCCCATCCATTTTGGCAAGCCGAGCCCTCGGCCCAAAAGCGCACGAAAATATCCCTTCAGAGGCGCCCTGGATTCATTATCAACCATGATGAGGCAAACGACCATCTTTGGGCTTTATCGAGTAATCGATCGATTTTTCGAGGACTGCGTCATGCCACCCAGAAATATTCCAAATTCGTCTATTCTGCAACATTCGGATTTTCGACGCCAATCGGAGGAACACGTCCAGAGAATGGGGCGGGAGACAGCACCCTTTTGCTTAGCGATGACAACGACAATTGGCGCACAAGATCAGCATCCTTGGATCAGCAGATAAATGGGCATACTCTTTATACTCGATGGGAACCATGGTCGGACGTAATCGTCGAAACGTGGTTACTCCCCGTCGATATAGGGCACCTTCGCATTCATTACCTCAATAGTAATCGCCCGCTTTTTACATTTGAAGGAGGGTTTTGCCTAGATTATCGAGGAGAGTCTCTTGATAAGGCGATAGAGAGATTTGGTTATGCCGCGGCTTCGCTCGGCGATTCGTTTAGTGCGATCTGCGATCTTCGTAAAGAGCGCCGAGGCGAGCTCATTCAAACTGAACCAAACACAAATATTATTTTCCCGTTGACGGTTTTGCCTGGCATATCTGGCAAGCATGATTGCGGTCAACATTGGCTTTTAACTGCTTGCCTCGGTATTCCTCAAGCCAGGAATCAACCGACTTGTATAAATTATTGCCAAAAATTCAGTGCAGTTAATTTGGATGGCGCCTGGCACATTACATTTGACCAAAAATCGATCTTTGTCTCACCAAAGAGATAATGGCTTAAACGTAAATAATTTTAACCGATTGCAAACACAACCTGGGTTTATTCAGTTATGCTTATACTTAGCAATGGAATGATTAAGTCTGGAAGCAGTCTGATGCGTCATTATACGATCGCATTAGTTGATCGGCTTTTTGCAGGAACTGGCCAAAAGGAGCTTCGACGTCTTGTGCGAGCGAAGCATTTTCATGGTTCTGGCAGTTTCATCAACCATTTGGGCGTCGCGACACTGGCCTCTCTTTTGACTATTAGTGACGAATATGGGCCTGTAATCGTGAAAGTTCATCTGAAACCAGAGCCGTTTCTACTCGAAGCGTTGCGGGCCGGTCGGATAAAAATGACCTATATTCACCGAGATCCCAGGGACGTTGTGCTGTCCGCAATGGATCACCGTGTACGATCACAGGGCACCCCTAAGCCCGTATTTACAGGCTATGGTTCAATTGAAGAATCTATATCTCATGTTCATCTCATGTGTAAGGCTGCATGTGAATGGATTTCGACCGGTTTGGCCTGCGTTGTCCGATATGATAACCTTTTATTGGCACCGGAAAAGGAGCTGTCTCGCATATGTGCATACCTGAATTTACCCGCATCGGAGACGGATATAGAGCAAGTTATCCAAGAGGAGCGACAGATTAGGCAACCCGGTAAAAATCAGTTCAACATAGGTCAGCTTACCCGCTTTCAAACCGAGATGTCGGAGGAGCAGCTCAAGACATGCAATCAAGGCTTGAGGGATGTTATTGTGCAATTAGGTTATTCGATATGATTTAAACTCAGCCTGCTTTCCATGAATACCACGGGGCAATCACGACGAATATCTTTTTGCACTACTTGCTCGAATCGACTTAATCAATTATCTCAGGTATTTGATAAGAATTCGAAAGCCGCAAGTGAAGAAATTGATATAGAATGGGTAGTGCTCAATTTTGGCTCATTAGACGGTCTTCATGAGTTTATGCTCGAAAGATTGCCTAGTAGTTCGAATCGGATCGTTTATGCTCAAGAATTATCGGGGCGGTCCTGGCATAGCTGCATCGCCAAGAACGCGGCTCATCAAATAGCAACAGGCGATATCTTGGTAAACCTCGACTGCGATAATCTCATTGGAGATGCAATTCAGATAATAAGAGACTATTTTTCGCAGGGATGCCAAGCCCTCCACCTATGGAGTGGCGTTTTCGGAGATGGTACTTACGGACGAATCGCGATTCTGCGTAAGCTGTTTTATGACCTTGGGGGCTACGATGAATCTTTCTATCCAATGGGATATCAGGACACAGATCTTTTGAAACGAGCTTCGGCGCTAGGTATTCCAGCCCTTCATAGCCGTTGCTCTGCTGCCTTTGCCATCAAAAACACCAAAGACGACAGCACGCGTAGTTGCGCGCAAAAGGGGCATTCGTGGCGAGACTTCAATCGAATGAACAAGGAACTATCGTTTGCAAATATCGCGAATGGAAAGCTGGTCGCAAATGCGATTACGGGACTGCAATATCCGAATGTTCGCCTTTTCCGAGGCGGCCGCGACACCAGCGAAAAACGCCCCCGCGACCTTTAGCGTGCCTGCGTTGAAGTTGTCCGCCTGACGAGATATTGCTGCTGTTTGATTTGATCGGAAAAGTACTGCTGCAAGATTGGAATCTGGGCCGGCGAGAGAACGTTTGTTGCTTGGTTTAGCATTACTTGGTATTGAGGCGTCAACCCTGTCTGCGAATCGATTGAACCTTGATCTACTGCCATCGTGCGATGGAGAGGGTCGTTGGCCACGTTTTGCGAGGCAATAAGTATCTTGGCGAGAGCGCTGACTTGGTCGGAGCTTAGCGGAGTACCGGCACTCGTCATGTCGACCCCCACTTCCGATTGAATTATCATTTTGGTTTCGCTGGTTTTTTGGGTGGCCTGGACTTGAGCAAAGGTATCGGGGCCAACAAGATTTTTGATTTCATCATCGACGTCATTCGTAGCTTTGGTGATGACACTTTTCATTGATGCTCTGTCCAAGCCGGAATCTTGCGCCGTTTCGCGCGCATCCTTTATCGCGTCGCTTCGGGCAATGAGGAGGTCCTTCACTTTTGCCAATTTATCAGGGGATAAGTTAAGTTTGGCTAGTTCTTCCCCGTACACGCGGTTAAGATCCCTTAGTTCCTGTCTATGCAAAAACGCAGCATATCCTGGGTCATTGCGGAGCTTACTGTCTGAGGCGTTACGCGAAACGCGTGGCCTTGTTGAATTCGCTGCATCAGCTTTACGCCGGGAATCCTTTTGAGCTTCAAGAAGCGCTTCTTCAGCCTTAGCGAGATGATCTTTCAGTTCGGTCAGTTGATTTTGTTGGTCATGATCACTTACTGTCATGGCGCCAATCTTCGTATGGAGCTCAGTGATTTCTTTTTCTTGTTCACTGCCATGGAATGAGAGATAGCCGCAAGCGATCAGCGTAGCGATGACCATCAACCATAAAACACGATGATACATATAGCGGCTAGAAAAAATCTGGAGGATTGATTAAGGCAACATCAAATTATGGCCAAATCCTCATTTGGCCATACTAACCATGCCTGGGTGTGGCTTGGTCAAATTCATCGATTTTTTGCTTCCACTCGGCGGCCTTTGCCGGGTTGCCTGTCGCCTGATAAAGCTGCACGAGGTATTGCGCAGTGTCTTTGATGCGTGATTTAAATAATGCTGGAATGGTCGCTTCGCTCCGCTTCAAACCCATATATGCGGAGATCAGCAATGGTTCCGCCTCAGAAATTTTATTCTGACCCAATAAGCTTCTCCCCAATGCGCTCTGGGCGCTAAAAATTTGCCAGCTCCCTTTAGGAAAAACCTTGGATCGCTGCCGGAGCGATTCGCGCGCCATCGCCTCGGCATCGGTATATTTCCCTTCGTCATTTAAGGTCTGCGCAAGCTTGATTGAAAATGCGCCAATAATTCGCCCATCATTCGTTCTTAAGACGAGTTCAAGCATTTGCCGCTCAAGAGCCTCAGCTTCAGCAAACTTGTCCGCCTGCTTGAGGCGATCGTCTTGCGCATACATGCTCATGGCTTCACGCACCTTGGCATCCGCTAGGGTAGGAACCTCCAGGGCAACCCGAGTATTGTCAGTCACTCCATCTTCCGTTTTAAAAAGATGTACCGAAGAATTTTGATCATCTATACTGAATTGTGTGCCGAAGCGTTGCGGGCGGCCAATGGCCAATAGGAAACGATCTTCGCTCGCTGCGGCTAACCACATTGCATCTCTCTCTCCTTTACTGATGGCAACGACGCAGAGTTCATGAGCAAGTAAATAGTCGTTTGGTAGGTCCGAATGCTGCAAGACCATGGCTACGTGGTAATAATCGGTGCCTGTCTGTAGCTGATCCGCAAAATATAGCTCTTTCACCCTCTTCTCTCGAGCCTGATCTTCTGCCTCGATGGCCTTCCAGTTGATAGGTTTACCATCCTTGGAAACACGATCCGATTGATCCTCATTATACAGAAGTGTTAGCTCCTCATTGTCCTTTGGGACAGACGCAGCAGCGTCGGACGGAATTGATGGAGTGTCTGCAGCCGCGCAAGAAATAGGAGCATGAAGCGCGGCAACAAAAGATGCCAATGCCAAGATGGAGACCCTCGGGCTAGCTCTCCCTTGAAAGACGCAGGACTTTGTTTGTGAGCTGTTCATCTGATCGCATAACGAGACATTGACGATGATCGACTTAACGTCAAGTTCACTAAATTGCATCGGTTCGTCATGCCGCAACTAAGCGCTTGGCGCCGCCGCCTCAGAGAACAAATCGATAAATCTACCTTGAACCAAAATGAAGTTCCTTATCTAATTTTGAAATATAGCCTAACATATGATTCCAAATGGATTTTACAGCGATCTTGATGGGATAGCTGCAAGCGATATCGAATTTGTATGTTATGGGATGCTTCGATCGGGTTCGACGCTTGTTTATCAACTTATTTCTGAAATTTATAAGGAGGGGGTAGCAAAAACGCATAAATATAGCAGTCATTTAGTGAAGACGGTAGTCTCATATCGTGATTTTCGTGATGTGGCCGTGTCATTGTGGAGGCGAATTGATCCTAAAAATATACAGAGGCGCATGAATCAAGATGAGGTTAGGCGCTTTGCCAAAAGAAGCCTGAGACAAGTCGATATTTTGGACAGATATTTTGAAAGAAAAGATGTATGTCATTTGAGGTACGAGCTGTTTGTAAATAATCCGCAGTACATTTTTTCTTCTTTAAGCGAGAAATTTAATATTGTTTTTGAAAAGTCTCTTAACGAGGCATTATGTAAAAAATATTCTTTGGATGAAAATAAGCGAATCTCAGAGGTTCTGGGTACATTCGAGCGTTGGGATGAAAAAACGCAGATACATGGCAATCATATTTATCAAGGCAAAATTGGTGGTTGGCGTGATTTCGTCGATGACCTCGATGTAGATTGCATGGAGAATATTCTTGGGCCATCATTAGTGCGTTATGGGTATTCTGTATAAGTAATGATTTCGTTCGAGCCATTACCTTGCAAGTGGGACTGTAATTTTTTTGTGCTAGGCTTATCGGTGGCGCAATATTTGCACGCTAGGCTAATCTAAGCCAAGTTCCTGTTGACCTAGCGCAGCAGAAATCGCTTTCACCTCGATGGGTGAAGCGGGCGCGCCTTGCTCCGGGAAATCCGGTACGCTGGCGCAGGCCCCAGGGTGGAGCCAAGGGGCCAGGTAGTGAATGTTGCTCCATGAGGCCCAAAATTCATTGGAGAGCGCGTTGGCGTGATGGATGCGGGCCGGGATGCCCCAGAGCGTCGTGTTGATGAAGGCCATGTGGCAGGCAGTGCGGCTGATGTCGATGGCGGTCACGCGCAGCCGGCGGCGCGCGTTGGGACTCAGGGCTTCGGCAAAGGCGAGAATCATGCCGCCTGCGCCGCAGGCTGGTTCGCACAGGGTGATCGGCTCGGTGGAATCTCCCTCGTAAGATCCGGCAAGCATCTGCGCCATCAGACGGGAGACATTTGGCGGGGTGTAGAACTCGCCGCCGCGTTCCCGTGTACCCTTTGACTGCGCGTACTCGGTGTAAACTACACCCAGAACATCGGTGAAAGGGTCGGCCTCCATGTCGATGATGAGTGCGCCGAGCGCATGTGAAAAGCCGGTGAGTTCCTCTTTCGTCCAGCGCTTTGCTTCGTCGAGGTATTCGGCTTCGCGGGTCTGCGCGGAAAACGCGCAAGCGGCGAGCAGCACGAAGGCATTGAATACCGTGGAGCGGTCGTGATGAGGAGCAATGGCTTTGAGGTTTGAAAGGAAGGTCTCGGATTTCATCGACTGCGGAGTGCAGTCGCTTCCCTGAAACACCGTCGTGGTGGTTCATCGAGGGCGCGGCCCGCAGCTCCGGGGGTTTCCCACCCGGCACGTCGCGGAAGCCCGCTAAGGAGCGGTGCCCGCAGGGCACCCGACGAAGGGGAAGGGCTGGAGTGAAAAGGTGGAGACGCGCGAGGCGCGTACTACCTTGACGGCCGGAATAAAATGGGAAACCACGGCAAGGGCACATCTACCCGCTCATGCGGAATGGCCTTCACGCAGACCGTGAATTTTACTTCTTTTACGGCGATATTATATAGCAGCCGGTTTATGGATAAAAACACGTGAATCGACTTTGCGCTGCCGGCAGGTTGCTGAAGAAAAAGTCGTTTTTATCGGGCCGAATTCCAACAAAACGCAGGGCCGCGAATCGCGCATCTAGCTTGTCCGGCGATAATATTATTTAACGATACAATTCGATTGCAGGTGGATAAGCAGCACGGGCGCGGCGCAATATGCCAACTCATGGCGATGGTATCGTCCTTGATATATTCAGATCGGCCTGTGCATGGTGGGCCACCGTTGCCTGTTTATAGACTACTGTAAGCGGGTAACATTAACTCACTAAATCGAATCGCACTTACTATAATGAACGTTGACCACCAAGAAGTTCCCCCGGACAGCCGGCGAATAAGACCGCAAAACTATCAACCATCTCCCGAGCAGCATTTTGGGACGCGGCTCTGCCTGGGCGACAAGGTCAGCGTTTACTACGACTGCCTGAAGCCGGTTCTCTTCCCCGAGCATTCTCACAAGCACGCGGAACTGCTCCTGACCTTTGATTCGGCCCAAGCGGAGATCACCTGGCAGGGCAAAGGGGGCCGGGCGAATGCCCGGACGGTCGCCGCACATCAATTCTGCCTGATTCCGCCGAATACGCCGCATTCCTGTGATTGGAGAAACAAGGCGGATGTCGTGGTCGTGTATTTTGAAGACCGGCTTTTGAAGGAGCACGTAACGGTGCCGCTTGACACCGTCATCGTGGCCGATTTTCAGCCGCTCGCCCGGCGGGATGCCTGCCTGTGGTCACTGGAGGCCATCTTTCGCCACCTCTGCCATCGGCCCGCCGCCTCCCCGCCCAGCTTCATCGAAGGCATCGGCACAGCCCTGGCGTCGCGGATTCTCGAACAGCATTTTCAGCCGGGCCGCGCTACGGCCACGAGACCGGGACTGTCCGCTCGCGCTATGCGGGAGACGTTGGAATACATCGACGCGAACATGCGCGAGCCCATCACCGTGCCCGACCTGGCCCGGAACGCCGCGCTGGGTGTCGATCAGTTTGCAAAGCTATTGAAGGGCTCGACGGGAACGTCGCCGCTCCAATTCCTCCTGAAGCACCGGGTGGAAAAGGCGCTGGAACTTTTGCGCACGCGGGAGTTTCGCGTGGCGGAAGCGGCCTACGAAGTCGGATTCTATGACCAGAGCCATCTCAACCGGCACTGCCAGAAATTCTTCGGGTTCACGCCCAGAAGCGTGATCAAGGCCGCAAGAATTTCCGGTTCGTCCTCAAAAAATCCGGAAACGTCCAAGATATTCGCGGCAGCATTAGGGTAAAACATAGGGAGTGCAGAGCGTGTCTCGCAAAAGCGAAACGCGCCCTGCCAATCTTCCTATGAAAACTAATCTGCCAAAAATTCTGCGCCTGCCCGGCGGGCTGGGTTTGCTTCCTTTGCTGACCAGCCGGGCCTCGGCGCTGCCGGTCCTGCCGCTCGCGCAAGTCACGTCCAATCTTAAGAACGGCGTCCAAACCGGCCTGGGCGTGATGTTCCTCTTCGGATTTTTGTGGGGTGTGGTCAAAATCTGGACGGGGGCGGACCGGATGTCGAAAGGCGACGCCGATGGCAAGATGGGCATCGTGTCGGGCATTATCATCGCCGGGGCCGCCGCGATCATGGCGGTGCTCTTTACGATCTTTGGCATGGGTGACGGCGCGCTGACCCCGACGTTTTGACATGAGCGAACTGCGCATCACGGACACGAACAGTGCGAATGACAGCAAGGGCCGCGCATTCGGGCTGGAAGGCAACGATTTCATCTACGTGCTCGTGGCCCTCGTCCTCGCGCTCGGCATGTTCCTTTTGCTGAGCTTCCTTTTCGGCTTCGGGAAACTGGCCTCGCTCGTCCTCGTTGCACCCATCCTCCTCGGCCCGCTCGGCTGGGTGGTACTGCTGCGGCACAACAAGCCGGAAGGCTATGCCGAGGATTGGGTCGATCAAAAGCTCAACGGGGAAGGCTGGTCGTTTGTCGCCCAGGCCCAGCCCGCCTCGCCCAAGGAGCGGCCATGACGGGCGCACCGAACGGACATTTCGCGGAAGGGCTGATTCTCTTCGGGTCGCCCGAAAAAGGCGGCAGCGCGGCCAAGGGCTACGTGCTTCAACCGCCCGACCTGCGCGGCGCGAGCGTGGCCCATCTCAATGCCTACCAGGACAAGATTCGCGGCTTTCTCGCCAATCTCTCGACGGGGATGCGCGCTCAGCTTCAGTGGACCTCCAATTGCGATTACAAGAAGGAGCTGACGCGGTACTTCCGGGAGACAGAGCGCGTGACGCATCCGCACCTCAAGCGGGTGCGCAGCGAACGGTTCCAGCGGTATTGGGATAAAATGCACCGCCGCGAGCTGCGGCGTGAAAACCTCGTTCTCTTTGTGACGGTCGAGATCACCCATTACTCGGGCAATCTCGCCACCCGCGACAGCTTGGCCGGCCATTACGAAAAACTCATTGGGCAGCTCAAGGGCCAGTTTGACGAATTGACCGGCACGCTGCGGACGATCTTCGGCAGCGACACCACCGTGGCCCCGATGGACGACACGGAGCACTTCATTTACTGCAAGAAATTCCTGAACCCGTCGCTGGTGGACCGTTTCGACGTGGAGTTTGCAGCGCAGTTCAATCCGGAATTATCACTTCAGGAAAACTGCTGGAATGGCGACGGCGTTGGCCTGCAGAAGGTCGGTTTCTACCTCGATAGCCGCTACCATACGATTTACACGCTCAAGCGGTGGCCCAGCCGGACGTACCCTGGCATCATCTACCGCCTCACCGGCCTGCCCTTTCTCGACTACCAAATCACGGTCAACATCGAGCCGTTGCCGGCCAAGCGCGAGGTGGACAAAGAGGAAAAGGCTATCGAACGCCTGCGCGGCGAATACGAAGACAGCGAGCGGCACTCGCTCCTCGTCGCGATTGGGAAAAAGGAAAAGAAAATCGAATCCCTCTCGACCGGCTTCATCAATGCATTCGCCGCCACCTACATCATTCGGATCTGGGATGAAAGCGAAGCGGCGCTGAGTGCGAAGTGCGCCGCGATCAAAAATGCGATCAACCTGATGGGTGGCGCACAGTATTACGAATGCGCACTCCCCTCGACCGCCAAGAAGCTCTTCTTCGCCTCGTGGCCGGGCTGGACAGGTTCCAGCTACAAGCACCGCAGCCTTTATGCGGAGGACGGATACCTGGCCGATATGCTGCCGGTTTCAGCGACCTTCACGGGGCATCTCAATGAAGCCGAGGCGATCTATGATGGGTCGCAAAGCAATCTCGTCGGCCTGCGCACCTTTCTCGGCACGCCGCCGACGCCGCAGCACACCGTCCTCATCGGTGCGACCGGTGCGGGAAAATCAGTGCATATGCGGGATTTCCTGGAACAGACAGCGGGCTATTACGATTACACCGTCATCATCGAGGAGGGCCTGTCCTACGAACCCTTCACACGGGCGCTCGGTGAACGGCCCATCATCCTTCATCCCGACGGCGACCTCACCATCAATTATTTTGACACCGGCGGGCTACCACTCGGCCAGCTCCAGCTCGCAACGGCGGTGGCGCTCATCTCCCGCATGATCGGCGAGGCGTCCGATGTGGAGGCCCAGCAAATCCGCCAGGCGCTCCTCGCCCAGTACATTCATCAGCTTTACGAAGACACCTTTGAGGAGTGGGCCAAGAGCCATCGCGATCTCATCCCCGGCATTCAGCGGATGGCCTGTGCCACGCACCGCTGGAAGCATGAAAAAATGGGGCTCGGGGTGACGGAATTGGAAGCGTTCGCCGAGCTGCGCGACCGGCAGGCCGCGAACAATGACGAAGCCCAGCAATTCATCGCCAATATCACCGAAGCGGAAATCACCAAGTTCCTCAAGCAGCCGCAGACCGAGCGCGCTGTGATGGCGATGGCGCACGCGCATTATGGCCGGGATGATTTTCCGGTGCATTCGAGCCTGATTGAGCTGATGCAGTTCTCCCGCCTGCCCGAGCACAAGAAGGAGCAAATCGACCACCTGGCCACGCTGCTTTCGGCGTGGACGGCGCATGGTCACTACGGCCGCCTCTTCGACGGGGCCACCAACGTGCTGCTTACCGGCAAGATTGCCCACTTTGAACTCGGCTACATCCCAGAGCAGGCGACGGAACTTAAAACGGCGGCGGGGCTGCTCATTTCGGGCTTTGCGCGTCAGCATATCATCAGCCTGCCGCGAGCGCAGTGGAAGCGGATCATTTTTGAGGAGCTGGCCCGGTTTCTCGATGTGCCGGGCGGCGAGAAGATCGTCGCGGAATCCTACGCGCAGTTGCGCAAGTTCAACTGCTGGACGGCCTCGATTGTCCAGCAATACAGCAAGTTCAAGGACACGCGCATCCGCCCGGTGGTGATCGGCAACAGCAAGCAATTCTTCCTCATGCGCCAGTTTGACCGCAGCGATGTCGAGGACATTGGCCGGGCGATCAACCTGCCGGAGTCGGTCGGCTCCTCCATCCAGAATTATCCCATGCCGGAGCAACAGGCCGAGGGCCGGAAATTTTCCAGCATTTGCTTTTTCAGTCCCGTCACCGACCCGCCGCTCTGCGGCACGGTGCGCAACGTACAACCTTCCAAGGAGGTCTCTCGTGAAAAAATTGCGGTTTGAATTACTCGCGCTGTTCCTGCTGTCCCTCGTGCTCACCGGATGCGCCACGGGTGCAGGCGGCATCGCTTCGGATGTCGGCCTGTCCGGGCTCGGCGGTGTCGCCGGCTACAAATTGTCCAACGGCAAAGTCGGCGGGGCCGCCATTGGTGCGGCGAGCGGCTACATCGTATCGAAGATCGCGCAGTCGGAAGTTAAGAGCGCGAAACAAGATGCCGAAAAAACGGGCTATGACCGCGCCATGAATCAGGCGGTGAAACAGCAATACTGGATCATGCAGAACCAGCAAAAATCGTTGCCGGCGGACAATGAACTCAGCCCGCGTCTCGTGCCCATCGTGATTCCCGAAAGCAACATCAACGGCGTCATTCATAACGCCCATGTCGAATATCTCCGCATCGAACCATGAGAACCATCGGCCTCATTTTCTTCGCCTTGATCCTGGCCGGCACCATCCGGGCGCAAATCCCCGTGACTGATGTCGCCAGCATAACGGCCAACCAGATTGCCCATGCCGAGGAAATCGCGAAGTGGGTCGAAAGCATCAGCCAGCTCAGGACGCAGATCGACCAACTTAACCAGCAAATCAACATTCAGAGCGACATTCGCAAATGGACGGGCGATCCGGTGGCGGCGGGCGGCAACATGGTGATTGATGCGCTCGGCGCACAAGACCTCGTGCGGAGCTTTGGCCGGGCAGAAAACGCGATTGTCGCGGTTGAGGACAGCCTGGCTTCACTCAAGAACACGGCACAGGGCACTTACCGGCTGATTCAGGACGTCGATCTTGAAGGCAACCCTATGCAGCACGATCTACTGACCTTCCGCCGCTTTGCCGTGCTGGATGCCCAGCAGCAAAATTACCAGCAGGTCGTGGATGACACGAAGACGCGCGAGCAGCAGTTGCAGGCCGACCTCGCGGTCACGCTCGATGCGCTGAAGAACGCACCGACCGACGCGGAAGTGCAGAAGCAGTCGGCGAAAGTAAATGCCATCAACGGCCAGCTCGCGGCCCTCAGCGCCGCCCGGCGCGATGAAGCCGACCAGGTGGCCGCCCAGAAAATCGCGAACGATGCGCGGAGCGAAGAGGAACGGCTGGCGGCGGAGGAACTTGCGCTGAAGGACGACTATTTGGCGAACCAGCGCATCACCGCCTACATGAAAACGATCAAATTTCGGCAAAGTGAATCTCCCTAACCCCTGACCCTTCGTGGAAATTTTCCTGCCAACGCTCGAAGCAAAGATGACCGCGCTGGTCCTCGCGTTCCGCTTCATCGTGTTCGCCATCATGGTGGCCGGGCTGATCGCCTACATGGCGGGTTCGCGGGCACAGGGCATGGACGTGATTACGCCCATTCTCCGGGCCATCGTCATTGTCGCTGCCCTCGCTTACATGGATCAATGGTTTCCCTCGGTGGAAGCGGGGTTCATGGGCGTGGCGAACTACATTGATGCCGGTTACACTGCGAACCCGACCTCCTCCGCCGACACTATCCGCGAATCCACCACGGCCAATCCCGAGGGGCAGACGTGGTCATGGCGGCATCTGAACGAGTCGATTTATCAGGCCGTCACCCATGCGATTGCGAACATCTTCATTTGTATCGGCACGCTCATCACCGTGCCGATGCTGATTCTCCAGTACATCCTGCGCTGGCTGCTCTATCTGATCACGCCGTTTGCTCTGGCGATGTTCATGGTGCCGGGCTTTTCGGCCATCGGCGTGCGGTTTTTCCAACAGATGCTTGCCGTCATGGCGTGGCCGGTCGGCTTCGCGCTTACGAACCTGGTTGCGCTGGCGGTATGGACGGATTTTCGGGCCGGTGTGGGCGCAGCCCCACAGACCGTGACCGACGCCGTGGTGTATTCACCGCTGCTCACTCTCATCGGCGGCATCGTGGCGACGATTGTAATTATCGTCGGGATGGTTTCGACACCGGTTGTCATGCAAATGCTCTTTGCGCAGGGCCATGGCTTTACGGGTGCCTCGGCAAACCCGGTGTCGATGGTCCGCAGTGCGGCCAGTTCGATCCGCGGTGCCGGCAGCGGGCTGTTCGGCGGCAGGTCGGCTTCCCTGGCATCGTCCGCGTCCGCAACCCGTCCTCCAACCCCGCCGCCTTCGCCGATGGGCGCCGACGCGCGCCCCGGCATCTAAGCACTATGACAAGCAACGGAACAGAAGCTTCGCCGGTCCTTGCGCCAAATTTGCGCGAGACATCGGTTGACCCAGCCAAACGCCTTCAGCCTCAAGCGATGCCGCGCCGGGCGTTTTCGCCCGCGAAATTGTTCGCCGATCACGCGTTCGCGGCGCGCATGTGGTTTCTAATCGCCTGCGGTGCGGTCGGGTTCTGCTTTATCCAGCCGTATCTCATCATCGGCGCGTATCGTGCCCGCGAGCGGGTGGTGGTGCTCGACGGCGGCGGGACTTTCTCGGTATCGCCGCTGCTCGGTTTTGAGGAGGCGAAGGATTTGCACGAATCAATGGCGCTGTGGGCCACGGCGGCGCTCTTTGAGCGGAACCCGAAAGGCTTTGATTACCCGGAAATGCTGCAACGGCTCTATCTCGCGAGCGCCCTGCAAAAAGCGCAGGCCGACCGTGAAAAATCCGATGCGGAATTTTCCGTGAAAAACATCCACCAGAAACCGGAGGTCTTCAAAGTCGATATCCTGAAGACGCGGGAAAACCAGGTGCTCGTCCGGGTGGAGGGACAATTGATCCGCACCGGCATCTTTGAAGGGCAGACTTTCACCGAGTCCCCAAAATTCATTCTCAACCTCACGCTCGTGAGAAATCCCAACATGCTTGCCAACAAGCGCTATCCTTTAGGCGTATGGAGCTTCGACTACACATTAAATTGATCGCGGCGTTGCTCAGTCCGCTGCTGGCCTGCGCGGCTTTCGCCGCTCCGCCACAACTGAATGCCATCAAGCAATTCCCGCTGGATGAGCGCACCGTCTATGAAATCCCCGTCGGGCGCGACGTGCCCACGACGCTTATGTTTCCGTCGTCGATTTCCGCGATTGAGGGCGCGAACGTCTCGGGCAGCCCCGAGACGCCCGCCCCCGTGCTCCTCTCCTACACGCCGGGCCAGTATTTTTTCAGCGTGCGAGCGCTGACGCCAGGGGCCAAGGGCGCGGTCAATGTGATCTGGCACAATCGCACCTTCGTCATCCGGTTTCAGGAAGGCCAGGCCCCCTACGGCTCGGTGACGTTTTACGAAGACGATTTCTCCGGGCGCGGGCACACCGTGCAAAAGCGGGTCACGCCCGATGTGCTGCTGGGACTTTTGGACCGGGCCAAAAGCTACGGCCTGATTGAAATGCAGTACCCGGAGGCCGTGCAGCAGATCGAGCACGGAGAACCGGGCAGCGTTTGTTACTACCGGGATTTTCAGGTGACGGTGGAGGAGGTCTTCCGTTTCGACCCGGAGGACACGCTGGTTTTCAAGCTGCGCTTTGAGAACAAGGGCAACGCGGAGATCTATTACCAGCCGCAGCGGCTCGCCGTCCGCGTGGGCCAGAACATCTACTACCCGTCCATTGCAGATGCCTCGGGCATCATTCCGCCGAAAGCGACGACGACGGCCTATTTTGCAGTCACGGGGAGCCCCACTGGCGGGCGGGCCAACCTGAGCATCAAGAACGCATTCAACATCATCGTCACGCGGGTTGAGCGCGACGCGAAACTCGTCGTGCCGCAATAGCCATGCGTATCCTTCCCTTTCTCAAATCGCCAAAGGGCAATCTCACGCTCTTCCTCGGTTTCGTGGTCGTGGGCGGCCTGCTGCTTTACCGCAGCAATCTGCGCGCAAAGGCGCAGTCCGACCAAATAACCAAGATTGAAGCAGCAGAACCCGGCGTGCCGTTGGCGTCGTTTAACCGCGTGGCTGCCCCGTTCAAGGTGCCAGCGGCGGATGACGCGGGCTCGGAGCTGCCGGACTCACAGACCGCACACGCCAAAACAACCGGCGCGCCAAAGTCGCGGGCGCTGCCCATTTCACTTTTTTCAGTCACGAAAACCTCCTCGGACGCCTCGGAATTATCCAAGACCTATGCGCCCTATGGCCGCATGATTCCGTGCCAGACCGTCATCACGCTGGAATCGTCGAAACTCGACACGCCGGTCATCGGCATGGTCACGGAGGATGTCTGGAATAACGGGCGGCTCATCATCCCGGCTGGAGCCGAGGTGCACGGGCGCGCCTCGCTCGACCGTTCGCGCGAACGGATCGCGGCTTCCGGCAAGTGGGTCGTGGTCTGGCGTGATGCCACAAATTTGAATGGCACGGAGCTGGTTCTGAACGGCATCGCCTTGGATCGTGAAAAGGACGACACCACCGGAGAATTTGGCCTGCGCGATGGCTCCGCCGGCCTCATTGGCGACCTGATCCGCACGGACAACACCGAGGAAATAAAGCTCTTTGCGTCCACCTTCCTCGCCGGCATGGCCAGCGGGTTCCAACAGGTGCAGACCCAGAGCACCGCGTTTGGACTGGCGCAGGTCGCCACGGGTTCGGCCCGTAATGCCGCGCTGCAAGGCACGGGTGATGTGCTCAACGAGTATGCCCACCAAATCCAGGAGGCGATTGCGCGGGACGGGTTCTTTGTGCGCGTGCCGGCGGGCAAACAATTTTACCTCTACGTGACCCAGACCATCGACCAGGCACAGGGCACGCGGGGCAACCGCAGTAACGAGGCAATTTGGAAAAATGGAAATGAAAACTAAACTGTTACTGATATGCGTGGCGCTCGCGCTGACGGGTTGCCAAAATCTGACGGAAGATTCCGGGAAAGCCTCGCCGCCAGCGGTCGAGCCCGCGCCTGCGCCCATTGCGGGCACGGAACTCGACCAAAACAACATCGAGAAGGTGCGCGTCGGCGAAACGCTGAAAGCCTATCCCGTGGGGCGGATCGTCGATCCGAATAACCCGAATGTGATGGACGAGGCACACACCGTCTATCGCCGCGAGGCGGGGCCGGATTGGAACCTCAATCCGAATGCACCCACGGTCGTGCCGCTCGGTCCGGTGCTCGCGGTAGCGGATCCGGCGAAGACGCCGAATCCGCTGCCAGCCGAGCTGGAACAGAAGATGGCCGAGCAAAACCAGCTCATGACATCGCTCATCGAGCAAAACGAGGCGTTGGCCGGGCAGTTGGCGAAGCTGGGCAAGGAAATCGCCGACCTGCGCGCCAAGCAGCCCGCGCTGCCAGAAGGAGGGAAATGACATGCCAGCGAATGAACCATCAACGCTCGAGGGCTTGCCAGTAGTGCTGCCGCCGCATTTGACCGCGAATTTTGAGAAGGCGGACGGCCAGTTGCGGGAATGTTACGGCGCGAGTCCTGGAGTGCCCGCCCTGGTGCGGCTGTGGCTGGCCTGCGGCACGTCCTCCCGCATCCGGAAGGAATTCGAGAGTGCGGTGCTGGACATCACGAAATCCAATCTCAGCGAAACTGAGGAGGATTCTTTCGATGACGACTCTCTATAACTTTGGGCGGCGTTCGCTCAAACAAGGTCAAGTGCCATTGGCGACCAGCCGCCTTGTTCAAACAATGGCTGGGGAAAAACAGGAGGCATTATGCCGTCACCGTCACTGAAACAAGCAGTCGCCGATAAAAAGGCGCAGGAATCAACGCTTCGGAGAAATCCGGAGATCGACGCCAAACTGGACAAGTTCATCGGAGCAAATCCGGTGCTCGCCGGGTATTACGAGGGACTCAGCAAAGAGGAGCTGATCCGAAAGCTGATGCTCGATAAGATGGATCGAGCGGCCTACCGCAACGGTCGCAACGAAGAACTCAAGGCATGGGTGGATGAGCACCCCGAGATTAAGTCAAAAATCGAGGCGCGTATCCGCCATGTGCCCGAGGTGAACCGTGAACGGGCGTTCATCAACGCCGCGAAAACGGAAGCCATGAACCACGCGATGCGGCCCAGCGGCATTCGTCCCTGACAGTGAGTGATTCCTGGCGGCGGCTGCTTCGGTGGCCGCCGCCTTTTTTTTGAGCCAGCGGACCTCGTGAGAAAGTTTTCGACACCTTCGCCGGGCTAGTCTGTCGTTGAAACGGTTGCCCGTGAAACCGGGGCAATCATCCATTACTGAATCGCCATGAATAATCTGTGCCCGTGCTGCGGTTCTGACGATTTTCAGTCTTTTCGAATGGCTTATGAGAGTGGCACTGCCTACGCCGTCAGCCGTCCCGTCTTGGATGTTGGTGGCCGTGAGTCTCGCACGGTGGTGCAGAGTTTGATCGCCCAGCGGGTCGCACCGCCAAAAAAGAAAAAGGTTCATTGGGCTCTATGGCTGTTCGGGCTTCTGAGCCTTCTTTGTGCCATCAGCCTTCCATTTCTCATCGTTATTCCGATTGTTGGTGCAATTGGAGTTTTTCTCTGGATTAGGCGGTACAACCGGACTACGTGGATTTCTCTTCAACAAAAGTGGGAACGGTCGTGGATTTGCTTCCGTTGCGGGCATGCGTTTGAAAAATAGCATATCAGGAAAGATCCTCTCATCGCATTTCAGTAACCATGGCCGTTTAGGGTGGCGGCATTTTCGGACCGATTATTTCGACCAAGGCCGCCAGTAATTTCGTGGATTCATCCATAGAAAGATGAGGCCGCTTGATCGTCCGTGCCCAGTAGAAGTCCCGGTCGAGAACTTCCTTGACCTGCCAAACCGGCATGAATTTGTAGGGAACACCGCGTGTGGGCTTGGATGTCAGCCACTCTAGGGTGTGGTAGAGAGCATCGGCGTCCGAATCTTCTGCGACCTTGGCAGTCGCCACCTTGCCGGCAGCAATTATGCCCTGATTCTTGTGACAGAGGAAGACGGTGTCGTTCTTGCGCAGAGAATGGACTATGGCTTTTTGGCCGCCGAATGCAGCAACGCGACCTTTCTCGCACATATACCAAATTGATTCTTCATCGTAGCTCAAATTGGTGTCGAAGATAACACCCTTAGCACTGCCCGGATTTGAATGGTGGTCATAAGGGAGCGAGAAAAATTCAAAATAATATTCTCCGCCAATATTGTAAACTCGGTAAGGAATGAAGCTCAATGAAAGCCCTTTTGATTTCCAATAGTCCAAATTGCGAATTAGCGCTGCATCTCCAGCACTGCCGACAACAATCAGGTGCTGTTTCGTGTTGAATGCGGCTCTTTCCAAGGGGTGTTCGAGATCAAAACCAGCTCGGTGCTCCTCTCGCAAATCGAGGGCTTTCCCCTCGTTGTAGGTCTGGAACATCTCCTGAAGCTTCCCGTAGCCAAAGTGGGCAGCCTTCTCGCAGTAACGCAGTGCCTGGTGAACAGCCCCTCCCCCAGCGTTGTCTCGCTTCAGCTCAAAGATTACGAGATCGCCCTGTTTGTTGAGGGCGTAGATGTCAGCCTCTGGTTGCCAAGACCGTTCCTGAAAGATCGGCATCAATTCATCGCCTTCAAATAGGACGTCCCAAAGATTGGCGGCCAGCAAGTCTTCCAGCTCTTTCTCCAACGGAAGCCCGCCAAAAGGCAGGGGATCAATAGAATCGAATTTTTGATGAGTTTTGCCAAGTTTGTAGAGCATAAGTCAAAGTCCTAGCCCTGCTGGTGGGGCTTTCCATATTGCAGTCGCCCCTATGTCGCCATCACGCGCAGTCTCTTGGTGATTGGTGCCCCGGTTTATGAATTGCGCAACGTCATCTATCTCGAAAAACGCTATCGATGCTTGTGGTTGGCCGTGCAGATGAAAAATCTGCTTCTTGAAATGATCTTTGTAAGGAGCGTAGGCATTGCTTCCGCCAAACTCTCCGTTGTTCGCCACGACGACCATTTGATACATGTGATAGTGTAGCGCTTGCGCCATCTGGTCGAAGGTTCCAATGTCTTTGTTATAGGCGGGTATCGCAAATACATCAGATCGATCCCGCAGATCGCCCGCTAAGCGTATATCCGTTGCGTCATAGCAGACCGACGCCGTTAACCAGAGTGGCCTGGTTTCGGATTTTGACCACTGATAACCCACGAGCCATTGGCACGGTCGGAAGCCACGAATCACGGGCGTTGTGGCATTTAACCTAACCTCCGCCGGAGCAAGATTCAGCTTACCCTGCCTTCGTATCAGGGTTTGCAGTCCGTAGGACGCCGACCAAACCGGGATTATCCACAGCGCGCTGTTAACCAGCGGTTGCCCTGAAATCAACTCCTCGTATGTGAGCCCCGCCAAGATGATCGTTTTGTGCATCCGGGCGAACGGAATGAGATGTGTTTTCACGTCGTCCGGATGGACGGACAGTTCAGGAAGTATCAACCAATCTAGCCGCCCATCGCGGGCTTTGTGCGTCTCTCGTAAATCCAACATGCGCTCTATCGCAGAAAGTGCCGAGGAGAGATGATTGCGATGGGGTTTTCTGATTTTCGCACTTGAGAAAGTAAGGTCGGAAGGATCGAAAGGTAGCTTCGGAATTACAGTTTGCACAACACACCCTCGAAGCGGGCGTGTTGTGTCGTCATGACTTGGGAAAAGAGTCTGCAAGTTTAGCATCAACGCTTCGGTCAATTTTCCTTTCCGTTCACTAATTGCTTGGAGTCGCTCCTCGATTTCTAGCAGAGTCGCGGCCTTGCTATGCCGAACCACCGTTAACAATTCGGTCGGACGGCAGCCGGGCCAATGAAGCAAAGCTGAGAGCAGTTTTTCCAACCATTCTGTAATCGGCAACCAGTCGTCACCAAATGCGGGATGCCCGTTGAAAAGTCCGTGATGGCGTTGATACCAGTGATTCTCGGGAGACCGATAAAGGTCTCGGTCTTCTTTCCAACGTGGCTGCCGAACAGGTCGTGTGAAATCTGGCCGACCCGTGAGAATAAACCTGAGAAGGTATCCAAGTTGGAACCGCCAACGTTCATCTGCATTGCACCACGAGGGAGGGCGATAAAGTGATCCCACCGGGTTTACTCGGCTAGAGGCGAGGCCTATCGAGAATGATTCCGGGTGACGTGTACCGTTGTCGTTAAATTGGAGCCGCACATCTGTCGGCGTGATCGAATCCAGGTCTTTAGGGAGTGCCTCAAGTAACTTTGCCGCGAACGACAACAGCCCGATCTCGTTTCGGAGAACACATTCAGGGCCTTGTTCAAGGACGAGTTGAGCCAGCGAGGATTCGCCCTTCTTAGTGGTTACCTCCTTGAGGAGGGCCAAATCATCACGAATTCGTGGCGCAATCTGACCTATCCAATCCGGCTTTTGGGCCAGAAGTTCTATTGCAAATGAAGGATCAAGGTCTGCGATACACTCCAGTTGGCGAAGGGTGATTTTGTCGCCGATCAGGGTAACGGCCTTATCTTTGTTAAGAAAGGATCGGCGTGACAAAACTGACAACACCGCGAAGTCAGAGCTATTTGGGCGACCGGCTTCGCCTCTCAGAAAAAGAATCAATTCTCGATAGTGTTTGGTTTCTGGACTTTTTCCGGTGAGAACCACCGGTGCGCCATCTGCGTCGCACGCTGCCAAGAATAATAAGACCTGCTGCTTTAGATACCATGGGAGGCTTGCATGGGGCAAGGAGACGAGCCGGTGGGCCTCATTTTTGAGAACCGACCGATACTCCGAAATCTCGATGCCTTTTGGAAACGAGTCATCATTCTCAACAAAGCCGGTTTCAGTGGCACCCGCGCGGAATATTTCGGCTAGGCAATACCAAGCAACCCGGCGAGGCTCTTTCCTACGACCTCCTGACTCCGTGAAAGGGCGAATCAAGGACAGAACGCTTTTCAAAACATCATCAGCCGGCCACAGGTCTAACCCGATGCGTAACAGTCGAACGTTGGATGGATCGTGAACCCACTGATCAATTAACCCCAAGGCGAATGCCCGCGCCTCGTCGTCAAGTTCGACCTGACTTCGTGCCACTCGCGATGGCTGCGAAGGAGTCTCTACTTCGGTGTCTAAAAGGCTGATTTTATCTGAGTCCGCGAGTAGTGGTCGGAGCGACCGATAGGCGCTTCGAAAGCGACCTGCTGCGAATCTAGCGACTGTAGCGTCGCGAACGTCCGGAACCGGAGAGAAAGCCCAGTCGGTTTTGCCTGAATAATTTTCAGAAAACCGTTGCTGTGATCGCAACAAGCCCTGCACGGCTTCCAATATCTCTTCCCCGGCAATTGCATCGAAGCCACCCGACATCGCTCGTTGGATGCGCTGCATTTTACGGCTTTGTCGAACCAGAGCCCTTTCATCTCCCGCGAATCTAGCAGCCACTGTCTTGTCTGCTGATACCACAAGCCCCGGCGCTTTTTCGCTCAGTTGAACTTGGAGCCATTCGGAAACAAAACATTCGATGTCTTTAAGTTGATCGTTTGGACCTGTGGTAAACACCAATCTCAAGTCATCCACATAACGACATGCGTCTTGAAGGCGGAGCCCAAGGCGTAGCTCTTTGTTGATCGTCGCTTTCAGCACCTCATCAAAATCCAAAAGGGCAATGTTGGCAAAAAAACCGGCAGCGACGAGTCCCTGTGGAAGGGCTACGGTCGTAAATCCATCGAGTTCAGATCGCTTCGCGTAAGATTCAACATCTCTGCCATCCCTGTCGTCCCAGCGCCAGTCCAAGAGACGTTTGGCGAAAGTGAAGAATACCGAATCGTCACCAGGGCGCTCAAGTGATTCGAGCTTTTGAGCCAATAACTTTGGTCGGACACGGTCATAAAATTGGCGGAGGTCCGATTGAACAATAATGACGTTGGTTGCTGGGTCCAAAGACTCTGCGACCTGATCAGGGCGACTTAGAAAACAACGGTAATCCTGGTAGTATCCACGGTATAATTTGCCCGATCCCCACCGGTGGGAAAGCACACCGGAATCATCGTCGCAAAATAGCCGATTCCCGTAGGAGATCACTTGGTTTCGTTTTGCGACGTCATCTAGCGGTGTGCGTGGATCGCCTTGAATCGCTTCGACTCGGTCAGCTAGGCACATCATGACCGCGGTCGCCGCAACTTGATCTCTTAGGCTAGCGTGCGCCAATGGACGGAGTTTGGTCGCGGATTTCTTGGCATCGACAGGCTCCCATTGCTTTGTCTCAGAGGAGATGTGCCACTCTTGGCTTTTCGGAGCAGGCACGATTCTGAGCGAGTCGTTAATCCACTGCTCCGGTTGTTCCAATTGCTTCTTCAGTCCGGCAAGAAATACCGGCAAGTTAACCGCAGCTAAATCGAGCTCCAGAGTGTCCGCATACCAATTATGAGAACGAATATGTGCAGAAGTTTTCTTCCACGCCTGCACCAACACGAATTCCTGCCGGAGGAGTTCAAGGTTTGGTGAAAGAAAGCGCGGGATATCCATGACCAAAAACTCTAGCTGGTCGGGATCATTTCCAATTGTTCGCTCTCCGGTGGCCGCGACAGGTTTCGCCGGAATAGAAGCTCATCCTCTTTCGAGGCGTCCAATCGCAAGACGATGATGTCCTTCTTTTGAAGAGCTTTGGGAGGAGACGTGGTTGTCGTCAGAATGTATTGGAACGGGCATCCGCCGATTTTCTGAAAATGCTCATCAAGCCAAGCGGCAAAGCGAATGTAGCTGTGGTATAGCCGTAGTCCAAGGTCGGCCTCCCGAGGGCTGTCATGCAGGAGGAAGCCCGGCAGTAGCGAGTCTTTGGAAAGTGAATTGAAAACCAGACAACTGATGTCGGCCAAGAGGACGGCGAGGGTTTCCATGGCCTCCCCGGTCATCGCGCCGCCGTGCGTTACTTGAAAGTTAAGCTCCCGATCTGCGAAAGTGACCTTCCCGTCGTAGGAGGATGAGGGAAGGACCTTTTTCGCCGCAGCCGAGAAAAGTGAACTCAACAAGGCCCGGTTCGCATCGTGCTGGGTGAGTAGCACGTTCAAATCCAGAGTCTGGGTTTCAATGTCGGCCTTTTGCTTCGCGATGCTTTCAACTGCGCTCGTGAGTTTCGCGTATTTCTCAGGTGCCTCGACCCTGGATTTCCAAGTCACGACTTCCGCGAGGTCGGCGTTCAAGGAGTCGCTGATTACTTTCTTTTCTCTGATTTCGGTCGAAAAATTCGTCTGCTGTTTTGTCAATGTCGCCCGCTTCTGCTCCGATTCTCGAATGCTTCGCTCAAGCGCGGACTGCTGATCGGTAATTTTATTACGCTCATTTTCTCTAGCAGCTTCCATTTGTTCGAGGGCATGTGTTTCCTTTACCTCGGAGCCCTTGAGCGTCGCCTGACGGTTTTGCACGTAGCTGCATTGCCCAATTAAAACGTCTCCATACGGGCAGCGCTTGTCTTTATTTTCGATTACGCTGCTTCGGAACTCTTCATTTCTTTTGAGCCCTGCGCTTATCTCCTCGCCTGCTTTGCTACCCAATTGGAACAGGGTTTTGAGCTGACTCAGTTCATTGCGCGAGTCGGCAAGGTTCTCGTTGAGCGCGTTTAGCTGCTCCTGTATTTCAGCTTGCTGACCCTCCAATTTGCCGGTTGCTTCCTCGAGAAGATACTTAGCTTTTTCGACAAATCGCTTGAGGTCGAAGGTCAGCTCTTCGGAAGCAACAAGGGCCTTGTCGATCTCTGTTTGATCGCTCGGCAAATGCGCCTTCAATTGCTGGCGCAGTCGTGTGTCGTAGTATTGGTGCCAGTAATCTGGTTCTCGTCTTGAACGCTCTAAATCACCCTCGGCTTTTTCGACGGCTCTTATCTGGTCGGCTAGATTTTCTTCGGCCTTCAATTCGTCTGGGAGAAACAATCCGAGCGCAATGCGCATGACGAAAAGCGGGTCGGCCTTGGGAAATCGGAATGCTGGCCACTCGGATTCGCTTCTGGGCGAGCGCCAATCGTAAACATTTTGAAACCGCGCTTCTTGGTCCCTGGCGCACCAAGCTAACAAGTGCCCCCACTTAATCTCCTCGTTGGTTCTGACCACCGTCGAGGATGCGAGTTCATCAAGAAGATTTTCCAACCCTAGCTGCTTAGGATAGGTATCCTGATACGCCGCTTCGCCCTTCTTTTCGTAGAGGCCCTCAATCGTGGCGTCTTTCAGGATGTAGGAGTTCCGATTTTCTCCCAAAGGGCGGAGGACAGCCCATACAACACCCTTCAAAGAGATTTCTGCGGCGACGTATCCGTTCGGAAAGGATTTTTTGATCGCTTGGGTGTTGGTCTTGTTTGCGAATGTTTTTTCGCCAAGGACATAGCGCAACAGACGGCAGAATGTCGTTTTGCCCGCGCTGTGTCCTGCGACGTCACTCGTGTCTGTGTCAGACTCTGGTTCCTCGGCCCACACGATGTTGAGCCCTTGTCTGAGCGGAATGTCACGGATGACAACCGGCTGCGGTGTCAGCTTCGAGAGGATCAAAAGACGTTTTACCCAAACATCAGGTGTTTTTTTGATTGGGCTTTTTGTCAGTTCCTCAAGAGCGCTCATGGTGAAGTCCTCAGACTAAGGCATATTTGCTGTGAAGTTGATCAAAAGTTTTTGAGGCAACCAATTGTTGCTGGGTTAGCGCATTCGCCTGTTGGCCCTTTCTTAGCTTAGCCAGGACGTTCAACGCCATCCCCGCTAACCCTCCGTGGTTTGATGGGAAGGTCTGGCGGACGAAATCGAATTGCGGACCTTTCGTGATGGGGTGACCGATGGCACTCTGTTGGACGACTATGGCCTTCCGGTGCTCTGCCAAGTAGTTCAGGCAGTCCGCCCACTTGATCCCTTGGCTTTCGATGGCCGCCAACTCACTGGTGATAGACGCGATCATAGCATCTACTTGGTTGCTGCTACCGGCGAGCGTGCGACAGAGAGCGGGATGTGTGGCCAATATCAGCGCATCAAGATGATCGTCGCTCGAAATGGTCTCCTTCCACTCCACCAACTCTAGTGCGAGAGCACAGATGAGGCGGTCCGACGCCGTTGCTGGATAAGCTTGGTCAAATGGCGCGAAGTCGGCTCCAGCCTGCGTTGGGGCGGCGGCTCGCCCAAAGAGATCTAGTCCGAGGCCGAGTTCATCCGGAGCCGCGGGCTTGGCCGCCTTTGGTTTACGGGCGGGTTTCTTCGCCGTAGTCGCGGCAGCAGTTACAGCCTCTTGGGCGGCGCGGTCGTGATTGAGGGCGAGGAGGCGGCGGAGGACTTCTTTTCGGGCGGCAGGGCTGATAGTGTAACGGACGCGGTCGTTTTCGGGGAGCGTTTGGACTTCGTGGAAGTCGTGACCAAGGGCGAACTGACCTGTCCACCCATAGGTCGCGAGGACCGCTTCGTCCAACTCGCGATGCAAGGAGCGGAGCCGGAGTAGACCTTCGTATCCAGCTTCGGCTTGATCCGGCATCTTGCTGATACGGGCGACCTCGGCAGCAGTGAGATCGCTGTCGTGGAAAAGACCGTATAACTTCGTTAGGCCAATCTCAAGTGCACGCATTATCGCCGACCTTCTGTTGTGAAAATCATCGCCAATTTGATCGAGTGCCAGACCATCATTCCCTGCGAAAATCGGGAAAGGAAATGTCTGAAAAATTGCAGAAGGCATGTAGCTCAAATCGGATTTCATTGTTGTGCAGTAACGCCACGCCCAGTGGTAGTGCAGGCTCGATTGGAGAACAGAAAAGTATCGAGCCTGCTCGAATGGCATAACAACAAGCTTTGAATCCAGAACCTGCCTCGGATTTACAAAGGAGAACGCAACAGTCCGACTCACCTGAGCAATCGCTATCGCGCGCTTCACTCCTTCGAGCAACGAGTAGAGCTTTGGGCGCTTATCGGCATAAATCCACCAGCGCTGAGGCAATGGCTTCCGCAGAACGTATGCCCCATTTTCGTCAACCCGAGTTCGCTCCGGCTTGACTCGAGTTTCAATTATCGCGAACGCATCTGCGTATTCGGTCCTAGCCTTCTCTTCGGTCCAGTCATGGAAATTTACAATAAATCGGGTTCCGCTTTGATTGGGGCTAGTGTTCAAGTCGGAGCCGTTGATATAAGGCATGATCACCGCGGAAAGGGCAGGATTAGCACGTAACAAACGCTGCGCTTCTTCTCTTTCCAAGATAAAGCCGGTGCCGAGCACATAAGAGCCGATAAAGCTCTTATCTGCGTTTTCGTTCAGCGCCAGCGGACTGTCTTGGTTGGAGTCAGAATCCAAATATGATGTGATTTGGTTGACGATCTGTCCGTCGAGGAGGCAGGGGAGAGCCCAGTCTCCTTTGGTGATTGCGATAAGTGATACCTCGACGGCAGCAGTCCCGGGCCATTTTTTCGACCGAATTGCGAAAGTTATCGTCCCTGACATTTGAAGTATCACGGCCAGTCCACCTTCACGAGCGCTGCCTTGCGCGATCGTATTGGTCGAAATTAATGCCATATGCCCTCCCGTCCTAAGCAGGCCAAACACGCGCCTGAAAAAATACGTGACTAGGTCGACTGCGCCCGCCGGAGCGAACTCGTATTTTAGCCATTCCAAGAATCCATGACCATACGTGCCACTCAATGCACGATTCCCAAGAAAAGGCGGGTTTCCAAGAATACAATCAAAGCCACCTCTGGCGCTGATGTCCGGAAAGTTTAGAAACCAATGGAAAAATTTCTTCCGTCCCGCCAATGCCCATGCCGCCGCTGTGGCCTGCCCTTGAGGTGTGCGATGCCCACCGAGGAAAGCGCGAAACTCTTCATCGGTTATTAATTTGCCCTTTGTCGCAGCGGTCTTGGGCAGGTAGAACTGCGCAATGGGAATGCAGGCGATTTGTTCAAGCAACCATGGGTCCTTGCTTTGAGTGAAGTCCTCGTAGCGCTTCTTCTTTAGTTCGATTTCATCGGGATTGCGCTCGGGCAAGATGGAGATTTCGCGCCAACCTAGAAGGATGGCGTCGAGTTGCGCCTTTAGCTCAGGTGCAAGGTCTACTTTCTTCTGACCTTTGGCGAAGTCTTCGCGCTCTGTTTTGTTTTTTCGACGGAAGGCAGATGCTATTTCCTTCTCGTCGCCAGGCATGGCGGAAAATGCTTCTTCGGGGACGCCACGTTCCATTTCGTCTTCTTGAGCAAAGCCGACGATGGCGTTACCGCATTTTATGTGGTGATCGAGGAAGTTTAGGGGCTCGCCAGGACTGTGCGCCTCTAACCATAGCGCGACCTTGCATAACTCGACGGCTAGGGGGTTTAGGTCCACGCCGTAGATGCACTCGCGGATGACATCGCGGATGGCGGAACGGAACGAAGCAGGGCTTGGCTGCTCCTCCCCAGTGCGAACAATGGCAAGCTCCATCGCGATCCGTCGCGCTGCTGCGAGTAATATGTGACCGGAGCCACAGGCGATATCGGCGATTCGAAGCGAAAGTAGCGCGGCGGCCTTGTCCTTCTCATTCAGTTTTTCGACGATAATAAGATCGAGGGAATGCTTGAGGAGCGGCTGAACGAGGTCGTCAGGGGTGTAGTGTGAACCGGTGGCCGCGCGTTTGTCCCCTTGCGCGAAGGCGAATTCGACGCGCGGTCCGACGACATGAAAGACAGGCTCGAATTCGAGCAATCCTTCGTAAACAGAACCAAACTCCTCGACGTTGAGCGCAGCATAATTAACTCGGATAGTCTGGCCTGTATTGGGGTTTTGATAGAGGGAGAGCGAATGCAGGCAGCCAAACGTGACGGCGTTGTCGAGCTGACAGTCTCGGAACGAGCCAATGGCGTCTGGGCGAAACAAGTCGCCGGCAAGCGGTGCGATCCCGAGTTTCGGACCTGGGCCGGCCGCCTCAAAGAGGCGGAAACAGGATATGAGCGCGAGCCAAGCATCGTCCTTGCGAGGGTCGGCGAGGTGACGTTTTTCCGCCAGACGGCGAAGCCGTTGCAAGCTGTAATAGCGGCAGTAAATATCTCGTTTCGCAGCGGAAGGTGAAAGTGGGTAAACAAGGTTGCGCTCCTCGATGACGAGCAGAAACAGCAGTCGGTAGATCAGGCGAAGCAGATGCTGATAGAAGACATCTGCCTTCAGCGATTCATTCTGAATGGCGGCGCGCAGCGCTTCGTTTTTAGGGTGAATAAGCAGACCGTTGGCAAAGGCCCGGATTGCCGATTCGACGGCGCGGCTGAGTCCATCACGGATGCGCGCACCCGACTCCACAGAGTCTTGGTGATAGCGTTCGATCAGGCTTTCCGGTGCAGCGTCGGTCGTGGCCGGCAGCCGTGAGGCGTGGAGGAAACGATAGAGAACCGCGAAGTCGGCGAAAAGTCCGTCGGTGAAAATACGGTCGAGATCGAATTCCAGGTAAGTGAGCTTCACTAAGCGCGAGCTATCGCGGAGAAGGCGGAGAAGGCGACCGTTGGTGACGACGGCGTAGAGTTGCTCGGAAAGATTGAGGTACTCCTGAACCAGCGCGTGGGCGGACATGCGCGGGCCGGCCACTCGCTCCGGCTTTCGATCAAGCCCGGCGGGATCGCGATAGCCTGTGATGTGAACCGGCGTATTGGCGCGGTTAGCCGCGCGGTGGGAAATCGGGTAAGCCTTGGCGTTCAGCTCCGGGCCGCGTTGCTGATATTCGAGTTGATAGCCGAGCAGGCCGAGGAGCGGAACGATCCAGAGATTGCGCGTCTCGGTGGTGCCGGACGCGTTCGCTGAAATTGTTTCGAGCTTACGGTGAAAGATACGCCAGTAGTCCTGCGCGTCAGCCCACGCACGGGCTATCTCGTCTTTCACGGTCGCGGAGCCTGTTAGGCCGAAGTCGGCGGGACGCTGGCCGTGCAACTCGTCAAGCCGATCAAATAACTCGGGCGAAACTATCGACCCTTCGATGCGGATGCTGGGAAAATTCATCGGCGGTCCGTCAGTTTTTTCCACCCTCTGGGAGGAGAATGTAGACGCCGAGGAGATCCATCGGCAGGACCGGATAGACGATTTGGAACCGTTTCGCATCCATGAGCGCACTGAACCGTTCGTGAGCTTGAACGAGCTTCAAGGATTGGCGCTCGGCGACCGCATCAAACTCGGTCTTCAACTTTTCAAGGAGACGAAGTTCGTTTTCCAAAAACCCGGCTCGGGCCTGCGGGGTCAAGTCCGATGTTGCGAGGGCGGCAAGCAAAAGTGCTTTGGCTGTGGCATGGTCGATAAATTCCTTTTGTTCTGGAGTGCCACGCCAACCCCAGAGAACCATTTCTTCGGCGACCACCTGATTCTGGGCCTTGCGCTCTTCGATAACGTTGCGACAGCGAAAGAGCATCAACGTGGTCTTTGTCTGAACCTGTCGCGTGCGGATGATGGCTGCCCGAGCGGCGCGTTTTCCGTCACGGGCCAAAGTATTGGCCATCACGAGCTGACAGAGCTGTTCCACGAAACGATGATTGCGCCCGATGTAATAAAACCCTTCGGGCGTGGGTGAGGTAAAACTGACGGCGAGTGGCTCAGTCGATTCGGGAAGAAGCGAACGCAACGGGACGGGCATATTGCCGAGCACGATTTTATGACCTCTTCCCTTCGGATCAGGAATGACCTGCACGCCGAGAATATCGTTAAGTGCAGAGACAACAAAATCCTCAACCGCCTTTGGATCACCAATGGCTTCGTCAACCTCCTTCAAGTCGGTTTCAATCTCCTCGGCTTTGATCGCGTTTTGAGCGAATATGCTGCGCGAGGCCAACTCACGCTTGGCGGCCTCTTCTATTTTGTGGGTAACTGCGGCCTTAGCTTTAGCCGCTTCGTCGAACTCGTCGAAATTGAACTGAATCTGCTTCCGATCATGCTTGGCCGTGGATATGCGGCGGTCGGGGTTGATCAATAGCGCTTGGGTAATTGTATCGATAATGCTCTGGGAATCCTCTGGAAACGGAACGTTGATACCCGTGGATTTTTTAATCTCTCGGACCTTGCGAAGAAGAACGTCGAGCACGATGCCGTCGATGGGATTATCGGCACCGTAAAGCAGGCACGTTTTAACCTTCTCCGCGAGCTGGCCATAACGATCGACTCGGCCCTCGCGCTGCTCTAGGCGGTTGGGATTCCACGGGAGATCAAAATGCAGCACCGCGGTAAAGTGCTGCTGAAGATTCACGCCCTCACTCAAGCAGTCCGTGGCAATAAGGACGCGCGAGCGCTTGGGATCGCGGCCCATTTCTTCGATCCGCTGTTTGCGGATTTCATCGGGCAGTTCGCTGGTGACGACTTGAATATCGAGCGTCGGGAAACGTTTCCTAAGAAGTGGAGTGAGTTGCTGGCCGAGATAGTTGGCAGTCGCGACGTAACGGCAGAAAACGACGGAGTTGAATCCGTCGTTGATCCAGTCGTCGAGGACCGCCTCGGCGTTGGCGAGCTTCAGGTCGTCCTGCGGATTAGAAAGCTTGGTGAGCTTCTCGGCCAGACCACGTATCTGTTGGCGCTGGTGACCTGACCAATCGAGTTTTTCGGTAAGAGACGTGGGTGAGTTGTCCCCCTCGAAACCAAACTCGGTGTCGCCAACCGGATTCTCCGCAATTGAAGAAAGAGCGGTCGCCGGGTCGTCTTCGCCGTTCTTCGGCGCACCGGCGGGAAGACCGGCTAACCGGGCATTGAGCATTTCGATTCCGGCGGCTGGGCTGGACATTACTCCGCGAAGGAGACCAAGCGCCGTCCAGTAGTGGACGCGCCGAAGCCGCCCATCACCGGGGTCGGTTGCAATTAGTTGTTTAGCGAAAGAGAGGATGTCCTCGAAGAATGCCGCGTAGTTGGCGGATAGATCGTATGGCCATTCAAAGCTTTCGCGCTCGGGGAACGGTGTGTTTTCCCCCATCCATCTCTCAACGTCGGCGCGTTTGCGCTGAATAAAGTGTTTGGCGAGTTCCTTGCGCTGGGCCTGAGAAGATGAAGGCAAATCGAGCAACTCGAACTCGGGCTTGAGCATTCCGAGCAGAGAGTGAAATTCCTCGGACTTACCGCTGTGCGGTGTAGCGGTGAGTAGGATGAGATGCTGCTGCGGCTTTTCTGCGAGGCGGCTGACCAGGTGATACCGCTGTTGCTGCGTCTGCGAAGCACCGACGGGACGGGCGCATGAGTGCGCCTCATCTACGATCACCAACTCGGGACACTGCTCGATGAACACATCTCGCCGGGTATCGGATTTGATGAAATCCACGCTGATGACCTGATACGGGTAGAATTCGTAGACGCTCGTATCGCCGTGAATCTGCCGATCAAGGCTGGCGCGGGTGTTGGACCGAATGATGACCGCCTCAATGTCGAGCTTCTGACGGATTTCCGCCTGCCATTGCTCGCAGAGATGAGGGAGGCAGATAACGGCAAAGCGTTTTATTTTGCGGCGTTCAAGAAGCTCACGAACGACAAGCAGGGACTCGACGGTCTTACCGACGCCAACGTCGTCGGCAACCAGCAGCCGAACCTTGTCCAACTTCAGGGCCATGATAAGCGGCACCAACTGGTAAGAACGCGGGCGAAACGAAAGCTTGGCCAGCGACCGAAACGGACCAGCGCCGTTGCGAAACGCGAGACGAGCGGAGTCGTAAAGTAAACGGGCAGTGGAAATGTCACCGAGGTCTTCTTTTGCAGGTGGCTCAAAGTGGGCATCTACGGGCTCGTCGAACTCAATTCCAAGCGGGCGATAGATGCCGGTGGTCTCGTCATCTGACCCGCCAAGCGGTTTGATGATGAGGAGGTCAGCGTCGTCAGACGGCAGCACGATCCAATCGCGACCGCGAAGGCTGACGAGTTTCCCTGGCTGGAAGGTGGCCGTGCTCATTTAACCTTCCTGAAGATGTCAGGGCGCGCGGCGAGTATCGTCGCGAGATCGTCGCGATAGTTGTAAACCCATACTTCATCGCCTCGGGCAATGATCGCCTGGCGTTTCGCAGAGTCATCCGCCTGCGTAGCAGACTCGTCGTGTGGCGTGCCATCGCAGAAAACCCAAAAACGAGGTTCGTAGTAAAAGTCCGGCTGAACGTAGATTCCCTCCACTCGCTTCTGGGCGGCGTCGGGCAAACGCAGTCCGTTCTTGTAGAGGTAATCGACGAATTTACGCTCGGTGGTGGAAGTCGGGTCAAGGGTCCGAAGGAGAGACTGGTAGTGCTCCTCGTAGTTACTGAACTTGGAGTTTGTCTCGATGGTGACGGAGCTGACACGCAGTTTCTCCAAGGCGTCCTTGATAAGGGCGCGATCGATTTTTTTGTGATCGCGCTGATTGTAGTAGCTCAGCAAGTCGTCGTAGGAAGCCGGCCCCTTGTAGGAAGTGTCATCGAAGCGGCAGAGCTTGATTGCTTGCTCCACGACCTTGTGAAAGACCTTCACGTCCTCGACGAACTGCGAGAGAATGCCGAGGCTGCCTTCAGAGGCTTCAAAGAGGAGGATGTTGGGAGCCTCAGAATCGCCGACCGCGACGACGCCAACTTCGTTGGGTTCCACTTGAAAAACCGTCTCGATGGCCCGCTTTAAGGCGTGCTGGAAAGTGATAACACCCTCGGGTGATAGCCCGAGCGGCTCTACGGGTTGGATGTAGAGCGCATCGGCCAAATTTGAGGTCCAAAGTTTCACCAAGCGGAAGGGCTCTTTGATGTTGCTGTCGGCGGCGGGAATAGAGGAGCGCCAATCGCCGGATACCATCCCGAGCGGGAAACCGTCGCCATCTGGCTGCGCTCGCCAGCGGTAGCTGACGTGGACAAGACGCGCCGCTGGGATGTAGCGGAGATTGAGCAGCGTATTTTCCGTCGTGGTAACGACAGCTCGTTTCACGCGGTCGAAATGACCGCCATCTACGGAAAAATAAGTCTGCACCTCAAAGCCGCGCGAGACGCGCTCTTCTTCTTCGCACGAGATTCGGTCGATCTCCTCAGCACGGGACTCCGCCATTTCGATCAAATCGTGAACGTTCTGCTTATTGGCGTTATCGCCTAGATTGAGCCCGGTGAACGGGCAAATCTCGCGGTCCATCTGGTCGTCAGTAAGGAAGTAGCCGGCCTTGGTGCTGACCTTTGCGGATTTGAGTGAGCCCTCGGCGTCCTGCACGACCAATTGGCAGACACGATACTTTCGCCCGCTGTGGTAGATAATGTTGAGCGGACCGAACTCGCGGAGCGCGATTGAGCGAGGCCGCGAAACAAACTCGCCAGCGGTGCCGTCTCCGGTGGGCAGGAAGACACGGATAGGCAGGCGGGTAAAATTGTAGCCCGGCAGAAAGCCTTCTGACGCCAAGTATCGGTAGGGATAAAATTCAGAAAGCTCGGTCGCCTTGGCTCCGAGATCGTTCCGAAGCAACGCGAGTTGATGGGACGCCTGTTTCTGTTGACGGTCGTATTTGCGATACTCGTCGGTGCCCGGCGTGAGCAAGCCCGGTTCAATTTTCTGGGTCGCGCGAGTGAGGATGTTGCGAGCCGATTTGTAGAGGTAGCGCCAGCGCGTCAGGGTCCGGTCGAGTGAATTCGCGATATTGGCGAGATTCTGCTCGATCCACTGATCGGAATACCAACTGCCGCCGCCTTTAGTGAGGTCGCCCTCGAAGTCGTGAATCACGCGCTTAAAGGACGCTTTGAGGCGAGCGAAGTTAGCCGGCGGAATCTCCAGACCGGCTCGGACTTCGGACGACAATGGCATCTTATCGTTATCGTCGATCACGAATCGAAGGATCGAGGGCCTGGCTCCGTTCAGATCCTCGAGTCCCGGCAACCCCATCTCGGAAACAACCATTGCATTCAAATGAGAGGCGAGCAGCTCACGGTTACAGAGATCGAGTTTCGGCGCCATCACCGCCCCCGAAACGAGGTCCTGTTTATTTTTGAAATAATGCCGGTCGTGAGGTGAGTAACTTGAACAGTAGGTGAACACCAGCGCCGCTTGCCCACTACGGCCCGCGCGCCCCGAACGCTGTGCATAGTTGGACGGGTTGGGCGGCGCGTTGCGCATGTGGACGACACTCAAGTTCCGAATGTCGATACCTAGCTCCATTGTCGGTGAACAGAAGAGCGCGCTAATGACGCCGCTGCGGAACAACCCCTCGCGCTCGATGCGCGTATCGGTGTTGAGCTGTCCGGTGTGGTCTTCACCGCGTTGCCGCTTCATCTGCGAAAAATCGCGTTCGTAGAGTCGCTTGAAAAACACGTTGGGCTGCACGGCGCGCTCCTTGTAGGAGCGCTGCTTGACGATCTCCGCACGAACGGCCTGGCCGTCGCCGAGACGCCAGATCAGCTTGTGCAAACGCAGGCGGTAAATCGGAACTTCCTCGTTCTCCTCGTTCCGCGCCGGGCGTGAACGGAAATAGTCGGCCGCTTCAAGCTTGGCCATGAGCTGAAGAATGAACGTGCGGTAGGCGTCTTTGCGGAGATCAACCGCGAGTTCATTGTGGCGAACGTAGAGCTTGATGAACTTTCCGAGTGCGCTCGCCGGGCCAATACTGGTCGTGGAGACGCCAGCCGTGCGGTTTAGATTGTCGAGTCGGAGAAAGCGGGGTTCGCGAAGCTCCTCCTCGCGATCAATACTCCACGGTGCTTTTAGTTTTTCACGAAACTCCTTTTCATTCTGACGCAGTCTCGACTCGGAAAGCAGGTCGCTGTCGATGGCGTATTCGAGTCGGCAAAAATCGAGCACCACGCGAATGAAGTCTGCGCGCTTTTCGTGATTGAGGATGTTGAGCAGGGGAACGTCCGCCCAGAACGCATCTTCAGCGGCATTCTCGTGCAGGCTCTCATAGTCGATGTCGAGAAGGCCGCATTGCTCAAGATTCGGCAGGACGATGCGCCAGCTTCGCCGTAAGTCCGCAATCGCCCGATAAAGAAGAAAATTTTGGAAGCATTCCTCATAGGACCGTCTCACTGCCGGCAACGCGGGCTCGTCGTTTCGGTTAGCGAAATCCGTAAATGGAAGCCTCAAAGCCTTGAATACCGCTTCTCCCAGTGAAGCGAAGTTCAAGGTCTTCGATGGTGAATGCGCGATGGCTTTGCGGATCGCGGCGCGCAATTGGATCACCTGGACGAAGTCGTTGAAATGCCCTGCCTGTAACGCTGCATCCTGTCGATTGTCGGTAAAGCTTAGGAGTTTTTGATCCTCGGGCTTGAATCCGGCATCGGCCAATTGGTTGAGAATAGTGAAGGCCGTAATGGTAGTGGAGGTGCTGCGACCTTCACTCCCGAGCTTGGTCAGCTTTGTTCCTTCGTTCGTCTTCGTGTCGTAGAACGTTCCGCTGGTGGGATCAAAGAGGAGCGGTGCCCGCATGAACCAGCCCCACCACTTCTTCGGCGTGGTTTCGGAGCAATTCCCATACTCGTCGAAGTAGAGCTTAACCGGAAAGAGGTGCTTCTTTTCTTTGCGCGGAACAAGGCCCGTCTTCGTTTGGCGAACCCAAGTCTCGGGAAGCAGTTCAACGTCTCCAGCCCCATCCCAGATTTCATCTCCAATAATCAGATAGCCGTCATGGGCATCTTCATCCTCCTCGGAGGTCTCGCGAAATTCGCGAGGCTCAAGGCGATCACCAAAACGGGTGATGCAGATAAATGGGTGACCGCTGGAACGGCTGAACACGTTCGGGAAAATCGGCTTCTTGTCTGTTTCATCCTGCTTGAATAGGCCCGGTTCAAGTGTGATGAACCGATTTTCATCCTGATCTAGCGTGGTATAGACCGAGCCCGTTTGAGAGATGAACTGATGCAGCTTGAAGGGCAGTACCGTGTAGCGCTGGCCTGAGTCCTGAAGCCTCTTATTGGAAAGACTGATCCACTGTAGGAGCTGCTTTAGGAATTCACGGGACTCCGGCTCTGTGACGCCACTATCCTCAGAAAGCGCGGCGATAATTTCTGGAAATTGTTTCGGTTTACCGCGCAGCAAAACTCCGTCGCGGTTTTCCAGAGCGATACGGTTCTCCAGCCACACAGCAACGGGATGAACTTTCAACGTGTCGGTTGAGGCATCGAAATGAATCGGTTGGCGGATGGCCGCCGCGAGAGTGGCTTTGTTTGGGATAGTCCCATCGAAAGTCAGAGAGCGCGTCAGGGTTTCGTTGACGACTTGATCTGCTTTGAACGCGCGCCCGAAGAGTTTGGTCGCAACGTCGGCGACTTGGGCGCGCTGAGAAGCAATACTGCCGACAGAAACCATAGTAGCCGACGTTCCAATTGAAACCACCTCATGAGCACAACGTGAGCGGATGCGGCGAATGAGCATCGCAACATCGGCACCTTGTCGCCCTCGATAGGTGTGCAATTCATCAAAGACCAAGAAACGCAGGTTGTCGTAGATGCCGTCTCGAATGGAGCGCTCTCGCAGTCGAGTGAGGAGTAGCTCCAACATCATGTAGTTGGTAAGCAGAATTTGCGGCGGCTCGTTTCGCATCTTCTCGCGTACTTCTTCTTTCTCCTGGCCGGTGTATTGGCCGAAAGTGATAGGGAATTCCTTCCCGGTATTATTTTTATAATTCTTCTCGTAGCGCTTGAACTCATCGCATTGTGAATTGATGAGCGCATTCATCGGGTAAACGATGACTGCGGTAACGCCCTTCGCTCCCGGATTAGAAAGGAGGTAGTGGAAAATCGAGCCGATGTAGGTCAGCGATTTGCCGGAGCCTGTGCCGGAGGTGACGACGAAATCCTTTCCGGCGGTCCCAAGCTGGATAGCCTCTACTTGATGGCGGTAGAGCTGGTAGCCTTTGAAAATGTCGCGCAGATCGGGGTGGAGTGTTCCCTTGGTGGTGAGATCATCCAAACGCCCGAACATCTCGAAGGACGGGTTGAATTGCAGAAGCGGCTGAGGCCAGAGTTTTCCTTTTCCCAATTCGCCCTCAACTTTTGCCCGAATCGCTTCATCCGAAATCTTTAGGAAGCTACGGATGTATGTCGCATAATCTTCAATGATTTGTGCATGGGTTTTAAAAATATCCATTGGGGTGCAATGCGACGGCGATGCTGGTCGAGGCTAAGGCTCCCATACAGCATTTGGCAACATCCAGCTTTTACTTACTGCTGGCCTTCTGTGCACGTAATAGCGGATATTTTCCGTGCGCCATGGTCGGAGGAGCCGGAGTTGAACAAGGTGAAGTGCTCAATCGTGCGTCAGATGGCCCCGGATAATTTCTACGTTGAGGCAATAGGCACAATCCTCAAAAGTGATCCCCATGGTCACAATCGAACTCTCAATCCAGGCCAGTAACGGGAAATGGATGACCAAAGAAATTACGTGTCTTCGCCCACACCCAGGCGACGATATTCTTATCGACAGCGAGCAGTTTGAGGTTCGAGCCACAGCGCTTCAGGCAGGTGAATCCAAAGTCCTCGCCAAGGTTGTTCACAGCGGCCGTAAGCGACTTTCACCCCGCATGCTTAGCGCAATGGGCTTTTCGCCCATAGAAGATTGAGCTCCGTGATAATAGCGGTTGGTCGGGCAACGCCGAAGTGAAAGTGCTCTTGCGCCAATCGACGCAGGGTGTAAATTGTGTGCATGAAGGTTAAATTGCACGACGGTATCCCTTACATTTTCCCGAGCCCGTTGGGCCGAATGAACATCACCCTTGAACGCGCGATTTCGATGGATCGCAGTGATCAACCGAAAGGTTTCCGATTCTGGATCGCAGCTGAGGGAGTTGACCAACACACTCCCCGACTGGTGCGTCTGTCGGGGCCTTTCAACGACCAAGAATCCGCGCTGCATGCTGTAGTTTCCGAATTCGAGTTGGAGCCGAACGAGAATGACTCTCGGTTTGGTGTGGTCGCCGATGCGTTGCGGGCTGCGTTGAGGACTCCTTTGGAAGCGAGCAATTCGCTTTGATCCACCGCGTAGACTATCCTCCGAGTCTTTTGCGGGCGGTGTGCTGATCTCCCACCTGCTCAGCGCACTCGGGAGCTCCGAAAAGCTCTCAACCGCACCGCGGAGGCGTTCCTATTGTGCATTCCTAGACCGACCCACCTCGAACTAGGTTGCCAGAAGGTTGCCAAATATTGTGCTTTTAGCTTCCCTTCCCAGCCGTTCAGTGCATCTTAGTTCTTATTCTAAGACATTAACAACCAACTAAGTCCACGTTTTCTAGCGACTTAGCTTCAGATGGCAAAGGGGTTCGAATCCCTCCCTCTCCGCCATTTTCGCCAAGGCTTCGTATGGCACGGCCATTGCCGCAGCAAAGCCAGAGGCCATACCGGCTGCCCAATAAAGGATTATTTGAACTTGGCTCGATATGCGTAAATCAATCGTGCGGAGTCCTGACCGTCGATTACGCCGAAGAAAATCTTCTTCCCGTCCGAATATGAACGAACCTTTGCGGCCATTTGCATTTGCTCATAAATAGCATCATCAACTTGTGACCAGTATTGGAGGATAAAAATTTCGGCGGGACTCTGAAACAGACGTTGTATCTGATCACCGTTTTTTCCCATGAGATTTGGCGTTAGTTTTTTCTTCATGCCCTTTCCCTTGAAGGCGAAAACTACTGCTTGGCGCTTCCCTTTAAATTTTAGGCGCGTGGTACATAGGTCGTTTTTCTCCCCGCCCCAATCTTTGAACTTTCCCTTTTCGCCGATGATCCTCATGACGCCTTTCTTGAATTTGTCCTCGGCCATGGGGATAGCTGCGACGGTGGCCCCCCTCTATCCGTGTAACCTTCGAGAATGGGACGCGCGTTGAAAAAACTATATCGATCGAAGACTGCGCATACAATCATCCCCTTTATCCACCCCTTGCTTGAGAAAAAGCGTGCAGCGGCCGATGTGGCTGTCCGCGGCGTACCAGCTGCCAGGTCGAGTCATGCCCCCAGCGCGTGAGGGCCGTCCCATCCAGGATCGATCCGGCGCTTACTTCGAAAAGTGATGGGGATGGACGACCGTGGAGAGGATTTTAGCCAGCTCCGCCGGTTTGATGGGCTTGGACAGATAGCCGTCCATGCCGGCGGCGAGGCATTGCCGGTAATCCTCGGCCATGGCGAAGGCGGTGAGCGCGATGATGGGAGTGCGGGGCTTGCCCGTCAGCGCCTCCTTTTTTCGGATGAGATCCGTGGCCTCGAAGCCGTCCATTTCCGGCATCTGCACATCCATGAGGATGAGATCAAAGGGCTCCGCGTTGAAGTGCGCGACGGCTTGCTTTCCCGTTTCGGCCAGCGTGATCAGATGCCCGCCCTTTTTCAGCAGCTGCATGGCCACCTTCTGATTAACCACATTGTCCTCGGCCAGCAGGATGTGCAGCGGCCCGAGTTCGACGAGGTTCGGCAGCGGCACGGCGGCGGCCTTGGGAAGGGCGGCGGCGGCGACGAGAGGGATGGTGAAGAAGAAGGTGGCGCCAATGTCGAGCTGGCTCTCCAGCCAGATTTTGCCGCCCATCAACTCGACCAGACGCCGGGAGATTGCCAGCCCAAGGCCGGTGCCCCCGAACTTGCGCGTGGTGGAGGCGTCGGCCTGGGCGAAGGCGGAGAAAAGCCCGGCCTGTTTGTCCGGCGCAATGCCAATGCCCGTGTCCCGGACCGAAAACTGCAGGAACGAGCCGCCCTCGCTGTTGAGGGGTGAGACCTCCAGGACGATTTTGCCGGCGGGCGTGAACTTGATCGCATTGCCCAGCAGGTTGAACAGCACTTGGCGCAGCCGGGTGGGATCGCCCTGAACGAACGGCGGACAGGCCGCCGACAATTCGATGCCGAGATCGAGTTTTTTCTGCTGAGCGCGAGGGACAAAGGCCTTGGCGCAGTTTTCGACCAGCTCGCGCAGGTCGATGGTAAGGATTTCCAGCTGCAGCTTGCCGGCCTCGATCTTGGAGAAATCAAGGATGTCGTTGACGACGGTGAGCAGGGTTTCGGCGGATTGGGAAGCGGTGGTGAGGAAGTCCTTCTGCTGGGGGGTCAGCTCGGTTTCCAAGGTCAGGGAGGTCATGCCGATGACACCGTTCAAGGGCGTGCGGATTTCGTGGCTCATGTTGGCCAGGAACTCGCTCTTGGCCACGTTGGCGGCGTCGGCCGCATGCCGCGCCTCCCGCAGCCGCCGGCTCTGCCAGCCCAGCAGCCCCAGCATCGCCACGAGGGACGAGGTGGCCACGAGCAGCCAGCGATTGCGCTGTTGCACGTCCGCCAGGTACGAGAAAGCGATCGTCTCGTTGTCGGAAGACAGGAACCAATGGAAATAAATCGATGAGATCGTACCGTCCTTGGCCATCCGGTTGATTTCTTCGCGAATGGCGTCGGCGGCCCGGCTGCTGTCCGGCCTTTTCCAGGAGGCTCCGATGCCATAACCGAGGTTTCCGTTGGGCAGCAGATTATATTTCAGCCCCGCCATGATTTCCGGGGGCAGGCCACGAAAGACCGCGGCGTCAGCTTTGCTCCCGCTGATCATCGCGGCATCCGTTTTGCCCTCATAAGCGCCTTTCATGGCGGCAACCACATTAGGCTGGGGAATCAGCTTGGCGCCGGGAAACCCGGCGTCCGCCATCTTCTGGGCAATGCTGAATCCGTTGGGATAGCCGACAGTTCGCCCCACCGTGTCCTTCGGCGTGTTGATGGGACTCGACTTGGGGGTCACCATCCAGAAACTGATGGTGACCCAAGGCGCAGAGATGTGCAGGAATTTTCTCCGCTCCGGGATGTCGCCGAGCAGCGGCCAAAGATCGACCACGCCATTTCGCAGGCTTGGCTCCGGGCCTTCCAGGACGTGAACCCACTCCAAGGGAACGTGCCGGCGTTGCGCGGCCTGCATGATCATGTCGACCGCCGGGCCTTCGGGCCGGCCGTCCTTGCCGACCATCTGATAGGGCGGCGACTGCTGGAACCCGATCCGGAAAGGACGCGAGGCACGTGATGGATCGGTCAGGACATTTCTCCACCACCAACCGGCGAGGACGCAGAGAGCCGCGGCCCCGAGCGCGGGCCAGAACCAATGGAAACGCAGGCGGAGTGCGCGGCGCGCGGGAGCAGACGGATAGTCCTCGTTTCCGAGTTCGGCCGCGGAACCGTTGGTGCCCAGGGCGCGGATGATTTTTTCCAGCTCCGCCGGCTTCACGGGCTTTGTGAGATAGCCGTCCATGCCGGCGGCGATGCAGTGCCGGTAATCTTCCGCCATGGCAAAGGCGGTGAACGCGATGATCGGAACATGCGCACCGGTGCGGGCCTCGTCCTGCCGGATGATGACGGTGGCCTCAAGGCCGTCCATCTCCGGCATTTGCACATCCATCAGGATGAGGTCAAAAGTCCGGGCCCGGAACTGCTCCACGGCCTGTTTTCCATTTTCAGCGAGCGTAATCTGATGGCCGCCTTTTTGGAGCAACTGCCGCGTCACTTTCTGGTTAACGACATTGTCCTCGGCCAGAAGGATGCGCAATTTGCGGGTCGGCGCCAGGGCCGGCATTGCCGTCGTGGCAGCTCTTTGCACCGATGGTTCGGCGGCGCTCCCGCTCAGCAGGCTTTTGATCGTGGAAAGAAGCTCCTGCTGCCGGATGGGCTTGATCAGGTAGGATTTTATTCCGACCTGCTGGCAACGCGCACTGGTCACGTTGCAGTCATCGGAGGTGAGCATCATGATCACGCTGTCGGATAACGTGCGGTCGGCGCAGATCTGCCCGGCCAGTTCCAGGCCGTCCATTTCCGGCATGTTATAGTCGAGCAGCACCAGCCGGTAGGGGTCACCTTCGGCTTTTGCCTGAAGGAGCGCTTTGAGCGCACTCTTTCCGTCGGACACGCTGGAAGCCCGGATGTGCTGCCGTTCGCAGATTTCCCGGAGGATGCGCTTGTTGGTGTCGTTGTCGTCGACAATGAGAATCCTCGCCGGCTGGAGCTGGGCGAAGTCAGGAATGACGACGGCCGCCGGAATCGAGTCGGCCGCGACAAGGGGAATGGTGAAGAAAAAGGTCGTGCCGACGTCGGGCTGGCTCTCCAGCCAGATTCTGCCGCCCATCAGTTCCACCAGGCGCTTGGAGATCGCCAGCCCCAGGCCGGTGCCGCCGAACTTGCGGGTGGTGGAAGCCTCGGCCTGGGCGAAGGCGGAAAAAAGCCGGGACTGGTTGTCGGCTGAAATGCCGATGCCCGTGTCCCGGACCGAAAATTGCACGAACTGGCCGGCTTCGTTGCTGAGGGGGGCGACCAGCAGGACCACCTCGCCGCTGAGGGTGAACTTGAGCGCATTACCCAGCAAGTTGAACAGCACCTGGCGCAGCCGGGTGGGATCACCCTGCACAAAAAGCGGGCAGGCCGGCGAGAGTTCGACGCCGAGATCGAGTTTTTTCTGATGGGCGCGAAGGGCAAAGGCCTTGGCGCAGCTTTCGACCAGTTCGCGCAGGTCGATCGGGAGGATTTCCAGCTGCAGCTTGCCGGCCTCGATCTTGGAAAAATCGAGGATGTCGTTGACCACGGTGAGCAACGTTTCGGCGGATTGGGTGGCCGTGGTGAGGAAGTCCTTCTGCTGGGGGGTCAGCTCAGTCTCAAGGGTCAGGGCCGTCATGCCGATGACGCCGTTCAAGGGCGTGCGGATTTCGTGGCTCATGTTGGCCAGAAATTCGCTCTTGGCCACGTTGGCGGCGTCGGCCGCCTGCCGCGCTTCCCGCAGCCGCCGGCTCTGCCAGCCCAGCAGCCCCAGCACCGCCACGAGAACGGAGATGGCGGCGATCATATAAACGTTCAGCTGCTCCAGCTGGTTCAGGTAAAAGATGGAGGTCGTCTCATTGTTCGGATCGGAAAACCAGTGAAGGTAAACGGCCGAGAGGGTTCCATCCTGGGACATCTTGACAATTTCATCGCGAAGTTCGTCCGCCGCAGTGATGGCACCGGGCCGCTTGAAAGAAGCCGCCACGCCGAGACCGATATTGCCGCCTGGCAGGGCAAAAAAGCTCAGGTTGGTGTTAGCCACCTTCGATATCTGCTGAAAACTCGCGGCATGGGCTTCACTGCCCGAGATGATGCCGGCATCCGCCTGGCCCGAAGACACGCCTTCGAAAACAGCCATGTTGTCCGGTTGGGCCACCGTCTTCGCGTCGGGAAACTCCGCCGGGAGGAGGTGGTCAGTCATCCGATCCGCGTGATACCAGAGGGTGCGGCCCTTGGTGTCCCTTGGCGTAGCGATTCCTTTCGAAGCCTGGGAAACCATCCAGTAGACGTTGCTGATCCAGGGTTCTGAAATATAAAAAAAACTGCGCCGCTCCGGCAGCTTCATGAGCTGGGGCCACAGATCGACCGCCCCGCTTGTCAGCACCGCGTCGGGACCGGGAGAGTAAACCCATTCCAGCGGAATATGCCGGCGCCGGGCCGCTTCGGATATGATTTCAACCGCCGGACCTTCGGGGCTGCCATCTTTTCCCCGGTACTGCATGGGGCGGGAATCCTCGAAACCCATGCGAAATGGCTCGGTGGCGTATTGAGGATCGAGGCGCCATTCGTACAGGGCCCAGATCCCGCCCAGACACGTCAAAAAAACAGCCAAACCCAGAATGAGTCGTTGCTGCCGGGAAAGAGAGGACCAAACGCGCCGGATAAATGCCATATTATCGATTGGGCGGACTGCCGAACGAAGGGGGTATGATTACGGCCCGAAGCATGGAGCTGAATGGTTGGTGGGCAAGAACGACCTTGTTCCGTTTGGTTTGCAGACAGCGCCGATGCAATCGGCCCGCGGCTACGTCATACTGGGAGAGTGCATGGCCCCGGTCAATCCATCAGCATTTTTATAAACTTGGCTGAACAGAATAGCTTGACCAGGCCCGGCCGGCCCTACTCGCGCCCAGATCGTAAATCCGCCAAGGATTTGCCACGAATTTGCAAGCAGCACGTTTCGGCCTTTTCTGGCGCAACTGCCTGTACCATCCGATCAACTGCGTTCCCATTCCAGGCAGGCAATCCGCCAGTCCGAGCCTTCCGCGGCAACGGCTCCCTTGAGCCCTGATTCCAGCTGCAGCGATACGACCCGGCAAGCAATCGCGGCATCTGCACCCTGCCCTGCCATCACAATGCCGGTTGGCGCGGGCCGCAAAAATGAGAGCCCATCTTCCGGAACGAATCCGAGCCCCTGACCCGATACCTTGGCCAGCGCTTCCAAACGGGTCCAGGCATGGAAAAAGGCCTCCCTCCGCGCGCTGCCTGCCAGGGCCTCGAGCTGGTGCACGTCCGTGGCGGCGAATACCTGGCGCGCGATGGCCAGCTCGTCCACGCCGTCGCGGATTTTTTCCACATCCACGCCCACTTCGCGTCCATGACCAAAGGCAAACAAGGCAGCCTCGTCCGAATGCGAGAGGTTGAAGCGCAGCGCGTCGTCACCCTGCCCGCGGGCCAGCCCCGGCTTTCCGTAGGCACCCGGAACCAAGGCCACGCTTTCCGGCGCCCGCTGAAGGTAGGCGCCAAGCAAACGCCGAAGCTGCCCGCGGGCGGCAATGAAATGCCGCCGGTGCGTTTCAAATTTGAAAGCCGCAGCCCTTTCCTTTTCCTCCGGCGAAAGCGTTTGCAGCAAATTTTCCAGCCCGCGTTCATCCACCAGCAGCGACATTCGCCAGACGTGCACCAGGTCAGGCGGGAACGGCGGCGGCTCCGCGACCTTGGGCCAGGCGTGATTCATATCTTTTTCGGCGGACAAGCGCATGGGGGCAATGGACGGAGGAGCCTTTCATCGGCCGCCGGTGGGATCAACCCTGCAGTCATGCCCAATCAAGACGTCAAAGCGCAGATCAGGCCGGGCTTGCTCCGACCGGGAGAGAGATAATGCTCGGTCGAACAATTTCCGCTTGTTTGTTCCCCGATGAATAAATGGCTCATTCCGTTTGGCGGCCGATTCCAGGAAAAGGCCCGCCTGATCTGCTTTCCTCCCGCAGGTGGCGGCTGGTCCCTGTTCAGTCCGTGGCAGAATGCACTGGGGCCGGACATTCGCGTGGTCGGCGTGCATCTCGCCGAGCGCGAATCCCGGTCGCAGGAACCTCCTGCCGTCCGCCTGACGGCCCTGATCGATGCGCTGGAGAAGGAGATTTCTCCCCTGCTGGACAAACCGTTCGCATTCCTGGGCCACAGTTTTGGCGCGCTGGTGGCGTATGAACTCGCGCATCGGCTGAAGGCAAACCGGCACATCGAGCCATCGCTGCTGGTCGTCGCGGCGCGGTCCGCTCCACACCTGCAGCCCGACTCCCGCTTCGGCGGGCTGACCGATGCGGAACTTGAAGCGTTGCTGCGGCGCCTGGGCGGCACGCCGGAAACGCTATTGCAGGAACGCCAGCTCATGGCCCTGATGATTCCTTCGCTGCGCGCGGACCTCCAGATGAACGAAGCCTTTGAATATACGGAGCGGACGACCCTGGAATGCCCGATTGCGGCGCTGGGCGGGCTGGATGACCCTCTCGTCGCACGGGCGAAAATCGAGGAATGGCGCAGCCACACCGCCGGCGAATTCACGATGAAAGATTTCCCCGGCGGCCATTTTTTCCTGAAGGAGAAGCCCTCGCCGGTCCTCGACCATCTCGCCGGGAAATTTTCCGAGCATCTGCTCGTCCGGGCCGTTCGCTGACCGTCCTGATGCCCGACCTTCGTCATCATCGCGCAGTCATCACCGGCGCTTCCAGCGGCATCGGGGCCGCCGCGGCCCGGCAGCTCGCCCAGTGGGGATGCGATCTGTTCCTCGTCGCCCGCCGCACGGAACGGCTGGCGGCGCTCGCGGCGGAACTCCGGATGTCGCATGGGGTGCGGGCCGAGTGGCTCGCGCTCGACCTGGCCCGACCGGAATCCGCGGAAAAATTGTTCCAGGCCGCCTACGCGAACGGGACGGACGTGGACATCCTGGTCAACAGCGCCGGATTCGGTGAGTATCAATATTTCCATCTCACGCCCTGGCCGCGCCACGCCGAGATGATCCAGGTGAATGTCACGGCGCTCGCCGAATTGAACCACCGGTTCCTTCAGGTCATGCGCCGGCGCACCCGGCCATCGTATATCCTCAACGTGTCGTCGCTCATTGAAGCGATCCCGCTGCCGTTCTTTGCCAACTACGCGGCCACGAAGGCCTATATCCAGGCGCTCACCGAATCCCTTGCCGGCGAGCTCAGGGGAACCAAGGTCAGCGTCACGTCATTGTGCCCGAGCGGCACCCGCACAGAGTTCAGCCGGATCGCCGGCCAGCCGGCCAGCAAATCGGCCGATGCCTTCATGATGGATTCCGACCGGGTCGCGGCCATCGGCCTGCGGGCGATGCTGCGGCGAAAGCGGCACGTGGTGCCGGGAACCCTGAACCGGATGCTGTCGGTTTTCACCCGGCTCCTGCCGCGCGGACTGGGCAGTGTCATAGCCGCACGGATACAGGACGCGCCGCCCGCCCCGGATGCGAACACGGCGGCCAATCCCGAAAAGGAGGCGTCGACGACGGCACAACGGCCCCGCCGCGGCCCATTGCCCGCCCTCCCCGCGCGGGGAACGATCAACGACCGGCCGATCAACACCACCGTCGATTCGGAAATCGCCCGCTACTATCTCGAACACTACCTGCGGAACGACCGGACGCAGCCCGGGATGGATGCCTTGATCGATGAAGCGGAGCGGACGATCCGGAACGCCCCCCCCTCCCCCGAGGACCTGGAAAGACTGTCGCGAAAATTTTCCGTCGATTTTGTTTCGCTGCTCCTGCTGCGCTCGCTCCAGCAGCAGCCCGACAACCAGCGGCTGCAGGAGCGCTTCCGGCGGGAGCTGGCCGCCACGCTCGCGGAGGCCCCGATGCCGGATTATCCCGGCTATATCATCCTGTTCGTGCCCGGCTTCCTCTATAAACAGGACCCCGAGGTCGGTGCGGATTTCCGGAAACCACGCGACGCCATCACGCAACTGGGACTCCCGCATCAACTGGCGGAGATCGACCAGATCGGTTCAGTGGAAAACAATGCCGTGGAAATCGCCCGCTACATCACCGAGCTCAGCCACACCGGAAAAAAAATCGTGCTGGTGGGCGCCAGCTCGGCGGGGCCCGCCATCGCCCTCGCCCTGGGACGGCAGCTTGATGCCGCGGCGACGTCCGCCGTGCGGGCCTGGGTCAATGTTGGCGGCATCCTGCGGGGCAGCCCGCGGGCGGATGAGGCCCTGCTATGGCCGCGGCGCTGGCTCAGCCGGCTGATCTGCCTTTGGAAGGGCTGGGACTACGGGATCATCGCGAGCTATACCGCCCGCGTGAGTCGGGCGCGTTTCGCCGGACTGCAACTTCCCCCGCACATGCTCATCGTCAATTTCCTCGGCATCCCCCTGTCGGGTGATGTCTCTCAGCGCGCATGGCACGGCTACCTCTCGCTCCGCGACAAGGGCCCGAACGATGGCCTGACGCTGATCACCGATGCCATCGCGCCCGGAAGCCGGACCATCGCCGAACCCGGCCTCGACCATTACTTCCTTGATCCTGCCATCACAGCCAAGACTGTGGCCCTGGCCCGGACCGTTCTGGGCTGCCTCGAATCCCCATGAGAGGACTCATTCATCCTCCCGGACCCAGAAAACGTTTTTTCAGCAATCCGATCCGCTCCTTGCGCGGCCATCCGGAAAAATTCCTGGCTTCGCTAGCCACCGAATACGGCGACATCGCCCGCTTCCGGCTCGGCTGGCAGGAAATCTGGCTGCTCAGCCACCCCGATCTCATCCATGAAGCGCTGGTGACGCAGGCCGCGAAGTTCGTCAAAAGCAGCGCGATGCAGCGGGCGCGGATCTTCATGGGGGACTCGCTGCTGGTCAGCGTGGGCGAGGCCCACCGCCGCCAACGCCAGCTGGTGCTGCCGGCTTTTCACCGCTCCCGGCTGGCCGGCTACGCCGACACTATGATGGCCTGTGCCGTCCAAACGCGTGATCGCTGGCGGGCCGGGGACGAGGTGGACATCGCCCCCGAGATGAATCAGCTCACGCTCGCCATCGCGGGACGCGCGCTCTTTTCCTCCGACGTCGAGGGTGACGTGCAAAAAATCAGCGCCGCGGTCACCGTGTTGATCGAAAACCTGAGCCGCATGATGATGCCGTTGGCCTCGGCGTTTCTCCGGTTACCCCTGCCGGCCAACCGACGTTTGAATGCCGCCCGCACCGCACTCGACGAGATCATCTACCGGCTGATCCGTGAACGCCGGGCCGGCGGGCCGGAAGCCTCGCACGACCTTCTCTCGATGCTTGTGTTTGCCGAGGACGCGGAAAATCCCGGCAGTCACTTGAGCGACGAAGAGGTGCGCGACCAAGCCATGGGCGCTTTTCTGGCCGGCCACGAGACCACCGCCAACGCCCTGGCCTGGACCTGGTGGTTGTTGTCGCAAAATCCCGGGGCCGAAAGCCTCCTTCACGCCGAACTCGACCAGGTGCTGGCGGGACGCCCGCCCACCCTCGACGACCTGCGGGCGCTCAGCTTCACCGAGAAAGTCGTGCGCGAAGCGATGAGGCTTTTTCCGCCGGTGTGGGCCATGGGGCGCCGCGCGCTCGAGCCGGCCCGGATCGGCGGTTACAATCTGCCGCGCGGCGCGCTCGTCCTGGCCAGCCCATGGGTGGTGCACCAAGATGCCCGATATTTTGCGGAACCGCTCGCGTTCAGACCCGAGCGGTGGACTCCGGCCATGACCGAAGCCTTGCCGCTGTTCGCCTATTTTCCGTTCGGCGGCGGACCGAGGCGGTGCATCGGGGAAAATTTTGCGTGGATGGAACTCATCCTCGTGATGGCCACACTGGCTCAGCGCTGGCGGCTGCGCGCGGCGCCAGGCGCCGCGGCTTTCACCGAACCGCGCATCACCCTGCGCATGCAGGCGGGCCTGCGATTGAAACTCGAACCGCGCAATTGAGGCCCGACCCCGCCATGTCGTCACCCCCAGCAGCCTGCGCCGTGACCGGCGCCTCGGGTTACATCGGCGGAAGAATCGCCGGAAGCCTGGAGCAGGCCGGCTGGAAAGTCTTTTGCCTGGGCCGCCGCAACCCCGGTGGAGCGCAAAATCACATTCCCTTCGATCTTGTCCGGGACATCCCCCCGCCCCCGGCCTTTTCCGAGCAAGGCATTTCGTGCCTCGTCCATTGCGCCCATGACTTTTCCGCCCGGCGCTGGCCGGACATAAAGCGCATCAATGTCGATGGCTCGCTCAAACTCTTCGATGCCGCCCGGCAGGGCGGCGTAAAAAAAATCGTATTCATCTCCTCGCTGGCCGCGTTCAACGGTTGCCGCTCCCTTTATGGAAAAAGCAAACTGGCAGTCGAACGCGCCTGTATGGGCGCGGAATACTCCATCATCCGGCCCGGCATCGTTTACGGAAAGCCCTCCTCCGGAAAAGTAGGGCGAATGTTTTCCCTGCTTAAAAAATGGCCGGTTTTTCCGCTGATCGGAAACGGCCGGCAGCATGTTTACACCTGCCACATCGACGATCTCTGCCGGCTGGTGCAACAGACATGCGCGGATACGCTGCTCCAAACCGGACCAATCATTGCGGCCTCACGGACGCCGCGTCCGTTTCGAAATCTTTTGCGCCTGGCCGCCTCGGTGCACGGCCGGCACGTCATTTTTATTCCGATTCCTTGGACGCTGGTTTGGGCCATGCTGAAGACCGTCGAGCTCGCCGGCTTTTATCCCGGCTTCGGCAGCGACAGCGTCATCAGCCTCCGCTTTTCGGACCAGTCGCCAGAATTCGCGGACCTCGATCCGGTCCTCGTGAAATTTCGCGAGCTGGATATGAACGATTGCTAGGGGCATTTCCCATTGACACACGGTGATGCCGCCTGTGAATACGACGCCCATATTTTGCCTCGCACCAACCCTTGATCCGGCCCGCTTCCGACTTCCCGGGCCCAAATGATGACTATCCGCCTGCCGCTATTCGCGAATCATCGCAACAAGTATGTCTACGGGGTGGTGCTGGCCGCGGCCAGCTACCTGCTCTACGGGATCACCAATTACTTCCAGATTTTTCCCGCCCGCATCCTGCCGTTCACTTCCTTTGAAAAGGCGATGCCGCTGCTGCCCTGGACGGTCTGGCCGTATTTCACTTATTTTATCATCATGATTTTCATTTTCTTCGATGTGAAGAATCTGGAAAACCTGCACCGGCTGACTTACGCGTTTTTTGCGCTGCAGATCGTCTCGAATCTCGTTTTCGTCCTCTATCCGGTGGCAATTCCCCGCGAGCTGTATCCCATCCCCGACAACCTTGATCCCGCGACCGCCTGGCTTTTGCACCTCATCCGGAACGTGGATTCGGTAAGAAACTGCCTGCCCAGCCTCCACGTCGGAAATTGCTGCCTCGCCGGCCTCGTTTACTGGAAGGAAAACCGCCGCAAATTCATTTTTTCCGGCCCGTGGATCCTGCTGGTTTCGTTTTCAACCCTGGGTACGAAACAACATTATCTCTGGGACGTGATCGCCGGCCTGGCGCTCGCCACCACCCTTTTCTGCCTCGCATTCAACCGCCGCATTTTGGTTTTTAAAATGTCGGGCGAAAAATGTGTCACGGGCAAAAGCTCAGAAATGGTAAGTAGCACAGCCGACCTGCCCGCCGGATCCGACGGCAATCACCAGACCTAGATCCCCCGCGTTTGTCCGGTGCTCTTCCTGGGCGCGCCGAAAGGCAAATGGCAGCGACGAGGTAAACAGATCGCCGTCGGGATGCGTGGCATCAACAAAGCGTTCAAGCGGCAGCCCCATGACCACCGCCAGCCGGGCGATCCAGGCCGGCGTGTTTTGCGGCGGCAGAATCACCTTCACGGCATCCAGACCGACGCCCTCCTGCGCCAGCAAATCACCGACCATCTCCTTGATTAAGCTCATCTGTTGCACCTCGTCCTCTTCGCCGGCCTCGAAACGCAAATAAGCCTTTCCCTTTTCAAACTGGGTGTAAGAGCGGAAGCCGCTGCCAGTGTCGCCAAAGGACCGGAAAAGAAAATTGCCAAAACCTTTTTCCCCGTCGACGCAGTCGAGCACCAGGCTTGAGGCGGCTTCCTTCAAGCCGCGACGCTCAGGCCGGCCGGCCACGACGTTGTTCTCAATCTCCGAAACCGAGATGAGGGCGACGCGGGATTTTTTCGCCCACATCATCTGCGCAGCAACATAGCACGCATTGAGGCAGCCGATCGCGCCGTTGAAGACGTCCAGCGCCAGAGTGCGGTTGCCGCCTTCATTCGCCTTTGAATTGATGCCAAGTTCCCCGGCCAGCATGGTGGCAAGGGCAGGCTCGGAAATGAACTCCGAGCGGTAAACGCCCGCATGGATGACCAGCCCGATGTCCTTTTTATCATGCGTGGAGCGATCGAGGGCCGCCTTGGCGGCATCGCGGGTTACGGTCAGCGAATTCAGTCCGGCCATCGACCCATCGAGTGTGGCCACGCTTTCAATCCTGATCCTCGGCAAGCGCACAGCGGGCTTCACGGGTGCCGATCCATTGAGGGAATTTTTTTTCGCGGGAACGCGTTCCTCGAGCTCCGCCCGACGCATGCGGTCCGGCAGGTCGTCGAGGGCGTAAATCGCCGTGCCGATGGTCAGGCCGGAACCGCTGATGCCAAACACCAGTTTCTGGCCGGAGCGAATGCGGCCGTTGAGGATGTGGTCCGCCAGCGCCACGAAATGACTGGTGCTCGCCGTATTTCCGCGTCGCTCCAGGTTGCAGATCGTGTTGTCGCCGCGGCAGACTTCCTGGTCGAAATGGCTGTTTATTTCCCGCGCCGTGTCGTTCAAGGTCAGCTCGGAGGTCTGGTGCATGATCAGGTGGTCGAAGCCGTCGGGCGGCCAGCCGTTGCGCTGCTGCACTTCGGCGGCGTGTTTCACCCCCTGCTTGATGCTGATGGAAGCAAGCTTGATAGCATCCGTCAGCATGATGGCACCGCCGTGCTCCTGGTCCGTGATCTTGGCCACGCAATACGAACTGTAATCGCCGAGCGTGAAAATTTCGCTGTCCAGGAATCCGAGATCGGGAGCCGATGCCGGCTCAAGAATCACCGCCGCCCCGGCATCACCCACCGTAAGGCAGGCCATCCGCGAATCCATGAATCCCTTGATCTCCTTCTGGGCAGTCTGGATCAGATGCGAGATGTACTCGCCGCTGACCACCATCGCCCGTCTGGCCTGACCGGCCTTGAGCGCAGCGTCGGCGATGGAAATGCCGGTGAACATCCCGGCGCACGCATTCATGACATCGAAAGCCACGGCATGATCGAAACCGAAATGCTGACGGAGACGCACGGCCGTCGAAGGCTCAAAGGTAAAGGCCATGTCCGGTCCGTCGTACCGCGAGATATTACAGCAGATAAGCAGGTCAATATCGCCGGGACCGTAGCGGGAATTTCGCAGGCAGCGGGCGACAGCCTTCTTCGCCAGATCAATGGAGAACTCCGTCTCACCAGCCACGCGCCGGGACCGGATGCCCGTGACGCGTTCCAGCGGAAAGGTGATCTTGCTGCGGCATTTTGCGAGAATGTCGGAAGTCGTCAGTTCAGTCGGCGGCAAATAAATGCCGAAGCTCTCGATGATGCTGTTCATGCAATTACTTCCCGATCTCCTGCAGGAGCTGGCTGATTTCCTTGCCGTCGCTCATGCTTTCAATGACGGCCGCCAGCTCAGCGATGGTCTGATATTCAAAAATACTTTCGGGCGGGATCGGGATGCCCGCCTCATTCAACTTCGCGGTGATTTCCAAGCTGGAGAGCGAAGCCCCCCCCAGTTCGAAGAAGTTGTCGTGGATGCCGACGCGGTCCAGGCCGAGGACCGAGGCATAGGTCTGCGCCAGCAATTGCTCCAAGGGGTTGCGCGGCGGCGCAAACGCCGCCGCCAGTTCCGGC